>Ga0209172_10000988_pt1 | contig 68164 bp, 54 predicted proteins | sample LarsenN4metaG_FD_184113 | JGI IMG/M metagenome (GOLD analysis project Ga0209172, IMG submission 184113) | Hot spring sediment bacterial and archeal communities from British Columbia, Canada, to study Microbial Dark Matter (Phase II) - Larsen... ...
CGCGACCCGCTGCGGTACGAGGGCGGCAACGTCGAGAACGAGCGGCTCAAGGAGCTGGGCGTGGTCATCCGCGTGCTGAAGATCGGCGAAGAGGTCGAGGAGGCCGGCGAGGGCCGCGGCATCGCCATCCGGATCGACGAGGGCGACGACAACGTCCGCGGCGTGGACTTCTTCGACGCCTGGCTGCGGCGGCTGTACACGCAGACGCGCACCGACCGCGGCACGGACGAGCGGCGCTACACCTACTTCTCGATCACGCGCGGCCGGCTGGACCCGGACTGCCAGATGGTCGTCACCGTCTTCCCGCGCGTCGAGCGCGAGAAGCTGGAGTTCGACCTGCGCGACCTGGAGCTGCCGTAGGAATCTCGCGAGGGTCTATCTTGAAGCGGCAGGCCCCTCGGGCCGGCCAGCCACTATGCCGTGGGCCAAGCCGCGAGCGCCTTCGCAACGGCGTGCCGAAACATCGCCGCCTGTTCCGCGGATTCGCGACGCACCGGCCCGCCGCAGATCGGAGAGTCCACCTGCGCCCCCGACTCCTGCCCTGCCGCCCAGCCCAAGTGCTCTTCCAGCGGACACCTCGCCAACCTCGCTCCGCTCATCCTCTCGCCCGCCACGTCGCCGCGAAACCGCTCCACCGGCCGCACACGGCCGATCGGTCACACGCGGCCGTAATGCGCCAGCTTCCACGCCCGCCGGGCGGCCAGGCGACGGACCTTGACGTCCGCCGCCGCCGACAGTTTCGGCCACAGGTCGCGCCACGCGTCCGGCCTGGAGCCGAACCGCACCAGGTACGCTTTCAGAAACCGCAGCCGGTCGGTGCGGGTCAGCCCGGGGGTTTCCAGCAGGCTCACGTGCAGCCGCGCCAGCGCGCGCAGCCGATCGTCGCGCGTCAGCACCCCGGCCCTGCGCATGCCGTCCAGGTCGATCCACACCAGCCGCAGCGCGGGCTGCGTGACCACCAGCACGTTCCGGGCCTTGCAGTCGCGGTGCACGAAGCCGCGCTCCTCCAGCCGGCGCAGTTGCCGGGCCAGCAAGCCGCTCAGGGCGCGCTTATGGCGGAACCAGTCCCGCGGGCTGCTGACGGCGTGCACGGCCCGCAGGTGCTCGTCCAGCGGGCGCGCCCCGTCGATCGCCTCGGTGATCAGCAGGTTGTCGCGGACCCAGGGGCCGAGGCGGCGCTCCAGGTAGGCCAGCGGCCGGGCCGTGGGCAGGTCGCGGTTGAGCAGCGCGTAGCCCATCTTCCAGCCGCGGCGGCTGCGCGACGGCGCCAGCAGGTGCCGCAGGCGGCGCCGCCAGTTCCGCGCCAGCGGGCGCTTAACGATCACGGCCAGCTCGCCGCTCGGCGTCGGCAGCACGCCGCGGCTGACGGTGGCCGAGTGCGAGTCCTTGCGTGCCGGGCCGACGGCGGCCCGGAACCAGCCCAGCGGGTCGGCGAACATTTCCTGCCACCGGCACGGCTCCAGCACCAGGCGCGAGGCGGCCGACTCCGCCTGCGGATGCTTGCAGCGCATATACGCCACACCGCGCCATCCGCCCGCCAGGCGCAGGGCCGCGAAATAGCGCCCGCGCGGCCGCACGCGGCGGTCGCGGGCGGACCACAGCCGCCGCGCGTGGCGCTCGGCCGCCCGCGCGAGCGCGCGCACGAGCTGCTCGAACGTCAGCCCCAGCGGGCGCGCGTGCTCGAAAGTCGTCTCGAATTCACTCCGCCAGCGCAGGTACACGCGCAGAAAGCGCAGCCGCTCGGTCAGCGTGCTGTGCCGGCGGAACCACTGGTTGAGCTGGGCCAGATTGCGCACCACCGCCCGGTCGCTCACCGGCCGGCCCAGCCGCGCGCTCTGCAGGTCCACAAAGAGCAGGCGGTATTGTTGCGGTCCCAGCGGCTGCACCAGGAGGTTCGCGGCGTGCATGTCCAGGTGCTCGAAACCGGCCTGGTGGGCGCGCGCGATCAGCTCCGCCAGCGGTTCCGTGAGCGCCGCAGCTTCGACGCGCCGGCGCTGCGGATCGTCGTCGCACAGCACGCTCTGCCAGAACTCATGCAGCGAGTACGCCGGCTCGATCGCTTCCGTCACCAGCAACGAACAGCCGCGCCCGCCGCGCCGCAGGGCGGACGCGTACGCCAGCGGGCGGACCGCGGCGATCCCGTGCTGCAACGCATACAGTCCGGCGCGCCATTCGGCCTGACAGGCTGGTCCGCGCAGGAGCCGCTTGAGCGCCGCCCGCAGACCATGGTCGTGGTAGTACTTCAGGTAGTACGACTGGCCGTCCAAGGCGACGCGCCATACGTCGCGCGTGGCACTCTGCTTGATCGGCTGCCCGCCGCGGCCCTGCGGATCGCTCCAGGCGGCGGCCGGGAGCTGCGCCAGGACGCGTTGGAACCCCGCCCGCAACGTCCACGGCAGCGCGTCGATACGACGCTGCTCTACCTGGGGCACGGCCGGCGACTCGCTGCTCGGACCGGCAGCGCGCGTCCCGGTTCGCCACCGCTCCTGCGGCGAGGCCGGCTCGACCGGTTCGGCGATCTGCAGCGTCTCCATCCGCTTGCGGCCTGAGTCATCCTGGCGACGGGATCATTCTACACGCGCCACAACTGTCCGTTGCCAGGCCAAGCATACTGCCGTCCGGCGGGAACGGAAAGCGTCGCCCGCGCGCCGCTCACTCGGGAAACAGACTCCGCAGACGCTGAATCGCCGCACGGTACTCGCCAGCGTCTTCGGGTTTGCGGCGCTGCGCGACTGCGCCCGGCAGCGACCATTCGTGCGGCAGCCCGTCCTGGTCAAACCGGATGACGTCGCCCGGGGGCCAGAAGTCATCCGCGCTCAGCACGCGGGGGCGGCCGTCTGCGTCGTGCGCCAACGGCTGCAGCAGGCGCGTGAACGAATCCCCGCCGCCCTGCGACGAAACCTCGATCAGCCACGTCCCCCGCGCCTGCCCCGACACCCAGGCGGCGGCCAGCGTCTCCAGAGGCGGCGCCACGAACGTTGGCCCGACGTCGAACTCACGCACCTCCGCCATGCGACCGCCGCGCTCTACCGCCACGCGCAGCTTCTCGCCGTCGAGGCCGCGGCGTTCGCGGATCGTCACCGACGAGCCGCGCTGCGAGCGGCGGCTGTCCCCGCGCACGCGCACGAGCTGGTAAACGGTCGCGCGGCGGTTGATCTCCCAGGAAGCGACGTCGTACAGTCCTTCGGGCGCGATCAGATACCCCCAGTGCCCGCGGTACCCGGCCCGACCGTCCGCGCGGATCGGTTCGCGCAGATCCAGCGCCACCAGGCGGCGCTGGCCGCTGTCGGCGACGTAGAGGCCGGCCGGCGGCGCGTCACCCCACGACGGATACGGCCCCTCGCGCGTCAGAAGCTCCGCCAGCTCGCGCCCGGCCGCCTGGCCCGCCGGCATGTCGAGCGCCGCCTCGGGCACCAGCTCGACCGTGTCAGCCAGGGTCCGCGCCGCCTCGGCGGCCGCCGCCGCGTCCCGGGGAGCCGCGTACACGAACAGCATGGCTGCCTGGTCGGGCGCAGACGCAACGACCCATGCGGCGGGGATCGCGATCTCGTCGGCAGCGAAGCTGGGGTGCCGCACTTCGGCGCACTGCACGCCGGCGCGGGGGCTCCACTCCACGATCGGCAGCCCGCGCAGGCCCAAGTCCCACGCGCGGACAGCGAAACTGCTCAAGAGTTCGCGCGGCGTGCGGCCCGGCGCCAGCCACGTGCGGAACACCCCGAGCGACCAGAGCGGTATGCCGCGAATGGACGACAGGACATAAAGCCCAGGCCGCAATTCCGGGCTCGTGGGATAGACGCGCCACGCCTCTGCCACCGCGAAACGCAGACCGGCGCGCTGCAGGGCCGGCTCCGCTCCGGCCGCCGTGTCCAGGCCTTCGATTCGCACCGCGTCGCAGATCGCATCCAGCAGCATCGCATCGGATTGCGTGAACCCCGCCGGCGGCCAGTACTCCACCATGATCACGTCGCCGCGCGGCGAGCATGCCAGCCGTACGATCGTCTCGCGCATCGCCAGCCAGCCGCCGGTGCGCACCGGCTCGCGGCGGTGGACTTCGAGGCCCGCCAGGCCGCCGATGCGGGTCGGAATGGCTGCCGCGCTGTCCTTGAGCAGGTGCGCCGGGGCCAGAAACGCCTCGCGCCGCTCATAGTAGAACTCGAGCCGCCACGCCAGCTTGACGGGCTGCTGTTCCGCGCGGCCCGCCGCCGGCTTCGGCACGAATACGCCCGGCCGCGGCTCAATCCAGCCGCGCGGCGCGCGGACCAGCAGCGGCGTGCCGGCCAGGCGTCGCGGCGTGTCCAGGGACCGCGCGCTGCGCACCTGCAGAGACGCGACGCCCAGCGCGGCCGCCAGCGCGCCGGCGCACAGATACAGCAGCAGCGCCGGACGCGCAGCCGATGATCCCCCCGAAATCCTGCTCATGAGCAGCAATGATATGGTGCCGCGCATGAGCCGCTACCGGCGGTGCGTCCACTCCGGGCTGGCGTAGCGGCGGCGACGGACGGCCACGTCGTGCAACTGCGGCGGCGTCCAATCCGTGTGGCGAGGCTGCAAGGCGAGCGCATCAGCGAGCCGGCCCACGAAGCCTGCGATCCATCGCTGCACGCGCTCGGGCGGCGGTTCGTGCAGGTCGGCGCCGGGGTGCGACGCGAAGCGCCGCCCCAGCAGCAGCGAGCCGTGCTGAAGCACGCGCCCGGGAATGCGCCGCTGCGCGCTGCCCAGCAGCTTCTGGCCGTCGACGATCAGGTCCGTGCGGGCCGGCTTTTCGAAGCAGAAGAACGGCCCGCTGCGCGGCGAAGGCAACGGCAGCGCCTCCGGCGCCAGGCGGCACGCGGCCACGTCCGTCGCCAGCGCGTCGCGCCAGCAGGTGTGCACTAGCCGATAGAGCTCGCTCGGTGCTCGCCGCGCCACTAGCAGCGAATCGTCGACGATCAGTGCATACGTCACCTCGCGGTCGTGCAGGATCGCCCCGCCGCCGGTCGGCCGGCGAACAACCGCCAGGCGCTGCAGCTCGTCCGGCAGTCCCGCGAGTTGCTGGTAGCGCTGGAAGTACCCCAGGCTAATAGTTGCAGGTTGCCAGCCGTAGAGCCGCAACGCCGCCGGTCGCAGCACCTCGTCGTAGAGCAGGTGCTCGTCGCGGGCCATGTTCTCGGGACCGTCGAGCGCCGGATCGCGCAAGACGTGCAGCCATCGCTCGGACGAAGAGCTGGCCAAGCGCTACACCCGCCCCAGCCGCTCCAGCACCGCCCGCACCACCAGCGGCCAGGCGATCGTCGCGTCGCAATACACCTCGGCGTAGCGGCCGCCCTCGGCCGGCGGCACAAACTTGCCCCACGACACGCCCTCGGAGTACGTGCAGCCCGACAACCCTCCCCAGTGCGTCGGCTCCGGGCAAATCCGCACCCCGTAATGGAAGCGGATCAGCCCGCCGAAGCGGCCACCGCTGCGGCGGTGCATGAGCTCGGCCAGCGGGCCGACCTGCTGGGCCCAGTTGCGCGGCACGCCGCCGCCAATGGTGAAGATGCCCAGCCGCTCGGCGGCCAGGCAGCGGTCGTAGTAGTGCTGCATGTCGCGCAGGGCGTCGAAGCGCAGCAGCGGCTTGTGGTCGGCGGCGGCGACCGCGTTGTAGGTGAAGACGTCGATGCCCAGCTCGCTGTCGGTGAACGAGGGCACGTAGACGGGCACGCCCTTGCGGTGCGCCGACTGCAGGATGCCGCGGCCCTCATAATGCCTGACCAGGTGCTCGCCCAGCTTGGCGTTGAACTCGTGGCTGCCGAACGCGTCGACTTTCGTCAGCTCCTCCAGCACCGGGTGGATGATGCGGTCAGCCTCGTCCAGGTTGGCCTCCAGCTCGAGCGTGTCGTACACGCGGCAGTAGCCGGCCTCATACAGCTTGTCGTCATCCCAGCTCGGGTCGTAGCGGAAGTGCGTGTGCCCGGTCTGCTCCACCAGCCCGTGGCACATCAGCGCCCCGGTGCTGACCATCGCGTGGAGCATGCCCTGGTCGATCATCTCCGCGATCAACAGGCCCATCTTGGCGATGGTCATCGCGCCGCTGAACGTTGCCACCACCAGGCACTTCGGGTCGCGGACCATCTCGTACAGCACGTCCGCCGCCTCGCCCACGTTCCGCCCGCCGAACGCCGTCCGCGACATCGCCGCCAGCATCTCGGCGAAGCTGCGCGGCTGGGTCACGTCGAGCGGCTCGAGCGGCTGGAACTTGTGTCCCCAGCCGTCGGCGAGCTGGTCGCTGGGCCGCGGGGCGCGCGGGTGCGGGTCGTGCGGCTGCGGCATGCGCTCAACCTCCGTGTGCGGAATCGCCGCAACGCCGGCAGCGTACGGACCGGACCAGGCCAGTCAAGTGAGGCGCTGGCAGATCCCCCCGGCTATCGTCTTCGCCGTTTTCGCTTGCGCTCGTACGGCCGCGGGTCGTAGAAGGTGGAGCCTTTCTTGACGCGGGGCATCTTGCCGCCGCTCAGCACGCCCATCTGCCCCAGCGACGCGGCCATCTTCATCTTCTGGCCGAAGCCCAGGCCCGCCATCTGCTTCATGAACGGGCGGATCTGCATGAACTGCTTCACCAGCCCGCTCACGTCCTGCGCCTCGACCCCCGCCCCACGCGCGATCCGCCGCCGCCGCGACGCGTCGATCACCTCCGGGTTCCGCCGCTCCCTGGGCGTCATCGAGTGGATGATGCCGCGAATCTGGTTCAGGTCCTCGTCCGACACGTCCATCTCGTCCAGCATGCCGCCCACGCCCGGCATCAGCTTGAGCACCTGCTTCATCGAGCCCATGCGGCGGAAGCCTTCGAGCTGGGCCACGAAGTCGTCCAGCCCGAACGCGCCCTTGAGCATCTTCTCCTGCACCCTGGCCTGTTGCTCGGCGTCGAACGCCTGCTGCGCCTTCTCCACCAGCGCCACCACGTCGCCCATGCCCAGGATGCGGCCGGCCATCCGCTGCGGGTGGAACTCGTCCAGCGCGTCCAGCTTCTCGCCCACGCCGATGAACTTGATCGGCTTGCCGGTCACGGCCCGGACGCTCAACGCCGCCCCGCCGCGCGTGTCCGAGTCGAACTTGGTCAGGATCACGCCGTCCAGCTCCAGCCGCTCGTTGAAGACCTTGGCGGTATTCACCGCGTCCTGGCCGGTCATGGCGTCGAGCACGAGGAAGATCTGGTGCGGCTGGGTGGCGTTGGCCACCTGCTCCAGCTCGCGCATCAGCTCGTCGTCGATCGCCAGCCGCCCGGCCGTGTCCAGGATCAGCACGTCGCGGTCGAGCTTGCGCGACTCGCGGACCGCGTTGCGACAGACCAGCACGGCGTTCTGGTGCCCGCGCTCGGCGTAGACCGGGATTTCGAGCTGCCGGCCGAGCACTTCGAGCTGGTCGATGGCGGCGGGGCGTTTGAGGTCGGCGGCGACCAGCATGGGCTTCTTGCCGCGCAGCATGCAGTAGCGGGCGAGCTTGGCGCAGGTGGTGGTCTTGCCGGAGCCTTGCAGGCCGGCCATCAGCAGGATGGTGGGCGGATCGGCCACAAAGGGGATGCGAGCGTCGACCGGGCCCATGATGCGCACCAGCTCGTCGTGCACGGCCTTGACCATCACCTGCTCGGGCCGCAGCGTCTCGATCACCTTCTGGCCAAGCGCCAACTGCTGGCACTCGTCGCAGAACTTGCGCGCGACCTCGACGTTGACGTCGGCCTCGAGCAGCGCGGTGCGAATCGCGGCCATCGCGTGGCGGACGTTGCCCTCGCTGATCCGCCCGCGGCCGCGCAGGCCCCGGAATACTTCGCCCAGCTTCTGACTCAGTGCGTCGAACATGACAAAGAGTTTAGCCGATGCATGGGGGACCGGTCTCCAGACCGGTACGTGTTTAGCGTCGCGCCGTTGGGTGTGCCCATCACCGGCCCCAGGTCGGTCATCACGTCGTTCTCCCACTGAAAGGCATGGTTGGGTCCTGTAGCCTGGTTGCCCCATTGACCGACGACCTGGGCCTGCTCGCTGATCGCGCTGGCCGCGCTGTACGTCCCGCCGGGTCGACCCCCGCATCGGCGTCGGCCCGCCGCAGCGCGTGGGCCGGGCGCACCGCACGTACACTTCCCTGAGCGAGCCGACGGTCGACGACCTCCTGGCGCTGTGACCGGCAGCCAGTGGGCGTCGTATAATGCCGTCATGCTCTTCTCTCGTGCAAGCCGCTGGGTGTGCGCGCTGTTGCTCGGCGCGTGCGTCTGCGGTTGCGATTCGACCGCGCGGCAGCGGCGGCAGCTCGCGTCGCGCTATCCCCCCGACCGGGCCCAGGCGATCGTGCGGCTGGCGGAAGCCGGCGACACGCAGGCGGTCCACACGCTCGTGGAGCTGCTGGCCGACGACGACCGCGCCGTCCGGATGTACGCCATCCTCGCGCTCGAGCGCCTTTGCGGCGAGAACTATGGATACCGCTATTACGACCCGCCGGCCGAGCGCGAGGCCGCCATTCGGCGCTGGCGGCAGGCCTTGCAGGACGGCTTGGTCGTGGTGCACCGGCCGACCGCCGCGACCGGCACGAACCAACGTCTAGAGGAATCGCCCGTTCCGCCGCCGCCGACCGACGGCGGCGACGGCGAGCCGCCTGAGCAGCGCTCGCGCTGATCCGCCATGAGCCCTCGCGACCTGCAGCTCGAGCTGACCAGCGATCCGTCAGAGCTGGCGCGCGTTCGCGAACTGCTGGGCGACTGGTGCCAGGCCGACGGCTGGGACGAGCAGCGGCGGGCCGACATCGTGCTGGCGTTGGACGAGGCGCTGACGAACGTCATCCGCCACGGCTACGAGGGCCGACCCGGACAGAGAATCGACGTCACGGTGCAGCACGTCCGCGACGCGGTGCGCGGCGAAGGGTTGGAGATCACCGTGCGGGACTACGGCAGACAGGTTCCGATCCAATCGATCTGCGGCCGCGATCTGCGCGACCTGCAGCCCGGCGGTCTGGGCGTGCACATCATTCACGGCGTGATGGATTCCGCCGAGTACACACACGCCCCGGGTGGCGGGATGCGGCTGGTTATGCGAAAGTACCGTGGCGGCGCAGCCGGCCGGCCGGCGCGGCCGGAGCCAGAATGAGCGACGGGCGGCACAACCTCGACATCGCGGTCAGCCACGACGCAGACGGCACGGCCGTCATCCGCCTGGACGGCGAGATCGACCTGCGCACTTCGCCCATGCTGCACGAGCGGCTGATCGAGCTGGCCGCGCAGCGGCCGCCGCGCTTCCTCCTGGAGCTCACGCAGGTCAGCTACATGGATTCCTCGGGGGTGGGGACGATCGTGGACTTCAAGCGACGGCTGGAGCGGTACGGCGGGCGGCTGGTGCTGGTCGGTCCGCAGCCGCGCGTCCGCGGCGTGCTGGAGATCACGCGGCTGGACCGCTTCTTCACCATTACCGCCACGATCGACGAGGCCCGGCAGCGATGAGCAGCGCGCCGCAACCGCTCCAGACTCCGGCCTGGCAGCGGCTGGCTGCCGCGCTGGGGGCGAGCGTGCGCGGCGGGGCGAGCCGGTTGGTGGGCGGCTTCGAGTACGTGGGCGGACTGACGCGGCTGCTCGGGCACGTGGCCCGCTGGGTCGGACGCTCGCTCGCGGCGCCGGGGCCGCGCGTGCGCCTGCGGGCCGTGCTGCAGCAGAGCTTCCGTTTTGGCGTGCGCAGCATCCCGATCGTGGTGCTGGTGCAGGTGTTCATCGGCATCATCCTGGTGCTCAACCTGGCCCCGACGCTGGAGCTCTACGGGCAGGTCGAGAGCGTCGCGACGGTCGTGGCCATCGCCATCTTCCGCGAGCTGGGGCCACTGATCACGGCCATCCTGCTGAGCGGCTTCGCCGGCGCGTCCATCGCCGCCGAGCTGGGGGCGATGGTCGAGGGCGAGGAGATCAAGGCCTTGCGGGCGCACGCGCTGGATCCGATCCGCTTTCTGGTCGCGCCGCGCGTGCTGGCCACCGCGGTCATGCTGGTCGGGCTGGCGATCCTGGCCGACGTCGTGGGCGTGGCCGGCGGCTTCTTCACCGGCGTGCTCGTGCTCGGCATCAACCCGCACATCTATCTGGACCTCACGCGCACCTCGGTGGACACCGGCGACTACCTCACCGGGCTGTCCAAGGCCGCGGTCTTCGGCGTGCTGATCGCCGGGCTGGCCTGCTACGAGGGGCTGAACGTTCGCGGCGGCGCCGAGGGGGTGGGGCGGGCGACGACCACGACGGTGGTCAAGAGCATTGTGGCGCTGATCGCGGCCGACTGCGTGTTCACGATGGTCTTCTACGTGGTGGGCTGGTGAGATGCCGCTGGTGGTGGGCGTCGACGAGGCCGGCTACGGGCCGCTGCTCGGCCCGCTGGTGGTCGGCGCGACGTGCTGGCAGGTCGAGCCGCGACGGCTCGAGCAGGATTTCTGGAGCCTGCTGCGCGCGTGCGTCGTACGGCCGCCGAAGCGGCGCGACACGCATCTGACCGTCGGCGACTCCAAGCAAGTGTACGACCCGAAGCAGGGCTTGGCGACGCTCGAACGGGGCGTGCTGGCGTTTGCCTCCGCGACCGGCAAGCGCTGCGATAGCGTTTCCACCTTCCTCGCTGGGCTGGATTCGCGCGCGGCTGAGCTGCCCTGCACGCCGGGCATGCCCTGGTACCGTGAGCTGGACGAGCGCCTGCCGGTCGCCGGTGCCCGGGCCGGGTTCGCGGGCATCGCCCGGCGGCTGCGCGCGGCGATGGACGGCGCCGGCCTGCGCTGCTGCGGCCTGGCGGCGCGCGTCGTGACCGAGGACTTCTTCAACCAGCGGCTCGCCGTCACGCGCAGCAAGGCCGCCGTGTTGCAGGAGCAGGTGCTCTCGCTGCTGCACGAAGCGGCCCGGCAAGCAGGCGAGCAGGACATGCTGGTGCGCATCGACCGCCTCGGCGGACGCTGCAATTACCGCGAGCTGCTGCGCACGGCCTTCCCGGAGCGGCACCTGCACGAGCTGGAGGTCGGCGACACGCTCAGCCGCTATCGCCTGGCCAGCGCCCGCAGCGACTGGTTCATCGAGTTTTCGGTCGCAGCCGACCGCCGGCACCTGCCGGTCTCGCTGGCCAGCATGATCGCCAAGTACGTGCGTGAGCTGCTGATGCTCCGCTTCAACCGGTTCTGGCGCAGGCTGCTGCCGACCCTGCGACCCACCGCCGGCTACTACAAGGACGCGCGGCGTTTCCTGGTCGACATCCGCCCGGCGTTGCCGCAGGCCGGCATCGCGCCAACCGCATTCGTCCGCGCCCGATAGCTGCCTGGCCGCCCGGCGGCGCCTGGCAGATATCGAACCCGCCGGAATGCGGTACGGCCTACAACCCGACCCCCGGGAGCGGCCCGACCAAGTGGGGCTGGGTGAAGGGGACGGGTTCGTGCTCAGGGCGGCGCGCGGCCGCTAGGGGCCCCTCTTGGCCTTGGCCTGCTTGAATTCGTCGAGCGACTTCTCGAGCTCGGCCTTCATCCGCGGGTCGGCCAGCTCGACCGCCCTGGTCTGAAGCTCGATCGCCTTGTTCACGTCTCCCCTGAGGAAGTACACGCGCGCGAGCGTGTCGAGGATGGCGGCGTCCTTGCTGTCGGTCAGCTCGACCGCCTTGGCCGCCGCCTTCATGGCCAGGTCCAGGTCCTTCTTGGCGACCTTTCCCTCCGGATCGACGATCGTCCAGGCGATCTCATTGAGCTGCATCGGGTCCTTGGCGGCGATGGCCTTATCGACGATCTCGCCCCCGATCTTGGATGCCTGGTCGTACTCGCCGGCCGCCAGCAGCAGCTCAAACTTCTGGTCGGTCATCTGGCGTGCGACGGCGGGGTACTCCTTCTCAAACGCCTCCCAGGCTTTGAGAGCGTCCTTGGGGGCGGTGCGCATGAGCTCCGACACGTCCCGCAGCTTGGCCTGCGCCTTCTCGATCTCCTGCGGGCCGGTCTTGGGGTTCCATTTGCCGGCGAGCACGAGCTCCAGCGGCATGTCCAGGAACATCGGGTGACCGATCCAGGCGATGGTGCCCTTCTGGTCGACCAGGAAGGCGGTCGGGATGCCGTTCTGGCCGGCCGCCTCCATGTAGGCTTCGTTGGTCGTACGCTGCTTGTCCCAGGCGACGGTGTACGCCATGCCGTCGCCCTTCTCCCTGGTCATCTTCTCCACGGCCTCGAGCGTGTTCCGCGGGTCGGCGCTGGTGCAGCCGATGATCGTCACGCCCTTGTCCTTGTACTCCTTCTGGAGCGCGGAGAGGTGCGGCATGGAGGCGATGCACGGGCCGCACCAGGTCGCCCAGAACTCAACCACATAGACCTTCCCGGGCTGGAACGTCGGCACCGCCTCGCCCTTGACCCACTTCTCGATCGTCAGCGGCGGGGCCTTGTCGCCGACCTTGAGCGTTGCGCCGGCAGCCGGCCGATCCTGACTCAGCGCCGCGCCGTTTACAAGGGCGAGACAGGACAGCAGCGCAAGAGCTCGGTTCACAGCATGTCTCGGGTTCATGCTTTTCTCCTTGGGGGTTGTGTCCCCAACAATGACGCATTGTGAGGCCGCTCTTGACGCCGGTCAACCGCCGCTACGCGCGTTTCCGGCCACGCTGCCGCAACTCTGTCAACGTCCAGCTTTCTGGTCGCAGTGGGAGGGCGAGGCCCCTGCCGAGCCATGACTCGCCGGGAAGCTCGCCCTTCCGGTTTGCCGCGAACGGGAGATGTTGCGCTGACAGATCAGTAGGCCTGTGCACGCGGCACCGCTTCGCTTGACACACCCGCACTGTGTGCCGAAGCTATCTTCAGTCGCTCGCGCGCTGGCGTGGGCCAATGACGGGCGGTTCGCACAGAAGGGGGCTGCATCATGCCGGTGCGGATTGGCATCAACGGTTTCGGCCGGATCGGCCGGCTGGTCTGCCGGACAGGCATCAACGACGCCGACCTGGAGTTCGTGGCGATCAACGACCTGGTCCCGGCCGACGCACTGGCGTACCTGTTCGAGCACGACTCGACGCACGGCACGTTCGAGGGCACGCTGACCGCGACCGAATCGGCCCTGCGGGTCGCCGGACGCGAGATTCGCTGCTTCAGCGAGAAAGACCCGACGGCGCTGCCGTGGAAGGACCTGAAGGTGGACTATGTGGTCGAGTCCACCGGCCTGTTCACGTCGCGCGAGGGTGCCGGCAAGCACCTGGCCGCCGGGGCCAAGCGGGTGGTCATCTCCGCGCCGGCCAAGGAAAAGGACATCCCGACCTTCGTCATGGGCGTGAACGAGGAACGGTTCAAGAAGTCCGACACGATCGTTTCGAACGCGAGCTGCACCACCAACTGCCTGGCCCCGCTGGCCAAGGTCGTCCACGACGACTTCGGAATTGAAGAGGGCTTAATGACGACGGTGCACGCCGTCACCGCCACCCAGCCGATCGTCGACGGTCCCTCGAAGAAGGACTGGCGCGGCGGCCGCAGTGCGCTGCAAAACATCGTCCCGTCCTCGACCGGGGCGGCGAAAGCGGTCACGCTGTGCATACCGGAACTGGCCGGCAAGCTGACGGGGATGGCGTTCCGGGTACCGGTGTCGGACGTGTCGGTCGTGGACCTGACCGTGAGGACGGTCAACCCAACCACGCTGGCGGACATTGGGAGAGCCGTCCAGAAGGCGGCGGTGGGGCGGATGCGGGGGATTATGGCCTATACCGACGAGGAGGTCGTGAGCTCGGATTTCATAACCTCAACGTATTCCTGCATTTACGACTCCGGCGCGAGCATTGAGCTCAACCCGCGGTTCTTCAAGCTCATCGCCTGGTACGACAACGAGTGGGGCTATTCGTGCCGGGTCAACGACCTGATCAAGCACATGGCCCGGCAGGATGGATTGATTTAGTCCGCCCGGCCCGTACCATACTCTGCCACGGCAAGCCCATCCGCCGGACCCCGCCGGATGGGCTTGTTGGCTTTGCCGCACGGGGGCGAGCGATGGCGAAGCGTTCCGTCCGAGACCTGGCAGTTGGCGGCCGGCGCGTGCTCATCCGGGCGGACCTGAACGTCCCCATCGACGACCGCCAGCAGATCACCGACGACCTGCGCATCCGGCAGTTCGTCCCCACGCTGCTGCACGTAGTCGAGCGCGGCGGACGGGCAATTCTGATGAGCCACCTGGGCCGGCCGACCGGCGACCCGCACGCGGATCGCACGTATTCGCTCGCTCCCGTGGCGGTTCGCGTGCAGGAGCTTTGTGGCCGACCCTGCGCGTTCGCGACGGACTGCGTGGGACCGGTGGCCGAGCAGGCGTCGCGGTCGCTGCGGGACGGCGAGGTGCTGCTGCTGGAGAACCTGCGCTTCCATCCCGCCGAGACGCTCATCGACGAAGCCAAGAAGAACCTCGACGGCAGGCTGACGCCGCAGCAGGAAGCGGAACGCGAGAACTTCGCGCGGGCGCTGGCGGCGCACGCGGACCTGTACGTCAACGACGCATTCGGCACGTGCCACCGCAAGCACGTGAGCATGTACGACGTGCCCAGGCTGCTCGGCCCGGGCAAGCGGGCGATCGGCTTTCTAGTCGAGAAGGAATTGCGCTACCTGGGCCAGGTGCTGGAGTCGCCCAGGCGGCCGTTCGTGGCCATCCTCGGCGGCGCGAAGGTGAGCGACAAGATCGGCGTCATCAGGAACCTCGTCCCGCGGGTGGATCACATTCTGATCGGCGGCGCGATGACGTTCACCTTCTGGGCGGCCCAGGGACGACGCGTCGGCCGCAGCCTGTGCGAGCGCGACAAGCTCGACCTGGCGCGCGAACTGATCGCCGCCTGCGGCGACAAGCTCAAGCTGCCGGTGGATTCCGTAGCGGCGGCGGAGCTGAAGGCCGGCGTGCCGACGCGTGTGATCGAAGGCGACCTGCCGGACGAGCTGATGGGGCTGGACATTGGCCCGACCACGATCGAGCGTTACGCGCTGCTCATCCGCGACGCGGGCACGATCGTATGGAACGGGCCGGTGGGGGCGTTCGAGACGAAGCCGTTCGACGCCGGCACGGTCGCGTTGGCGAAGCTGATCGCCGAGGCGACTGGCCGCGGGGCGGTGTCGGTGATCGGCGGCGGGGACAGTGCGGCGGCGGTGGAGCAGGCCGGGCTGGCGGAGCGGATGACGCACATCAGCACGGGCGGGGGCGCGTCGCTGCGGTTTCTGGAAGGCAAGAAGTTCGGGCCGATCGAGATCATCGACGATGAGTGACGTACCGACGATTCGCATCGCGCCCTCGCTGCTGAGCGCCGACTTCGCGTGCCTGCGCGAGCAGATCGAGCTGATCGAGCGGGCCGGCGCCGACCTGCTGCATCTGGACATCATGGACGGCCACTTCGCGCCCAACCTTTCGTTCGGCGTTCCGGTGGTCGAGGCGATCTCCAACGTCACCGACCTGTTCCTCGATACGCACCTGATGATCGCCGACCCGGAGCGCTATGCGCGCCCGTTCGTCGAAGCCGGCGCGAGCAGCATCACGTTCCACATCGAGGTGGTGGACCACCCGCGCGAGACCGTCAAGCGCCTGCGCGAGCTGGGGGTCAAGCTGGGCGTCGCACTGAATCCGTCCACGCCGGTCGAGGCCGTGCTGGAGGTGGTCGAGGACGTCGACATCGTGCTGGTCATGGCGGTGCAGCCGGGCTTCGGCGGCCAGCGCTTCCGCATCGACTGCCTGGACAAGATCGCCACGCTGGCCGACCTGATGAGCGAGGAGCAGTGGCTGGAGGTGGACGGCGGCGTGAACCTGGAGACGGCACGACTGGCCGTCGCGGCCGGCGCCGACACGCTGGTCGCCGGGCACGCCATCTTCCGGAGCGACGATCCGATTGCCGCCGTCGCGGCGCTGCGCGCGGCGGCGCTCCATGCCAGCGCTGCGGGGCGAAAGCGATGATCATCACGCTGATCCCATGCGGGCCGTCGGACTGGCACTCCGAGGGTCGGCTGCTCGGCCGCGTGGAGCTGGCGTTCACGCCGCAGGCCGAGGCGTGGGTCTCGGCCTGGGTGGAGCGGCTGCGGCCGCTGAATCTCTCACGCATCTTGCACGCGCCGGACGAGCTGGCGCGGGCAACGGCGCGGCTGCTGGGCCGGCGGCTGGGCGTGCCGACGCGCACGGTGCAGGACTTGAAGGAGGTCGACCTGGGCCTGTGGGCCGGACTGACCGACCTTCAGCTCCGCACGCGCTATGCCAGCGCCTACCGCCAGCTCCAGGAAGCGCCGCTGAGCGTTTGCCCGCCCGGCGGCGAGGAGTTTGCGGCGGCGGCGGAGCGGTTGCGGAAGTTCGTGCAGCGCTTGGTGCGGCGCAACGGGCGAGGCGGCGTAGGAGTGGTGCTGCGGCCGGTGTCGCTGGCGATCGCGCGCTACGTGCTGAACGGACTGGACGCGGCGCGGATTTGGGAGGATGCTTGGGGGCAGGATGAGCCGGTGGTGGTCGAGTATGGCGCGGAAGCCCCCGCCCCCGGCCCGTAGCCAGGGATGGAGCGCATGGCCGACACGCCCACGCAGACCCGCCGCAATGTCGACGTTCCCGAGGGGCTCTGGATCCGCTGCACCCGGTGCCAGGCGATGATCTACCGCCGCATCCTCGAGGAGTCGCTGCACGTCTGCCCGGAGTGCGACTACCACTACCGCATCGACGCCCGCACGCGGATCCGGCAGCTCAACGACCCCGGCGCGTTCGAGGAGTTCCTGGCGGACCTCGAGCCGACCGACCCGCTGGAGTTCAGCGACCGCATCACATACCGCGAGCGGCTGGAGCAGACCCGCAAACAGACCGGGGACACGGAAGCGATCGTCGTCGGCAAGGGTTTCGTCAAGGGCCGCCCGGTCATCATGGGCGTCATGAACCCCTTCTTCATCATGGGCTCGATGGGCGCCGTCGTCGGCGAGAAGGTGGCCGCCGCCGCCGAACGCGCCCTCAAGGAAGAGCTGCCGCTGGTGATGCTCACGGCCAGCGGCGGGGCGCGGATGATGGAGGGCATGGTCTCGCTGGTGCAGATGGCCAAGACGTCGGCTGCCATCGCCAAGCTGGACGAGGCCGGCGGCCTGTACATCGTGGTGATGACCGACCCGACGACGGCCGGCGTGGCGGCCAGCTTCGCCTTCCTGGGCGACGTCACGCTGGCCGAGCCTGGGGCGCTGATCGGCTTCGCCGGGCCGCGCGTGATCGCCAACACCATCCGGGCCACGCTGCCGGAGGGCTTCCAGCGGGCCGAGTTCATGCTGGAGCACGGCTTCGTGGACCGCATCGTGCACCGCAAGGACCTGCGCAGCGAGATCGCGCGGATCATCGACTATTGCAACAAGTAGGAGCGGTCTCCGACCGCGACGCAGCAAGACGCAGGAGCGGTCTCCGACCGCGAGCCTGCAAAACGCAGGCGCGGTCTCCGACCGCGACGCTGCAAAACGCAGGCGCGGTCTCCGACCGCGACGCAGCAAGACGCAGGAGCGGTCTCCGAGCGCGACGCAGCGGCTGGAGCCCGCAGGCCCGGCGGTAGAATCCGTAGTCGGCCCTCCGTGACCGACGTAGACTGTCAGAAGGGCCACGGCCGCTACAGCGCGGTCGCCGCGGCCGGGTCCTTTTGGGGGCCTGTCACCTTGATTGCGATCTCGCGCCGCACGGATCGCTTGACATCGCTGCGGTGCCGCGAAACATGATCCTCGCCGTCTGGACGATTCAGAAGCTCTTCCAGCCGCTGGTGCTCTTCGGCCTGCTCGGGCAGTGCATCTTCATGCTGCGCTTCCTGGTGCAGTGGATCGTCTCCGAGCGCCTCGGCCGCAGCCACGTCCCGCTCGGCTTCTGGTACCTTAGTCTGGCCGGGGGCGTGATGCTGGCGATCTACGGCGTGCTGGACGAGGACCCGGTGATCGTGCTGGGCCAGTCGCTGGGCCTGCTGATCTACATCCGCAATCTCGTGCTCATCCACAGGCAGCGAGCGACGCGGTGGCGCGCCTCAATCGGCGTGGAGCCGACGCCCGGCGCTCCATCTACTGCCAGGCTTCGGCGCTGAAGCGCGTCGCCGGCCAGCCGCGCGTCAAGGCCCGTCGCTGCCGCGCCAGGGTACGAGTGCGCACCAGGGCACCTCGCTGCCGCTCCGGGTTCGGATCGGTCGGTCGGCGACGCTCAGGTGCGGCCGCGTTGCTTCTACATTTTGAATTCTGACTTCCTGAATCCTGAATTCTGGCCACTACTCCCACTCGATCGTGCTCGGCGGCTTGCTGGAGATGTCGTACGCCACGCGGTTCACGCCTGGCACTTCGTTCATGATGCGGTTGCCGATGGTCGCCAGCAGCGACGGGTCGATGTGCACCCAGTCAGCGGTCATGAAGTCGGCCGTCTCGACCAGCCGCAGCACGATCAGGTTCTGGCCCTCGTACGAGCGGCCGTCGCCCATCACGCCCACGCTCGGCACCGGCACCAGCACCGCGAACGCCTGCGCCACCTTGCGGTACCAGCCGGCCGCCGCCAGCTCCTCCAGCAGGATTTCATCCGCCGTTCGCAGCAGCTCCAGCCGCTGCGGCGTGACCTCGCCGACGATCCGCACGGCCAGCCCCGGGCCGGGGAAGGGGTGCCGCCAGAGCAAGTCCTCCGGCAGGCCGAGCGCCTCACCGACCTGCCGCACCTCGTCCTTGAAGAGCATGCGCAGCGGCTCGACCAGCTCGAAGTCCAGCTCGGCCGGCAGGCCGGCGACGTTGTGATGGGCCTTGATTGTGGCCGCCAGCCCGGCCGGCCCCTTGCCGGACTCGATCACGTCGGGGTAGATCGTGCCCTGGGCGAGAAAGCGGGCGCCCTCGATGCGGCGGGCCTCGTGCTGGAAGACCTCGATGAACTCGCGGCCGATGATGAGCCGCTTCTGCTGCGGGTCGCGCACGCCCGCCAGCGCCCCCAGAAACCGCTCGCGTGCGTCCACCAGCCGCAGCTCCATGCCGAAGTGGTCGCGGAAGGTGGCGGCCACCAGCTCGGCCTCGCCCGTGCGCAGCAGCCCGTTGTCCACGAACACGCACACCAGCCGCTCGCCGATCGCGCGGTGCACGAGCGCCGCCGTCACGCTGCTGTCCACGCCGCCGGACAGGGCGCAGAGGACGCGCTCGCGTGGGCCGACCTGCGCGCGGATGTCGGCCACCATCGCGTCGATGACGTTGCCGACGCGCCAGTCGCCCGTGCAGCCGCACACCTCGTAGAGGAAGTTCCGCAGGATCTGGCCGCCGAGCGGTGTGTGCGTCACCTCCGGGTGGAACTGCACGCCGAACACCGGCCGCGTGCGGTGGCGCACGGCGGCGATCGGGCAGCTCTCGGTGTGGGCCAGGCGCTCGAACTGCTCGCCGACGGCGGTCACGATGTCGCCGTGGCTCATCCAGACCGACGTCTCCGGCGACAGGTGGGCGAGCACGCCCTTTGGCCGGTCGATGTGCAGGCGGACGCGGCCGTATTCGCGGGACCGGGCGGCCTTGACTTCGCCGCCCAGCAGCAGGCAGGCGAGCTGCATGCCGTAGCAGATGCCCAGCACAGGCAGGCCGAGGTCGAAGATCGCTGCGCTGCAGCGCGGGGCGCCTGGCTCATACACGCTCGCCGGGCCGCCGGAGAGGATGACCCCGCGGATGTCCAGGCCGGATGGCTCGGCAGGAGCCGCGCCCTCCCGAGGGCGTGTGCTCTGCGGCTCGGCGGGCGCCTCGCCGGCCCGCTGGCGCAGGCGGGCCGGGGGTACGTCGGGCGGGAACACCTCGCAGTACACGTGGTTTTCGCGTACGCGGCGGGCGATGAGCTGGGTGTACTGGCCGCCAAAATCGAGGATGGCGATGGCTTCGCGTGGCTTCATGGCGACGGCATACCGCGCGGGTGCGGCAGGGTCAATTCTGCCGGCCTGCGTGGCACGCTCTCGCGAAGCAAGGCCGTGGCGCGAAGGCGCGTTGCACGGCTGGCCGCACCGCGGGGTACGAGAATGACGCGTACCGCACGGCCTGGCTGCGCCAGACCGTGCCACCCCACCGTGTGGTAGACTGGCTGCCGTGCCTTCGCCTAACAAACCCGGCCCGTGGCCGATCGAGTACCTCCCCACCGCCGACGGGGCGCGTATCGCCTGCAAGCGCCGGCCGGCCGCCGGCACGCCCGTCATCTTCCTGCACGGGCTGGCGGTGAACGCCGACCTGTGGGACATCCCGGAGATCGCGGGCGACGGGTTTCGCTTCCGCAGCCTGGCGCGCCTGCTGCACGAAGCCGGGCACGACATCTGGCTGGTGAATCTGCGCGGCCACGGCGGGCCGAGCATGCTGAGCGAGCCGCCGGCGGGCCAGGAGGACTGGTGCCTGGACCACTTCATCGTGCACGACCTGCCGGCGGTGGTGGACCACGTGTGGACGCGCAGCGGGCGGCGGCCGTTCGTCGCCGCCAACAGCATGGGCGCCATGACGGCGGCCGGTTACCTGCAGGGCGCGACGCTCGCCGGCACCGGTGCGGACTGCCGCGTCACCTGCGACCCCGAACTGGCGGAGCGGCGGCAGCAGAAGCTGAGCGGCTGCGTGCTGATCGAGTTTCCCGCCGCGCTGCGCTGGCCGCAGTCGATGTACGATGGCGATGGGAACGTCAACTGGCGTGAGTTTCTGCGCGACTGGCATCGCACCACCAGCGACCGCAACTACGCCTTCGAGCTGCTGGCGCGGCTGGGCTGGCTGGAGGCGTTCGTAGCGTCGGCGGGCGGCGTGCGGCTGGAGTGGCTGCGGCCAAAGAAGGGCCTGCGGCCGCTGCGCGAAGAGCTGCCCGAGCCGCTGGCGGAGGCCGTCTCGTGGACCGAGCGGGCGCTGGCGGCGGCGGGCAAGTTCTACGCCACCAAGCTCAAGGGCGCGGAGAACTTCTGCGTGGAGACGTTCCTGGGCGGGCTGCTGTACGCGGTGGATCATATGAAGGCCGGTGTGCTGCGGCAGCTCGCCAAGAGCGTGCGGGCACGCGGCTTTGTGAGCGACGTGGGGCAGCCGGACCACGACTACGTCGAACACTACCCGCGGATCGCGCTGCCGACGCTGGTGGTGCTGGGCGGGCGCGACCGCATCGCCAACGCCGACGTTACACGCGAAACGTTCTTCGAGCGGATCGCCGCGCGGGACAAGACGCTGGCCCTGTTCGACAACCTGGCGCACGGGGAGTTCGAGTACGCCCCGGCGGCATACGAGCTGGTGTACCCGCGGATCATGGAGTGGATCCGCCAGCGCGACCGGTAGGCCCGGGGGTGGCACGGCCGGCGCACCCGGGCCCTGCGGCAGGCGGGGCATCATCGCGTCGGCAGCCGCGGCCTGACATGGTCAGACCGTGGCGCCCGGCGCCGCGGGAGCAGCAGGTGCGTCTCCGGCAGACCCAGGAGGGCACCGGCTGCCAGATAAACCCCGGTTGCGAGTGCGAGCGCTGCGCCCGTCTCGATGGTGCGCTCCAGCGCTATCGAGCGGAAGCCCGTCACGAGCGTCGCGATCATCGGATGCACCCACGCTGCGACCGCGGCCCCGCCCACGGTGGCCACCAGCATCTTGCCGACCCCCGCCGCCAGCGGCCCGTCCAGCAGCCGCGTCTCGCTGCGCCGCTCGAGCAACCGCAGGCCGGCCAGCACGGTCAGCGTCGCGGTGACCGCGCTGCTGATCGCGAAGGCCGCCTCGCGGATCGCCGGCAGCCACACCAGCGCCAAGGTCAGCCCCAGGTTGGCCGGCAGCAGCACGCAACTGAGCCGCAGCGGCGTGCGCACGTCGCCCATCGAATAGAACGCCCGTACGACGATGTGCTGCGCGCAAAAGCCCGCCATGGCAAAGCCGTACCAGAACACCAGCCACGCCACGCGCTGCGTGTCGGCGGCTGTGAAGTTGCGGTACTCGAACAGCAGCCGCACGATCGGCTCGGCCAGCGCGAGCATGATGCCGCCGGCCAGCAGCCCGGCGAAGATCGAAGCCCGCAGGGTGGCGTGCACCTGGGCCTTCCAGGCCGCCCACTCGTCGCGGTTGGCCAGCCGCGTGAAGGTCGGCAGGGCGGCGGTGGCCAGCGAGATCGCCACGACGCCCAACGGGAACTGATATAGCCGGGCGGCGTTGGACAGGGCCGTCAGCGCGCCTTCGTGCAGGGGGTAGGGAACGCTCGCTCCCAGCAGCGACAGCGTGGCCGGCCCGTCGGCCAGGCGCGTCAGCAGCACGCAGAGCTGCGTATCCAGGAACGGCCCCAGCACCAGGATGCCCTGCCCGGCCAGCACCGGCGCGACCAGCAGCAGCAGGCGGCGCACCTGCGGGTCGCGCGGCGCGAGCGTCCAGCCCAGGGAGACACGGTTGCGCCGCAGCACCGGCAGGATCAGCAGCACCTGCACCATGCCCGCGACCAGCACGCTCAGGGCCACGCCGAAGATTTGCCGTTCGAGCTGTTCGACCCGCCCCAGCCGCGGGCCGAGCCACAGGACGCCGCCGATCATGAACACGTTGAGGATGACTGGCGCCAGCGCCCCAGGCACGAAGCTGCCCACGCAGTTGAGCACGCTGGCCAGCAGCGCCACGACGCTGATCGTCAGCAGGAACGGCAGCATCAGGGCGGTCAGCGCCAGCAGCAGCGAGCGGGCGGCGGCCTGTTGCGCATCGGCCGGCGTCGCCAGCAGCCAGATCGCCAGCAGCACCAGCTCCAGCAGGCCGATGACGGTCACGAGCACGACCGTCAGCAGCGCCAGCGTGCGGGCCAGCAGCCGCCAGGCCGCCTCACGCCCCTCGTTCTCCAGCGTGCGGGTGAAGAAAGGGACGAAGGCGGCGGCCAGCGTGCCCTCGGCGAAGAGGCGGCGAAAGAGGTTGGGGAACTGGAAGGCGTAGTTCCAGGCGTCGGCCACCCAGGCCAGCGCGTAGACCTGCAAGAGCAGCATGTCGCGCAGCAGGCCGGTGATGCGCGACAGCAGCGTACACAGGGCGATCAGGCGGGCCGACGCCACGATCGGCCGGTGCTCGGGCATGGCGCGGCATCATAGCGAATGCGGATTGCGGAATGCCGATCGCGCATCGTCCAGCCATGCGTGCCTGGCTGTCTCGGCCCGCGCCATGCCACCTGCCGCACCGCGACCCGCCGGTCGCAGGAGCGCTTGGAATTGGCGGCTGTTCGGGCTAGGCTGCGGGAGTCGGGCACAGAGATGGCGTTTCTCCGATGACCTCTCCAGAACAAGTACCGACGGGGTGAGCCATGAGCAGCCAGAACGGTTCGTCTATTTCCGGTGACGCGCAGCGCGAGTTTGCAGTGCCCGCGGCGACGGAGCGTTCGGAGCAGGCCGACGACGCCACGTCGCGGCGGGCGTTTCTGAAGTACGCCGGGGCGGCGGCGGCGGGGGTGGCGCTGACGGGCGGCGTGGGCGGCTGTGCGCCGGGCGGGCAGCCGTTGGCGGCCCGCAAGCCGGCCCCTTTTGTCACGCCCAGGCGCGAGAAGCTGCGGATCGCGTTCATCGGGACGGGCGGGCGCGGGGCGGGGCACCTGGAGGAGACCAAGGACCTGCCCATCGAGTGCCCCTGCTACTGCGACGTCGACACGGCCCGCATGGGGGCGGCGGCCAAGCTCTACCCGCACGCCCATCGCTACCAGGACTACCGCGAGATGTTCGACAAGGAGGCGAACAACTTCGACGCTGTCAGCGTCGCCGCCCCCGACCATCACCACTTCATCGCCGCCGCGCTGGCCCTCCAGCACGGCAAGCACGTCTACTGCGAGAAGCCGCTCACGCACACGGTGTGGGAGGCGCGGCGGCTGACCGAGATGGCCCGCGAGCGCTGGGGCAAGCAGGTCACGCAGATGGGCAACCAGGGACACGCGATGGAGGGCTGGCGGCGGGTGTGCGCTTGGTATCGGGCGCGTGCGCTGGGCGAGATCGTCGAGACGCACACGTGGACCGACCGGCCCATCTGGCCTCAGGGCATCGGTCGCCCGGAGGGCGAGGACGCCGTGCCGCCGAACCTCAACTGGGATGCTTGGCTCGGGCCGGCGCCGGTGCGGCCGTACAAAGGACCGGCGGCAGGCGACGACGCCGGGCCGTACCACTGGTTCAACTGGCGCGGCTGGTGGGACTTCGGCTGCGGGGCGCTGGGTGATATGGCCTGCCACACGATGGACGTGATCTTTGCCACGCTGGAGCCGGGGCCGCCGACCGTGGTCGAGCCGGTGGCCTTCACGCCGGTCAACAAGGAGACCTACCCGACGGCGTCGATCATCCGCTGGGAGTTCCCGCGCCGGGGTTGGCGGCGCGGGTTCGCCGCCTACTGGTACGACGGCCAGTTGCGGCCGACCACGCCAGCGGTGATGGACCTGGGGCGAAACCTGCCGCAGACCGGCAGCCTGTTCGTGGGGACGAAGGCGTCGCTGGTGATCTCGGGCGATTATTCGGAGGGAGCACGCTTCATCCCGGACGCGAAGAACAAGGAGATCGGCCCGGCCCCGAAGGATAAGATGCCCGAACTCGCGCCCACCGTGATCGACGGACATACAGTGAAAGCGCCGCACTTCGCCGAGTGGGTGATGGCCTGCCGGGGCGAGAAGCCGGCGGACTACGCGCGCTCGAACTTCCTCTACAGCGGCCCGATGACCGAGACGGTGCTGTTGGGCAACATCGCGCTGCGCGTGGGCCGGCGGATCGAGTGGGACGCGAAGAACCTGCGGATCCGGAACATCCCGGACGCCAGCCAGTACGTGACCAAGGAGTATCGCGAGGGCTGGCGGGTCACGTGAAGAGAACCGCAAAGGCGCAGAGGGGGCAGAGAGCGCAGAGAGGAGTATTCGGGTCTTCGCGTCCTCTGCGCCCTCCCCGGTTTGATGTCCTCCCGACCGGGCGACGTGTTGTTCAAGCCAGTGGAATCTGCGTTCATCTGCGTAATCTGCGGATAGATCTTTCCGTCCATCCCGCGCAAGAGGGTGCCCGGTGAACAGACACATCTCCAGACGCAGCTTAATGCAGTCTGCGGTTGCTGCGGCCGCCGCGCCTGCCCTGGAGCCGCTGGCCGTGGTCGCGCGGGCCGCGGGGCAGGCGAAGGAACCGGCTTTCAAGATCTCGCTGGCCCAGTGGTCGCTGCACCGGGCGCTCTTCGGCGGCCAACTGGACCACCTGGATTTCGCCCGCAGCGCCAAGGAGAAGTACGGGCTGGACGCGGTCGAGTACGTCAACCAGTTCTTCAAGGACAAGGCGAAGGAGCGGGCGTTCATCGCGGAAATGAAGAAGCGCGCCGCGGACGCCGGCGTGCGCAGCCTGCTGATCATGTGCGACGGCGAAGGGGCCATCGGCGACGCGGACGACGCCAAGCGCAAGCAGGCGGTGGAGAACCACTACAAGTGGGTCGAAGTTGCGAAGGAGCTGGGCTGCCACTCGATCCGCGTGAACGCGCAGAGCAGCGGCAGCTACGACGAACAGCTCGACCACGCCGCCGACGGCTTGCGGAAGCTGACCGAGTTCGGAGCACAGCACGGGCTGAACGTGATCGTCGAGAACCACGGCGGCTTATCGTCCAACGGGGCCTGGCTGGCGGCGGTCATGAAGAAGGTGAACCACCCGCGCTGCGGCACGCTGCCGGACTTCGGCAACTTCGGCCTGGGCGACGGCAAGGAGTACGACCGTTACCAGGGCGTGCGGGAGATGATGCCGTTCGCCAAGGCCGTCAGCGCCAAATCGCACGACTTCGACCAGGACGGCAACGAGATTCACACCGACTATCGGCGGATGCTCAAGATCGTGCTCGACGCGGGGTACCGCGGCTACATCGGCATCGAGTACGAGGGCGACAAGCTCAGCGAGGACGAAGGCATCCGGGCGACCAAGCGGCTGCTGGAGCGCGTACGCGAGGAGCTATCGTAGGAGCGGTCTTCGACCGCGACTGACCAGGATGCCCCTGTCCGACCGGCGCCGCGCCCCCCGGGGCGGCACGGTCCGACGCCCTTTGGACTGGCTCCGAGCCCAACCCCGCTGCCGGCCTTGAAAACGCGCTCCCGCGAGGTGCCTGTCTCCTTTTCAACGGACAGTTAGCCGGGTCGCAGCGCAGCACTGACAGCCGACGGCGCAAGTGGGCTCTTGCGCCGCTCCGCGGCGGGACAGGGGCCGGCTGACCTCGCTGTTCGCGCGACCGGCGGCGCGCTGCTATACTTCGTTCCCCATCCATCCGCAGGAAACCAGGGAGACTCGACATGACGGTTATGCGTCCCCGAAACAGCGGCGTGTATGTGGCGGCGGCGCTGCTTCTCACACCGCTGACGGGCGCACAGGAAGCGCCCACGCGCGGCGCCGACCCGGCGTGGCGCTGTCAGCTCCAGCGCGTCGAGAGCGGCAACGTGGTCGTGCTGGCGGCCCCCGGCCGCACGCTGCGGGCCCAACTGGCCGGCGTCGCCGACCCGCCTGCGGGTGCCGCGCGACAGGCGGCCGTGAGCTTTCTCGAGAATCTCCTGTCGGGCGAGGACCTGGAGGTCGAGCTGTCGGCCGGTTCGAGCGCGGCGGCGAGCGATCGGCCCGTCGCGGCGCAGCTCTACCGGGCCCCGGACGGGCTGCATGTCAACCTGGAGGCCGTGCGGCAGGGGTACGCGGCAGTCGACGCGAGCACGCCGTTCGAGCGGATCGAGCTGTTCCGCCAGTACGAGCAACGGGCCCGCACGGCCCGCAAGGGCATCTGGCGCAAGCCGGCCGAGGGCGAGCCGCAGGCTGCGCCCGCGGGCCGTGCGCCGGAGCAACCGGCGCCGGGCGAAACGGCGGGTGTGGTGTACGTGACCAAGTCCGGCAGGAAGTACCACCGGGCCGGGTGCCAGTACCTCAGCAAGAGCGCGCAGGCGATTCCGCTGGCCGAGGCCGTCAAGCGCTACGAGCCCTGCTCGCGCTGCAAGCCGCCGACCCGCCCGTAGCAGGCCGCTGAAGATGAAGTCAGCCCGCCGCACGGCTCGGCCGGTGGCGGCCAAGGCGGCGCCTGTGTTGGCCAGCAGCGCTGTGACGCCCTGCCCTATCCGGGCCGTTCGGCGCTCAGGGGCACTCGGTGCCGTAGTTGGCCAGCAGCAGCGCCAGGTCGGACAGGTCGGTGTCGCCGTCGGAGTCGAGGTCGGCGGGGCAGTTGCTGGCGGTGCAGCCGTAGTCGGCCAGGAGGATGGCCAGGTCGGTCAGGCCGACGACGCCGTCGAGATCGAGGTCGCCCATGGCCAGACACTCGCACGCGTCCATGACGCCGTTGGCGTTGAGGTCCGGCCCGACGGCAAACACGTACGCCGACCCGGAGTCCGTGCCGTTGTCGTCGTCGAACGGCGCGCCGATCACGGCCGTGTTACCGGACAGCGCGACCGAGTAGCCGAACTCGTCGCCGGCCTGGTAGTCGTCCGCGACGAGCTTGGCCACTTGGGACCACGTGCCGGACCCATCCGGGACGAAGACGTAGGCGGACCCAGCTTGGTTTGCACCAGAGTGGTCGTCGCCCCAGGCACCGATGACGCACAGACCGCCGTCCAGCGCGATGGACCAGCCAAGGTGGTCGCCGGTAAGGCCGTCGGCAGCGGTGAGCTTTTGCGTCTCCGACCAGAGGCCGGATTGATCGCGCCGGTACACGTAGGCCGCCCCCGTGTAATCGTCGAGTGGGCCCTGCGCATCCGAGGAGGCGACAATCACGGTGTCGCCTTGGATGGCCACGGAGACTCCGAAGCGCTCCAGCGGCCCCCCGTCGCTGGCCAGCAGCTTGGCGGCCTGGGACCAACCGCCGGCGGGCCGCGGTTCAAACACGTAGGCCGAACCGGACGAGAAACCCAGGTCGTCGTCGTCCCAGGCACCGACGACGACGGTTTCTCCGTCCAGCGCGACGGAGATCCCGAAGTGATCACCGCCCTGGCCGTCGCTGGCCAGCAGCTTGGCCGCCTGCGACCACGGACCGTCGCCGTCGCGCGGAAACACGTATACAGCGCCCGCGCCGTACCCCCGGTCGTCGTCCTCCGGCGCGCCCACGACGATGAGGTCGCCGGTGATCGCCACCGACCAACCGAAGAAGTTGTCGGTCTGGCCGTCGGAAGGTGTCAGCGACGTCCCTTCGACCCAAGTGTCTGCGACGCGGGCGAACATATAGACCCTCGCCGCTCCGGAGGCCGCGACCGCCAGCGTGTCTGCATCGATCCCCAGGGACCGACCGAACGTTCCGCCGCCGTCCGCCGGCGTTATCTTGACGCCGGCGGACCAGCGCCATCGGTTGCGTTCGAAGAGCGAAACCGAGCCTGAGTTCTGCCAGGCCTCGTCGTCCAAGACCGCACCGACAACGGCCACGTTGCCGCTGGCGGCCGTCGCGTAACCAAACAGGTCCCCGGAGACGCCGCTGGCGTCAAGGAGCTTCGCGCGCTGGCACTGACCGTCCGCACGCTGAGTGAGCGCGCAGGCAAGAGCCAGTGCCAGCGAAAGCAGGCTCGCCTCTCGGGCTAGACGCACGCGACGTTCCTCCGCCCGGCCCAGCAGCCTATGGGAGGCCGATCGGGTTGGATGCAATAACGGAGTCATCCGCAGTCTCGTCGACCTCGGTGCCCGTATACATCGCGTAGACCTTGTTCCCGAACGCGCTGATCCCAATGTAGTCGCCAGCGCCCATTGGCTGATGTGAGCCGCGGCACCGCGCCGTCGCCTCGGTGCTCGCCGCTGGAATGGCCCTATAAGCAATTTACCTCAAATACCCGCACAAGCCAAACTTTTTTTCGGATTTATGCTACCCAGGTAGAGACCTGAGGCCGATGCCGAGACTTGCTGGCTTTCTTGTGCGCGGAGGTTCCCCCGCAAATCGTTCCGCCAATACGGCGGGCGGGCGTGTTCAGGACCAGCGGGCCACGCCCCGCTGGCGACGGACCGGTGCGTGTGTCCGGCTCACTCGCGCTCTGCCGTGAGCAGCAGATCGGAGCGGATCAGCCGGGAGGCGATTCGCTCGATCCGCAGGTACAGGTCGCGCTCGCGCAGCCAGGCCGCCACGCGCGGGTCCGGCGGCGCGGTCGGCGGGCGTTGCACGCTCGGTAAACCGCTGGCCCCGAAGATCAACTGCTGCGCCGGGCGATCCGCGGAGCAGATTACGAAGCGGAGCCGGTGCGAAGCGAGCAGCTCTCGAAACGTGAACCGCAGCCGCGTGACGCCGCGCGCGTCCGACTCTACGACCGTCGCGTCGAACAGCTCGCCGCGGACGACCGCGCCCGGCGTGAGCGGCGTGGCGGGGCGTGTGCCGTCGAGCAGCATGCGGCCGGCCTGACCGGAGAACCAGCCGGGCGAATTGGTGGAGATCTCCAGTTCGTGCTCATTGATCTGGTCGATGCGGCAGGGATGGTCCGCGACGAGGGGGTGCGCGGCAAAGGTCAGCACGTGACCCTCCAGGTCCTCTCGGCCCCACGCCTCGCGCAAGGCGACCGGCGCATAGATGCCCGCAACCGGAAGATTGATGAAGAGGAGCTTGGCGCCCGGCGGCGGAGGCGGCATCTGGGCGACGAGGTCGGCGACGATCACCTGCTCGCTGCGCACGATTCCGCGCCAGAGGCAGCGGTAGATGCCGAACGACCAGAGCGTGGCCAGCAGGATCAGCGTCGCGACCATGGGCCGCCAGCGGCCGCGCAGCCGCGCCATCATCACGGCCAGCATGACCGACAGCCCGGCCGCCGGCAGGTAGGCGAAGTGCGGCATGGTAAATACGGGCACGACGGGCAGGAAGGCGAGCACGACCCAGGCCGGCCAGAGCCAGCGCGTCGGCAGCCCGCGCGACGCCCGCAGGTACCAAGCCGTCACCAGCCCGAGCAGCAGCGCCATGAACGCGTAGGCCGCCGCGTGCCGCGCATGCACTCCTTCGTACGTCGCCAGGCCCACGAGCATCGGCGTCTGGAACACGAGCGCGAACAGCAGGTGCAGCAGCTTGGCCGCCGCCCACAGGAGGTATTGCGGACCGGCCGGCACGGTGTAGTAGATCTCGGGCGGCCGCGAGGTCGGGAAGATCGCCAGCCGCCAGTAGAGATACGTGCCGCCGACGAACGCGAGCAGACCGTAGACCCTCAGTCGGCTTCGCAGCAGCCGAGCACCCCCGACGCTGAAATCAAACAGCAACGCCAGCAACGGGAAGACGATGGCCGACTCGCGCGTGAAGAGCGCCAGCAGCCACAGCGCAATGGCGATGAGCCGCCAGGGGCGATCGGAGGCGTGTGGCGCGTTCATGCTGTCGGTCGCGGCTGGCGCTTCAAGCGGGGCTGAGCCGCGTGCGTAGGCCCAGAACGCCGCCAGCGTCAGCAGCCCGCCGAGCAGGGCGTTCCGCGCCGCGCTCCAGCTCACGGTGAAGACCGAGTGCGGCTGCGCGGCGAACAGGACGGCGGCGAGGAGCGCGGCGAAGCGGTCGGCGACAAAGCGTCGCGCGAGCGCGAACACCAGCAAGGTCGCCAGGATGTGCCAGAGCAGGCCGAAGGCATGCATCACGGCCGCGTTGCCGCCGGCGAGCAGGTATTCCAGCTTCATGACCAGCATGGCCGCCGGTCGGGCGTAGCGCCACTGCAGCGGCTGCGTCTGCCACCACAGGTGGTTGAGTCGGCCGGGCAGGTCGAACGTGGCGGACTCGGTCAGGTCGCGGAAGCTCCAGCCGTAGGTCCGCAGGTTGCGGCGATGCCAGTGGTCGTCGAAGAACAAGCCGTCGTCGAGCGCGCCGGCGTGGGCGACGAGGACGACGGCGACCAGGCACGCGGCGGCGAGCCAGTCAGCGCGGCCCATACGGGTTCACCCCGCCATTGCTGCGCGGCGCGGTGCCGTTTGCGGCAGTCGAGTCTCGCGCCGTCACTCAAGGTAGCCCAGGCGCCGCAGGTGCCCCTCCACTTGGCGCCGATCGTCCGGCGTCAATTCGATGACGTCCGCGGCCTGTAGCGATCGGTCGCGCACGAATCCGTCGGCCAGCGCCCGCAGCTCCGCGCACAGGTCCCGCCGCGCTGGCGCGAGGTTCGTCGCCTCGCCGGGGTCGGCCCGCAGGTCGTACAGCTCCTGCGGCAACTCGTCGTTGTGCGGTCCGAAGGTGTACTTGTACTCCTGCGTCCGCACGCCGCGCAGCTCCAAATCCGGCGGCAGGCCCGAAAGCGAGAGGAACGCGCTCGGAAGCCCCCCGGTTGGCCAGTTCCCAGCCGCCCCAGTCATGGGCCGGTCAGTATGGGCCAGCCACCCGAAGGATCGTCCGTCGATCTCGCCGCACTCGACCGGATCGATGCCGATCAGATCGAGCACGGTCGGCAGGATGTCCGGCTGGCGCACCATGCGCTCGCAGGCGAGGCCGGCCGGCAGTCGGTCGGGCCAATGGAGCACGAGCGGCACGCGGACCAGGAAGTCGTACACGTGCAGCATGTGGCCCTCGTGCAGGTTGTTGCGGTACGAGTTGGCCCAGATGCGCATGTGCATGTCCAGCAGCTCCTGCCGTCCGATGAACCGCGCCAGCCGCTCCACCTTCCGCCGCGCACGAGACGCGTCCAGCAGCCCGCGCCGCTCCAGCATCCGCGTCAGCCGCAGCGGCCGGCCCGGCGCCAGAAGATCGTGCAGGAAAACCTGCGGCGTCAGCCACAGCAGCCGCAGGCGGTCGCGCCAGGTTGCGACGTTGCGCGAACGTCGCGGAGCGTGGGTTTCGGCGGCCTGGCCCGCAGGTGCGTCGCGCAACCGCACGTTGCGCATCAGCGGCGCATTGATGCCGTAGAGCTGGTTCAACACGCTCGGGCCGGCCCAGCGTACCACCCCGTACGTCGCCAGCCCGTGCAGCCGGCTGTCGGCGGCCGCTGCGCTCTCGTCGATGCCCAGCAGGCGGCGGGCGTAGTCGACGGCGGTGCCGGGCCGGTAGGTCTCGAACTGCGTCTTTTCGCCATGGTCGCCGGTGAAGGCGATCAGCGTGTCGTCGTCGACCGCGGCAAAGAGGCGCGCGAGTTGACGGTCGAGACTGGAGACCGCCCGCTCATACGTATCGGCCCCGAAGCGCTCAGTATCGCACGCCGGCTCGACATGGCGGTGCGGATGCAGCTCCCACAAGTGCAGCAGGATGAACCACGGCCGACGGTAGTGTCCGCTCCGCAGCCGCTCGATGAGCCGGTCGCCCCACGCGCTGTGCAGCAGGTCGCACGGGGCGCGGTATTCGTAGTGCTCGAAGCCGCGGGCCAGGCCCATCTCAGGCAAGAGCGGACCGCTCACCTCCGCGTACGCGTGATACCCGCGCCGCGCGAGCACCTCCGTCAGCAGCGGCACCCGCTCCGGCAGCCGATAGCCCCACACCAGATGCACGCCGTGCCGCGGGCTGTATAGTCCGGTCAGCAGCGAAGCAAAGCACGGCGTGGTACAGGCCTTCTCGGCGATGACGGTATTGAAGCTCACGCCTGCGGCAGCCAGGCGGTCGAGGTTGGGTGTAACGGTGCGGCGGCCGGGGCCCAGCCATTTGTCGGCGCGGGCGCAGTCGGCGACGATGAGCAGGATGTTCGGCAGCCGCGCCATGGCACGCGGCAGTCTACGTCGCCATTGGTGGGTTCGCGACCGGTCGGGACGGGCGGACTCCCTGCGGCGGCCGGGGGCCGGCTATGAACTCTATGACGCGGGGGCTTGGGCGTGTCCTCCTCGGTTGCTGGCGTTGCGCGGGTTGTTGTCTGCATCATCTGCGGATTTCGGCGTTCGCGTAATCGACGGATCGGATACGGCGGCGGATGCGCAGCAGCGTCGGGAGTGCGCGCAGCGCCTCGCGCAGCGGGTGGACGCGGCTGCCGGGCATGTCGCGCCAGCGGAGGCCGACCTCCTGGATGCGGTAGCCCAGCCGCTCGGCCAGCGCCAGCGCCTCGCAGTCGAACAGCCAGCCGTCTTCGGTCGCGCGCGAGAAGGTTTCGCGGGCCGCATCGCACCTGAACAGCTTGAAGCCGCACTGCGTGTCGCGGATGTGCGGGAGCAGCAGCCGGCGGCGGATGGCGCGGAACGTCCAGGCCATCAGGCGGCGGGCGAGCGGCTGCGGCGGATCGAGAACGGAGTCGGGCAGGTCGCGCGAGCCGATGACGATGTCGCAGCCCCGTTCGATCCACGGCCGGAGCTTCTCGAGCTCGTCGATCGGGGCGGACAGGTCGGCGTCGCACATGAGGATGAAGTCGCCGCGGGCCTCCAGCATGCCGCGTCGCACGGCGAAGCCCTTGCCGCGGTTGCGGTCGTTGACGAGCAGGTGCACGGGGCAAGTCGAGCGGCCTTCCGGACGCGGGAGAGGCCCCTCGCTCCCGCTCGGGGTTCGGCCTGCGGCGTCCGCAGGGAGAAACTGGCGAACGATGTCCGCTGTGGTGTCGGTGCTGCCATCGTCGACGACGATCACTTCCAGAGGGCGATGGGTGCGGGCCGCGTAGTCACGTATCGTTTCGAGCGTCGAGCGGATGCGCGCAGCCTCGTTGTAGGCCGGGATGACGATCGAGAACGTCGGGCGGGCGGCTGACGATGACTCGAGCGGCATTCCAGCTCCACGGTTGCGAGGGCACGGCGGCGCGGCTCAAATATACGCGGGGCAGGCAGAATCCGAAGTCCGCCGCACAAAGGCAGGCCAGGGGAACCGGACATGAGCGATCCAGAGCAGCACGCGGCCGCCGAGGTCATGAGCCGGCGAGAATTCGTCCAGGGCGCCGGCGCCGCCGGCGCCGGATTGATGCTGGGTGTGCCGGCGCTGGAAGGGGGGCAGGACGCTTCAGGCCTCGAGAGCGCGCGGGCGGAAGCCCGCGGCTCAGAGCGCAGCCGGGACGAGATTGCGGTCGGGATCATCGGCGTCGGCAGCCAGGGGTACGAGAGCCTGCTGAACGGGAGCCTGAAGATTCCCGGCGTGCGGTTCGTGGCGGTGTGCGACATCTGGCCGTTCTGGCTTCGCCGCGCCCAGAAGCTGCTGGAGAAGTACGACCAGAAAGTGAACGTGTACGCCGATTACCGCGAGATGCTGGACAAGGAGAAGAACCTGGACGCGGTGATCGTTGCCACGCCGGACTGGGTGCACGCGGAACAGACGGTCGCCGCTCTCCAGGCCGGCAAGCACGTGTACTGCGAGAAGGAGATGTCGAACACGCTGGGGGGGGCGCGGCAGATGGTGCAGGCGGCGCGCGAGACGGGCAGGCTGCTGCAGATCGGCCATCAGCGGCGCAGCAATCCGCGCTACTGGCACGCCATCAAACTGATCGAGAAGGACCGCATCCTGGGCCGGATCACGCACTGCTACGGCCAGTGGAACCGGGCGCGGCTCGAGGAACGTGGCTGCCCGAAGGGCGAGGAGATTCCGGCGGAGACGCTGAGGCGTTACGGCTACGAGAACATGCACCAGCACCGCAACTGGCGCTGGTATCGCAAGTACTCGGGCGGGCCGATGTGCGACCTGGGCAGCCACCAGGTGGACGTGTTCAACTGGATCCTCAAGGCCAGGCCGCGAGCGGTGCTGGCCAGCGGCGGGACGGATTACTACAAGAGCGAGTGGTACGACAACGTGATGGCGATCTACGAGTACCAGACCGAGGCCGGGCCGGCACGGGCCTTCTACCAGGTGCTGAACACAACCAGCCACGGCGGGTTCTACGAGACGTTCATGGGCGACGAGGGGTCGCTGGTCATCTCCGAGGATCCGCGCAAGGGCCTGTTCTTCCGCGAGGTGCAGGCCAAGCGGCGCGAGTGGGAGGCCGAGAGCGAGACGAAGGAGGTCGAGGGCCGCGAGGCGTTCGAGCTCAAGATCGGCGAGACGCTCTCCCCGGACGGCACGAAGGAGCCCGAGGGCCAGCGGCTGCTGGAAGAAAGCAAGAAACCCGTGCACCAGCTTCACCTGGAGAATTTCTTCAACGCCATCCGCAGCGGCGCGCCGCTTTCCTGCCCGGCGGAGGTGGGCTTCGAGACGGCCGTTTCGGTGCTGAAGGCGAACGAGGCCGTGGCGAAGGGCTGTCGGGTGGAGTTCAAGGCGGAGGAGTTCGCGGTCTAGCGGTCGGTAGGGGACGGCTCAGGGTTCCAATGCGAGTCTACCCGGACATGTGCTGCCTGAAACGTCCCTATGACGACCAGACTCAGCCGCGGATCGCCCTTGAGACGGAGGCCGTGCTGGCCGTGTTGCAGGCTATCGCCGCCGGACATTTGCAGGCGCTGCGTTCACCCGCGCACGAGATCGAAAACGAGCAGAATCCGGACGCCGAGCGGGCCGCAGCCGTCGCAGGATGGCTTGACCGGCTGAATCCGCTGGCGAAGACGCCCGCTGCTGTTGCGGCCCGCGTCGCGGAGTTACACGCCGCGGGCCTGAAGTCGTTCGACGCCTATCATGTGGCGTGGGCGGAGCATCTGGCTGCGGACGTGCTGCTGACAACCGATGACCCGTTGCTCGCATTCTGCGGACGTCAAGCGAGTATCATAAAGGTGCGGGTCGTCCTTCGTACGCGAGATGAGCTAATGGTGAGCATTCCGGACCCCGTCCAGCTTCGCCGTCGTGCGGTCGAAGTCCTCATCCGCGAGCTGGGGTACGTGGACGCGATGCGGTTTCTGCGGCAGTGCGGCCACGGTGCGGGCGACTACAGCAGGGAGCGTCACACCTTCTTGCCGGACTGGAGCCCCGACGAACTGGTCCGGCGCGCCGACGATCTGGTCGAGCAAAGGCGAAAGCATGCGCCATGAAACCAGTGGGCCAGCGGGGGCGCGGCGGAGCTCGCCACCGGCCCTGCTGCCCGGCGGGCATCGCCCCCTGACAGGCCGCGAGGTCCCGCTGGTGGGCTCGGAAGCGGCACAATGAAGTTGTGCGCAGCGGATGGCACGGCCTTCGAGCTGACCATTCTCGGCTACCAGTTCCCGGAGCTGGCGAGCGAACAGTACGATTCGAACTGGCTCGTCATCCGCATACACGTGGACCACCCCAGCGGCAGTTGGGAAGCGCGAGACCCCTGCCTGCTCAGCTATGAGGTTGCGGAGCTGGCCGACTGGCTCGAAGCCGTCGCACAGGGCGAGCCCGCCCGGCGCGAGATGAGCTTCATGGAGCCGAATCTGGAGTTCCGCCTGCACCCTCACTGCGCATCTACTTCGAGCTGGAGTGCCGGCCGCCGTGGGCCTCAGCTCAATGCGCGGGGCTGAAAGATCTGTGGATCGAGTTTCCGCTGCACGAGCTGGACCTCCCTGCCGCGGCCCGCGCGCTCCGTGAGCAACTAACCCGCTACCCGCAGGGAACGTCGCGATGACCGGCGCACGCGATCCTCACGCTGGGGGAACCTGTGCGGGCTCCTTGGCGTCTGTGGAAGCCGCTCGCCCGTCGCGCTGCCATTCCACGCGCGGCGCGTCGCCCCACAGGCCGTCGAGGTCGTAGTAGCGGCGGTGCTCGGGGTCGAAGAGGTGCACGATCACGTCCACGTAGTCGGCCAGAATCCAGGTCGATTGCCGCGCGCCAGCCACGTGGAACGGGGCGCGACCGACCGTGCGGGCGTATTCCTCGATGCGCTCCAGCACGGCGTGCATCTGCCGGTCGGAGGTGCCGGTGCCGATGACGAAGTAGTCGGCGACATTCGTCAGGCCGCGCAGGTCCAGCACCGCAACATCCTCGGCGCGCAGCTCGGCCGCGATCAGAGCGATCGCGGCGGCGAACCGCCGGCCGTCGTCGCCGTCGTCGGGCGGCGCTAGCTGTGGAACCAATCGCTCCTCGGGCTGCATCGTCGCTTGATTGTACCGGACCCGGAAGCCGCGGCACACGCTGCGCGGATCACGGCGTGCGCAGCAGCTCGACCACGAGGTCGAGCCGCGCGGCGGAACGACGCTGACCTTCGACGTAAAGGACATCGCCGCAGCTCGCAAACCGGTCCAGGCCAGGGGTGTGCGCTTCGAGGCCGAGACGCAGGTGATCGAGGGTATGGTCAAGCTGGCCACGTTCTTCGACCCGGACGTTACGCGGACCTCCCGGCCGACTTCGCCGATGCCGCGCTGGTGTACCTGGCGGAGACTCGCGGAATCGAGACGGTATTCACGTTTGACCGGCGGGACTTCGCGCTTTACCCCGTTCGCGGCGCGCGCCGCTTGCGTTTGCTTCCTGAGGCAGGATGACGGACTTTCTGCTGACCCGGCGCGGGGTGGCTGGTGCTCCAGCAATACAACGAGAAGAACCGCGACCTGATCGTCAACATCAACGGTCAGCTCGTGCATCGCGACCAGGCCGGCGTCAGTCCGTTCGATTCGGCCGTCCAGGGCGGCGACGCGATCTGGGAGGGCCTGCGGCTCTACAACGGCCGCATCTTCAAGCTGCACGAGCACCTGGCCCGCCTGCGCAGCTCCGCCAAGGCGCTCGCGTTTGCGCAGATTCCAACCGACGACGAGATCATCGAGCAAGTCCGCCGCACGCTCGCCGCCAACCGCATGACCGACGGCGTGCACATCCGCCTGACGCTGACGCGCGGCGTGAAGTATACCAGCGGCATGGACCCGCGGCTGAACACCGCCGGCCCGACGCTGATCGTGCTGGCCGAGCACAAGCCGCCGGTGTACGACAAGAGCGGCATCGCGCTGATCACCAGCAGCGTGCGGCGGTTTCCGCCGGACTGCCTGGACCCGAAGATCCACCACTGCAATCTGATCCAGTCGATCCTGGCGAAGATCGAGGCGAACCAGGCCGGTGCGGACGATGCGTTGATGCTGGACGTGCGTGGCTTCGTGGCGGAGACGAATGCGGCCAACGTGTTCATCGTGCAGGCACCGAGGCACGAAGGTACCGAGGCACGAAGGGTAAGCGACGAAGCGATGAAGCGACGGAGCGACGAAGGGGCCAATGCGGCTCGGCGCGAGCCCCGCCATGCCGCTGGGCGGGACCGTCGCCCTCCCCATGCGGGTCGAGGGGAGCGGCGGCGTCCCTCGGCCGCGCCGGCCGGAGGCGAGCAGGGCGCGGTGCTGCGCGGCGCCGTTGTGCTGACGCCGCGCTGCGTGGCGTGCCCGGAGGGCATCACGCGTGCCACGGTGATCGAGCTGTGCGCCGCGCACGGCATCGAGTGTCACGAGCAGGAGCTGTCGCTGACGGAGGTCTATCGCGCGGACGAGATGTTCTGCACCGGCACGATGGGCGAGCTGGCAGCGGTCATCCGCGTGGATGGCCGCACGATCGGCGACGGCCGGCCCGGCCCGGTGACGCGCCGGCTAAGCGAGCTGTTCGGTGAATTGACGCAACGCGCAGGCGTGCCGGTGGTGGCGTAGTGTCTCAGGGAATGCGACGTCGTTCAGAGGCGCGCGCGTCCGCGAGCGAACCGCCGCCGGCGCAACAGCTTCCTTTCTCCCGCGGTTCGGACGCACCGCACGTTTGCCGCGGAGTCAAACGCCCGAGCCGCGGCAGGCGCTGCGTCCGTCCGGTACACTTCTCCCTATGAGCGACGGGAACAGCCGGGGCATGCGGCGCCTGCTGGTCGTCATCCCCAACTGGGTCGGCGACGTGGTGCTGGCCACGCCCGTGCTGGCGGCGCTGCGCGCGCAGTTCCGTGCCGCGCGGATCGGCTACCTGATGCGCCGCAATCTGGCCGAGCTGGTGGCTGGCGGCGGCTGGCACGATCAGGAGTATTACTGGCCCCAGCAACGGGGACTGAGGCGCGAGGTGCGGACGTTTGAGCTGGCCGGGCGCTTGCGCGGCGAGGGCTTCGACGCGGCGCTGTTGCTGACCAACTCCTTCCGCGCGGCGCTGGTCGCCCGGCTGGGGCGCATCCCACGCCGCATCGGTTACGCGCGCGACGCCCGCGACCGCCTGTTGACCGACCGTCTGCGGCCGCTGCGGCAGAACGGCGAGTTCGTGCCGTCGCCGCTGCTGGACGCGTACGTGCGGCTGGCGGAGCGCGTCGGCTGTCGCGTGCTCGACCGCCGCCTGCGGCTGGGGCTTACGCCGCAGCAGGAGCGGGCCGGCCGCCGGCTGCTGGAGCAGTACGGCCTGCACGCCGGGCGGCCGTACGCGGTGATCAACCCCGGGGCGGCGTTCGGGGCGGCCAAGCGCTGGCCGGCGGAGCGGTTTGCGGAATTGTGCGATCGGCTGCCGCGCGAGCTGGAGCTGACGCCGGTGATCGTCGGAGCGCCGAACGAGGCGGCGCTGATGCGGCGGATCGCGGAGCTGGCCCGCAGCCGGCCGGTCTGCTGTGACGATCCGCCGACGACGCTCGGCTCGCTGAAGGTGCTGGTCCGCGAGGCGAAGCTGCTGGTGTGCAACGACACGGGTCCGCGGCATTATGGCAACGCGTTCGACGTGCCGACGGTGACGATCTTCGGGCCGACCGACCCGGCCTGGACGGACACCGGCTATGCGCGTGAGATCATCGTGCGCGAGCCGGTGGAGTGCGGCCCGTGCCAGTTGCGCACCTGCCCGCTGGACCATCGCTGCATGACGCGGATCCCGGTCGAGCGCGTGCTGCAAGCGGCGCGCGAGGTGCTGGGCGTCGCGTCCACGGCCGGCGCACCAGTGTGAGCATGCTGCACACCGACCACATGCGGATGGATCCGGCCTATCGCGACGCACTGCGCGAATGCGGGCTGGACCGCGTCGGGCTGCTGCTGGCGCGGATCGGGCAGCGCGTGGCGGCGTGGAGCCGCACCACGGACACGGTGCACGTACCTTGCGAGGGAGGCGGCCCGGGCTTTTATCTGAAGCGCTACTTCTACCCGCGCTGGCGGAACCGAATCCGCGGCCTGTTCCGCGGCACGTTCTTCGGCCTGCACCGCGGGGAAGCCGAGTTCCGCCTGCTCAACGAGATGCGGGCCCTGGGCCTGCCGGCGGTGCGGCCGGTGGCGCACGGCGTGCGGCGGATCGGCCACTTCGTCGCCGCGTGCTTTTTGATCACCGAAGAAGTCCCCGGCGCCGTGAACCTGACCACCTTTGCGCGCGAGGTGGCCAGCGGACGCCAGCCGCTCGACTTTGCGCAGCGTGTGGCGCTGGTACGGCGGCTGGCGCAGCAGGTGGCGGCCATCCACGCGGCCGGCTTCGCACACGGGCAGCTCTTCTGGCGCAACGTGCTGGTTCGGCCGGACCCCAGCGGAGAGCCGGAGTTCTTCTTCCTGGACGTGCGGCCGCGGCGCGGCAAGCGGAGGCTGGGCCGCCCGGTGACGTGGTGGATGGAGGAGCTGGCGCAGCTCGAAGCCTCGGCCCTGCCGTTCACGACGCGGGTGGACCGCATGCGGTTCCTGGCGGAGTACTTCGGCGCGAGACGGCTGCCGCCCGTGATCAAGGCGCAGATTCGCGAGATCGATCGCCTGGCGCGGCGTTGGCGCCGCCACGAAAAGCAGCGTATCAAGATGAACGACCTGTTCGAGGAGTGGAACCGGCAGCTCGCCGCGGAGCTGGCCCGCGCTGCCGGCCGCGCCGCGCCGCGGCAGGGGGGCTAGCGTGGGCTGCACGCAGCAGATCACAGCGGACTGGCAACCGGTACTCGCCGCGGGCGGTCTGCGGCGTCTGGTCGAACTGCTGGACGGTGCTCCTGACGCCTGCGGCCTGACGGGCCGGCTGGAGCTGTTGAGCAAGCCCGGGCTGGGCGGCCGGCAACGCTGGCGCTGGGAGCTGGGCGCCGGCAACGGCGGCGCCGTGCTGTACCTGAAGCGCTACGCGCGGCCGGCCTGGCGTGAGCAATGGGACCGCATCGTGCGGCAGTCGCCGCGGCACAGTCGGGCGTGCTGGGAGTTTCAGGCGGCACGCCACCTGGCGGAGGCGCATATCCCCGCCCCGCCGGCGGTCGCGTTCGTGCAGGAGATGCACGGTCCGCTGGAGCGGCGCAGCGCGGTGGTGCTGGGCGGGGTGGCGGGCGAGGCCTTCGACCGCGTCTGGTCGCGGGCGTGCACGGCGGGCGCGCCGATCACGCGCGGCCTGGCCAGGCACGACATTGCGATACGGCTGGGGCGGTTCGTGGCGGCGTTCCACGGGACCGGGATGTGCCACCGCGACTTGTACCTGTGCCACGTGTTCGTGGACCTCGACCGCGCCGGGCGGCGGTCACCGACCTTCGCGCTCATCGACCTGGCGCGCGTGCACCAACCGCGCTGGCGGCGGATGCGTTGGGTTCTCAAGGACCTTTCGCAGCTTGACGCCTCGGCCCGGCAGATCGGCGCGTCGCACACGGACCGGCTGCGGTGCCTGGCCGCCTACCTCGGCCTGCAGCGCGGCAGCCCGCGACTGCGCTGGTACGCCGCCCGCATCGTCCGCCGCAGCGCCCGCATCCTGGCACGGATCGAGCGAAAGCGTCAGAGCGCATGAGAGTGGCCATCGTTCAGGAGCACATCGACGCCGGCCGCGGCGGGGCGGAGACGTCGACGCTGGAGCTGGCGCGCGAGCTGGCCCGACTGGGGCCGGAGGTGACGCTCGTGTGCGCCGGCCGCCACCCGGCGCCGCCGGGGATCGGGGTCGGCGGCGTGCGGTCGCAGGTCATCGGCGTGCACGGCCCGACGAAGCTGCGGCGGACGCGGCATTTTGCCGAGCGTGCGGCCGGGTTCTATCGTGCGCAGGCCTTCGACATCGTGCACGCCATCACACCGTGTGCGGGGTGTCATGTCTATCAGCCGCGCGGCGGGACGTACGCGGAAACGGTGCGGCGGAGTGTGGCGCTGGCGCGCGGACCCCTCTGGCGTCTGGTCAGGTCGGTCGGGCGACGGCTGAACCTGCGACAGCGATTCCTGCTTCGGCTTGAGCGCGAGCTGCTGGCCTCGCCACGGCCGCCGTTTGTAGCCGCGGTGTCGGATTATGTGCGGCGGCAGGTGGAGCGGGATTTCCCGGAGTTCCCGTGCGAGCGGTTGCGGGTCGTTTTCAACGGCGTATCGATCGACCCCGGCTCGGCGGACGAGCGCGCCCGCTGGCGCATTGGTTTACGCACAGCGTTCGGCCTCGACGAGCGCACGCCGCTCGTGCTGTTTGTCGCGCACAACTTCAGGCTCAAGGGGTTGGCGGAGCTGATTCGTGCGATCGCCGCCGGTGCAGCGGCCGTTTCGCCGCCGCCGGTCTTGCTGGTGGTCGGCCGCGATCGCACCGCACCGTATGCGCGACTGGCGAAGCGCTGCGGCGTCGGGGAACGCGTGCAGTTCTTCGGCCCGGTCGATGACATCCGCCGTTTGTACGCCGCCGCCGACGTGCTCGCGCACCCGACCTGGTACGATCCGTGCAGCCGGGTGGTGCTGGAGGCGCTGTGTTGCGGCCTGCCGGTGGTGACGACGCGCTTCAATGGGGCGGCGGAGGTGATCGAGCCGGATCGCCACGGCGTGGTGATCGAGTCGCCGGCCGACATTCCATCGCTGGTTGACGCGATCGGGCGCTGCCTGAGAGCGGACGTCCGCACGGCGTGCGCGGCCGACGCAGAGCGGATGCGCCAACGGCTTTCGATGGCCCGCCACGCGCGCGCGCTGCTAGACCTGTACGAAGAGGCCCAACGGGGTGTGCCCGCCTGCGGGTCGCCGATGTCGCCGTGAACCCCGCCGATCGTCCAGCGCAAGCGCGGTGCGACAGGTGACGGACCGCGGCCCGCGAGTTGATGGGCGCCTGGGCCTTTCGGTGCTCATAAGCGACCGCGCGCGGGCCACGCGGGGCTTCACGCCGCCGCTTTGCGGCGCAGCTCCGCCACCGCCTCGTACGGCCCCTGCAGGATGATCTGGTCGCCGGCTTCCAGCAGCGTCGCTGGCGGCGGGAAGAGCCGTGTGTCGCCGATCTTCGGCTGCCGCTCGATGATCCCGAAGCCGAAGCGCGTCAGCACGTCGCCGACGGTCAGGCCACATAGCGGGCCGCCCTGATGCACGGTCCAGCGCTGCATGACGACCAGGCGGTTTCCGACCACCAGCGTGCCAACGACGGACGGCTCGACGGCCGCCATGGCGAAGGTCGGCGACGACAGGGCGGCGGTGGACATGGCGATGTGGATGTTGAACCCGTCGCGAATCTTGTCGGCCATGTTCTGGTCGAACATGCGCAGCACGACGCGGATTTTGGGGTGGATGCGGCGCGCGTCCAGGGCGATCTCCAGGTTGGCCAGATCGTCGTTGGTGGCGACGATGATGCTGCGGGCGTGGGCCAGGTTGGCGTCCGAGAGGATGGCTTCGCGCCGCGCGTCGCAGAGCAGGACGGGCGAGCCGTCGCGGCGGACCTCCTCCAGGAACTGGTTGTTCGCATCGCGCTCGATGACGACCACCGCCTCGCCCAGCTTGCGCAGCAGCTTGAAGATGCGGAACCCCAGCCGGCCGAGGCCGACCAGCACGATGTGATCTTTCAGTGCAGCGCTCATGGTGACACACCAGCTCCGCTCGGCGCGGCGACGGTCGCGCAGCATCAGGGCGAAATCCACAATGCCCTCGATGATGACCGTCAGCCCGAGCACGGGGATGACGAAGAACATCACTTGCAGCACCAGCGAGTGCTTGGGGAACGCCTCCGGCGCGTCGGCGAAGACCAGGCTCCAGGCGTAATACATCGCCTCCAGCAGGGTGTGCTGCTTGTCCGGCTCGTACAGCAGGAACAGCCCGCCGCCGGACAGCAGGATCACGAGCATGATCGCCAGCCTCACGCGGAAGTGCCGGAACGCCACGCGCGCAAAGCACCACTCGCGCCACAGGCGTGAGTCGAACGGGTGACGTCGCCGTTGCGTCACCTGCAACTGCTCGAGGTGCAGACCGGGCAAGCCAGCCCTCCCCGAGGGGATTGCGCCGGGCGCTGGCCGGCAGCGTCGCAACCCGCCTTGCCGGACGGAAAAGTAGCGAGGCCGACACGCGCCGGCAAGCCGAATGGTCCATCGGTGCTTCTTTCGTCTGGCGTCACGGGTGTGATTTCGCTACTATGCAGGTGAGCCGGGGGGGAACCGGATTCCACGGGTCAGGTTGAGAGAAGGAGCCTCGTAATGAGAGCACACATCGGGAACGCCTGCGCCCTTTTGGTCCTGGCAGCGTGCGCGCCGTTCACGTTCGCACAGGGGCAGGGCAATGGCAACGTCGCCGGCGGCCGCGCCGACGGTCCCATCGCCAGCGCTGGCCTGCCGGCTGCGGCCCAGGAGCTGCTGGGCGCCTATCCGGGGCTGCGCGTCTTCCAGACCGGGCAGGTAGTCCGCAAGTTCTACGCAGTGCCGATGACGGCCGGGCAGACGCCGGACCAGGCCGCCGCCGACTGGATCGCGCAACATGCCGAGGCGTTCGGCGTGCCGAATGTGGAACTGCAATTCGCGTGGTCCGCGGTACACGGCCTGGGCCGCTTCACGACGTTCGCGTACACGCAGACGGTCAACGGCATCCCGGTCGAAGGCAGCCGCCTGCGGCTGCTCGTGCTGGACGGTGCGGAACCGCGCGTCGTTTACGCGGGCGCGACGCTGGCGCTGCCGCCGGCCGACGTAGCGGCCGCGGCGAGTGTTCCGGCCGATGCGGCCGTCGCGGATGTTCGCAACCAGGCGCAATACAGCCATCTGCCGGGCTGGTCGCAGCCGGAGACGGTGGTCTTCTTCGACCAGGACGCCGAGGCGCTTCAGCCCGGCCGGCTGGCGTGGAAGTTCGTCGGCGAGCAGCCGGACCTGAGCCGCCGCGAGAAGTACACCTTTTTCGTGGATCAGCAGAGCGGTGCGCTGCTGGCGGCACGCAACGAGGTGCTGAACGTCAACATCAGCGGGCTGGTGCAGGGCAATGCCACGCCCGGGCTGGCGCCGGACAGCGGCCTCAACCCGCCGGTCGCCGCCGCCATGCCGGAGATCCGCGTCAGCGTGACAGGCGGCAACAACGCCTTCAGCGACCGCAGCGGCAACTACACCATCGTGCACAGCGGCTCGTCGGCCGTGACGGTGACGACCAACGTGAGCGGCGGCCGCTGGGTGGACGTGAACACGCTGCTGGGCAGCGAGCTGGCGCTGAGCCAGAGCGTGACGCCGCCGGGGCCGGGCAACTTCCTGTTCAATTCGGCGCCGAGCGAGTCGACCACGGCGCAGGTGAACGCGTTCATTCACACGAACAGCATTCACAACTACATCCGCGACCGAGGTACGCTGGCCGGCGTGGACATCGCCATGCCGGCCAACACGAACATCGCCGACGTGTGCAACGCGTACTTCGACGGCGGCTCGATCAACTTCTTCCGCTCGGGCGGCGGCTGCGTGAACAGCGCCTACTCGACCGTCGTCGCGCATGAGTACGGGCACTTCATCGTGCAGGTGCTGGGCCTCTCGCAGGGTGCGTTCGGCGAGGGCTACGGCGACTCGTGCGCGGTGATGCTCTACGACACCGCCATCATCGGCCGCGATTTCTTCGGCCCCGGCCAGCACGTCCGCAACGTCGACACCGCCAACCAGCAGTACCCCTGCGCCGACGAGATCCACACCTGCGGGCAGGTGCTGGCCGGCGTCTGGTTCGACACCAAGCAGAACTTCAAGACGGCCTACGGGAATGAGCCCGGCCTGGAACTGGCCCGCCAACTCCACGTCGACTGGTCCATCGTTACCGACGGCTCCGCCGGCACCGGCCAGTCCGCCCACCCGGGCACCGCCATCGAGGTGCTCACCGCCGACGACGACAATGGCAACCTTGACGACGGCACGCCCAACTACACGTTGATCTGCCCGGCGTTCGCGGCCCACAGCATCAGTTGCCCGCCGATCGTTCCGGTGATCTTCGAGTTCCCCGAGGGCCTGCCGACGCAGCTCACGCCGGGGGAGACCACCGACGTCCCGGTGAATGTGTTGCCAGCGGGCGGCACGCCGACGCCGGGTACGGGCACGGTGAGCTATCGCATTGGCAGCAGCGGCAGCTTCACGACGGTTCCGATGGTGCAGGGGGCGCCCAACCAGTACACGGCCACGTTGCCGGCCGTGCCGTGCCCGCAGACGCTGCAGTTCTACTTCGGGGCCGGGTCTTCGATCGGTCCGGCGACGAGCCCGAGCGGCGCCCCGGGCCAGACCTATCGCGCCATCTCGGCGGAGACCCTGACCGAAGTCTTCGTTGACCACTTTGAGACCAATCTGGGCTGGACCACTTCCGGCACCGCCAGCACCGGGCAGTGGCAGCGGGGTGTGCCGGTGAACTGCAGCCGCGGCGACCCGCCCAGCGACCACGACGGCTCGGGGCAGTGCTATCTGACCCAGAACAACCCGACCAACTGCGACTCGGACGTGGACGGCGGGAACGTGCGCCTGATCAGCCCGAGCTTCGACCTGACGGGCGGGGCCGCGGCCAGGATCAGCTATTGGCGCTGGTTCTCGAACAGCTTCGGCAATGCGCCGTTTACGGACACGTTCGTGGTCGAAGTGCGGGCGGACAACGGGGCCTGGGTGCCGGTCGAGACGGTCGGCCCCAGCGGGCCGGAGGTGAGCGGCGGCTGGTTCTACCACGAATTCAACGTGCAGGACTTCGTCCCGCTGACGTCCAACGTGCAGATCCGCTTTACGACCTCAGACGACGCCATCAACCCGTCAGTCGTCGAGGCCGCCGTCGATGACGTGCACGTCGTGGTTGCCGACTGCAATCCGCCGCCGCCGTGCCCCGGCGACTTCAGCGGCAACGGCGTGATCGACTTGGACGACCTGGTGCTGCTGCTGGCCAATTACGGGTCAGCCGGGCCGGACGGCGACATGGACGGCGACGGCGACGTGGACATCGAGGACCTCGCGGCTTTCCTGTCCGTTTACGGCACCACCTGCCCGTAGACCCGCCGCGAGCATCTGATAGCACGGCTGGGTGCCCCACGCACGCCGATGGGGCACCCTTACCCGCGGCCAGTCTGCGGCCTCACGGGCCGGGTCCCGTAACCCGGCTCGCTCCCGGGCACGAAGTTGAATGCGCCGGTCGGCCGCTGCGACGCCGTCCGCCAAGCGTAGACGCAGCCAAGGGTTGCGGGACCGCGGTCGCGATGGCGCCATACGCAACTACCGCCTACGGAAGGAGAATGTTAGGCTGTTTTTTGGGGAAGCAGTGAACGGAGGCACGTCTCATGCGTACTATGGGGTGCCGGCGGTGTCCGATAGATATGGCAGCGGGTCGCGGGAGCGCGCCCCCTGACTGCCGGCAGAAGTGAGACTATGACGGTTGCCGCCAAGAAAACTCGTCCGCGTGCCGGGCGCAAGAACAGCGCCTTGCGCAAGCTGAGGCCCACTTGCAGGCTGCCCAGCGGCGTGGTGCTCAAGTCCTACCGCGCCGAGCAGGTGCAGCACCTGCGGCGGCTGGTGTCTGAGCCGATGGAGTGCGTCTACGACCCGACCTTCCGACGTCGCCGCGAGCTGGAGCGAGTGCGGCGGGACGCGCAGGAGGCGACGGCTCGACGTGCGCGCCGGCTGGCGGAACTGGCGGCCCGCTCGCGGAAGGGTTCGGTTTCGCAGACGCTTACGGCCGAGGAAGAGCGGGCGCTGTTTCTGAGGATGAACTACTGCCGCTACCGGGTGATGCGGATTCTGCACGCGCACGCCGGCAAGCGGCTGATGGCGGAGACCACGCGCCAGTTGCTGGAGTGGGACGAGCAGGCCCGCCTGGCGCGGGACGAGATCGTGAACGCCAACGTCGGCCTGGTGCCGACCATGATCGAGCGCTCGCGGATCACGGGCGTGGACTTCGGCGAGCTGATCAGCGAGGGTCAGCTGGCGCTGCTGCGGAGCGTGGACAAGTTCGACGTCTCGCGCGGCTTCAAGTTCAGCACCTACGCCTGCCGGGCCATCCTGACCAGCATGACCCGCGCCGTGGCGCTGATGGCGCGGCACCGCAGCCGCTTCCCGACCGAGTTCGACCCGGCCCTGCAGCGCGGCGACGTGATCGAGATCCGCCGTGCCGGCTTGGAGGAGGACTGCCTGGTCGCGCTGCAGGCGGCCCTGCGCGACAACCGGGCCCTGCTGAGCGCCACCGAGCAGCGCGTGCTGGCCGAGCGCTTCGGCCTGCGCGGCGGCAAGCGTTTCGCGGAGCAGAAGACGCTGCGCCAGGTGGCCGAGCAGTTCGGCGTGACGCGCGAGCGCATCCGTCAAATCCAGAACAAGGCCCTTCAGAAGCTGCGCGGCGTCATCGACGAGCGCGTGTTCGCGGCGTAACAAACGGCACAGCCGAGTGTGGCACAGCCGCCCTCGGCTGTGTTCGTTTGCGGAGCGGCGGGCCGGCCCATTCACGTCAAGCGTCGCAGAGAGCGCATCCCGGCCGGCGGCCTGGCGATCCGTTGCCCTCTACCCGCACGTCGTGCCGAAGGCCGACAGCATGATTGCCAGGTCGGCCAGGTCGGTGTCGCCGTCGCCGTCGATGTCGCCCGGGCAGCCGCCGCCGGTGCAGCCGAAGCCGGCCAGCAGGATGGCCAGGTCGGTGAGCTCCACCACGCCGTCGCCGTTCAGGTCGCCGATGCACGGCTCGGCCGCGGCCGCGCCCGGCCAGAAGCCGCCGACCAGCTCGAACCCGCCGCCGGTCATGGTCGGGCCGGCGTCGAGCTGCCCGATCGTCCCGGACAGCTCGAAGCCGTTGGGCTGACCGTCGGTCGTGAACATCGCCCCGCCGCCGTCGATGGTGAACCAGGGGATTTCGAACGTCTGGGCGGCGGCCGGTTCCGCGACACCCCAGGCCAGTGCGAGAGCCAGCAGCAGCGCTGAGGCGAGCCGGGCGGTCGTCCGGCCAGGCCATGGGGAACTTGAAACACGCAACGGAGTCATGGTCGTTCCTCCAATCGTTCAGAGACGATCTGCTGCACGAGGGATTCCAGCTTCGCAATACGCGCTTCAAGCGCCAGAATCTCACGATCCTTTTCCTGCACGAGGGTGTGCAGACCCTGGATGGCGGCCAGGGCTACGCCGTCGGCGTCGATCGTGCCGATGGCTGCGTCGGTCTGGCCGAGTCCGAAGGTCTGCCTGAAGTCCTCGGCCGTCGGCCCCAGGTGGGTTACGCGCGGTCCCTCGACCTTGTAGTTCCAGCGTGTGATGGGCAGCTCCCGCAGCTTCTCCAGCACGTCGCGCGGGTCAACGGGCGCGAAGTTCTCCTTCAAGACCCGGCTGGAAGCGTTGGTGAACACGCCCGCCGGAGAGAGGTTTGCACCGCTCGCGTGGTCGATCGGGTTCGCCGGGCTGCTCACGCCGAGGCCGAGGTTCCCGCCGCTGCCGCCGAAGTTGGGGTGCACCTCGACGTTGCCTTCGAACACGCCCGCGGTCGCGCTGGTGAGGAAGCTCAGGTTGCTGATGCGTGCGGCGGGCGTGGACGCGTCCACCTGGGCGCAGCTCAGGGTGGGGATGCCGGGCGTGCTTTCGAAGAAGTCCGCCGGCCCGCTGGTTGTCAGCGAGGTGGTGAAGACCCCCTCCTGTGCGAGCAGGAATCCGAAGATGTTCGTCTGGTCGTTTGGATCGTCGCCCAGGGCGGCGTCCCCCTTCACGACCAGATCGCCGCACAGTTCGGCGCTGCCGGTCGCGCCGTCGATGGTCGCGCTGGGCAGAGTGTGATCAAACCCGACGGCCAGGGTCTCTTTGGCCCATGTCAGGCGGCCGAGCCGGGCGTCCGGCAAGCCGGTGTTCCTGTCATTGACGCGCACATCGCCCTTCGTGGCCAACGCGTCGCCCGTGCCGGCGTTCTCGACGTTCAGGCCGTCGGACCCCGTGTTGCACGTTAACCACCCGATGGGGCCGTTGCCGATCTGCGTCATGCTGACCAGCGCGCCGCCGCCGGTGTGCGTGCCTTCGATCAGGCTGCCGAGGCTGTCGCTGCCAAGCTTGATCGCCGGCGCCGTGCTGCCGGGGTTCTGGACGTCAAAGTCGCCGGCCGGCGTGCCGACGCTGGTGGCGCGGCCCTTGATGGCGGCGCCGCCGCCGCCGGTCTTCGTGCTCTGAACACCGTCCCCGCTGCCGCCATGCTGGACGCGCACGCCGGCGCCGGAGTTGTCCGGGTTGTCCAGATCCACGAGGATTCCATCGCCAAGACCGTTGTGAATGCCCCGAAAGAGCTCCGCGGGATGGGTCTCAATGCGTTTCTCATGGCCAATCTCCTCGATCTGAACCCTTCGTCCGAATCCACTCCGTCTGATACGCCCGACGTTACCGGTCGACCGGCTAATGGCCGGTCCCGCGCGCACCGGTCCCGCACCGGTCGCATCATCGCTCGGCATCTTTGTCGCGCGTGGGCACGGGAGCGGCGTCGAGCTCCGACCCCCGGCGGTGCGCAGCCACCGCGCCGCGCTCGGCGGCGGAGGCCAAGGTGCGCTCAGCCTCGATCCGTCGGCGGGCCTCGGAGTGCATACCCAGCTCCTCAGGCACGCCGAAGGCCTGCGGATGCAGATACAGGCCGCGCTCCTGCTCCGGCTTGTGCACCTCGACCTGTAGTGGATGGGCCAACGCGTACGCGTCCTGTCGGACGCCCGTGACCTGCCACGACACCTCCACGTGGGGTTTGTCGGTACGGATCAAGAAGCGCGGGCCGCAGACCGGACCGCAGATCTCCCCCCCGGAGACGGTGAGGTTGCCGTCGATGTTCACGGGGCCGGTGATGAACACGGGGACGGGGCCGCCGGTCGGGCCCAGGATGTCCACCTGACCGTTGAAGGCCGACCTGCCGCGCACGGCCAGGGCCAGAGCGAAGTCGGGGTTGCCGTTCTCCACGCTCAGCGCAACGCCGGGGCCGTCGGTCCGGACGAAGACCGCGTTGTTGTCGTTGGCCGGGTCGGCGATCTCGAAATGGGCCGCCTCCCCCGTGCCGAACTGTGTTACCTTCAGGGCGTGCCCGTCGTTGTTGACCCCGACGTTTACGGCGTCGCCAGCCATGCCCGGTGCGTTCTGCGTAAAGTTGGCGATCGCGCCGTCGGGATGCTCCTGCACGACGTTCAAAGCAAACCCCGGGCTGGTGCTCGCGTCGATGAGGACCGCGTCGGTGTTGCTCGTCGTTCCGGCCGTCGTCTCGAAGCGCGCCACCCCGCCGACCGCGCTGTTGGAACTCACCTTCAGCGCCTCGGCCGGGCTGGCCGGGCTATTCACCTCGAACCGGCCGGCCGGGCCGGTTCCGTCGGTCGAGACCCAAAGCGCGGTGCTGTCATTAGCTGGATTGGCAATCTCGACCCGCGCGCCGGAACCGAGACCCGTGGTCTTGACCTCCAAGGCGGCGGAAGCATTGGTGCTTGTCGGACCGATGAAGGGCCTGACCTCGAATCGGCCGGCAGGCCCCGCAACAGGACCCTCTCCGTTCTGAATGGCGAGCAGAGCGGGGTAGGGGTTGTCATCGTCACCGGAGGTTACCTTGGTGGCGGGCCTTTCAGAGCCAATCAAGTAATGGACATTCAGCAGCCCGCCGGGGGAGACTACGGGACCGCCAATGATGAGGGCCTCCCCGTTGCCGTTGTTCTCGATCAAGACCGTGTGTCGTTCATCTGACGAGTTGGTGAAAGAGGCTGCCGGCCCATCGCCCTCATGCGTGACGTCCAGAGCAGGACGGATACCGTCCGCAGCGTCGAAAACACCCGCGGAACCTGTTCCCTCGGTCCGCACCTCCAGCGCCGGGAACTCATTGGGCACGGGATTGTTGGGGTCCCGGTCGATTCGGAACAGACCGGCCCTTGCCGATCCCGTCGTGGCGGCGACGAACGCGTTGACGCCCGTGTTGGTTGTGGCCCGCAGCGCGGCCGGGCCCAGGAATGTCGGGGGGAGCTGGGGCACACTCACGTCGTGCAGTTCGAAGACCCCGGCGCTGTCTCCCATGGTGGTGGCGTGCACCCCGACCGCATTGCCAAAGCTGACGGCGCGCACCGCCACGCCATCCACGCTCTCACCCTCGACGCCGCTACCCGTGCTGGAGGCCCCTCTTACGCCACTCCCGCTGAGAGCGTCACCGCGCACGGCATGCCCGCGGTCGAACGCTTCACCGTGGATGGCGGGGCCCAAGCCGCTAGACTGACCATGGATGCCGATGCCGCCGTCGGTCAGCCCGTAGACCGCCGAATCCTGCGGCGAGGCACCAGCCAGCGCCGTTCCGCCGTCGTTGATGATCGCGAAGGCCTCCTCGGGTCGGTCGATCTGGGCGAAGAAGGGGATATTGAAATCCGGCGGGGAATCGAGCGCGAACAGGGCGTACGGCGCGGCGGTGATCGGCTGGCGCGGGGCCAGCGTCGTGTAGCCCCCGACGCCGCTGGGACAGCGCACGCTGATCTCCAGGAAGCGCTGCTCGCCGCCGAAGACGCCTGTTCCGAAGTCGAGCTGGACCGTGAACAGGCCGTCCACGACATTCACCGCCGGCGGGTTGCCGCCGACGCCGTCGAACGTCAGCGTCGGCCCGATCTGTGTGCCGGCGACGGGCGCGTCGAAGATGCGGAACTCGAAGTCGCAGAGGTCGTTGACCTCGACGCCGGCCTGCTTGAGCTGCCCCTGGTAGGTGAACGTCGTGCCCACCGGCCCCTGGGCGGACGCGTGGCCGGCCAGCAACAGCACCGCTGGAATCGCCGTTCTCGATCCGAGTCTTTACTGGCTCACTTTTTTCTCCCGCGGACAAGAGCCGGATGCGGTAATCCCGCTCGTCCGGATGTGTGGAGGGGGTGCTCAGTCATGGGCATCTCTACTCCGACGCGTTCGTTCCAACTGGACGACACCGGGTTTCCGGAGGCCGGTTTCAGACCAACGCCGCCCCCGCGGCCATGCTCCGCCCGTGTGTCGGCAGAATCGCGACTGTGCCCGGCGGAACGATGCCTGCGGTATGTATTGGTTTGGCCGGCCCCGATTCCTTACAATCCAAGGTTGGGCAGGGGCACGCGAGGCCCGTCATGGAGTGGCTCACCACCTCCACCATCCTTCAGGACCTGTCCGACTACGCCAACCGCGCCGCATGGGAGCGGTTCTCGCGTCGCTTTCGGCCGCCGATCCTGCGGTTCGCTCGCAAGCTCGGCCTTTCGGAAGCGGACGCCGAGGACGCTGCGCAGGAGGCGCTGGCCGCCTTCGCCGCCGCGTACCGGGAGGGCCAGTACGACCGCTCCAAGGGTCGGCTGAGCCGCTGGCTGTTCGGGATCGCGTACCGGCAGGTGCTGGGGGTTCGGCGGGCCGACGGTCGGCGCGCGCAACTCGCCCAGCAGGCGGAGCGCAATTCCTTCTGGGCGGACGTGCCCGACGAGAATACCTCGTCACGCGTGTGGGACGAGGAATGGGAGCAGGCGCTGCTCGAGCAGTGCCTGGATCGCGTGCGGCAGGAGGTTGAGCCGCGGACCATGCGGGCGTTTGAGCTGGTCATGCAGCCGGATCGCAAGCCGGCCGACGTAGCGCAGGAGCTCGGTGTTCCGATTAAGGCGGTTTACAACGCCAAGTACACGGTCCTGAAGCGCGTGCGCGAACTGCGGGCGGCGCTGGAGGACCTGGAGTGACCCGCACCAGCGTAAGAAAAGCCTGGAGCTGGCAGCCAATACGTGGGGGTGCACGATCCGCCCGCGGTCCGTGGGGCGCTTGATCCGCGGCCTGGCGTGCAGAGGTTCGCTCATGCCCTGCCCGGACATCGACGAGTTTGAGCGCTATCTGGCCAACGGCCGCGACGACTCGTCCGCATCGGGCCTCGCTGCCCATCTGGCCGCCTGCTCCGAGTGCTCCTCCCGGCTGGCGGAGCTGGAGAAGAACCGGGAAATCGAGAAGCCCGTGCAGGCCCTGCTGGCCGGCCGGATGGCTGCCGTGGCTGCGCTTCCCGGCGAGATCGGCGGCTATCGGATCGTGCGCGAGCTGGGCCGCGGCGGGATGGGCATCGTCTACGAGGCCGAGCAGCAGCGCCCGCGGCGGCGCGCGGCGCTGAAGGTCCTCAGCCCGGGCTGCCTCTCGTCCGCCGCTCTGCGCCGCTTCGAGCACGAAGCGCAAATCCTCGCCCGACTGCAACACGCCTGCATCGCGCACATCTACGAGGCGGGTGTGGCCAACCTGGGCGGAGTGCAACGGCCGTTCTTCGCCATGGAGTACGTCGAAGGGGAGCCGCTGACGCGGCATGCCGAGGCGCGGCGCCTCTCGACCCGCCGGCGGCTGGAGCTGATGGCTCAAGTGTGTGAGGCGGTGCACTATGCGCACCAGAAGGGCGTCATCCACCGGGATTTGAAACCCGCAAACGTGCTGGTGGACCCGGGCGGGCGGCCGCGCGTGCTGGACTTCGGCGTGGCCCGCGTGAGCGACTCCGATCTGCAAACCACGACCTTGCAGACGGACGTGTCCCAGCTCATCGGAACGATCCCGTACATGAGCCCTGAGCAGGCCTGCGGCGACCCCCACGAGCTCGACACGCGCAGCGACGTGTACGCACTGGGCGTGCTGATGTACGAGCTGCTGGCCGGCCGCATACCCTACGAGCTGCGCGGCCGCACGATCCCCGACGCACTCCGCGTCATCCGCGAACAGAACCCCACCCCGCTCAGCTCCGCTGCGGGTGGCACGGGGGGTGGCACGGGCGTCCCCGCCCGTGAATTGGCCCGTGAATTGCGCGGCGACATCGAAACGATCGTCGCCAAGGCGCTGGAGAAGGACAAGGCGCGCCGTTACCAGTCGGCGGCGGAGCTGGCAGCCGACATCCGCCGCTACCTGGCGCGCGAGCCGATCGCCGCCCGACCGGCCGGAACCTGGTATCAGCTCGGCAAGTTCGCCCAGCGCAACCGGGCGCTGGTCGCCAGCATCGCGATCTCATTCGTCGCGCTGGCGGGCGCGGCGACGGCGGCGATCCGGCAGGCGGTCGTCGCCACGCGGGAGCGCGACGCCGCCGAGCGCCGCCTGGCATACGCGCGCCAGGCCGCCAACTTCGTGCTGTGGGGCGTCGGCTCCAGCATGGGCCAGGTGCTGGGCACGCGACACTTGCAGCGGCACCTGGCCGAGGAGGCCTACGTCTTCCACCGCCGGCTGGCCGACGAGAACCCCGACGATCCGGTCGAGCAGGTGGGGTTGTGGCGGGCGCTGAACGCGCTTTGCCTGCATTCAGTCGAGATCGGCGACACGCACCGGGCGCGGGTTCTGTGGCAGATGCTGCATGGCGAGGTCGAGCGGGTCGCGACGCTGCATCCCGAGCACCCGGAAGTGGAGCGCGGCCGGGCGCAGCTCCAGCACCTGCTGGCGACGATCGCCGAGTTCGAGGGCGACCTCGACGCCGCCGCCCAGCACGGGCGTGACGCGCTGGAGCTCCGCCGTGGTCGGGCCGCGCGCTACGACGCGCGCATCTTCGAGTCGCCCGGACCCAGCATCGTGCCGGAGACGGGGCCGGAGGCGGGCGAAGCGCCCGAGCACATGCGGGACCGCGGGGGCGTGGCGGTGGCCTGCCTGGCCTTGGCCCGCTGGAGTCAGGATGCCGACGAAATCGAGTCGTGTGTCCGCCAGGCGCAAGGAATCATCCAGGAGTTGATGGAGATTGATCCGACGCGCGAGCCGGTCTACCGCAGCCAGCTATCTGAGCATGCGCCGCTTGCCGGCCCGGTCCTGCTGCGCAACCCATCCGGGCCGCACTACCAACGCATGATCGCCGAGGGGCATGCCCTGCTGGGCGACGCCGCGCGGCTGCGCGGAGATTCCGTCGGCGCCGAACGGCAGCATCGCACGGCGCTCAGACTGCGCGAACAGGTCGCCGAGACCGACTCCAACCACTTCGCCAACACAGAGGCCATCGCCTCCAGCCATGCATCCCTGGCCGACCTGCTGCTCGCAGCCGGACAGCACGAAGAAGCGCTTGAACACGCGCTAGCCGCCCTGGCCGGCCACCAGTCCCTGTCCGCGGCCGACCCGCCCAACCTCCGCTGGCAGCGCAGGCTCCTGAAGGATTACCAGACCCTGCTCGCCGCCGCCCCCGACGTCGCCGCTGCCCGGGAATGGATGACGCAGGCCCAGGGGCTCCGTGCGCGTTTGCCGGAATCCGGGAAGTAACCTGCAGCCACGCAACATCCGAGCCCGTTTCCGGCCTCGGGCCACAAGCTGGGCCGAAGCAGCCGTCAGCACCGGCACGAAGGAACGGCCGGCGGTCCGAGAATCGCCAAACGGCTGCTCCCCGGCGCCTTTCGTTTGACCCTCAAGACGCGCGACGGATAGCATTGAGCGTCCCGGCGAGCCGGTCCGGCTGAGCGACTGTGCCCCGCCCGCCGCATGCCGACTGCCTGAGGGCGCCTGCCGATGAATTCCCGGACCGCAGCCGTCGCCCTGATCGCGCTGGCCGCGGCGCCGGTTCTTGCACAAACGCCGCCGGCCGCGGGTCCGGAGCCGCGGCCGGGCCGCGGCGCCTCTGCTCTGTGGCCGCACGAGTCGCTCGCCGTGCGTGACGGCCACCGCACGTTTTCCTTGCTGGTCGAGACCCCGGACGCCGCGCACAGCCACGCTTGGCGGCTCAACGACGATCTGCGCGACAAAGCCGGGCGCGTCCCCCCGCCGACCGGCGGATACGTCCTGCACAATCGTGTGCTGGTGCGGGTCAAGCGGGCGGAAGACCTCGCCGCCTGGCTGAGCAACCGCAGCGACGTGCGCGCCGCCAGACCGGTACCCGGTGCACCTGCCTACTGGAGCCTCACCGCCGCCAGCGTGCGGGCCGCGGCCCAGCTCGCTGATGCATTGGCGCAGGACGGACGGTTCGCGGACGTGAGCCTGGACGTGGAGCGGCCGAAGGCGTTGCGCGGGACACCGGACGATCCGCAGTTCTTCCGCGAGTGGCACCTGGTCAATACGCTGGACCCGCTGTTTGACGCGAACGTGGACCCGGTCTGGAATGCCGGCTTCACTGGCGCGGGCGTCGTGATCGGCATCGTCGAGGGCGCGTTCCAGGGCGACCACATCGACCTGGCCGCCAACTTCAACGCCGAGGCGTCGCAGTTCGGCCGCACACCCGACAGCCACGCGACCTCATCCGCCGGCGTGGCCGCCGCCGTCGCCTTCAACGGCATCTACGGCGCCGGCACGGCGTACGGCGCGCAGCTCTCCAATCAGCTCTTCGGCAGCGACCTGCAGGACGCCGAGGCGCTCGCCTACCGCAACGATCTCAACCACATCAAGTCCAACTCCTGGGGGCCGCCGGACATCAACCAGGTCTGGCACCTGCCCGGCGTGGTGCGGGCGGCACTGGAGGAGGGCGTGCGCAGCGGCCGCGGCGGACGCGGGACGATCTTCGTCTGGGCGGCGGGCAACGGAGGCCAGGAGGGCGACCGCGTCGACTACGACCCCTACGCCTCCAGCCGCTACACCATCGCCGTCAGCGCCATCGGAGACCTGGACACGCGCACGGCCTATGACGAGGACGGCTCGTCGATCGTGCTCGTGGCGCAATCCAGCGGCAATCGGCGGTTCATCTATTCGACCAGCGACAACAACGGCGAGACGTTCGGGTTCGGCGGGACGAGCGCGGCCTGCCCGCTGGCGGCGGGCGTGATCGCACTGATGCTGGAGGCCAACCCGGAGCTGACCTGGCGCGACGTGCAGCACGTGCTGATCGACTCCGTGCGGCACAACGACCCGACCGAGTCCGGCTGGTCCGTGAACGGCGCCGGCCGGCCGATCCACCCCAACTACGGCTTCGGGGCGCTGGATGCGGCGGCCGCCGTCGCGCTGGCGCAGGCGTGGGAGAACGTGCCGCACGAGGTTGTTGCCGACACGGGCGCGGTGGCCTTAAGCCAGGCGGTCCCGGACAACAACTCGACTGGCGTGACGCAGACGGTCGACGTCCTGACCCGCATCCGCATCGAGACGGTCGAGCTGGTGCTCAACGTGGACACGTCGTCGATCGGCGACCTGCGGATCGTGCTGACCAGCCCGTCCGGGACGAACTCGGTCCTCGCCCGGCCGCGGCTCGACGCGCAGGACGACTACGTCGATTACGTCTTCACCTCCTTCCGGCAGTGGGGCGAGCCGTCGGCCGGCACGTGGCAGGTGCGCATCGCCGACAACGATCCCGGCGACGTGGCCACCTGGCTGGACTTCCGCCTGCGAATTTACGGCACGCCGGCCTGCGTCGGCGACGCGGACGGCGACGGCGTGCGCGGGCTGGCGGACCTGGCGCTGCTCCTGTCGGCCTTTGCGTCGTGCGAATCGGACGCGACGTTCAACCCCTGGCTGGACCTGGACAACAACCGCTGCAACGACCTCGCCGACCTGGAGCGCTTGCTGCTCGACTTCGGCCTTCCTTGTCAGTAGCGGGCGGGAACGAGACCACAGCCGAGGGCGGTTGCGCCGCGGCTCCCAGGTGTCATCACGAGCTGTTTGCGTTAGTATGCCGAGGCGGGCCGGCGAGGTTCAATCAACGGGAAACGGAGAAGCACATGCCAGCGACGCAGCCGATTCCGAAGGGGTTCAACACGCTGTCGGCGCATGCGGTGGTCAAGGACGCCGCTCGCGCCATCGACTTCTACAAGAAGGCCTTCGGGGCCGAGGAAGTGATGCGCATGCCCGGCCCGGACGGCAGGACGATCATGCACGCCGAGCTGAAGATCGGCGACTCCACGCTCATGCTCTGCGACGAGATGCCCGGGTGCCGGGCGCCGGACCCGGCGGGCGGCACGCCCGTAACGCTGCACCTGTACGTGCAGGATGCGGACGCGCTGTTCAACCAGGCGGTCAAGGCTGGGGCGACCGTCACGATGCCGCTTTCGGACATGTTCTGGGGCGACCGCTAGGGCAAGCTCAAGGACCCGTTCGGGCACCAGTGGTCCATCGCCACGCACAAGGAGGACCTCACGCCCGGGCAGATCGGATTGCGGGCGCGGCAGTTCTTCTCGCAGATGCCGGGCAAGGCGTAGGCCTCGCGCGTCCTTTGGCTGCGTGAGCCGGGGGATCTTGACGCGCGGCGTTGGAACGTCGCCCCAGGATGCCGCTTCGCTGCGCTGTTGGCGTCACGGTGATTGGCTTGGCTGATCTGGTGACCAGTTTCGACGCCATCGTCGTCGGCCTGGGCGTCATGGGCAGCGCCGCGGCGCATCAGCTCGCGCGGCGCAGGCTGCGGGTGCTGGGGCTGGAGCAGTTCACGCCGGCGCACGACCGCGGCAGCGCGCACGGCCAGACGCGCATCTGCCGCAAGGCGTACTTCGAGCACCCGGACTACGTGCCGCTGCTGCACCGCGCGTATGCGCTTTGGGACGAGCTGAGCGCGGCGGCGGGCCGGCGGCTGTTCGAGCGCGTCGGCCTGCTGATGGCCGGCGGGCCGGAGAGCGAGCTGATCGCGGGCGTGCGGCGAGCGGCGACAGAGCACCGGCTTTCGATCGAGGACGTGCCGCACGGCGAGCTGGCGTCTCGGTTTCCCGGATTCGCGTTCCCCACCAACTTCGACGTGCTCTACGAGCCGGGCGCGGGGTTGTTATACGTGGAGGACTGCGTTCGCGCGCAGATCGAGCAGGCCGAGAAACGCGGGGCCGAGCTGCGATTCCGTGAGGCGGTGCGTTGGTGGTGGGCGGACGAAGGGCAGGTCGTGGTCGAAACCGACCGGGGCCGGTACGTGGCGTCGCGGCTGGTGCTCACCGCTGGGTCTTGGGCCGGCCGGCTGCTGAGCGAGCTGGACCTTCCGCTGCGTGTGGTGCGTAAAGCGCAGCTCTGGTTCGCCACCGACTCGTCGCACTATGCGTTTGGCCGCTGCCCGACCTACGCGTTCGAGATCGACACGGGCTTCTTCTACGGGTTCCCGGCGCTCGAGCCGGGCGTGCTGAAGATCGCCGAGCACACTGGCGGGAGAACCGTCGCCGACCCGCTGCGGCTTGATCGCGAGCTGCACGATCTCGACATGGCCCCGGTGCGCGCGTTCATCGGCCGGCACATGCCTGGCGTACGGCCGCAGGTCGTGCGGCACTCGGTCTGCATGTACACCATGACGCCCGACCAGCACTTCGTGATCGACCGTCACCCACAGCACGCGCATGTCGTGTTCGCTTGCGGGTTCAGCGGGCACGGGTTCAAGTTCGCGCCGGTGGTGGGCGAGGCGCTGGCGGACCTGGCGATGACCGGGCGGACGGAGCTGCCGATCGGGTTCCTGGGGGTGAATCGCCCCGCTCTAAAAGCGGGTGACACGTGACACGTGACAGGTGACAGAGCCGCCGGCACTTTGTCACCTGTCACCTGTCACCTGTCACTGGCCTGCCCGTACGCCTCGCGCTCGAACGCGTTGTCCAGGTACGGGCGCCGCCCGTCCAGCAGCGCCCACAGGCTGGCCAGCAGGTACGCCGGCAGGAACAGCGGACCCCAGCGCTCGCATTGCCGCACGTGCACGCGCTCGTGCCGCCGCGTGTTCTCCAGCGTCTCGCGGTCGAGGCCCAGCACAACGTGGCCCAGCGTCATGGCTGACGCCCCGCCGCGCACCAGCGTGCCGTACCGGAGCAGGATGCGCACCAGCCCGCCGTGGACCTCGAGCACACCCCGCACGACCCGCGCGTCGCCACCCGTGAGGGCGGCCAGCGGAACGAAGAGCAGGCCGACCAGCGTGGTCGGAAAGGCCCAGACGTAGGCCAGCGGGCGTATCCAGCGCGTCGTCACGTCGCCAGGCTCCTCCGGCCGCCAAGGCCGCGCACGCAAGAGAATACCCGTCCCCCGCGCCGCGCGTATGCGCCGGGACATTCGGCGGGTCTTACAACGGGGCGGGTAAGGCCCAGTCGGACCGCGCCCGGCATGTCGGTTTTGTCGCGTGAAGGAGAAGCACCATGCGTACGAGCCTCGTTCGCTGCACAGCACCGCTGTTCGGCTGCGCCAGCCGGGCAGGCCACGGTGTGGTCATGTCAGCGCTCGCCTGCGCGGTGACGCTGGCCGCCCTGTTTCCGGTCGGCTGCGCCCCCATGGGGTCCGTGCCGCTCGACACTGGTTCCGTCGGTGTCACCGCCGGCGGGACTGAGGACATCGCCCAGGCACGCTCGCGGATCAACGCCGGCGGCATCCCATCGCCGGAGTCGGTTACGGTCGAGGGGTTCCTGTCCGAGCACGACATCCCGATCCCGCCACCCGCTTCGCCGGCGGAGATTTACGCCTCGGTCGCCGGCGCGTGGCGGCCGCCGTTCAACGAGCCGGCGCCGATGGTGGACATCTTCGTGGGCTTGGGCACCACGATCGACCTGGACGCGTACCGCCGCCCGTCGCTGAACCTGGCGGTGGTGGTGGACCGCAGCGGCTCGATGGAGGATCCAGCCTCGGCCAGCGACTACCGCTTGAAGATGGATGCCGTCAAGCAGGCACTGCACTCGCTGGTGGACCGCCTGACGGCTGACGACCGGCTGGCACTGGTCTCGTTCAACGAGCGCGTGCGCGTGGACCTGGCGTCGGCGGCCGTCACCGATCCGGCCAAGGTGCACGAGCGCATCGACGCGCTCAAGCCGCAGGGGAATACCAACCTGCACGAGGCGCTGCGCGTGGGGTTTGAGCAGGTGGCCGCGGCGGGCGAATCCACCCAGGCCCGGCGCGTGATCGTCTTCACCGATGCGCTTCCGACGGTCGGACCGACGACGTCGGCCGAGATTCTGGACATCGTGCAGGCCAACGCCGACCGCGGCATCGGCTTCACGCTCATGGGCGTGGGGCAGCAGTACGGCACGGACCTGGCCCAGGACATCTCCAACGTGCGGCTGGGCAACGCGTTCTTTCTTTCGGATGCCGACCGTATCGCGCAGATCTTCAACGACGAGTTCGACTTCCTCGTGGCGCCAGCCGCCTACGACCTGACGCTCGAGATTTCCATCCCGGAAAGCGTGGGCATCCGCGACGTGTACGGCGTGCCGGATTACGTGCCGGGCAGCCGTGGGGCGCGGGTCACGGTGCCGACGCTGTTCTTCAGCCGCCGCGAGGGCGGCGCGATCATCGTCGTGCGGCTGACGTTCGCGCAGACGCCGGACCTGTCGCAGGACGTGGTGGTCGGGCAGTTGAGCATGCACTACACGCTTCCGGACGGGACGGCGCGGCAACTGGGCACGGAGCTGGTGCTGCCGGCCGGACAGTCGCCCACCGGCGACCCGACGTACTACTCCGACCCGGCGGCGCGGCGTGCGGCGCTGCTGCTGGACACGGCGCTGGTGCTGCGCGAGGCGGTGGACGCGGCGGTGGAGGGGCGTGGTTCTGCAGCGGTGGAGATGCTGCGGGGGTTCCTGGCGGATTTCGACAAGCGCTCGCTGGGGCTGTCGGACCGCACCGACCCGAGCTCGCGCGGGCTGAGTGACGAGCGCGACCTGCTGGAGACGCTGTTGGGAACGCTGACGCGGTATCCGTACGGTTACATCTACTACTATCCGTAAGGGCACATTCGAGTCACGCGCGGGCGCGCATGCTCGGCAGCCTCGGAGACGAGGACAAGCTGCTGACGGGTACCGGAGCCAGGGTGACGGCACTTGCGGTAGATTGCGTAGCCGAGCGGCTCTGTAGACGACCTGCTCACGCGCTCGCGGCGTTCTTCTCCTTGAGCCATTGCTTCGCCTTGGGGTGCGCCTTCCATGCCTCCCAGAGCGTATCAGCGCAGAACACGGCTTCGGACTGATCGCCTGGGGAGTACATCTCAGGACGGCTGCGTGGTCGGCGCTTCTGACCTGTGAGGTACTGCTCAACGTGACGATTCTGTTCCCTTGCGTCTTTGAGTAGCCGCGCCGCCTTCTCCTCGGCCCCGGCTGCCAAAGCCACGAGCACGCGCGACCAACAGGGAACCGCCGCCCAGTCGCCCTTGTATCGCTTGAGGAGTCGCGCAGCATCCTCGTACCGTTTTTGCCTCAGGTAGCACGCGGCGAGAACGTCGCGCATGCCCTGGTTGTCGTTCGGGTTCAGGTCAAGCATCTCCTCCTGAAGCTTGATGGCTTCATCGATTCTCTCGGGCGTGCCCCAGTCCAGCAGCGCGAAGACGAGATCGGCCAGGGCGCGCATGAATGGACGTGTCTCGATGAGGCCCCAGAAGCAGCCCTTCTCAGCTTCGAAATACTCCGCCCCCAGGTCCCGCCGGCCGGCCTCGATGGCCCGTCGCAGGGCCGCGACATAGTCCTTGAGAGTCGGGGATTCCATCTGCGCCAGCATCGCCAGCGCATCCACGCAGTCGGGATAGACACGCAGCGCTTCGCGACACAGCGCGGCCGCACGAACCTCGTTCTTCTCAATGACCTCCATCGCCTGCCACATCAACTCCTGCGCCTCTGATCGCTGAGATTCCCTGGTCGCTTTCGCCATGTTCACCTCCTGCCGCAGCAAGCTGCATGGCCGGGAGTGTATCAGCCCCTCAGCCAGTTTTCCATGCGCAGGCACGCGGCCGAACACACGCTCGTTGTGCGTGACGACGGCGACATCGAGCGCCAGAGCGTGTGCGGCGATGAAGATCGAGCGGTACAAGACGGTGAAGCCGTTCTTGATCGCCTGATAGTCGAAGTCGGCGAGCGTTTTCGGCTCGCGGAAGCCGGCGGCCTTCACCCGAGTGCCCTCAGCCGCTCGTTGCGGGACCTGCTTGAGCTCTGCATTTCGAGCCCCTCACCCGGAACTGCTGAGCTGCGCCGCATCGGCCGGCTGCTCAGCCGTCGGAGCCAGCAGCAGCCGCGCTTCGTGCAGTTGCTTGTGCGTCCCCACCAGCACGAGCACGTCGCCGGGCTGGAGCTTCAACTCGGGCGGCGGGTTGGCGATCGGCCGGCCGCCGCGCGTCAGGGCCACGATGGTCGCCCCGCTGCGGGCGCGCAGGTCCAGTTCGCGGATGGTCCGGCCGCACACCGGGCTTTCGTCCAGCAGCAGGAACGTCTGCGTGAGCGCAGCCTCCAGCGCCTGCAGCCACTCCAGCCGCGCCGCCCGATCGGTGGGGCGGCCGCGAAGCATGGCGTAGCGCCCGGCCCGCACCACGTTGACCTGCTGCTCGATCACGTTGTCCGGCACGCCGAACTCCTTCAGCACGTGCGCAAAGATCTCGATCGAGGTCTCGAACTCTTCGGGGATGACCTGGCGCGCGCCGAGGCGGTAGAGCGGCTCCAGCTCGGCCACGTAGCGCGTGCGGGCCAGGATGTAGAGGTCGGGCCGCATAGCGCGCGCCTGGGCTACGATCCGCCGCGTCGCCGGCGGGTCGTTGATCAGCACCACCAGGGCGCGGGCGGTGGCGAGGCCGGCCTGTTGCAGGATGGCGCGGCGCGTGGCGTCGCCGACCAGCAAGCGCAGGCCGTGCTGCTCGGCGGCGTGAATGCGGCTGCGGTTCATCTCGATGACGATGTGCGGGATGGCGGTGGCCTTGAGCGTGCCGGCCAGGTTCTGCCCGTTCAGGCCGTAGCCGACGATGACGACGTGGTCGGAGAGCTCTGCCGGCCGCCCGGCTTGCGTGGTCGCGGGCGTCGGGCGGCTCGGAGAGGAGAGGCGGGCGCTGAGCCGTTCCGCCAGCGGCTCGGCCAGCGGAACGAACAGTGCACCGAGCAGCATGCTGCCGACGCTGACGGCGACGAACTGGTCGAGCACGTCGGGCGGGAGCACACCCAGGCGGCTGGCCTCGCGCGCCAGCACGAAGCCGAACTCGCTGACGCTGCACAGGCCCAGGCCGGCGGTCAGTGCCGGGCGCAGCGGCCAGCCGGCCAGGATGATCGAGCTTGCGGCGATCACGGCCTTGACCAGCAGCAGGACGGCGACGGCGACGGCGATGAACGCCAGGCCCCCGGCCAGCGAGCGCAGGTCCACCAGCATGCCGATCGACACGAAGAACAGCGCGTTGAAGACGTCGCGGAAGGGCGTAATCTCGGCATTGAGCTGGTGGCGCAGGTTGGTCTGCCCGAGCACGAGGCCGGCGATGAACGCGCCCAACGGCCACGACCAGCCCGCCCACCCCGCCAGCCAGGCGCCGACGCACGCGGTCACCACGGCGAAGAGCGTCAGGAACTCCTGCCCGCCGTGGCGGAAGACGTAGCCGGCCAGCAGCGGCATGATCCGCCGCGCGAGCAGCGTGAGGATGACCAGACCGGCGACGGCCAGGCCGGCCTGCTGGGCGACCATCTGCCAGCCGGCTGCGGCGCCGGTCAGCAGGGGCAGCAGCATCATGGCGAGAATGACGGCGACGTCCTGGATCAACAGGATGCCGACGGCCAGCGTGCCGGCGGGCGACTCGGTCTGCTCGCGCTCGGCGAGCTGCTTGAGCACGATCGCGGTGCTGCTCAGGGCGCAGGCGAAGCCGAGCACGACGGCGGCGGTGGCCGACATGGGCTGGAAGACCTCGATCAACAGAAACGCCAACAGCGCGGTGCCGGCCATCTGCAGCCCACCCGCCACGAGCACGCGGCGGCCTATGCGCAGCAGCGGCTCGGCGGACAGCTCCAGGCCGACGGAGAACAGCAGCAGGACCAGGCCCAGCTCGGCGAAGAAGTGCACCTCGGCGGCGCGGACGAGATCGAGAGCGGACGGACCGAGCACGATACCGGCGCTGAGGAAGCCGATGATCGCCGGCGCCCGCAGCAGGCGCAGCAGCCAGGCGACGACCAGCGCGGCGCCGAACAGGACGACGATCTGCGTCAGCGGCGTGGTCAGTTCCATGCGCGGCGATTGTCGGTCCAGAGCGGCGCACGGGCAAACGCGCGACGCGCATCGCTGCCTGCGGTGTCATTGCTGACCGCGGCGCTGGCCGCGAGTATCATCCGCTCGTCCAACTGCGGGGCTCTCGTGAAAGCGCGCGGGGTTTTCGTTCTCCTGTGTGTGGCGACCGGGCCGGCGTGCGATCGCGCGTCGCCGCCTGGGACCGCGAGCAGCGCGCCGGCGGTGGTGTATCCGGCAGGACTGCACGCCGGGAGCACGCCGCGGCAGGTCGCTGAGGCTTTCGTCCGCGCGCTGGATGCGAACGACGAGGCGACGCTGCGCGGGCTGGCGGCGGTGCGGGCGGCGGTGGCGGATGTGGCGGAATCGTTCCGGCGGCACGGGCAGGAGCCGCAGCAGGACTCGCGCGGTGCACTGGCGGCGGTCGTCGTCGGCTGGCAGGCCGCGTATCAGGCGCTCGAGCCGGGCGCGACGCAGGTCGAGAGCGACAGCACCAGCGGCGAGCGGGCGACCGTGATCGCCAGCGCGACCAACCGCCAGACCGGCCAGCGCGAGCAGATCGTGATCCGGCTGGTGCGCGAGGACCGCGTCTGGAAAGTGCTGCCCGAAATCCACCCGCCGCCATGACGCAACGCCGGCGCGACTCCCCGTTCCACGCTGTCCGATCCCTGCTACCATGCCCGCGGCGCGGTTGAGCCGCATCTCGGAGCTTCACATGCCTGACGCCCGCTTCCGCTATCCGATCTGGGTCCGCGGCGACTTCGACGGCTTCTTCGGCCTGATGGTCGACAACCTGGTGCAGGTGCTGCTGATCGTCAACCTGTGCACCGCCGTCTGCGGCCTGCCGCCGGAACTGGTCTTCGGCCGCGTGCTGCCCGGCGTGGCCATCAGTCTGCTGATCGGCAACCTCTTCTACGGCGTGCAGGCGCACTGGGTGGCGCGGCGCGACCGCAACGCCACGTGTACGGCGCTGCCGTACGGCATCAACACGCCGTCCGTGTTCGCCTTTGCGCTGTTCGTGATGAAACCGGTGTACGAGAGCTACCGCGGCGAGCTGGGCGATTCGGCGGCCGGCGACCTGGCCTGGAAAGCCGGGTTGCTGGCGTGCCTGGTGAGCGGCATCATCGAGTTCACGGGCGCTTTCTTCGCCGAGCGGCTGCGGCGGGTCACGCCGCGGGCGGCGCTGCTGGGCGTTCTGGCGGCAATCGGCATCACGTTCATCGCCTCGGACTTTGCGTTCCGCATCTACACGCAGCCGCTGGTGGGGCTGCTGCCGCTGGCGATCCTGCTGCTGGCGTACTTCGCGCACTATCGCTTTCCGCTCGGGCTGCCGGGCGGAATGCTCGCCGTCCTGCTCGGCACGCTCATCGCCTGGGGCGTCTCGACGCCGGTCTATGAGAGCTGGTTCGGCGGCGCGGGGCTGATGTCCGGCGAGAAGTTGGGGGCGGCGTTCGCGCAGCGCGGCTGGGTGCAGCCGTACTTCTGCGGAGCGGAGATTTGGAGCGTGCTGGCGCAATCGGACCTGCTGCTGCGGTTCCTGACGGTCTCGGTGCCGATGGGGCTGATCAACGTGCTCGGCTCGCTGCAGAACATCGAGTCGGCCGAGGCGGCCGGCGACCGCTACGCCACCGCGCCGTCACTGGCGGTCAACGGAATCGGCTCGATCGCGGCCGGGCTGTTCGGCTCGTGCTTCCCGACCACGATCTACATCGGGCATCCGGGCTGGAAGGCGCTTGGCGCCCGGGCCGGCTACTCGATCCTCAACGGCCTGTTCTTCACGTTCTGCTTCGTGTACGGGCTGGGGCCGTCGCTGGCCGCCCTCATCCCGATCGAGGCCGGGGCCGCCATCGTCATGTACATCGGCATCATCATCACCGCCCAGGCCTTCCAGGCTACGCCGCGCGAGCACGCCCCCGCCGTCGCCATCGCGCTGTTTCCGGCCATGGCCGCCCTGCTGATCGTCAACCTGCCCCTCTTCCTGCGAGACGCGGGCGCGACCGCCACGCTGGCGCAGATGCTCCAGAGCATCACACCGCAGGCCGGTGTGCCGGCGCTGCCCGGCATGGTGGCCCTGACCGGCGCCAACTCGAGCTGGTTTGTGACCACGCTCATCCTGACCGCCGCCGCTACCGCGCTGATCGACCGCAAGTACGCGGCGGCGGCGAGTTGGTGCGGCGCAGCGGCGGTGCTGACGGCGATCGGCCTGCTGCACGCGTATCGGATCGAGCCGAACAACGACATTCGCGAGCTGTTCCTGTGGCAGACGGCGGACAGCCCGGTGACGTACCGCGCGATCCCGATCGCCGTGGGCTACGCGCTCGCAACGGTTGTGTTCGCGCTCGTGGCGTGGCGTGAAGGCGGCCGCGCGCGACCGCCTGCGTCAACGGAGCCAACGCCTGGCGCGCCGCGCTCGGTGCCTCCGCCGCCGCAGCGCGACGAGCGCCCGTTGCCGCCGGGCGTCGCGATCTGAACGCGTGGCCCTGCCAGTGCTAATAGTGCCGTTTCCGGTAGACGAGTTTCGCGCGCCTGTCGGCGTAGCGTCGGCCCCCCGTGGCGCACCCCGTGGCCGACGCAGGCGTGCGGGGCGTTTCCGTGGTCTACGTCCGCCACGGGGGGCGGACGCCACCCTGTGGCGCGGAACTGTCGTAGCGGAAACGGCACGCGCCGTGTCACACTCAAGTTCTCGGGTGGCACGGTCTGGCGCAGCCAGGCCGTGTCTGGGGCGCGACCACGGCCAAGCTTCGCTTGACCGCGCCCCCCTTCCCGCTGGCGTCCCGTACAATCGGGAAACGGAGGCGCCGCTTGGACCTGAAACGCCGCATTGACATCGCCGCCGGGCGCGAACCGGCCGACCTGGTGCTTCGTAACGGGCGGATCGTCAACGTGCTCTCGTGCGAGGTGCACGAGGGGGACGTTGCGATCGCGGAAGACCGCATCGTGGGCGTCGGCCGTTATGAAGGG
>Ga0209172_10000989_pt1 | contig 68018 bp, 60 predicted proteins | sample LarsenN4metaG_FD_184113 | JGI IMG/M metagenome (GOLD analysis project Ga0209172, IMG submission 184113) | Hot spring sediment bacterial and archeal communities from British Columbia, Canada, to study Microbial Dark Matter (Phase II) - Larsen... ...
CGTACGCCCGCACCGTGACCGGGCCGATCATCACGATGGGCCAGTCCCCGGGCCGACGGTCGATCTTGAGCGTCTTCACCGCCGGCTCGCGCGCCAGCACCATCACCGGCACCCGCTGGCGCGCCGGCGCTGAGGGCCGCCGCCGTCAGCGCGCCTTGAACAGGCTGCCGAAGATGCCGCGGACGATGCGCCGCCCGGTCGTCCCGGTCAGTTCCTTCATCACGTTGCGTGTCAGCGCCTCGCCGAAGCTCTCCTCGCCCCGGCCGCGCGCGGCGGGCCGGTCCCCGCTGGCGCCGCCGTCCCAGCGCCGCGCCTTGTTGAACTCGGCCTCGATCTCCTTCATCCGCTCGGCCTTCTCCGCCTCCGCCGCCGCGTTGGCCGCCTCGCCGGCGCGGGCCTGAAGCTTCTCGAAGGCCGATTCCCGGTCCACCGTCACATTGTATTTCTGCCCGAGCAGCGACGCCGACAGGACGGCCGCGCGCTCCTCGGGCGTGATCGGGCCAAGCTGGCTTTTCGGCGGGCGGACCAGCGTCCGCTCGACCATGCCGGGCACGCCCTTTTCTTCCAGCAGCGAGGTCACCGCCTCGCCGGTGCCGACCTCCTTGATCGCCGTCTCGGTGCTGAAGCGCGGGTTCGGGCGGTAGTTCTCGGCGGCGCGGCGGAGATCCTTCTGGTCCTTCGCGGTGAAGGCCCGCAGCGCGTGCTGCACGCGGTTGCCGAGTTGGCCGAGGATCGCGTCGGGCACGTCTGCCGGGTTCTGGGTGATGAAGAAGACGCCGACCCCCTTCGAGCGGATCAGGCGGGCGACCTGCTCCACCTTGTCCACCAGCGCCTTGGGCGCGTCCCTGAACAGGAGATGCGCCTCGTCGAAGAAGAAGACCAGCTTCGGGCGCTCGGGGTCGCCGACCTCGGGCAGGTCCTCGAAAAGCTCCGACAGGAGCCACAGCAGGAACGTCGCGTAAAGCCTTGGCGATCCCATCAGTTTGTCCGAGGCGAGGATGTTCACCCGGCCCCGCCCGGCGGCATCCGTCGCCATCATGTCGGCCAACTCCAGCGCCGGTTCCCCGAACAGCCGCGCGCCGCCCTGGTTCTCCAGCACCAGGAGCTGGCGCTGGATCGAGCCGACCGTGGCCGGCGAGATGTTGCCGTAGCGCAGCGCGAGCTCGCCCGCGTTCTGGCCGATCCAGACCAGCATCGATTGCAGGTCCTTGAGGTCCAGCAGCGCCAGCCCCTGTTCGTCGGCGATGCGGAAGGCGATGTTCAGCACGCCCTCCTGCGCCTCGCTCAGGTCCATCAGGCGCGACAGGAGCAGCGGGCCCATCTCGGTCACGGTCGTGCGGACGGGGTGGCCCTGTTCCCCGAAGAGGTCCCAGAAGGTGACCGGAAAGGCCGCGTATTCAAGCGTGTAGCCGATCGTCGCCGCGCGCTTCGTGAAGGGCTCGTGCAGTTTCGAGGTCTCCGACCCCGCCTTGGCGAGGCCGGCGAGATCGCCCTTCACGTCCGACAGGAAGACCGGCACGCCCGCGGCCGAGAAGCCCTCGGCGAGGATCTGCAGCGTGACCGTCTTGCCGGTGCCGGTCGCCCCCGCGATCAGGCCGTGCCGGTTGCCGTATTTCAGCAGAAGGTTCTGCGGGGTGGCATAGCCCTCGCCGCCGCCGCCAACGAAAATCGCACCCGCCGTCTCCACCCGCACCTCCAGCTCCGAACCGGCCCGCCGGCGGACCTTCCGCCGGCGTTCGCCCCGCACAATACATCGTTAACGCGCCTCTGCCAGACTCGCCGCCGTCCGTCCCGCCGCCTCGCGGCCGGGCGGGCGATGTGTCCCTCCCTGTCAGACTGGCCGCGCCCCGTTGGGCGCGGCTTTTTTCTTTTGGAATCAGATTGGTGGATGATACCGCTCACACCCGTTTTTTCTGTTGACGGACGCAGCCGCCTGACATAGCGTCTCGCGCAATGATCAAGTCGGCCAGTCCGACAGGGAGCAAAGTTCGGAAAGGGGCCCCTATCGGGCCCCTTTTTTTCCGCCCGCCGGCGGCGCGGCGCCGGGCACGCAGGCGTGACCGTCCGGCCCGGCGTTTCGCCCCTGACATGGCGGCGGCGGCGTGCTAAGGCGCGCGCAACATTCAAGACCCCAAGGTGCCACAGATGACCTCGACGCTCCGTCCCCTCGCCCTTCTCGTCGCGCTCGGCCTCGCCGGCACGGCCTTCGCGCAGTCGGCCGAAGAGCCGGCCGCCGATGCGCCCGCCGCCGATGCACCCGCCGCCGATGCCCCGGCAGAGGATGCGGCGGCCGATCCCGCCGCCTTCTCCACCGGGCAGGAGGTCGGCGGCGTCGGCCAGACCTATACCCGCGAGACCTTCGGCGACTGGCAGCTCAACTGCATCCGCACCGAGGACGGGTCCGATCCCTGCCAGCTCTACCAGCTTCTGAAGGACGCCAACGGCAATCCCGTCGCCGAGGTCAACCTCACCGCGCTCAAGCCCGGCGGCGAGGCCGTCGCCGGCGCGACGATCATCGCCCCGCTCGAGACGCTGCTGACCCAGGGGCTCGCGATCACGGTCGATGGCGGCAAGGAGAAGAAGTATCCCTTCACCTTCTGCGCCGCGATCGGCTGCATCAGCCGCGTCGGCTTCACCGCCGAGGAGGTGGAGATCTTCAAGAAGGGCGCCAAGGCCACCGTCACCGTCGTCCCGGTCGCGGCCGCCGACCAGAAGGTCAACGCCGACATCTCGCTCACCGGGTTCACGGCCGGGTTCGAGGCGGTGCAGAAGCTGGTCGCCGAGGCGCCGGCAAGCGAATAGGGGCGCGGGGCGCGCCGCAGCCGCCCCGGACGCCGCCTCAGCCGCCGCCGTCCGCGCGGCGCAGCGCCAGCACGGCGTTGAGCCCGCCGAAGGCGAAGGCGTTCGAGAGCGCCGCGGCCACCTCTGCCCGCCGCGCGCGGTTCGGCACGACATCAAGCGCGCAGTCCGGGTCGGCGGCGCGGAACCCGGCCGTCGGCGCGATGACCCCCTCGCCGAGCGCCATCAGACAGGCCAGAAGCTCCACCGCCCCCGCGGCGCCGATCAGGTGGCCGTGCATCGATTTCGTCGAGGAGACGGCGATCGCGGGCGCCTGCGCCCCGAACACGGCATGGATCGCCGCCGCCTCGGCACGGTCGTTCGCGCGCGTCGCGGTGCCGTGGGCGTTGATGTAGCCCACCTCGCCCGGCGCCATCCCGGCATCCTCCAGCGCCAGCCGCATCGCCCGCGCGGCGCCCTCGGCCGAGGGCAGCACGATGTCCCCGGCATCGGCGGTCATCCCGAAGCCCGCGATCTCGGCCAGCACGGGCGCCCCGCGCGCCCGCGCGCGGTCCTCCGCCTCGAGGACGAAGACGGCCGCCCCCTCGCCGAGGACAAGGCCGCTCCGGCTGGCGCAGAACGGGCGGCAGCCGTCCGGCGACAGGACGCGCAGCCCCTCCCAGGCCTTGATCCCGCCGAAGGTCAGCATCGCCTCCGAACCGCCGGCCAGCATGACGTCGGCCGCGCCCGACCGGATCGCCTGGGCGGCAAGGCCGATCGCGTGGTTCGACGCGGCGCAGGCGGTAGCGACGGTGAAGGACGGCCCCTTCAGGCCGAACCGCATCGACAGATGCGCGACCGGCGCATTGTGCATCAGGCGCGGCACGGTGAAGGGATGCACCCGGTCCCGTCCCTGCGCGAAGACGGCCCGGTAGCCGTCCTCGGCGGTCGCGAAGCCGCCCCCGGCGGTGCCGAGGATCGCCCCCGCCCGCAGCGCTTCGGCGCCGGACAGGCGCAGCCAGGCCTGCGCCACCGCCTGCTCCGCGGCGGCGACGGCGAAGGCGGTGGCGCGGTCCATCAGCGCGGCCTCCGGCGCGGGAAAGCGGCCGGCGACCTCCCAGCCCCGGACCTGCGCGCCGATGCGGATGGCGAGCCGCCCGAGATCGGGAAGGTCGAGCGGCCCGATCGCGCAGCGCCCCTCGGCGAGCGCCGCCAGGGTCCCGGCGACGTCATGCGCCAGCGGATTCACCGTGCCGGCGCCGGTGATGACGACGCGCCGGCCCACGCTCAGACCCGTTCGGCCAGCAGGCGCTCCACCCCCCGCGCGATGCCGCCGACCGTCGCCAGGTCGATCCGCGCCTCGCCTGGCCGGTTGGCGTTGAAGGGGACGACGACGCCGCAGGCCTCCTCGATCTCGAACAGCGCCTCGACCAGCGCCATGCTGTCGAGCCCGAGGCTGTCGAGGCGCGTCTCCGGGCCGATCGCTGCGGGGTCGCGCCCGGCCTTCGCGGCGATGACGGCGCAGACGGTCTGCGCGGCGTTCACGCCCCGTCCTCCCCGTCCCGCGGTCCGGCGGCCCCGTCCCGCCCGCCACGCGATCCCCCGCGCAGCTCCGCGCGCAGTTCGGCAACCTGCGCGAACAGGCGGCCGAGGCGGCGGATGTTCTTCCAGGCCTCGACATTGGCCTCCATCTTCATCGCCGGCGAGCCCAGCACCACCCGCCCCGCCGGGACATTGGTGAACATCTTGGTCGCCCCGCCCGCGACCACGTCATCGCCCACGAAGATGTTGTCGCTGACGCCGCACTGGCCGCCCATCACCACGCGGTCGCCGATCCGGGCCGATCCGGCGATGCCGACCTGCCCGCAGAGCAGGCAGTCGCGCCCGATCTCGACGTTGTGGCCGACATGGACGAGGTTGTCGAGCTTCGTCCCCGACCCGATCCGCGTCGCCCGGATCGTGCCGCGGTCGATCGCCGTGTTGGCGCCGATCTCGACATCGTCGCCGATCTCGACCGTGCCCAGCGAATGGATGCGCGTCCAGCCCTGCGCCGCCGCCCCGCCGCGGTCGCCCAGGGTCTCGCGCACCTGCTCGACGGCGGACTTCTCGGGGGTGACGAAGGAGAACCCGTCGGCGCCGATCACCGCGCCCGGCTGGCAGATGAAGCGGTCGCCGATGCGGACCCGCGCGCCGATCCGCGCCCCGGTCAGGATCAGCGCCGCCTCCCCGATCACCGCTCCCTCGCCGACCGCGACATGCGAGCCGATCCGCGCCCCCGGCCCGATCCGCACCCCGGCCCCGATCACCACGAAGGGGCCGATGGCGGCGCCGGGACCGATCGTGGCCGAGGGATCGACGATCGCCGTCGGGTGCAGGCCCGGCGCGATCGCCGGACCGGGATCGAGCGCCCGCGTGATCCCCGCCATCGCGTAGCGCGGGCGCGGGGCAAAGACCGCCCCGCCAAGGCCCAGCGCCTTCCAGTCCGCCCCGTCCCAGAGCAGCGCCGCCCGCGCCCGCCCCTGCGGCAGGCCGGCGGCATAGGCCGGCGTCATCGCCAGCGCCAGGTCCTCCGGCCCCGCCATCGCGGGTTCCGCCGCGCCGCGGATGGTCAGCGACCCGTCGCCCTCGACGCGCCCGCCCAGCGCAACCGCGATGTCATTCAGCGTGAACGCCACGCGACCGGCCCCGTTCTACGGCCGGGCGGCCCGATGCGCCGCCCCGCGCCGAGACCTACCCCTGAACGGGCTCCAGCGCCACCCCGGCCTCCTGCATCTTCGCGAAGATGCGCCCGTCGCGGCCATAGACGTCGCGCCGGTACTGGATGCGCCCCTTCGCGTCGGGCCAGGCGGTGAAATAGACCAGATGCACCGGCACCGGCCGCGCCAGCGGCAGCGGATGTTCGGCGCGGTTGTCGAGGCTGGTGTGGAACAGGCCCACCGGATCGTCCGTCTGGCGCGCAAGCAGCGTGTAGGCGAACTCGAAGGGGCGGCCGAGCCGGATGCAGCCGTGGCTGAAGGCGCGGACCTCCTTCTCGAAGAGCGATTTCTGCGGCGTGTCATGCAGGTAGATGTTGTACTTGTTGGGGAACATGAACTTCACCTTGCCCAGCGCGTTGCCGTCCGAGGGCGGCTGCGACATCGAGAAGGGGAAGTTCGCCGCGGTGAACTGGGTGAAGTCCACCGCCGAGCGGTCCACCACCCGGCCGCGGCGGTCGACGATGCGCAGGTGCCCCGCCGCGTTGGGGTTGCGCTGCAGCATCGGCAGGTATTCCTTCACCGTGATCGACCGCGGCACGTTCCAGGTCGGGTTGATGACCATGAACTCCATCTGGTCGCTGAACTCGGGGCTGCGGCGGTCGGCCTGATCCATGCCGACCACCGTCACCGTCTCGAAGGTGACCTTGCCGTCATCGATGATCTTGGCGGTGAAGTCCGGCAGGTTGACCCAGATGTAGCGGCCCTCGAGCCTCACGCCGTTCATCCAGCGCAGCCGCTCCATCGCCACCACAACCGCCTCGAGGCGGTCCTCCGGCCCGCGGTTGATCTCGGCGATCGTGCCCTCGCCCGCCGTGCCGTCCGGGGTCAGCCCGTGGTCGAGCTGGAACCGCTGCACCGCCTTGGTCATCGCCGCGTCATAGGTCGCCGTCGCGGTCGGCCGCAGGTAGCCCATCGCCACCAGCCGGTCGCGGAGCGCGATCACCGCCGCGCCCGTGTCGCCGGGGGCGAGCTTTCCGGCCGGCACCTCCGGCCCCCAGCCGCCGGCGGCCGCCGCCGCCTCGAGATCGCGCTTCTCCTTCATCAGGCGGACATATTCGGGCCGGTCCGGCGGCAGGGCGCGGATGAAGGCGGCCGGATCGTCGGCCGCCGCGAAACCCATGAGGACCGCGAAGGGATCGCGCCGCGCGACCTCGCGGACGATGCCGGGATCGGCGGTGGCCGGATCGATCAGCCCCGACCGGACGTCCTGCGCGTAGAGGATGAAGGCCCGCGACATCGCCGCCTCGAGCGCGCCGCGCTGGCGTTCGGAGGCCAGCGCGCGGAACGCCGCGCGCAGCCCGTCGGGGTCGTAGCGGCCGACCGGCAGGCCGTGGTCCCCGGCGGCGCCGAGCGCGCGGAACAGCGCCTCGCGGCGCGCCGCATCCGCCGCCGTCGTCCAGATCGGCGCATAGTCCCGCATCCGGTAGAATTCGGCGACCGCATCGTCGGAGGCCGCGGCCTCGGCCAGCCCCTGGCGGAAGGCCGGCGGCTCGGCCGCGGCCCCGCCAAGGCCCGACAGCGGCAGGCAGAGGGCCGCCGCCAGAAGAACACACGCCACCCTACGGCGGAAATCGCCCCGAACCACGATGCAAACTCCGAGCAGACATGTAACGGACCCGTTACGCGGCACATTCCGTTACGTCCGTGTGGCTGTCCATTCACGTTTCCGCAACGCCGGGCCGGGCTGTCGCCCTTCTGCAACAACCTGTTGCCCGCAGTCCCGGCGCCGCGCCCGGCCCCGGAAACATTGGCGATTTCTTGCCGATCCTGCGGCCTTTTCCGGGCGTGCCGCGCGTGCCGGGTTGGCGGGTCCGGACCGCCATGCCATAAATCCCTGTCACCTGGGAAAGACGGCGGCAACCAAGCTGCTGAAAAAACGGCAAAAAAAGCGACGGGACAGGACAGACCATGACGACCTCGGACAGCCCCGCAATTTCGCGCCGCAGCCTTCTGGCGGTGTTTGCGGCAACGGCCGTGGCAGCCGCGCCGACCTATTCCAACGCCTTCGGAATCCTGCGCGGGGCGGGCGACGTGCGGCGGATCCGCATGTATTCGGGGCGGACCGGCGAGTCGATCGACACGATCTACTGGCTCGAAGGCGAGTACATCCCCGAGGCGCTGAAGGAGATCAACTACTTCATGCGCGACTGGCGCGAGGACGCGGTGAAGGCGATGGACCCGCGCACCATCGACATCGCCGCCGCCGCGCACCGGCTGATGGATGTCGAGGAACCCTACATGCTGCTGTCGGGCTACCGCACGCCGAGGACGAACGCGATGCTGCGGTCGGAATCGCGCGGCGTGGCGAAGAACTCGCTCCACATCCAGGGCAAGGCGGCGGACCTGCGCCTGCGCAGCCGCACCGTCGGCCAGATCTACAAGGCGGCGCTGACCTGCGATGCCGGCGGCGTCGGCAAGTACTCGCGGTCGAACTTCGTGCACATGGACTGCGGCCCGATCCGCCACTGGGGGCGCTGAGCGCGCCCTCCCGGCAGCCGGACGGAACCGGGGCGCCTGCGGGCGCCCTTTGCATGTCCCGCGCGGGCCTTCAGCCTGCGGCCGTGGCCGCCGCCTCCGCCCCGGCCGCCTCCGCCTCGGCCGCCTCCGCCTCGGCGACATGGCGCTTCACCGCGATGAAGCTGTCGGGCGTGACCGAGATGGAATCGATCCCCGCCTCGACGAGCAGCCGCGCAAAGCCGGGATCGTCGGACGGCGCCTGACCGCAGAGGCCGACCTTCGCGCCCGCCGCATGGGCCTTCGCGATCACCGTGCGGATCATCCACAGGACCGCCGGATCGCGTTCGCGGAATAGCCCCGCAAGCGTGCCGGAATCCCGGTCCACCCCGAGCGTCAGCTGGGTGAGGTCGTTCGAGCCGATCGAGAAGCCGTCGAAGCGCTTCGCGAAATCCGCGGCCAGGATCACGTTCGAGGGGATCTCGCACATCACGTAGACCTGCAACCCCCCCTCCCCGCGGCGGAGGCCGTTCTCGGCCATCACCGCCAGCACGCGGTCGGCCTCCTCGGGCGATCGGCAGAAGGGGATCATCACGATCACGTTGTCGAAGCCCATCTGCTCGCGCAGCCGGCGGATCGCCCGGCATTCCAGCGCGAAGCCGTCGCGGTAGCCCTCGGCGTAATAGCGCGAGGCGCCGCGCCAGCCGATCATCGGGTTCTCCTCCTCCGGCTCGAACTGCCGCCCGCCCAGAAGCTCGGCATATTCGTTGGTCTTGAAGTCGCTCATCCGCACGATGACGGGCCTCGGGTACCAGGTCGCCGCGATCCGGCTCAGGCCCATCGCCAGGGTCTCGACGAAATAGTCCTCGCGCCGGGCATAGCCCTTCGTCAGGCGGTCGATCGCGGCCTTCGCGGCCTCGTCCCTCAGGCTGTCGTAGCGCGTGAGCGCCAGAGGGTGCACCTTCACCCCGTTGGCGATGACGAACTCCATCCGCGCCAGCCCGACCCCGTCCACCGGCAGCCGCCACCAGCGCGCCGCCGCCGCCGGGTTGGCGAGGTTCAGCATCACCTTCGTGCGCGTCGCGGGCAGCGCGTCGAGCTGCACGTCCGTGACCTCGTACTCCCCGATCCCCTCATAGACCACGCCGCGGTCGCCCTCGGCACAGGAGACCGTCACCTCCTGCCCGTCATGCAGGACATGCGTCGCGTTCCCCGTCCCGACGATGGCGGGCAGGCCGAGCTCGCGGCTGACGATCGCGGCATGGCTGGTCCGCCCGCCGTGATCGGTGATGATGGCGCTCGCGCGCTTCATGACCGGCACCCAGTCGGGATCGGTCGTCGATGTCACCAGCACGGCGCCGTCCACGAAGCGGCCGATCTCGGCGGCCGACTTCAGGAGACAGACCTCGCCCGTCGCGATCGCCTCGCCGACGCTCAGCCCGTCGAGCAGCCGCGCCCCCTTCGCGGTCAGCCGGTAGGAGCGCAGGGCATGGGCGTCCGCCCGCGCCTGCACCGTCTCGGGCCGGGCCTGGACGATGTAGATCAGCCCGTTCAGGCCGTCCTTCGCCCATTCCATGTCCATCGGCAGGCCGTAGTGATCCTCGATCGCCGCCGCCTGGCGGGCGAGGTCGAGGATCTCGCCATCCGACAGCACGAAGGATTCGCGTTCCGCCTGCGAGGTCGGGACGTTGCGCACGGGCGGCGTGGCGCCGCGGGCATGGACCATCTTCACCACCTTGGCGCCCAGCGCCTTGGCAAGGATCGGGGTCAGGCCCGGCCGGGCGAGGAAGGGCTTGAAGACCTGATACTCGTCGGGATCGACGGCGCCCTGCACGACGTTCTCGCCAAGGCCCCAGGCCGCGGTGATCAGCACCACCCTGTCGAAGCCCGATTCGGTGTCGATCGAGAACATCACGCCCGACCCCGCGAGGTCTGACCGCACCATCAGCTGGACGCCGACGCTGAGCGCGACCTTCGCGTGGTCGAAACCCCTGAGTGTGCGGTAGGTGATCGCCCGGTCGGTGTAGAGCGAGGCAAAGCAGCGCCGGCAGGCGTCCAAGAGCGCGGCCTCGCCGGCGACGTTGAGGAAGGTCTCCTGCTGGCCGGCAAAGCTCGCGTCGGGCAGGTCCTCGGCGGTGGCCGAGGACCGCACCGCCACCGCGGCATCGGCCCGCCCCGCCCGCCGGCCGAGCTCGCGGTAGGCCTCGCGGAGCGCCGCCTCGGTCGCCTCCGGCCAGCGCCCGGCCGCGATCGCCGCCCGGATCGTGGCCCCCGCCGTCTGCAGGACGATCCGCCCGGCGGCGAGGTCGGCGAGCGTCGCCTCGATCAGCGCCCCGAGCCCGTTATGGGCAAGGAACCGGCGGAAGGCATCCGCCGTCGTCGCGAAACCCGGCGGGATTCGGATGCCCTTCGGCGCCAGCGCCGCCGTCATCTCGCCCAGCGAGGCGTTCTTGCCCCCGACGAGGGCGACATCGCCGCGCCTGACATCCTCGAACCAGACGATATCCGCGTTCTGTCCTGGCATGGCGATCCTCCCTGCCCCGCGCCCGGCCCCGCACCGGCGCCCGCATCGGCGCACGCATCGGGCAGTGATCCCCCATGCGGGTCTTGCCGGCGTTGATCTGCGTCAACGCCCCCGGCCGCGCCGCGGCCTAGTCAGGTCAAAGGGGGAGCAGCACCCGACGCCACGGGCGCGCGCAACCGAAGGGGACAGGCGATGACCGCAGACAGCACGCTGAACGACCTTGCGGCCCGTGCCGAGGCGACGGCCGGCAGCGACGAGGCGCTCTTCGCCGCGGTCGCGGCCGTGTTCGGCCCCGCCCTCGCCGCCTCCGGCGACCGCAGGGCGGTGACCGCGCGTGACCTCAACTCGACCGATGTCGTGCTGCACGTCATCGCGCATGTCCTGCCCGGCTGGTCGATCCGCCTGCACGGCCGCGCCTTCGACCCCGACGGACACTGGCGGTGCAGCCTCCTGCCGTCGGAGGCGCGCGACGAGGCCGAGGTGATCGGCATCGCCCACGGGCCGGACCTGTCGAACGTGCTGATGGCGGCGCTGCTGCGCGTGCTCGCCTACCGCGCCGGCCATGCCGGCCAGTCCGGCCCGGCAGCGCGCGACCCCGCCGCATCGTGAAGGCTGGCGCACCCGACAGGATTCGAACCTGTGACCTCTGCCTTCGGAGGGCAGCACTCTATCCAGCTGAGCTACGGGTGCCGAGCCGCCGCGTCTGATTAGGCCATGCGGCCATGTGGTGCAATCCGAATTCCGGTCTGCACGTCGTCGGGTTCAGGCGCATTGACCTGACGGCAGGACGCGCGCATCCTGTTAAATACCGTTTGGGCCACCGAACCGGCCACATCGGCGGCGCGGGAGGCTCAGCAATGGCCGAAGGGGCGCCCAGCCCGGCGCAGGTTTACCAGTCCATCTTCGTGCCGGCCATGCTCGACGAGCTGACGGGCCTTTCCGTCGCAGCGGCGGCGCCGACCGAGGGCGAGACAGCCGTGGACCTGGCCTGCGGCACGGGAATCGTGGCACGCCGGATTGCGCCGATCCTCGGCCCTGGGGGAGGCGTCATTGCAGTCGACCTGCGGCCGGGAATGCTCGAGGTCGCACGCGCGCTGGACCCGCCGCCGGGCGCAGCGGTCACTTGGCGCCAGGGCGACGCCACGGCGCTCGACCTGGCCTCCGGCAAGGCAGATCTCGTCATCTGTCAGCAGGGCCTGCAATACTTTGCCGATCGGCCGGCCGCACTCGCCGAGATGCGCCGTATCCTGCGTCCCGGCGGCAGGCTTGTCCTGACGGTCTGGTGCAATCTCGGCGAGCTCGGACTGATGGACGAACTGGTCGCAGCCGAGGCGCGCCACCTCGCCGCCTTCGATGTCACCTTCGAGGACATCGCCCTGCCGTTCACGGCCGGCGATCCCGAAATGCTGGCGCGGATCGTCGGTGCCGCGGGATTCGACCGGGTCGCCGTGCGCCGGGAACGGATCACCGCCCGCTTTCCTTCGGCGGACAGCCTGGTGCGCGACGTCGAGCTGCCGTACATGGCCGTCATCGGACCGTTCCTGCAGGACCCTGCCCGCTTCGAGGGCTTCGTTGCGGCAGTGCAGGCGGATGTGGCTCCGGCGCTTGAGCGATGGCGCGACGGAGCGGGCGTAAGCTTCCCGATGCACACCTGGATCGTGACCGCCCGCTGCTGAACCCGCCGGGAAGCGAAGCATGCACGCCTGCTCACCTCCTGGCCAAAGCCGCCTCCACCCCGACCGCCGCGAGGAGGGCGCCGCTGGCGGTCAAGAAGGGGCAAGGCGGTTGTCCGAAGGCGCAGGGTTATGCGGCCTTTCCCCGGCAAGAGAGCGCCCGTCCGGGCCCTTCACCTGGAGGCGGAACCGGCCCCGTCCCGATACCATCAGCGCTTCTGCCTAGCGGCCCGGCGGCCGACCTAGGCCCGCATCCCCGGAAACGCCCGTGCCATCGCTCCGGGGGTCCGGGCGCCGCCGTCCTGCCCCGCGGATGCGCCGGACGCGGCGCGCGGTCTCGGCAAGCCCGCCACGTTATCCCGCCTGCGTCCAGGCGCAGGCGCCCTGCCCTCCTCCGGCACGCATCACATTCAGTCGTCGGGCAGGTTCTCGCGGAACACCACATGCAGCCGGGGCTGGACCGGCTGGTAGGAATAACCATGCGCGGCGGCGACCAGCGTCGCCAGCGCCTCGCGCGCCTCCACCCGGGGATTCTGGTCGATCAGCGCATCCACCGTCCCGTCGAGAAGCAGCGCCTTGTTGGCCTCCGTCGCCTCGTGGCCGATCAGCACCACGGACCGGTCGCGCCCGCGTTCCTTGAGTGCCGCGCCGATGCCGCTCGTGCCGGCGCCGACATTGTAGATCGCGGCCAGGTCGGGATACCGGTCGAGAAGCTGAAGCGCCTCGGCCTTCGCCTTGGCGCGGTCGTCGAGCATCTCGCGCAGCGCCACGATCTCGAGTCCCGGGTATTCGTCATGCAGGATGTGGCGGAACCCCATCTCGCGCTCCTGATGCCCGCGATAGGCGAGCGATCCGGCAAAGAGGGCGACCTGCCCCGCGCGTCCGGCACCGAGGAAGCGGCCCATCAGAAGGCCCGCCAGTCGCCCGGCCTGCCGGTTGTCAACCCCGACATAGGCGATGCGCGGGACATTCTGGATGTCCGAGACGAGGGTCACGATCTTCGCTCCGGACTGCGCGAGATCCCGCACCGCCTCGCGCACGACCGGATGGTCGAGCGCCACCAGCCCGAGCCCGTCCACCTGTCCCTTCAGGCTGCGCAGGCGCTCGGCCAGCACGGGCGGATCGAAGCCCCGGACCGACTCCACGGTATTGCGGACCCCCTCCAGAGCCGCGCCCTGCCGTTCCAGGTGGTCATGCAGGCTGGCGATGAAGCGGTTCGTGCCTTCCGGCAGCAGGAAGTGCAGCCGCAGCGCCGCCGCCGGCGCCGCTCCCGGCACGTAGCCCAGCCGTTGCGCGACGCTCAGCACATGGGCGCGGGTATGTTCGCGGACGCCTGGCCGGCCGTTGATCACCCGGTCCACCGTGGCCGAGGACACGCCAGCCTCCCTCGCGATGTCCGCCAGTGTCGCACGCATCGTCAGCCTCCGGCCCGGTCTGCCCCGCCAGCTAGCGAGGACTTCGTCCGAGGGTCAACAGGCCGCGTCGCATCTCCCGCAGGATGTACATCAGATTGATGTGTCCATCTGATGTCATGATCGGCGATTCGGGTACCAGCCATCGCGCTCCTGACCGAATGATCCACCTCCGGGTGGGCGTCTACATAGGCCATGGGCCCCCACAAAATCAAGACTTACTCAGCATTTAGAGACCGATGCAATCATCCTAATGCCTCTCTGATCACTATACAGAACAAAATGATTGACTGACATCATCGCTTACGCAATCAGTCTTGCATCGGACACTCAAGAGGTCTGAAGGGAGGATCAGAATGATCGGACGTCGCATGACGCGGCGCAGGTTGCTTGCGACCGGCGCCAAGGCTGGGCTCTACGGCGCAGGCGCGCTGATCGCGCCGCGCTTCATCGGGCAGGCCTGGGCCAATGAGCTTGCTCCGGGCATGATCGGCGGCCCGACCGGTTTTGCGGGAAGCGAGCGGTATCAGTACGGCCCCGATACTCCGGAAGGCCGGGCGATCGAGGCGGCCCGGGCGATGAAGGCCAACGGCACCGCGCCCGCGCGCATCGTGCTCGGCCTCTCCGACGGGTCCATCGGCCAGCTCACCCAGCCCTTCCCCGAGGGTGCGCCGAGCATCAAGGAACTCTGGGAGAGAGAAACCGGCATCCCGATCGAGATCGTGGGCCTGCCGAACGGCCAGGAATTCACCAAGGTAATGCAGGACATCTCCACGAACGGCGGCGGGTTCGACATCTATTCGGTGGACTGGAACCGCCTGGGCGACCTCGCGGAATCGGGCGGCATCGCCAGGCTCGATGATTTCGTCGCCGCCCACCGCCCGGAATGGGACGCGCCCGAAACCGGTTATGTCGGCGGCGCGCAGGGTGTTTCGCTGCTCAACACCTATCGTGGCAGCACCTATGGCGTCTGCCTCGACGGCGATTTCCAGACCTGGGTCTATCGCAGCGACCTGTTCGGCGACGATGCCGAAAAGGCCGCCTTCGAAAGCGCCCATGGAAGGCCGCTCGCGCCGCCCCGGACCTGGGCCGAACATGCCGAGGTGGCGGCCTTCTTCCATCGCCCGGACAAGGGACTGTACGGCTCCACCGACCTGCGCAACCAGGGCTGGGGCTATACCAACTGGTATCAGCGCTACGTCAGCATGGGCAACCCGAACGCCTTCCTGTTCGGCGACGACGGCACGCCGCTGATTGCCTCCGCGGCCGGGCTCCGGGCCACGCAGGACTACATCGACTCGCTTGCCCACCACTCGCCCGACGCCATCTCGTGGGGCTGGCCCGAGCAGTACGGCAACTTTGCCAGCGGCGGTGCGGCGATGACCTGCGCCTTCTCGAACCTGCCGAAGTTCCTCGACAACGCCGGCAACACCGGCAGCCTCGTCACCGGCAAGATCGGCTCGATGCTGCCGCCGGGCAATGTGGTCGATGGCGGGCTGATCAGCCGGTCGGTGCTGTGGTTCGGCCTGACCGGGATGGTCAGCAGCCAGAGCAAGGCGCCCGAGGCGGCCTATCTGCTGCTGCAATGGCTGGGCTCCGCCCGCATCTTCGCGTGGATGTCGGCCAATCCCGGCGGCTACTTCGACCCCTTCCGGCTTTCGGACTTCGCCGATCCGCTGGTCCGCCAGACCTACCACGACTATCACATGGACGTGGTGCGCGAGACGGTGGCCCGCACCGTGCCGACGATCAACTACCCCGGCGCCACCGCCTTCCACAACGCACTCGACGAGAACCTGATGGCCGCCCTGACCGGGGCCAAGACCGCCGAACAGGCGATGCAGGACACCTCGGACGAATGGACGCGGATCGTGCGGCGCACCGGCGAGGACAAGATCGTCGAGGCGATCCTCGCCAACAAGGCCGCCTGGCCGACGGTCGTCGACGCGGTCTGAGCCTCCCTGCAGACCCGCGCAAAGGGAGGGGCGTCACCGCCCCTCCCCCATTTCCCAGGACTTCCGATGCGCCGCAGCCTCGCCTTCGAATGCTTCCGCTACGTCGCGATCCTCGTCGCGCTGGTGATCACCCTCGTGCCGATCCTCTGGATGGTCTCGATGGCGTTCAAACCCTTCTCCGAATGGCAGGCGACGGGCGACGCGCTGACCTGGATCCCGCGCGACCCCACACTCGACAACTTCCGCTTCCTGTTCGGGCAATCGGGCTCCGATCTCATCGTCGCCCTCGACCGGACGGCGGGCAAGCCGATCCTCGCCTCGCTGCTTTCGGCATCGATCGGCACCCTTATCGCCATGAGCGCCGGGACCGCCGCGGCCTACGGCCTGTCGCGCTACGGCTCCGGGGCAAACCTGCCGCTCGCGCTCATCCAGCTGCGGCTCTTTCCACCGATGGCGGTGATGATCCCGGTGATGATCATGTGGGCCTTCCTCGGGCTGATGGACACCTGGTGGGGCCTCGCGCTGATCTACGGCATCGTCACGCTGCCCTTCGCCTTCTGGCTCATGAAGACCTTCTTCGACGACATGCCGAAGGAGATCGAGGAGGCCGCCCTCGTCGAAGGCTGTTCCCGCTGGCGCGTCCTCACCCGTGTGACGCTGCCGATGATGGCCGCGCCGCTCGCCGCCGCCTCGCTCTTCGTCTTCATCCTCAACTGGTCGGACTACCTTGTCGCGCTGCTGCTGACGACGCGCGACTGGGTGACGATCCCGGTCTACATGGCCTCGCTCTCCTCGTCGATGACGGGGCAGCTCTACGGCGCCAAGGCCGCGCTCGGCCTCATCGCCGCGGTGCCGCCGGTGGTTCTCGGCCTGATGATCCAGAGACACCTCGTGCGCGGCCTGACCTTCGGGGCGCTGAAGCAATGACGACGGACGCCGACCGCCCCGCCGCCACCCGCGCCCCTGCCGACGAGGGCGCCCGGCTGGGATTCCGCCTCACGCTGCCGGCGCAGGTGCTCGTCCTCTTCATCTCGGCCTTCCCGCTGCTCATGCAGCTCTACATCAGCCTGACCGACTGGTCGCCGCTCACCGGCTCGCCCTGGCCGCGCGCCTGGGAATACTGGAACGGCTTTGCCAACTACCTCGATCTCGTCAGCGACGGCAGGCTCTGGAGATCGATCTGGCGCACGCTGCTTGTGGTCGCCGTCGCGGTGCCGATCGAGTTCCTGCTCGGCCTCGGCCTCGCAATGCTCTTCGTCGACGACTTTCCGGGCAAGCGCGTGGCCTACTCCATCCTCATCGCCCCGATGATGGTCGTGCCGGCGGTCGCGGGGTACATGTTCTTCATGCTCTTCCAGTCGGGCGGGCCGGTGAACGGCCTTTTGTCGCTGTTCACGGCAGAGCCCGTCGCGCTGGCCTGGCTGTCCAACCCCTCCACCGCGCTCGTCGCCGTCATCGTCGCCGACATCTGGCAATGGACGCCGCTGATGTTCCTGATCCTGCTCGCCGGCCTCGTCGGCGTCCCGCAGGACCAGCTCCGCGCCGCCGCCCTGCTTGGCGCCTCGCCGGCGCAGCGCCTGGTCACCATCGTCATCCCGCGGATGAAGACGATCATGCTCATCGCCCTCGCGCTGCGGGTGATCGAATGCATCAAGATCTTCGACACCCTCTTCATCATGACGGGCGGCGGGCCCGGCGATGCCACCCAGACCCTCTCGGTCTACATCTACGACATCACGACGCAGGACCTGATCTGGGGCTATGTCGCGGCCATCGCGCTGGCCATCCTCGTCGTGCTCTCGGCGGGCGCGGTCTGGGCGATGCGGAGGATGGCCCGTTGAGTGCCATCCGTCTCGAGAACCTCGTGAAGCGGTTCGGCAGCTTCACCGCGCTCAAGCCGACGAACCTCGCGATCGGCGACGGCGAGTTCATGGCGCTGCTCGGACCCTCGGGCTGCGGCAAGTCCACCACCATGAACATGATCGCCGGAATGGAGGAGCCGAGCGAGGGCCGCATCCTCTTCGGCGAGCGCGACATGGCCGGCGTCCCGATGGGTCGGCGCGGCGTGGGCTTCGTGTTCCAGAACTACGCGATCTTCACCCACATGAGCGTGCGGCGGAATCTCGACTACGGCCTGCGCATGAGCGGCCGTCCCGCCGCCGAGGTCCGGCGCCGCACCGAGGCGATGGCCGATCTGCTCGGCCTCGGCGACCTGCTCGACCGTCCCACCGCGGGGCTCTCGGTCAACATCCTTCAGCGCATCGCGATCGGCCGCAGCGCCATCATGGAGCCCGCGATCTTCCTGCTCGACGAGCCGCTGTCCAACGTCGATGCCGCCTTCCGCGCCGTCATGCGCACCGAGCTCAAGTCGCTGCAGCGCCAGTTCCGCCAGACGATGGTCTACGTCACCCACGACCAGCTCGAGGCGATGACGATGGCGGACCGCATAGCCGTCATGGACCATGGCGTGCTGCAGCAGGTCGGCACCCCGCTCGAGGTCTACAACGCCCCGGCCAACACCTTCGTGGCGCGCTTCATCGGCAGCCCCGGGATGAACCTCTGCGCCGGCCGGCTGGCGCAGACCGACCGCGGCCTCGCCGTGGACCTCGGCGCGCTCGGCCTGACGCCGCCGTTGCCCCCGGCGCTCGCCGCCGCCGCGCGCAACGGCAGGTCCGAGGTCATCTACGGCTTCCGGCCCGAGGCGGTGCATCCCGATCCGGCCGGGCTGCGCCTGCCGCTGATCGTGGCCGAACGCATCGGCGCGCGCACGATCCTGCATCTGGGCCGGGGCGGGGATACCGTCCGCGCCGTCTTCCAGGGCAACCCCGATCTGCCGGCGGACGAGATCGCCCTCGCCCCCGACCCTGCCGCCGTCCGGCTCTTCGATGCCGCGACCGGCGCCGCGATCGCGGAGGCATAGATGGCCGAGATTGCCCTGCGCAGCGTAAGCAAGCGCTTCGGCGATACGGTGGCCGTGGACATGGCCGACTTTACCGTGGCCGACAACGAATTCTTCTGCTTGTTCGGTCCGCCGCTGTCGGGCAAGACCACGATCCTGCGGCTGATCCTCGGCCTCGAGCAGCCCGATGCGGGCGAGATCCGGATCGACGGGCATGTCGCCAATGGGGTAAGTCCGGCCGGGCGCAACATCGCGATGGTGTTCCAGAACCTCGCGCTGTTCCCGCACATGACGGCCGAGCAGAACATCCGCTTCCCGCTCGCCGAACGCCGCGAGCCCGAGGCCGCGATCCGCGCCCGCGTTGCCGACGCGGCGGCAAAGCTGCACATCGGCCACATCCTGCACAAGCATCCCGCCCAGCTTTCGGGTGGCGAGCGGCAGCGGGTGGCGATCGCGCGGGCATTGGTGCGCGACCCCGCCGCCTATCTGATGGACGATCCCATCAGCGCGCTCGACGCCCGCCTGCGCGAGGAGGCGCGGGTGGAACTTAAGCGTATGCAGCGCGATGCCGGCCGCACGCTGATCTACGTGACCCATGACCAGGAGGAGGCCATGAGCGTCGCCGACCGCATGGCCATCCTCGACCGCGGTCGCATCGTCCAGATCGGTACCCCGACCGAACTCTATGACCGGCCGGCCTCGCCCTACGTCGCGCGCCTTCTGGGCAGCCCGGCGATGAACCTCGTCCCGCCCGGCGCCCTGCCCGGCACGCCCGCGAACGGCGCCCAGGTCGGCATCCGCCCAGAGGACCTGCGGGTCTCGCCCGGTCAGGGGGCCACCGTCACCGGGGTGGAGCCGCTCGGCGGCTACACCGTCCTGACCATCGCCGCGGGCGCACTGACGCTGCGCGCCATGTTGCGCGGCCAGCCCGCATTCAGCCCCGGCGAGGCGGTGGCGGTCAGCGCCGACCCCGCGCGCGTGCACGTCTTTGGCCCCGGCGGCGAACGGCTCGCCGGGTAAAGGAGGAGGACCAATGACCGATCCGAAAGGTTTCACACCCGATCCCCCGATCCGGCACCGGGACCTGCGCATCGGCGCAATCGGGGCGGGCATGATCATGGCGGAATGCCACCTCGCGGCCTACAGGGAGGCCGGCTTCCCCGTCGTCGCCATCGCCAGCCGGACCAGATCCCGTGCCGAGGGCGTTGCCCGGCGCTGGGGCATCCCGAAGGTCCATGACACGCCCGCGGCGCTGATCGCCGATCCCGGGATCGAGATCCTCGACATCGCCTACCCGCCCGACCAGCAGCCCGCGCTGATCCGCGCCGCCCTGACCCAGCCGCACATCCGCGGCATCCTGGCGCAGAAGCCGCTCGCCCTGACCCTCGCCGAGGCCATCGCCCTGCGCGACGAGGCGGCGGCGGCCGGCAAGGTGCTGAGCGTCAACCAGAACATGCGCTACGACCAGTCGATGCGGGTGCTCAAGCAGATCCTCGACCGGGGGGACCTCGGCGAGATCGTCTTCGCCCAGATCGACATGCACGCGATCCCGCACTGGCAGGATTTCCTCCGCGGCTACGATCGCCTGACGCTCGCCAACATGTCCGTGCACCACCTCGACGTGCTGCGCTTCCTGTTCGGCGACCCCACCGAGATCACCACCCAGTGCCGCGAGGATCCCCGCACCGCCTTCGACCACACGGACGGCATAACCGTAAGCACGCTGCGCTTTCCCTCGGGCGTGCTGGCCGTCAGCCTCGAGGACGTGTGGTCTGGCCCGCGCGGCGAGGGCTACCGGGACGACCAGCACATCAACTGGCGCGTGGACGGAACCGAGGGCGTGGCCAAGGGAACGATCGGCTGGCCGACGGGGACGGCCTCGACCCTCACCTATGCCAGCCGCCGGACGACGGGCGGCGAATGGGTCACGCCGCGCTGGGAGACGAAGTGGTTCCCGCACGCCTTCATCGGCGTGATGGAGCAGCTCCAGCACGCCGTCGCCACCGGCGCGCCGCCGGCGCTGACGGTGGCCGACAACGTGCATACCGTCGCACTCATCGAGGCCGGCTACCGCTCGATGGCCGAGGGGCGCACCGTGAAACTCGCCGAAATCCCAACGCATTGAAGGAGGAACCGCCATGCTTCAGACCGGCATCTTCACCGGCTACTTTCCCTACGGACTTGAAGAAGTGGCGCGGCGCATCCGCAGCCACGGGTTCAACACCGTCCAGCTCGACCTGCACTTCAAGGACATCGACCTGTCCTTCGGCCAGATCACCAAGGACAAGGCCAAACGGGTCCGCGACACCTTCCGCGACCACGACCTGCCGATCTGCTGCATCAGCGGCTACACCAACATCATCCATCCCGACCTTGCCCACCGCAAGGCAAACATGGAGCGGCTGAAGGAGATCATCCGCTGGGCGCGCCAGTTCGGCAGCCCCTACGTCATCTCGGAAACCGGCACCTACAACACCGAATCCGAATGGATGAGCGACCCCAAGAACAAGACCCAGGAGGGGTTCGATCTCTGCGCCGCCGCGATCAGGGATCTCGCCCAGACCGCCTATGACCACGGCGCGGTGTTCTGCCTCGAGACCTATGTCAACAACGTGGTGGGCAGCGTCGAGGAGACGGTCCGGATGTTCGCCGCCGTCGATCACCCTGGACTGGGCCTGCTGATGGACCCGACGAACTATTTCGAGGACCACAACATCGACAACATGGACGGCGTCATCAACCAGGTCTTCGACACGCTCCAGGACAAGATCAGGATCGCCCATGCCAAGGACGTGGCGCGGTCGCAGGACAAGTCCGAAAAGCACGCCGACATCGGCGACGAGGATGCGCTGGCCAGCCACACCTTCCGAGGCGTCGGCAACATCGTGCTCGACGCGCCCGGAATGGGGGTGCTGAACTACGACCTCTACCTGCGGAGGCTGGCGCAGAAGCATCCCAACATCCCGATCATCATCGAGCATCTCGACGAGGCCGACGTGCCGCGGTCGAAGAAGTTCCTCGAGGACAGGATGCGGGCAAACGGCGTCTGAGACCGGGCGGCCGGCCGGACGGGTCCGCCCGTCCGGCACAAGCAACGGAGACATCCCGATGACCATCCTCTACGGCTGCCCACGCAGCCGCCCCGAGATCGCCATGCGGGCGGGCAGCCTGTCGCAGTTTGGCGGCGTGCGGCTGATGACGCTCGGCGACGGCGCCGAGCGCGGGGTGCGGATGCTCGACTTCCGCACCGGATCGGGCCTTCGCTTCTCGGTGATGGTCGATCGCGGCATGGACATCGCCGAGGTCGAACACAAGGGCCGCGCGATCGGCTGGCATTCGCCCACCGGCTTCCGCCATCCGGCCTTCTTCGATCCCGAGTCCGAGGACGGCCTCGGCTTCGCCCGGTCCTTCTCGGGCTTCCTCGCCACCTGCGGGCTCGATCACATCCTCGGCGCCGAGGAGGTGCCGGCGCTCAACTACAACTATCCGCGCCGCGCCACCGCGCGCCATGGCCTGCACGGCCGGGTGGCCAACCTGCCCGCCCGCCTGACGGGCTACGGCGAGCGCTGGGAGGGCGACCGCTGCATCCTCTGGGCCGAGGGGCTGGTCGCCCAGGCCGCCATGTTCGGCGAGGTGCTGCACCTGCATCGCCGGATCGAGGCCGACCTCGGGGGGGACGAGATCCGGCTCAGCGACCGGGTGGTGAATGCGGGGTTTTCCGTCACGCCGCACATGTTCTTCTACCACGTCAACATCGGCCATCCGGTGATCGACGAGGGCAGCCGCTACCTCGCCCCGATCCGCGAGGTGGTCTGGGCCAGCCACGCCGACCGCTACCGCGCCCAGGGCGTGGGCTACCGGTCGCTGCCCGATCCCCGTCACGGCTTCGCCGAGCAGGTCTGGCAGCATGACATGGCCGCCGACAGGCAGGGAGAGGTCGAGGTCGCCGTCGTCAACGACCGGCTCGGGCTCGGCATCGCGGTCGTCACCCGCCGCGACCAGCTTCCCTGCGCCTATCAGTGGCAGAATTTCCAGGCCGGCCACTACGTGATGGGGATCGAGCCATCGACCCATCACGTTCTCGGCAACCGTGCCGCCCGCGACCGCGGCGAGATGATCTGGCTGCAGGCGGGCGAGGGGCGCGACTACGTCGCCCGCTTCCGCGTGCTGGACGGCGCCGAGGCGATCGCCGCGGCCGAGGCACGCATTGCCGCCGTCCAGGCCCAGCCGGCCGAGGACTTCCCCGCGCCCACCGGGCGTTTCGCGCCCCTGACCGGGCGCCCGCAACCCGAGACTTCACAGGGGGCAAACCGATGAGCAACGCCGCCAATCCCCACCACGTCCGCGACTATTCCCTGACCGGCGCCGATACCGAACGGGCCAAGGCGACCGGGCTTGCCGGTGCCGAATGGTACCGCACCGAGGTGCCGCGCAAGCTGATGAAGGAGCTGATGCAGCGCCGCGACGGCCCGGCGATCCGCGATACCCTGCTCTGGTTCGCGCTGCTGGGCGGCTCGGCCTGGGGCGGGATCGCCCTCTGGGGCAGCTGGTGGGCGGTGCCCTTCTGGTTCGTCTACGGGGTGATGTACGGATCGGTCTGCGACAGCCGCTGGCACGAGGCCGGGCACGGCACCGCCTTCCGCACCGGCTGGATGAACAGCGTCGTCTACCAGATCGCCTCGTTCATGGTGGTGCGCAATCCGGTGTCCTGGCGCTGGAGCCATGCCCGCCACCACACCGATACGATCATCGTCGGCCGCGACCCCGAGATCGCCTGCATGCGGCCGCCGAACCTGTTCCGCCTGCTGATGGCCTATTCCGGCGTTCTCGACATGATCGACAGCGTCAGGATCCTGTTGCGCAACGCCGGCGGCAGGCTCAGCCCCGGCGAGAAGGACTACATCCCCGAAAGCGAATGGCCGAAGGCGATCTTCGCCGCGCGGGTGCACGTGACCATCTACGCCCTGACGCTCGCGGCCGTGGCGGGGCTCTTCGTCCGCGGCGCGGGCTGGGCATCGCTGATCCCGGTCCTGCTGATCGGCGGCCCGCGGATCTACGGCTGCTGGCACATGCTGATGACCGGGCTGATCCAGCATTGCGGCCTCGCCGAGGACGTCACCGACCACCGGCTGAACAGCCGCACGGTGTACATGAACCCCGTCAGCCGCTGGATCTACTGGAACATGAACTACCACGTCGAGCACCACATGTTCCCGATGGTGCCCTATCATGCGCTGCCGCGCCTGCACGAGGCGATCCGGCATGACCTGCCAGCGCCCAACACCAGCATCTGGGACGCCTACCGCGAGGCGATCCCGGCCGTCCTGCGCCAGGCGCGGGACCCCGACTATGCGTTCCGCAAGCCGCTGCCGCCCACCGCGCGGCCCTATCAGGAAAGGCCGGTCCATGGCTGACTGGGTGGACGTCTGCGCGGCGGACGACATCGACCCCGAGGATGTCGTCCGTTTCGATCACGGCGGGCGGACCTACGCCGTCTACCGCCTGCCCGACGGAACTCCCTGGGCGACCGACGGGCTGTGCACGCACGAGAAGGTGCATCTCGCCGACGGCCTGGTGCTGGGTGACCAGATCGAGTGTCCCAAGCACAACGGCCGCTTCAACATCCGTACCGGCGCCCCGCTGCGCGCCCCGGTCTGCGTTGCCCTTGCCACCTACCCCGCCCGCATCGCGGGCGGGCGCATCGAAATCCTGGTGTGAAGGATCCTGCCAATGCCCCGCAAGCGCCCCACCGTCGCCGACCTGCGCGCCCTCAAGGGCAGGCGGCAGCTGACGATGCTCCGGATCTTCACGCTCGACGAAGCCGCGGCGGCCGAGGCCGCGGGCATCGACATCGTCTCCGCACCGATCGAACTGGTCGCCCACCCGCGCTATCGCGATGTCGCGCCCGGACTGTTCAGCATGACCGGCGTCGATCACCGCGAGGCCGGCACCCGCGACGACTACCTGCGCTTTGCCGGCCGGGCGCTGATGGCCGGGGCCGATGCCCTCTATTGCTCGGGCGGGCTGGACACCGTGCGCTACCTGGCCTCGGAACACATCCCTGTCGTCGGCCATGTCGGGCTCGTCCCCAGCCGCAACACCTGGACGGGCGGTTTCCGGGCCGTGGGCAAGACCGCCGACAGCGCGCTCGCCCTCTACCGCGAATGCCTGGCCTACGAGGAGGCCGGCGCCTTCGCCGTCGAGATCGAGGTTGTCCCGCCCCCGGTCGCCGCCGAGATCTGCCGGCGGATGAAGTCGCTTCTGCTGTGGTCGATGGGCTCGGGCGCCGGCTGCGATGCGCAGTATCTCTTCGCCATGGACATCCTCGGCGACCACAAGGATCACATGCCGCGCCATTCCAAGGTCTACCGGAACTTCGCCGCCGAATACGACCGCCTTCAGCAGGAACGGATCGCGGCCTTCTCCGAATTCCGCCGCGACGTCGAAACCGGCGCCTTCCCCGAACCGCGCCACCTGGTGGCGATGGACGAGGCCGAACTCGCCGCCTTCCGGGCGGGCCTGCCGGCCGGGTGAGCCCCCGCCGCGGCGTCCGCCCCGCGACGCGGATGGCTGCGCCGGCCTGCGCTGCCGCGGACCGTCCGGGCAAGGGCGACCCTGCGCCCGCAGGACAATGCGCGCCCGCGCAGTCCCGATTTTCGCCACAAAGCCCTGCGATCTGGCATCGCCCGCCCGAACGGGGGCCCGGCCGGCGCGACAGGGGGCGCGCCGCCGCCGGTGATGGAGGGTCGCGATGGACGTCGGAAGACCTGCGCTCCTGTCGCGGCTGGCGGCGCTCGTGCTCGCCGCCGGCCCGCTTGCCGCCTGCAAGGGCGGCACCGCCCTGACCGGATACGAGAACCCCAACGCCCCGCCCGGCCCGGCCGATGCCGGCGTCCTGTCGGCCTACTGGCGTGCCGTCTTCACGCCGGGCGAGACGGCGGCCGCGCTCGCGCTCCTCGGCAGCGACGCGCGCTACATGCTCCAGCGCAACGACTGGTGGTTCACCGACGCCCAGGGCAACCGCGACAGCCCCGTCTATGCGAGCCATCCCCTGAAGCATTCCGGCTCCGCCTATGCCCACGCGACCGGTCTGACCGGCGCCGGCCAGACCGTCGTCGTGGTGGATGCGGGCTTCCGTCCGACGCACGAGGCCATCGCCGGGCAGATCGCCGCCACCATCGGCGCGCCGCCCGAGGACAGCCACGGAACGGCCGTCGCCTCGGTCGTCGCCGGCGCGTCCGGAGGCATGATCGGGATCGCACCCGGCGCCGCGCTCGCGCTCGGCGGCTACGGCAGCTTCGGCGCCCTCACCGCCGCGACCGACCATGCCGATGCGGCCGGCGCCGTGGCCCAGAACAATTCCTGGGGCTTCGGCGGGGCCGCGGTGACGCCGGACGCCTTCGCCTCCATCCTCGGCAGCGGCGCCGGCGCGGACTACTACGGCGCGCTTGCCGCCTATACCCGGCGCGGTCCGGGCGAGAAGGGCGGCGTCGTCGTCTTTGCCGTCTCGAACAACGAAAGCGCGGACAGGGCCGACCTGATGGCGGCGCTGCCGTTCCTCGCGCCGGAGCTCGAGGCGGGCTGGATCGCCGCCGCGAACGCCGTTCCGACGATGGCGGGCGAGAACGTGACGGCGGCCAGCCTGATCTCGGCCCCCTGCCTCGAGGCGGCGCGCTGGTGCCTGCTCGCCGACGGCACCTGGACGGCCGCGAGCGCCGCCAGCGACACCTCCTATGACCTCGTGACCGGGTCGTCCTTCGCCGCGCCGCAGGTCTCGGGCGCCCTCGCCCTGCTCGCCGAGGCCTTCCCGGCCCTCGATCCGCAGGATCTGCGGGTGCGGCTGCTCGCCTCGGCGCAGGACGGGTTCTTCACCCCCGACGCCACGGTCGAGCTCGCCGAGGGCTTCAGCAAGGGCTATTCCCACACCTACGGCATGGGCTTTCTCGACATCCGCGCCGCGCTGCTGCCGATCGGGCCGACCACGATGGCCACCGCCGGCGGCGCCAGGGTTGCGACCGACGACATCCGCCTGACCGCGGGATCGACAATGGGCGACGCAGTGACGAAGGCCCTCGGCCCCATCGACATCGCCGTGACCGACAGCCTCGGCGCGGGCTTCGTGATGCCGGGGGCGGCGCTGGCCGGCCGCACCGCGCCCCTGCCCCTCGCCGAGACGCTGCGCGCCGAGGCCCTGTCCGCCGATCTCGGCCGCCGCCGCACGCGCCCCGCCGCGGGCGAGGCCGCCGCCTTCGCCGCCTATCCGGGCCGGACGCTCGACTTCGCCGCGCCCGAGGGCGGCATCCATGGCAGCCTGCTCCTGCCCACCGCCGGCAGCTACGGGCTCGCCATCGGCCGCACGCTCGACGCGGGCGACGCCCGGCTCGACATCGGCCTGCGGCTCGCGCATGACGGCGGGCAGGTCTTCGGGCTCGGCGGCGCGGCGGGGTCGGAGATCGCCGGCCTGACCTTCGGCCTCGGCCGCGACAGCGGCGCGGGCTTTCTCGCCCTCACCGCCGAGACCGGCCTCGCGCGGATCGCCGCCCCCGGCGGCGTGACCCGGGCGGGAGAGGTGCGCTACGACAGCCTCGGGCTTGCCCTCGGCGGGCGGGGCGTCCTGGCCCGCGGCGACCGCCTGACGCTCGGCCTCGCGCTGCCCGTCGCGGTGCGCGCGGGCCGTGCGCGGATGACGCTGCCGGTCGCGCTCTCCGCCGCGCCCGGCGGCGCGCCCGCCGCCGAGACGCGCGAGATCGCCTTCGGCCTCGCGCCAGAGGCGCGCCAGATCGACCTCTCGCTCGACTACCAGCTGCCGCTCGGCCGGGGCGCGGAACTGCTCCTCGGCCTGCGCCATGCCGAGAACTTCGGCAACCAGGCCGGCCTCGCCGATACCGCGGGCGTGCTGGCGCTCCAGCTCGCGTTCTGAGGCGCCGCCGGCGGCCGCCGGGGCGCGGCCCGCGCCGCCCTAGTCGAGCGGCATGGCCAGGACCCGGCCCTCGTAGGGCGCGCCGCCCGTGTTGTCCACGACCGCGACATACATCACCCGGCCGTCGGCGCCGAAGGTCAGGTTCGGCGCCGCCGCGGCGCCGGTGTCATGCGCCTTCACCAGCGTCCCGTCCGGCGCGACCTCGAGGATCCGCCCCGACGAATACTGCCCGACGAAGAAGTTGCCGCCCGGCCCGAGCCTGATCCCGTCGGGATAGGCGGTCGCGTCCTCGCCAAGCTGCGCGAGACGGACGAAGAGCCGCCGGTCCGACAGCGACCCGTCCTCGCCGACCGCGAACGAGATCACGCGCCCGGCCTCGGATTCGTTGACGTAGAGCCGCCCGTCCGGCCCCAGCGCCACGCCGTTGGCATAATGCAGGTCGTCGGCCACCGGGCGGGCCACGAAGTCGGGCGCGACATGGACGATCCGGCCGACGATCGGCGCGCTTTCCCAGGGGCCGGAGAGCGTGACATAGGCCCCGCCCCGGCCGTCGGGCACGCCATCATTGGGGCCGACGAGCGCGGCCCCCGCGGCGTCGGCCCCGATCGTCCCGACCGTCGCGCCGTCCGCGGTGATGATCGCCAGCGTTCCGCTGTCGTAGCAGGTGATGAGCCAGTCGTCGCCGAAGGGCACCACGGCCGAAGGTCCGCAGCCCTCCTGCCGCCAGACCGTCGTCTTTGCCGTGCCGTCCCAGGCGGTGACCTCGTTGCCCGCATACTGCGCGTAGAGGAGCGTCGTGCCCGCCATGACCGGGCCTTCGGGGAACAGCGCCCGGTCGTCGATCACGGTGGTCTCGGCCCGGACCGGGGCGGCGGACAGGGCGAGAACGGCGAACAGCAGGGCGCGCGGCATGGTTTCCCCTCCCGGGACGGTGACGCGGCGAGCCTAGCCCCGATGCGGGCCTGCCGGAAGCGGGAACCTGCGGCGCGGGACGGCTAGCCGAAGAGATCGCGGCAGAGCTCCAGCGCCTCGACCAGCGCGTCCACCTCGGCCTTCGTGTTGTAAAGCCCGAACGAGGCGCGGCAGGTCGCGCTGACGCCCAGATGCGCCAGCAGCGGCATCGCGCAGTGGGTGCCCGCCCGCACCGCGATCCCGCGCTGGTCGAGCACTGTCGAGATGTCATGGGCATGGGCCGGCCCCTCGAGGGTGAAGGAGAAGATCGCCCCCTTGTCCCGCGTGGTGCCCTGGAGGTTCAGCCAGTTGAGCGCGCGCAGCCTGTCCATGGCATAGTCGCGCAAGCCAGCCTCGTGCGCCGCGACATTCTCCATGCCCAGCGCCATCAGGTATTCCAGCGCCACGCCCATGCCGATCTGCTGCACGATGCCGGGGGTTCCGGCCTCGAACTTCATCGGCGGGTCGTTGTAGCTGACCGTTTCGCGCGTGACCTCGCGGATCATGTCGCCGCCGCCGAGGAAGGGGCGCATCTCGGCCATCCGCTCCTTCGCGATCCAGATCGCGCCCGAGCCCGAAGGCCCGTAAAGCTTGTGCCCGGTGATCGCGTAGAAGTCGCAGCAGAGCGCCGGCACGCTGACCTTGCCGTGCACCGCGCCCTGGCTGCCGTCCACCAGGACCGGCACCCCGCGTTCGCGCGCCGCGCGACCGATCGCGGCCACGTCCACCCGCGCCCCGGTGACGTTCGACATCTGGGTGACGGCGACCAGCCGCGTGCGCGGGCCGATGGCACCGATCACCTTCTGCGGGTCGAGCCCGCCGTCCGGCTCCGGCTCGACCCATTTCAGCACCACGCCCTGCCGCTCGCGCAGGAAATGCCAGGGAACGATGTTGGCGTGATGCTCCAGCACGCTCAGCACGATCTCGTCGCCGGCCTGCATCCGCGGCGCGGCCCAGGCATAGGAGACAAGGTTGATCCCCTCGGTCGTGCCGGTGGTGAAGACGATCTCACCGGGGTCGGGCACGGACAGGAACCGCGCCACGATGGCGCGCACGCCCTCGTAGCGCTCGGTCGCGATGGTGGACAGCGTGTGCAGCCCGCGATGGACGTTGGCGTAGTCCTCCTCGTACATGCGCGTCATCGCGTCGATCACCACGCGCGGCTTCTGCGCCGATGCGCCGTTGTCGAGGTAGACGAGCGGCCGCCCGTTCACCTGCCGCGACAGGATCGGAAAGTCGCGCCGGATTTCCTCCACGTCATACACCGGCGGGCACCTCCGCGATCTGCGGCGCAAGGCCGAGGACCGTCAGCACCAGCGCCATCAGGAACACGCCCGCGACCAGCCCGACGATGACGCCGGCGAAGGTCTTCCCCGTCGAGCGGAACCCGTTCGCCTCGGCGGTGAAGACGGTGAGGTACCAGAAGAACAGCACGACCGAGACCGCGCCGGCAACGAAGGACAGGACCGGGACGACGAGGATCACCGCGATCAGCGCCACCTGCACCGCCAGCAGGACGAACTCGAGCCAGGCCGCAAGCAGGAGCCCGTCGGCAAAGCGCGCCCGTCCGCCGAAGCGCGCCGCCACCGCCGACATCCCGAAGGCGAGCCCGAGGATCAGGAGCGCCTGCGTGACTGCCGCCGCCACCGGGTTCGTCAGCATCGCCTCGAACGGGCTCGCCGGGCCGGCGGGCGTCAGCATCAGCAGGATGCGCGACAGAAGAAGGCTGAGGACAATCACGATCCCGGCCGCCAGCCAGCGCGCCTCCATCGGCGGCGCCAGCGACAGGACCTGCCGCGCCCCCTGCCGCGGATCGCGCAGCGTGGTCAGCAGGGCCTGCCAGACCAGTGCCGCCAGACCGGTCATGCCGCCCCCCCGCCGAATTCGGCGGCGGCCAGCCCGCGCAGCCAGATCCACAGGAAGGCGGCAAAGACGAGGGCGCCGAACCCGGTCAGCGCCGCGCCCGGCCCGGCCATCCCCGCCAGAAGCCCGTGCAGCAGCATCAGCGGGGCGACGGCGAGCAGCGCCCAGAACAGCGCGACGCGGGCGGCATAGGCGCTTCCCCTGCCGCCGGCGGCCCGCGCCGCCAGATGGCTGAGCCAGGCCACCGCATAGGCAAGCAGCGGCAGCACGAACAGCGACGCCATCAGCCGCCCCGCGATCAGCGCGTCCAGCGGCACCGCGGGGTCGAGGATCGCCGCCCGCCGCGCCGGCGCCAGCCCGGCCACAAAGATCAGCCCCGCCGCCAGCATCAGGATCGCCAGCGCCCGGTCCTCGCGCCGTCCGGCCGAAAGCAGGCGCGCGACCACCCCGCCGGGGTCGCGATAGGTTCTCAGGATGTCCGTGGTGACTGCCATGCCGGTCCGCCGCGCGCCGCCCTCAGGACCGGTGGCGCGCCATCCATCCTTCCAGCCGCCCGGTGATGGCCGCGCGCAGGGCCTCGTCCTCGATCTCCGCGATCGCGTCGGCAAGGAACGAAAGGACCAGCAGCGTCACCGCCGTCTCGCGCGGGATGCCGCGCGCGCGCAGGTAGAACAGCGCCGTCTCGTCGATCGCGCCGGTGGTCGAGCCGTGGCTGCACTTCACGTCGTCGGCATAGATCTCCAGCTCCGGCTTGGCGAGGAACTGGCTGTCGTCGTCAAGCAGCAGCGACTGGCTGATCTGGTAGCCGTCGGTCTTCTGCGCGCCGGGCCGGACCAGGATCTTGCCCTGGAAGACGCCGACCGCGCCGTGCTTCAGCACCTTCTTGAAGACCTGCCGGCTTTCGCAGCCCTCCGCGTCGTGGGTGACGAAGACGGTGTCGTCGTGGTGGAAGGCGCCGGTCGCCCCGTCGCCCAGCGCGGCGCCCGCGACATGGGCGACGGCGCGGTCGCCGGCCAGTTCCAGCACCGCCTCGTTGCGGGTCAGCGCGCCGTTCATCGTCAGCGTGAAGGACTTGAACAGCGCCCCGTCTGCGAGCCGCGCGAAGATGTGGGTGGCCGCCCGCCGCGCGTGGTCCCTGCCCTGCACGCGGACGTGGTGGAACCGCCCGCCGGCGGCGACCTCGACCTCGGTCACCAGGTTCAGCCGCGCCGCCGCCGGGCCGGTCTCGAGCAGGGTCAGCTCCGCCCCCGCCTCGACCTTCACGCAATGGTGCAGCACCGCGTCCGCCGCCGGGGCGCGACGTTCATAGACGAGGCAGACCGGACGCGCGGCGCGGCCCGTCACCCGGATCAGCAGGCCGTCCGCCGCCGCCGCGGTGTTCAGCGCCGCCAGCGGCCGCGGCACCGGCGACTGGCCGTGCGCCTCGAGCACCCCGTAAAGCCCCTGCGCCCAGTGGATGTCGGCGCGGTCGGCCTCGGCCAGGCGCGCGATCTCCACCCCGGCCAGCCGCAGGTCGCCCGAGCGCGCCACGTCGAAGACGCCATCGACGAAGACGATCTCCAGCCGTTCGGTCGCGGCGAAGACATGCGCCTCGCCGGCATCGAAGGGCGGCGCCTCCGCCGGCACCGGCGCCGCCAGCGCGGCCGGGTCGGTATAGCGCCAGTATTCGTCGCGCCGCGAGGGCAGGCCCGCCGCCCGCAGCCGCGCCAGCGCCTCGGCGCGCGCGCCCCGCGTCCAGCCGCCCGGCGGCAGCTCAAGCGCCGCGATCCGCGCCTCGGTGTCCGGCAGCCGCCGGGGATCCTTCGCCAGAAGCGCCATCACGCCACCCCGGCCAGGATCTCGGCATAGCCGTTCTTCTCGACCTCCAGCGCCAGGTCCGGCCCGCCCGTGCGCACGATGCGCCCGTCGGCCATGATGTGGACGACATCGGGGCGGATGTGGTCGAGCAGGCGCTGGTAGTGGGTGATGACGAGGAACCCGCGCCCCGCGTCGCGCAGCCCGTTCACGCCGTCGGCCACCAGCCGCATCGCGTCCACGTCAAGGCCGGAATCGGTCTCGTCGAGGATGCACATGCGCGGCTCCAGCACCGCCATCTGGAGGATCTCGTTGCGCTTCTTCTCGCCGCCCGAGAAGCCGACATTGACCGGCCGCTTCAGCATCTCGGCGTCGATCTTCAGGGTCTTCGCCTTCTCGCGCACCAGCTTCAGGAAGTCACCGGCGCTGATCTCGCCCTCGCCGCGCGCCTTGCGCTGGGCATTGAGCGCGGTGCGCAGGAAGGTCATGTTGCCGACGCCGGGGATCTCGACGGGATACTGGAAGGCAAGGAACAGCCCCGCCGCCGCGCGCTCCTCGGGCTCCATCGCCAGCAGGTCGCGGCCGTCCAGGGTGGCCGTTCCCTCGGTCACGACATAGCCGCCGCGGCCGGCAAGGACATAGGACAGCGTGGACTTGCCCGACCCGTTCGGCCCCATGATGGCGTGGACGCGGCCGGCCTCGACCGTCAGGTCGACGCCCTTGAGGATCGCCTTGTCCTCGTCCTCGAGCTTCACGTGCAGGTTGCGGATGGTCAGCATCGGATTCCCCGGAAGATGAACGGGCCGGCCCCGGGCGCTGTGCCCGGGCCGGCCCCTGCCTGTGGCGTGATATGGATCAGCCCGCGGCGGGCGACAACGTGAAACCGGCGCCCTTCGCGGCCATCTCGGCCGCGTAGTCCGGCGAGAACATCTCGGCCCAGAGGTCGGGCACGTTCGCCGCCACGGCGCTTTCGCCGAAATGCATCATCGCGCAGCCCAGGATCAGCGCCTGCATCCGGGCCCGCGTGGAGAGGTGGAAGATCACCGTCAGGATGCCGGCGAGGACGAGCGCGAAGATCAGCATGCCGCGCCCGCCGAGATCGACGAAGGCCTCCGGCATGCCCTCCAGCTGCGCGAGATGGAAGTAGAGGAACCGCCCGCCCAGCACCGCGAGGATGCCCGAGACGAAGGCGATCGGCAGCATCAGCAGGTCGGCGGCCGAGCGCTGCTTCTTCGGCTTGGTGCCGTAGCGGCGGTTGTAGGTCTTCTGCGTCCTGTGCCCGATCACGTCGGCATGCTCGAACTGCTTGCCGGCGTTGATCCGCTTCAGCCGTTCCTGGAAGGCCAGTTTCTGATCCCCGGTCTGGACTGCCATTCCGCGCCCCCAGCGCACCCCGTGCCGGCCCACACCCATGAACCGGTTCCGGTGCGCAGGGAACACCCCCATTCGGGCGGAAATCGGGAAGGGATTGCGGGAACTTCGCGGCAGCGCCGCCCGCTTCGCGCCGCATTGGGGCAGCCGCCGCGCCGCCCGCGGCGGCCCCGTCCAGCGCCGCGCTCACCCGACGCTCCCCTCCAGGCTGATCGCGACCAGGCTCTGCGCCTCCATCGCGAACTCCATCGGCAGGGCCTGCAGCACCTCGCGGCAGAAGCCGTTGACGACCAGCGCCACCGCCTCCTCCTCGTCCATCCCCCGCGCGCGGCAGTAGAAAAGCTGGTCCTCGTCCACCTTGCTCGTCGTCGCCTCGTGCTCGACCCGGCTCGAGTTGTTCTTCACCTCGATGTAGGGCACCGTGTGCGCCCCGCAGCGGTCGCCGATCAGCAGGCTGTCGCACTGGGTGTAGTTGCGGCTGTTCTTCGCCTTCGGGTGCATGCTGACGAGGCCGCGATAGGTGTTCTGCGCCCGTCCCGCCGAGATCCCCTTCGACACGATGCGCGAGCGCGTGTTGCGCCCGAGATGGATCATCTTCGTCCCGGTATCGGCCTGCTGCATGTTGTTGGCGATGGCGATCGAATAGAACTCGCCCTGGCTGCCCTCGCCCCGCAGGATGCAGGAGGGATACTTCCAGGTGATCGCGCTGCCCGTCTCGACCTGCGTCCACATCACCTTGGCGCGCGCCTCGCGGCAGTCGGCGCGCTTGGTGACGAAGTTGTAGACGCCGCCGCGCCCCTCCTCGTCGCCGGGATACCAGTTCTGCACCGTGGAGTACTTCACCTCGGCGTCCTCCAGCACGACGATCTCGACCACCGCCGCGTGCAGCTGCGCGACGTCGCGCTTGGGCGCCGTGCAGCCTTCGAGATAGCTCACGTAGCTGCCCCGGTCGGCGATGATCAGGGTGCGCTCGAACTGGCCGGTGTTCTCGGCGTTGATGCGGAAATAGGTGGACAGCTCCATCGGGCAGCGCACGCCCGGCGGCACATAGACGAAGGACCCGTCCGAGAAGACGGCGCTGTTCAGCGTGGCGAAGAAGTTGTCCGAGGGCGGGACGACCGACCCGAGGTACTTGCGCACGAGCTCGGGATGCTCGCGGATCGCCTCGCTGATCGGACAGAAGATGACGCCCGCCTTCGCCAGTTCCTCGCGGAAGGTCGTGCCCACCGAGACGCTGTCGAAGACCGCGTCCACGGCGACCTTGCGGGCCTCGGAGGGCGTTCCCGCGGCACCTTCGACTCCGGCCAGAAGCATCTGTTCCTTCAGCGGAATCCCCAGCTTGGCATAGGTAGCCAGCAGCTTCGGATCGACCTCGTCCAGCGATTTCGGCCTGGCCGCCATGCTCTTCGGGCGGGCATAGTAGTACTGGCCCTGGTAGTCGATCGGCGGGTAGCGGACCATCGCCCAGGTCGGCTCGTCCATCCCCTGCCAGCGCCGGAAGGCCGCCAGCCGCCACTCGGTCATCCAGTCCGGCTCGCCGTTCTTGGCGCTGATCAGGCGCACGATGTCCTCGTTCACGCCCATCGGCGCGTATTCGGTCTCGATGTCGGTCTGCCAGCCGTGCTTGTATGCGCCCATGTTGCGCACGGTCTCGACCGTCTCGCGGTCCACCCCGTCGCGGATGCCGGGCGCCGGCCGGGTCCCGTCCTGATCGAAGGCCATCGCGCTCTCCCGTTCCAGACCGATTTCGTCCGCCATTGCCGTCAGGCCGCCCTGGCCCGGCGCCGGCGCGCCGCGTCCGCCCAGGCCCCGGCAAAGCGCAGCACGTCGTCCCGCGTCACCCCCGGCCCGATCGAGACCCTTATCGCCGAGGCCGCCGCCGCGTCGTCGAAGCCCATCGCCTTCAGCACGCGGCTCGGCCGCACCTTGCCGGAGGAACAGGCCGACCCGGCCGAGACCGCGAAGCCCGCAAGGTCCATCTGCATCACCTGCGTCTCTCCCTTCCAGCCGGGCGTCACCATGCACAGGGTGTTGGGCAGCCGCGCGCCGCCCCTGCCGACGAGGATAGTCTCCGGGCTCGCGGCTTCCACCGCGGCCTCGAGGCAGTCCCTGACCGCGGCCACCTCGTCCCAGACGCCATCGGCCAGGTCGCGCAGCGCCGCCTCGGCCGCGGCACCCATGCCGGCGATGCCGACCACGTTCTCGGTGCCGGCGCGGCGGCCCATCTCCTGCCCGCCGCCGGTCAGGACCGGCGCGATGTCGGTGCCCTCGCGCAGGATCAGCGCGCCCGCGCCCTTCGGCCCGCCGAACTTGTGCGCCGAGACGATGGCCATCTCCGCCCCCGACCAGGCGAAGGAGAAGGGCACCCGCCCCACCGCCTGCGCGATGTCCAGAAGCAGCCGGTCCGCCGCCTGCCCCTGCCAGGGCAGGCGGCCCTCGCTGCGCGCCGGCGGCTCGGTGATGACGCCGGTCTCGTTGTTGGCCAGCCCCATCGCCAGGGTCAGGCTCTGCCGGGCCGCCTCCGGCCCCATCCGCATCTGCGCCCACAGGCAGTCATGCGCGGTGGCGTCGGCCAGCACGTCATGCCCCGCGGGCAGCCGCGACAGCACCGCCGCCGCCTCGGTCGCGCCGCTGGTGAAGATCACCTCGTCCGGCCTGCAGCCGACCGCCGCCGCCACCTGCGCCCGCGCCCGCTCGACCAGCGCCCGCGCCGCCCGCCCCTCGGCATGGACCGACGAGGGGTTGCCCGCGACATCCATCGCCGCGGCCATCGCCGCCCGCGCCTCCTGGCGCAGGGGGGCGGAGGCGTTCCAGTCGAGGTAGAGGCGCGCCGTCATCCCGCGCCCCCCGCCGCCGCGCCCCGGCCTGTCCGCAAGCCCGCCATCAGTCGTCCACCACGTGCAGCAGCGCGGGCACCGCCGGACAGGGCGTCAGTTCGTTGCGGATCACGTCGGCCAGCCGCGTCTGGTGCAGGAAGACATAGACATGCGCGCTCAGGCTTTCCCACAGGCGGTTGGTCAGCGACTGCGCCTTCGAGCCCGAGACCGCCCCCGTCGCCCCCGCCCCCATGTGCAGGGCGCTCACCGTCTCGTCCACCGCCTGCAGGACGTCGCTCACCCGGATCTCCGAGGGGTCGCGCGCCAGCCGGTATCCCCCGCCCGGCCCGCGCGCGGAATCGACCAGCCCCGCCCGGCGCAGCTTGACGAAGAGCTGTTCGAGATAGGGCAGGGAAATGTCCTGCCGGCGCGAGATCTCGGCCAGCGAGGTCAGCTCCGACGTCCCCGCCGTCGCCAGGTCGGTCAGCGCGACCATCGCGTAACGTCCCTTGGTGGATAGCTTCATGGCCCTGTCCGGTTCGCCCTGTGTGCTTCGCCCTGTCTGCTTCGCCTTGCGCGAATCGCCCCGTGCGCGGCCCGGGGACGGAACCCCGGGGAAAGCCGTTGACGCCGGGGGCCGGGACGCTTACTTCCCATCCACCGCGACCGGGACGGTTCCGCGCCCCACTCATTTAGAATAATTCTAGGGTGTCCGAGAAAAATCGTCAAGAAAGGCGATGGCGGCACCGGCTGAGACAGGAAAGACCGCAGACCTCCATGCCCGAAGTCATCTTCCCCGGCCCGGACGGGCGCCTCGAAGGCCGCTACCACCCCCAGAAACAGCCCGACGCACCGATCGCCATCGTCCTGCACCCCCATCCGCAGTTCGGCGGCACGATGAACAACCGCGTCGTGCACCGGCTGCACTATGCCTTCCACGAGATCGGCTTCACCGTCCTGCGCTTCAACTTCCGCGGCGTCGGCCGCAGCCAGGGCGAATACGACCAGGGGATCGGCGAGCTCAGCGACGCCGCCTCGGCGCTCGACTACCTCCAGGCGCTGAACCCGAACTCCAAGCACTGCTGGGTCGCCGGCTTCTCCTTCGGCGCCTGGATCGGGATGCAGCTCCTGATGCGGCGGCCCGAGATCACCGGCTTCATCTCGGTGGCGCCGCCGGCCAACCTCTACGACTTCTCCTTCCTCGCCCCCTGCCCCTCCTCGGGGCTGATCATCAACGGCACCGCCGACCGGGTGGCACCGCCCAAGGACACGCGGACGCTGGTGGGCAAGCTCCGCGAGCAGAAGGGCATCACGATCAGCCACGAGGAGATCGAGGGCGCCGGGCACTTCTTCGAGGACGAGGAGGCGCACATGGCGCCCCTGATCCGCACCGTGCAGGACTATGTCCGCCGGCGGCTGGGCGAATCGACGAGGTAGGCGGCGATGAGCGTCATCGACGAGCTTGGCGACGAACTGGCGCGCAAGACGATTGCGGCCATGGAAGAGCTTGGCAACGACAGGCTCTACAATGACGTGTCCAAGGTGATCGGGGCCTCCTCGCCCACGCTGCAGGAAGCCTACATGACTTCAATCCGCGTACGGCTGGCCGCCCTGCGCGGCGACCGGTTCATCGACGAGACCCTGAAGGCCAGGCGCGAGGGCGGCGCCCCCCCTGGCCGCACCCAGGGACATGTCCCCCGCACCCGGCGGCGGGCACTGAACGCGCTGCCCGCGCGGCGTTCCCCTGTCGGTTCCGGGGCGGCCGGCTGATGCCGGCAGATCGCCCCGCAAATCGGTATACCGCCGCATACCGGCTTCCCCCGCCCGCCGATTTCCGCTATGTGCGCCGCACAGCCAGTGCGGAGGCCGGACATGTCGAAGATCAAGGTCGCGAACCCCGTCGTCGAACTCGACGGCGACGAGATGACGCGGATCATCTGGGACTTCATCAAGAAGAAGCTGATCCTTCCCTATCTCGACATCGACCTGAAGTACTACGACCTCGGGATCGAGGAGCGTGACCGCACCAACGATCAGGTCACGGTGGACGCCGCGCATGCGATCCTGAAACACGGCGTGGGGGTCAAGTGCGCGACCATCACCCCCGACGAGGCGCGGGTCGCCGAATTCGGCCTGAAACAGATGTGGAAATCGCCGAACGGCACGATCCGCAACATCCTGGGCGGCGTCATCTTCCGCGAGCCGATCATCTGCCGCAATGTCCCCCGCCTCGTCCCGCACTGGACGCAGCCCATCGTGGTGGGCCGCCACGCCTTCGGCGACCAGTATCGCGCCACCGACTTCCGCTTCCCCGGCAAGGGCCGGCTGACGATCCGCTTCGTCGGCGAGGACGGCGAGACGATCGAGAAGGAGGTCTTCCAGGCCCCCGGCGCCGGAGTGGCGATGGCGATGTACAACCTCGACCAGTCGATCATCGACTTCGCCCGCGCCTCGTTCAACTACGGGCTCGCGCGCAACTTCCCGGTCTATCTCTCGACCAAGAACACGATCCTCAAGGCCTATGACGGCCGCTTCAAGGACCTGTTCCAGAAGGTCTTCGACGAGGAATTCGCCGCGGAGTTCGGCAAGCGCGGCCTCACCTACGAACACCGGCTGATCGACGACATGGTGGCCTCCAGCCTGAAATGGTCGGGCGGCTATGTCTGGGCCTGCAAGAACTATGACGGCGACGTGCAGTCCGACACCGTGGCGCAGGGCTTCGGCTCGCTCGGCCTGATGACGAGCGTGCTGATGACGCCCGACGGCAAGGTCGTGGAGGCCGAGGCCGCCCACGGCACGGTGACGCGCCACTACCGCGAACACCAGAAGGGCAAGGCGACCTCGACCAACTCGATCGCCTCGATCTACGCCTGGACCGGGGGCCTGAAGCACCGCGCCAAGCTCGACGGCAACGACCAGCTCATGCGCTTTGCCACCACGCTCGAGAAGGTGACGGTCCAGGCCGTCGAGGACGGGTTCATGACCAAGGACCTCGCCCTGCTCGTCGGCCCCGACCAGAAGTGGCTGACGACGATGGGCTTCCTCGAGAAGGTGGACGAATACCTGAACCGGGCGCTCAAGGGCTGAACGCGCCCGCCCCTCCCCGCCGATGACCGAGGCGCGCCCGCACACGCTGTTCGAGGATGTCCAGGGCATCGCCTACGGCGCCGGCATGGGCGCCTTCGGCATCGTGATCCTGACCCATCTCGGGCTCGTCACCGGGCAGACCGCCGGCGTCGCGGTGCTGGTCTCCTACGCGACGGGCTGGGCCTTCGGCCCGGTCTTCTTCGCGGTCAACCTGCCCTTCTACTGGCTCGGCTACCGGCGCATGGGCGCGGCCTTCGTGGTCAAGACCTTCTGCGCCGTGGCGCTGATGGCGGGCCTGTCGATGGTGCTGCCGCGCTGGATCGGCTTCGACCGGCTCGATCCGGCCGTCGGCGCCATCCTCTACGGCGCCGTCACCGGCTCGGCGCTGCTCGCGCTCTTCCGCCACGGCGCCAGCCTCGGCGGCATCGGCATCCTCGCCCTCATCCTGCAGGACCGCACCGGCTTCCGCGCCGGGCACAGCCAGCTCCTCTTCGACTGCGCGCTCTTCGCCGCCGCCCTGACCCTGCGCGACCCGGCGACGGTGGCGCTGTCGCTGCTCGGCTCGGTGGTCCTGAACTTCGTCATCGCCGTCAACCACCGCCGCGACCGCTACATCGCCTGAAACCGGAAGCGGCGGCCGTTGCGGCCGCCGGCGCGAACCGCTAGCGATGGGCGCGACAGGGCGATCCCGCGATGACGATGACCTCCAGACCGGACGACGAGGCCGCGCCGGGCAAGCCGCCCGCGCTCGTCGCCTTCACCTACCCCGCCTTCACGCTGCTCTGGCTCGCCAAGTTCTGCGCCACCTTCGCGACCCAGGTGATCTCGGTCGCGGTCGGCTGGCAGGTCTATGACATCACCCGCAACCCGCTCGACCTCGGCCTCGTCGGGCTGGCGCAGTTCGCCCCGGCGATCGCGCTCGTGCTCGTCACCGGCTCGGCCGCCGACCGCCACGACCGCAAGCGCATCGTGCTGCTCTGCATCGCGGCCGAGATCCTCTGCGCGCTCGCCCTGCTCGGCCTCACCCTGCGCGGCAATGCCCGGGTCTGGCCGATCCTCGCCGTCCTGCTCGGCTTCGGCACCGCCCGCGCCTTCTTCGGCCCGGCGAGCCAGGCGATCCTGCCCAACCTCGTCGCCCGCGAGCACCTGCCGAACGCGCTCGCCTTCAACTCCACCGGCTGGCAGATCGCCACCATCCTCGGGCCGGTCGCGGGCGGGCTGCTCTATGCGCTCGGCCCGACCGCGGCCTATGGCAGCGCCGCCGGACTGATGGCGGCGGCCTTCCTGCTCGTCGTCCTGATGCGCGCGCCGCCGCAGCCGCAGGCCTATGTGCGCGAGGGCTGGGCCGATGTCGTGGCGGGCTTCCGCTACATCTGGAACGCGAAGATCATCCTCGGCGCCATCTCGCTCGACCTCTTCGCGGTGCTCCTGTCGGGGGCGACCGCGCTGATGCCCGCCTTCGCCCGCGACATCCTCCATGCCGGGCCCGAGGCGCTCGGCCTGCTGCGCGCCGCCCCCGGCATCGGCGCGGTGGCGATGGCGCTCTGGCTCGCCGCCTTCCCGATCCGCGACCATGCCGGGCTCGTGATGTTCTGGGCGGTGGCGCTGTTCGGGGCGACGACCGCCCTCTTCGGCCTCTCGACGACGCTCTGGCTCTCGGTCGCCTGCCTCGTCGTCATGGGGGCGGCCGACATGATCTCGGTCTGGGTGCGCGAGATCCTCGTCCAGGCCAACACGCCCGACGCGGTGCGCGGCCGCGTCAACGCCGTCAACATGGTCTTCGTCGGCGCCTCGAACGAGCTCGGCGAATTCCGCGCCGGCACCATGGCGGCGCTGATCGGGGTGGTCCCGGCGGTGGTCTTCGGCGGCGTCGGCGCGGTCGCGGTGGCGGGGCTCTGGGCCTGGTGGTTCCCGGAGCTCAGGAAGGCGCGCCGGCTCGACGGGACGTGACCGCGGCGCCGCCGGTGGCAGGCGCGGCGGCGGGCCCCGGCGCCCACTTCGCGCTGGCCTTCCGCGCGCGGCTCGGGTAGCAGCCCCGGCAACTCCGCTCCCGCAGGCCCGTCATGGACATCCGCAACATCGCCATCATCGCCCATGTCGATCACGGCAAGACCACGCTCGTCGATCAGCTCCTCAAGCAGTCCGGCGCCTTCCGCGAGGGCCAGCAGGTCAGCGAGCGCGCGATGGATTCCAACGACATCGAACGCGAACGCGGCATCACCATCCTTGCCAAGTGCACCTCCGTCGAACACGGATCCACCCGCATCAACATCGTGGACACGCCGGGACATGCCGATTTCGGCGGCGAGGTCGAGCGCATCCTGACCATGGTGGACGGCGTCTGCCTGCTCGTGGACGCCGCCGAGGGCCCGATGCCGCAGACCAAGTTCGTCACCTCGAAGGCGCTGGCGCTCGGCCTGCGCCCGATCGTCGTGCTGAACAAGGTGGACCGGCCCGACGCCGAGCCCGAACGCGCCCTGAACGAGGTCTTCGACCTCTTCGCCAGCCTCGGCGCCAGCGACGAGCAGCTCGACTTCCCCCATCTCTACGCCTCCGGGCGCGCCGGCTGGGCCGATCCCGTTCCCGACGGGCCGCGGCAGAACCTCGACGCGCTCTTCGACCTGATCGTGGCGCATGTGCCCCCGCCCGCCCAGCAGGCGCGCGCGGGCGAGCCCTTCCGGATGCTCGCCACCACGCTCTCCTACGATCCCTATCTCGGCCGCATCCTGACCGGGCGCGTCGAATCCGGCCGCCTCTCCGCCGGGGCGACGATCAAGGCCCTGTCGCGGTCGGGCGAGCGCATCGAGCAGTTCCGCGTCACCCGCATCCAGGCCTTCCGCGGCCTGACCACCACAGCGATCGAGGTGGCCGAGGCGGGCGACATCGTCACCCTCGCCGGGATGACGAAATCGACCGTCGCCGACACGCTCTGCGACCTGTCGGTCGACACGCCCCTGCCCGCCCAGCCGATCGACCCGCCGACCATCTCGGTCACCTTCGGCATCAACGATTCGCCGCTCGCCGGGCGCGACGGCACCAAGGTCCAGTCGCGCGTCATCCGCGAACGGCTCCTGCGCGAGGCGGAAGGAAACGTCGCGATCCGCGTCACCGACACGCCCGGCGGCGAGGCCTTCGAGGTCGCGGGCCGGGGCGAGCTGCAGATGGGCGTCCTGATCGAGAACATGCGGCGCGAGGGGTTCGAGCTGTCGGTCTCGCGCCCCCGCGTCCTCTTCCGCGAGGAGGGCGGCCAGCGGCTGGAGCCGGTCGAGGAGGTCACGATCGACGTTGACGACGACTATGCCGGCATCGTCATCGACCGCCTGACCGGCGAGCGGAAGGGCGATCTGGTCGAGATGCGCCCCGCCGGCGCCGGCAAGACGCGCATCGTCGCGCATGTGCCCTCGCGCGGGCTGATCGGCTATCAGGGCCAGTTCCTGACCGACACCCGCGGCACCGGCGTCCTGAACCGCATCTTCCATTCCTGGGCGCCGTGGAAGGGGCCGATCCAGGGCCGCCGCGCCGGCGTCCTCGTCAGCATGGAGAACGGCGTCAGCGTCGCCTATGCGCTGTGGAACCTCGAGGAGCGGGGGCGGCTCTTCATCGGCGCCCAGGAACAGGTCTATCAGGGCATGATCATCGGCGAGCACAGCCGCGAGAACGATCTCGAGGTCAACCCGCTCAGGGGCAAGAAGCTGACCAACATCCGCGCCGCCGGCAAGGACGAGGCGGTGGTGCTGACGCCGCCGGTGCGGATGAGCCTCGAGGAGGCGATCGCCTATGTCGAGGACGACGAGCTCGTCGAGGTGACGCCGAAGGCGATCCGGCTCAGGAAGCGCTTCCTCGACCCGCACGAACGCAAGCGGCAGGGACGGACGGCCTAGGCTGGCGGCGGCGGTCGGGCGGGCCGGGAGCCGCCCGCCGCGCCGGGCGCGAGGCCCCGCCCGCACGGGTTCTGAACCTCAGATGCCATTCCCCACCCCAGGCACGCCCCCGGCGTGCCGGGACGCGCCCGCCCGCCCCATGGCGGGCTGCAAGAAGGCCGGAGGAGCCCGTCGCGCAGGCGTCTTGAACCAGCGTTGCCATTCCTCGCCCCCGGCACGCCCCCGGCGTGCCGGGACGCGCCCGCCCGGACGGGCGCATCCCTGCGGTCTTCCGCGATCCTTACCCCTGCCGATAGCAAGGGAAACGCCAGCCTTCGGGCATTCTGCAATGAAACCATGAGGAAATCGTCGCGCGGGTCCTGAACCTCAGATGCCATTCCTCGCCCCCGGCACGCCCCCGGCGTGCCGGGACGCGCCCGCCCGCCCCCCGGCGGGCGCGTTCCGCACCCGCCCGGGCAGGCGCGTCCCTCTGTCCGTCTGCGATCCTTGCTCCCGTTAGCGGAACGGGACGCCTATCCCCCCGGGAAACCTCCGATGAAGCCGGCAGGACACCCGTCGCGCAGGCGTCTTGAACCAGCGTTGCCATTCCCCACCCCCGGCACGCCCCCGGCGTGCCGGGACGCGCCCGCCCGCCCCTCAGCGGGTGCGTTCCGCACCCGCCCAAGCAGGCGCGTCCCTCTGTCCGTCTGTGATCCTTGCTCCCGTTAGCGGAACGGGACGCCTACCCCCCGGGAAAACTCCGATAAAGCCGGCAGGAAACCGTCGCGCGGGTCCTGAACCTCAGATGCCATTCCTCGCCCCCCGGCACGCCCACGGCGTACCGGGACGCGCCCGCCCGCCCCATGGCGGGCGCGTTCCGCACCCGCCCGGGCAGGCGCGTTCCTGCGTTCTTCCGCGATCCTTTCTCCAGCTCGCGGCCGCCCGGAACGGCCGCGCCGGGAAATTTACAGTGAAATCTGGGGAAACTCATTGCGCGCGGGTCCTGAACCGCAGGTGAAACTTCTCATCCCCGGCACGCCCCCGGCGTGCCGGGACGCGCCCGCCCGGGCCGGCGCGTCCCTGCGGCAGCCGGCGACCAGCCTGCCTGCCCTTCCCCGGCCAGCGCTGGCAGCCGCAGGGGCCGGACGGAAACCGCCCCGGCCGCGCGCGTTAACCTTCGTGAATCGAATCTTACCTCGAATCCAAGTCATTGACTTCATTTGCACAAATCAGGTGTCCCAGCGTGGGACACCCCTTAGCGCCGCCGCTCAGGGCCCCGCCTCCAGCCCCAGCTCCGCCGCCGCCGCCGCGATCCGCGCCGTCTCGTCCGGCTGCCCGGCAAAGGCCCTGCGCGCATCCGCCAGCGCCGCCGCCGCCTTCTCCCGCTCGCCGAGCACGCTCCAGGCCCGCAGCAGCCGCAGCCAGCCCTCGATGTCGCCGGGCTCCGCTTCCAGCCGCGCCGCCAGCCCCTCGACCATGCCGCGGATCATCTCCTGCCGCTCGGCTTCGGTCATCGCCGCCGCCGCCGCGACATCCGCCGCGTCCGGGCCGGGCGCCGCCGCCCCCGCCGCGTCCTCGGCCAGGTCCGGCCGGTCCGCAAGGCTGATCCCCGCCGCGCCCGCGCGTTCCCGGATGCGCGCCTTCAGGTCCGCCACCCAGGGCGCGCCGGGCGGCGCGGCATCCAGGAGGTCCAGCCACAGCCGTACCGCCCCCGCCGTGTCGCCGTCCTGGTCCAGCTCCATCCCGCGGAAGAACAGGGCGCGCGGCTCGGCCGGGTCGAGCGCCAGCGCCCGCGCAAACAGGTCGCGCGCCGCGCCGTCGATGCGCCCGGCGCTGGCCCGCACCCGCGCCTCGCCCTGCTCGGCCAGCACCGCGGCATCGCCCGGCAGGAGCGCCACCGCCCGCGCATAGGCGCGCTCCGCCTCGCCGTAGCGCCCGGTCGAGAGATAGGACCAGCCCAGCATCCGCCAGCCCTCGGCATCGCCCGGCTCGCGCGTCAGCCGCTCGGCCAGCCGCGCGATCAGCGTCTCCACGTCGCCCGGCGCCGCCGCGCCCGCCGGCGGCGCCGCCGCCTGCCCGGGTGCCGCCACAACCGCCGGCGCCGCCGCCGGGACGGCAAGCTCGGGCCGCCCGATCGCGCCGTAAAGGACCGCGCTGCCCAGCGTCACCGCCCCCACGGCGACGGCGATGCCCGCCACCCGGCCCGCCGGCGTCGTCCCGGCCGCGGCCTCCGCCTCCTGTGCCCGCGCCGCGGCAAGCGCCCGCCGCTCGAGGTCAAGGCGCGTGACCTCGGCATCCTCGGGCGAGACGGCGCCGCGCGCGATCTCCCGCTCCAGCTCGCGCGCCTGCATCCGGTAGAAGGCCAGCTCCGCCCCCTCCGGCGAGGCCGCGGCCCGGTCGCGGCGCAGGAAGGGCAGCGCCAGCAGCGCGGCGGCCAAGGCCATCATCAGCGTCAGCGCAAGCCAGAGGGTCATGGGCGCGGGTCTCCGTCCAGTAACGCGCCCGCCCGCGCGCGGTCCGCCGCATCAAGCGCAGGCTCCGCGACGTCCGCCGTCCGGCGCGGCCAGAGGCGCGAGAAGCCGAACACCGCCGCCAGAAGCAGGAGCGCCGGGCCGCCCCAGAGCAGCCAGGTCGCCGGCGTGACCGGCGGATCGAGCAGGATGAAGCTGCCGTAACGGTCCACCAGAAAGGCGACCGCCTCCTCGTCGCTGTCGCCCGCAAGCAGCCGCTCGCGCAGGATGATCCGCATGTCGCGGGCGATGCCGGCATTGGAATCGTCGATGCTCTGGTTGCGGCAGACGACGCAGCGCAGGTCCTTTCCGATCGCCCGCGCCCGCGCCTCGAGCGCGGGATCGGTAAGGATCTCGTCGGGCTGCACCGCGCCGGCGGGCGGCGCCACGGCCGCGGCAAGCCCGGCGAGCAGGACGAAGGCGAGGAGCGCCCGCATCATGCCCGCGCCGCGCGCAGGCCGGGCCGCGCCGCCAGCAGGCCGATGCGGAAGCGCCGGTCGGCGAGCGATAGCAGGCCGCCGAAGGCCATCAGCGCCGGCCCGAACCAGATCAGCAGCACCAGCGGGTGGCTGTAGATGCGCACCGCCCACGCCCCCGCGCCCGACGGCCCGCCGACCGAGACGTAGAGATTGCCGAGGACCCGGGGCGCGATCGCCGCCTCGGTCGTCACCCGTTCGGTCTGCGGGAAGAACCGCCGCTCGGCCGTCATCGTGGTGACCGGCACGCCGTCCCGCGCGACGGCAAAGGTCGCGACCTCGGATTCGTAGTTGTCGCGCCGGAGGACATCGACAGCCGTCAGGGTGAAGGCATATCCGCCCGCCTCGGCGGACTGCCCGACCGACAGCGAGACGATCGCCTCGTCCTCCCAGGCCGTCACCGCCGTGATCCCGGCGACCAGCAGGCCGAGTCCGGCATGGGCGCAGATCATGCCCCAGGTCCCGGCCGGCATCGAGCGGGTCAGCCCGGCCGTGCGCCGCCACGGCAGCACGAAGGGCTGCGCCCGGACCGCCCAGATCGCGAGGGCGCCGAAGACGAGCCAGGCGGCAAGGCCGAGTCCGAGCGCGGTGCCGAGCGCCCCGGACCCCAGCGCCAGGACCAGCGCCAGCGCCAGCAGCACGCAGCCGGCCGCGACCCAGCGCAGACGCCCCAGCGCGGCGCGAAGGCTGTCGCGCTTCCAGCGCAGCACCGGGCCGATGCTGACGGCAAGCAGAAGCGGGATCATCAGCGGCACGAAGCTGCGGTTGTAGTAGGGCGGCCCGACCGAGATGCGGTCCGGCCCCAGCATCTCGACGGCAAGCGGATAGAAGGTGCCGAGGAAGACGGTCGCGGTCGCCGTGACGAGCAGGATGTTGTTCAGGATCAGTCCGCCCTCGCGGCTGACCGGCCGGAACGTCGCCGAGCGGTCGAACCCGGCGGCGCGCAGCGCGAACAGCAGAAGCGCCCCGCCGGTGAAGGCGCCGAGGATCAGCAGGACGCCGATCCCGCGCGCGGGATCCGAGGCGAAGGCGTGGACGCTGGTGATCACCCCGGAGCGGACGAGGAAGGTTCCCACCAGGCTCAGCGAGAAGGTCAGGATCGCCAGCAGGATCGTCCAGGCGATCAGGGTCTGGCGCCGCTCGACGACGATCGCGGAATGCAGAAGCGCCGTCCCGGCAAGCCAGGGCATGAAGCTGGCGTTCTCGACCGGGTCCCAGAACCACCAGCCGCCCCAGCCGAGCTCGTAATAGGCCCAGTAGCTGCCGAGCGTGATGCCGATGGTCAGGAAGATCCAGGCGAGCAGCACCCAGGGCCGGACCATCCGCGCCCAGGCGGCATCGACCCGGCCCTCGATCAGGGCCGCGACGGCGAAGGAGAAGACGATCGAGAAGCCGACATAGCCGAGATAGAGGAAGGGCGGATGGACGATCAGCCCGATGTCCTGAAGGAGCGGGTTGAGTTCGGTCCCCTCCGCCGGGGCGGGATGCAGCCGGGCGAAGGGGTTGCTGGTGAAGATCGTCAGCGCCAGGAAGGCCGCCGCGATCAGCCCCTGCACCGCAAGCGTGCGCGCCCGCAGCCGCGCCGGCAGCGTCCGGCCCAGAACCGCGACCGCCGCGCCGAAAAGCGAAAGGATGAGGATCCAGAGCAGCAGCGAGCCCTCGTGATTGCCCCAGGTCGCCGACATGCGGAAGCCCGCCGGCATCGCCGCACTCGAATTGCTGGCGACCACGAGGATCGAGAAATCGGACACCGCGAAGGCATGGACGAGCAGGCCGAAGGCCAGCCCGACGAAGAGGAGCTGCGCCACCGCGGCGTGATCGGCGAAGGCCATCAGCGTGCGGTCGCGGCGCCAGGCGCCGGCCTGCGGGATCACGGCCTGCGCGACGGCGATCATCAGCGCCAGGATCAGGGCGAACTGGCCGATTTCCGCGTTCACGCTGCCTGCCTCACCCGATCCCTCCGTCCGGGGGTCACTTGTAGAGCGAGAATTCGATCCGCCGGTTGCGCCCGCGGTTGAAGTCGCTGTCGTTCGGCACCATCGGGCGCAGCTCGCCGTAGCCGGTCGCGAACAGGCGGCCCGGTTCGATCCCCTGCCCGGTCAGATAGTCCACGACCGCCCGCGCGCGGCGTTCGGACAGGCCCTGGTTCATCGCCTCCGAGCCCACGTCGTCGGTATGGCCCGAGATCAGGATGCGCAGGCCGGGGCAGCGCTTCACGATGTCGGTGATGGTGGCCAGGACATAGGCGGAATCCGGCGTCAGCTGGGCGCTGCCCGAGGCGAAGTAGATGTTGCCCGTCTCCGACAGGATCTCGAAGCGGCCGACGCATTCCTCATAGCTGAACTCGCCCTTGGTCTCGATCGCTCCCTCGGCCGGCGCCACGACCGGCTCGGCCGGCTGGGTGGCCGCCTCGGCATCGACGATCACGACCTCGCCGCCCGAGGTCGCGCGGTCGAAGGCGAACTGGTAGGTGATGTCCATCTGCGGGGTGATGTCGAAGCCCCCGGCGGTCTCGGCGATCTTGCGGAGGTTGCCCTCGAGCCCGAATTCCGCGACCCGGAAGATGACCGGCTGGAGAGAGGTCGCCACGATCCTGTCGGCGGTCTCGGCGGTGACGACGGCGGTCGTCTCCATCTGCCGCTCGGTGCCATGGATGGCGAAGGTGAAGGGCACGGCGACGGCCTTCTGGCCGCCAGCGGCAAGGCCGGCGGCCATGTCCGGGCTCAACTGCGCGGTGACCACGGCTTCGGGGAACTTGAAGGTCTCGAAGAAGAGGAACCGCATGCGGACGTTGCGCAGGTCGTTCTTGGTATCGACGGAATCGAGCTTGACGCTGATCGACAGCGTCCCGTCCGGCCCGATGCCGCCCTCGAAGGCCGCGAAGGAATGGGTCTCGGCGACGACCTGGCCCTTCTCGTTCTTCACCGAGGAGAAGCGGATGTAGGATCCCGCGGGGTCGAGCTTCCATCCCGGCGCGAAGGGGCTGTCCTGTGCCTCCGCGGCGTCCGGGAACGCGAAGGCCAGCATGGCAAGCGCGGCAATCGCAGTCCTGAGGAACGAAGGCGAAAGACCATGCATCATGCCAATCTCCCTTCCGGCGCGCCGCGAATGCCGGGCCGCGCGCACGCGCCGCCCGCAGCCGCCCTGCGAAGTGGCAGAATCGAACCCGGCCCGCGCGTGCCGAACGTTACCCCCCGCCGCCCCGCGTGACAAACCCCCGTGACAATTCCCCGTTGCGCCCGGACGCGGCGGCGCAACCGGTGGCGCCGCCGCCATGGGCCGGTCACGAATGCGCCGCGCGCGCGAACGTCAATTGCGCGCGCCGCCCTGTGGATAATATGGTGAGGCACATGGGCTCAACTTCAGGATGTGCGTGACGTGGTCAGGATCACGGTGATCGTGATGGCCCTTCTCATCGCCGCGGCCGGTCTGGCCCGCGCCGAGGTGCGCCTTGTCCCGCAGGGCGGCGATACCGGCCGGCGCATCGCGCTGGTGATCGGCAACGGTCAGTACCAGTCGGTCGGCGTCCTGCCCAACCCGGTCGCCGACGCGACCCTGATGAAGGAGACGCTCGAGGCGACCGGCTTCGCCGTCACGCTGGTCACCGATGCCGACCAGGCGACGATGAAGAAGGCGATCGCGGATTTCGGCCGCAGCCTGCGCGAGGCCGGCCCCGACACGGTGGCGCTCTTCTACTACGCGGGCCATGCCGTGCAGTCCTTCGGCAACAACTACCTCCTGCCGGTGGACAGCGCGATCCGGGACGAGGCCGACCTCGATCTCGTCGGCGTCGAGGCGGGCTGGGTCCTGCGCCAGCTCTTCTCGGCCCGCGTGCGCACCAACATCGTCATCCTCGACGCCTGCCGGAACAATCCCTTCCCCGAACTCGCGGGCTTCACCGACCAGGGCCTTGCCGAGATGAATGCGCCCACCGGCAGCTTCATCGCCTATGCCACCGCGCCGGGCAGCGTGGCGCTGGACGGCACCGGCGGCAACAGCCCCTACACGCGCGCGCTCGCCGACGAGATCGCGGGCCCGCCGGATTCGATCGAGACGATCTTCAAGCGGGTGCGGATCCGGGTGCTGAACGAGACCGCCGGCGCGCAGACGCCGTGGGAAAGCTCCTCGCTGACGAGCGACTTCTACTTCCGCCCTCCCGCCGGGCCGGGCGGCGCGCCCGACGAGGCCGCGCTCTGGGATTCGGTCAAGGACGGCACCGATCCGGTCAAGCTCCAGCTCTATCTCTGGGCCTTCCCCCAGGGCTCGCACCGGGCCGAGGCCGAGGCGATGCTCGCCGCGCTCAAGTCCGGCGCCGGTCCGGGCTCCGGGCCGGAGCCCGATCCGGGCGGGACGGCGACCGGGCCGGGCGGCGACGGGAAGGCCGTGACCTTCACCGCGCCGATCCGCAACGGCGAGCCGCACATCGTCGGCAAGTCGATCGAGGAGCTGATCCGCAGCCAGCCGCTCTTCCCGCCCTTCGAGGGCATTCCCGACGAGCTCTGGAAGGGCCAGACCTGTTCCAACTGCCACCAGTGGACGAAGGAGCGCCTGTGCGAACAGGCGCAGTTCTATGTCGGGGCCGAGGCCGAACGCTCGCTTCAGAAGCCCCATCCCCTCGGCGTGAGCTTCAAGGAGAACCTCAGGGACTGGGCCGAGGCCGGCTGTCCCTAGCCGCCCGGCCTAGAAGGATTTCGTCACCCCGGCGGTCAGGAAGAACTCGTTCTCCCGCGTGATCGTCGTCGGCGTGTCCTCGCGCGACCAGCGCGCGCCCGCATCCATCTGCAGGCTGAGGCTGCGGTCGATCCGGTAGCGGGCATTGACCGAGGGGATGAGGAAGGTCTCCGTCCCCGGGCCGTCGGTGAAATCCCGGTAGCCGACGCGCAGGCGCGGCTGCAGGCTCAGCTTCTCGGACACCGGCGCCCGCATCGAGGAATCGAGGACGTAGAGGTTGTTGTCGTCGCTGTGCGAGAAGCGCAGCCCGAGGCTGACCTGATCGTCCGGGATGAAGACCGACGAGCCGATCGCGCGGGCGCCGAGATAGACCTGCAGGCCGCCGCCATCGACGGCATCGACGCCGCCCGAGGCCGGCGTGCCGCTGGACTTGTAGAGCGTGCCGTCCAGCGCCAGGTCCCAGGTCTCGTTGATTTTGCCGTAATAGGTCGCCCCGAGCGTCATGACCTCGGCCGACCGGTCCAGCGCCAGCGCCTCGATCTCGGCCCGGGTGAAGGTGGCCAGAAGATCGTCGATGTCGTCCGTCCCCTGCCCGATCAGCGCATTCTCGAGGTTCAGGCTCGGGCTGCGGTAATAGGACAGGCGCCCCGTCACGCGCGCGCCCCCGTCCAGCACCCGGGCGCCGGTCAGCAGGACGCGGTTCATCGCGCCGAACTTCAGGTCGTATTCGGCATTGGCATAAAGGCTGCCCGAGCCGGTATCGAGCTTGTATTCGGCGCCCAGCGCCTGCCGGTAGGTGAACGACCCGTCGCTCTGGACCGCGGCATAGACAGTGACCGCGCCGTCGCCCAGCGCGTTCTCCCAGGTCGCGCTGGCCCCGGCGAGGATGCGGTCGTCGCCGAACAGGTCGTCGCGGGTGCTGTCGACCGCGGTGCCGAGGACAAGGCCAAGCACCATCCCGCTGTCCATCGGCAGCTTCAGCGTCACGCCATCGACGCGGTAGGCGATCCCCTGCGGGTCCAGCCGCTGCCGCCCGAAGGTCACGACCCGGCCCGAGGCCCTGTCCTCGACCGAGATCAGCGCCTCGGACAGGCGCAGGCCGCTGTCGTCGGAATCCTCGAAATCGACATCGGCAAGCCCGGCGAAGGACAGCCGGACGCGGCGGCCCTCGCCCTCGATGACGCGCGAGAACTGAAGTCCCGCCGTCAGCGCGTTGTTGAAGACGTCATCCTCCTCCTCGGTCTCGTCCGGATCGGGTTCGAGGTCGGTGATCTCGGTCGCGCCCTGGTTGAAGCGGTAGGTCAGCGTGAACACGCCCTGATCCCTGACGGTCGGGCCGGCCGGTTCCGCCGGCCCGGCGACGGTCGGGCGGAACGATCCCGCGCGGCGCGGCGGGGCGGTTCCGGCGACGGTCGCCGCGGGCGGGCTGGGCGGCAGCGGGGTCGCCCCCGACAGGATCGCGTCCAGCCGCGCCCGGACGCGGGCCGCGCCCTCGCCATCGGGGAACTTCTGCAGGTAGATCTCGTATTCCGCCTTGGCATGGGCAAGCTGGCCATTGGCCTCGCGGACATTGCCGAGGATCTCCTGCGCGCGGGCCGACTGGGTGTTGAGCGGCAGCCCGACCAGCTTGGTCAGAAGCTGCGTCGCGCGGCGGTAGTCGCCGGCGTCGATCGCCTGGATCGACTGCCGCATCAGGGAATCGGCCAGCGGCGACTGCGCCACGGTCTGCGCCAGCGTCAGGCCCGCCGGCACGACAAGGGCGCAGCTCAGCGCCACGGCGGCGGCGGTGCGCCATCTCGGTTTCATTCTCTGCCCTCCGACCTTCTGCGGGTCATTCGTTCCTTTCGCGCCGGTTCACCGGCGGTATCCGATCCGGCGCCCCGCCCGGCAGCGCGGGCGTCAGAAGTGGCAGCTGTTGCAGTTGTCGCCCGGCGTATGGGTCTGCCGCGACGAACCGGGGTTGTTGGGGTCAAGCGTCGAGGACTGGTAGGTGAAGTGGCATTCCGCGCATTCGGTGTTGGTGAAGCCGAGCATGTGGTTCATCACCGGGGTCGGCGGCTCCGTGGAGGCATGGCAGTCGGTGCAGGAATTCCCCGTCACGCCCGAGGCGGCATGGAAATCCGGCTGGGTCGGCGCGCCGAAGAAGTTGCCGGGCTGGTGGCAGTTGGCGCAGGCGCCCGTCGTCTCGTCATGGGTGAAGGAAACCGAGGTGAAGGACGCGGTGCTGGTATGGCAGGCCGCGCAGTTGTCGGTGGTGTCGGTGTGGCCGCCGGGCATCGACGGCGCGCCGAACCCGTTGCCGGCGAAGTGGCAGCCCTCGCAGGCCCCCAGCGCCTCGGCATGGTCGAAGCTGACGGCGGAGAAGGCCGAGGTGTTGTGGCAGGCCGCGCAGTTCTCGGTGGTCGGCGGATGCGTCCCCGGCTTCGTCGGCGCGCCGAAGCCGTTGCCCGGGAAATGGCAGTCGGCACAGGCGCCGGTGGCCGAGCCGTGGTCGAAGGTCCGCCCGATCTGGAAGGTCATCGTGTTGTGGCAGGATTCGCAGTCGTCGTTGACCGGCGGATGGTTCGGCGGCTGGGACGGCGCGCCGATCGGGTTGCCCTGGTAATGGCAGCTGACGCAGGCCCCGAAGGCCGCGTCGTGGTCCATGTTCACGTTCGCGAAGGTCTGTTCGAAATAGGGCGTGTGGCAGCTGTCGCAGGTCTCGGGCGCGGGGATGTGGTCCACCGGCTTGCCCGTCGCCCCGCTGCCGTCATGGCAGGTCGCGCAGGGGGCGGCGATCAGCGTGTGATCGACGATGGCGCGCGCGAAGCTCAGGGTGGAATGGCAGGCGGCGCAGTCGTCGGGGGCGGCGATGTGGCCGCGCGGCTGGCCCGGCGCGACGCCGCCGTCATGGCAGGAGGCGCAGCTTCCGATCACGTCGCGGTGGTCCACCCGCGCATTCGCGAAGCCGGTCGTGATGTGGCAGTCGTCGCAGTTGTCGTTGGCCCGGATGTGATCGGCGGGCTTGCCGCGCGCCCGCGCGCCGTTGTGGCAGGCCGCGCAGTCCTGCGTGATCGCCGTGTGGTCGAAGGCGAAGGGCACGAAGTTCGCCGTCGTATGGCAGGAGGCGCAGTCGTTGCCGACCGCCGGGTGGCTGGCGGGCTTGCCGCGCGCCCGCGATCCGTCGTGGCAGGCGGCGCAGTCGCGCGGCGTGCCCTTCAGCACGTTGTCGATGTGGCAGCTTTCGCAGATGATCGCGGCGTGCCGCCCGGTCAGCGGCATGCCCACCGCGGCATGGTCGAAGCCCGGGATCTCCTGCACGCCGGTGACCGTTTCCTGCGCCGCCGCGGCCCTCACCAGCAGGACGAGGCAGGCCAGCGCGGCGAAGACCCAGGCCAGCGCGGCGGACCGCAGGGACGGCCGCGCGGTCGCGGTGACCCCCGGCGAACTGGTCGAAAGCGGACGGGTGGCCATGTCCCTGTTCCGAGCCTCCGCTGCGGTGCGCGGGCCGCAAGCCGCAAAGCGCCTGCGGAAACGCTACGGGCCGATCTCCGATCCGGTCAAGTTCCTTCGCGAGCGGCGGTGCGCGCGCGCGTGCCGCCGCCCGACCCGCCCGCGCGAGCTTTGTGCCGAAATTTCAGTGACCTGCACGGCTTTCACGGGGGTCGGGTCGCGGCGCCGGCGTGGCATATCGGTCGCACCGGCAGGCATCCCTTCCGGGGTCCGTTCCGGCGCGCGGCCGCTGGCGCCGGCGGCGGCGGCCTAGATCAGGCCGCGCGCGGCGAGGTTGCGCATCAGCGCGGCCGTGCCGAAGGTCCATTCCGGCGCCTCGGTGGACAGGCGCACGGTGTTGACGAGCTCGCCGAGCCCCTCCGCCGCGATGGTGACGACATCCCCGGCGTGATGCGTGAAGCCCTGACCCGGCGCGTCGCGGTCCTGCACGGGGGCGAACATCGTCCCGCAGTAGAGGAAGAACCCGTCGGGATACTGGTGATGCCGCCCGCAGGCCTGCGCCGCGAGATCGGCCGGGTCGCGGCTGATCTCGGCCATCGACGAGCGTCCCGTCATGCGGAACCCGTCCGTCCCCTCGACGGTCAGCGCCACCTCGGTGCGGCGCACGTCGTCAAGGGTGAACCCCGCGTCGAAGAGCCGTACGAAGGGGCCGACCGAAGCGGCGGCGTTGTTGTCCTTGGCCTTGCCGAGCAGCAGCGCCGAGCGGCCCTCGACATCGCGCAGGTTGACGTCGTTGCCGAGCGTCGCGCCGCGGATGCGGCCGCGGCTGTCGCAGGCGAGGACGACCTCGGGCTCGGGATTGTTCCAGCGGCTGACCGGATGCAGGCCCACCGCCGCCCCGTGGCCGACCGCCGACATCGGCTGCGCCTTGGTGAAGATCTCGGCGTCGGGGCCGATCCCGACCTCGAGATACTGGCTCCACAGCCCCTCGTTCTGGAGCAGGCGCTTGACCTTCGCGGCCTCGGGCGAGCCGGGGCGCAGGTTGCGCAGGCTCTCGCCGATGACGGCGCCGATGCGGGCGCGGATCCCGGCGGCGCGGTCGGGATCGCCCGCCGCGCGTTCCTCGATCACCCGCTCGACCATCGAGCGGGCGAAGGTCACGCCGGCAGCCTTGACCGCCTGGAGGTCGCAGGGCGCGAGGAAGCGCAGGTCGTCCGGCCCGGCATCGGGGCGGCTTGCCGCGACGAGGTCGGACAGGGCGCAGACCGCGCTTCCCGGCGCGGTCCGCACATAGGCGGCCGGGTCGTCGAGCTCGAGCAGGTCGCGCATCGTCGGCGCCGCGCGGGCGGTGATGTCGATGACCTCGCCCTGCCGGAGGGTGACGAGGCACGGCCCGATCCCCGGCCGCCAGATGCGCCCTGCCAGTGTCGCCCCGTCCATGCGCCCCTCCCCTGTTGCGGCCCGGCGCGATCAAGACACGGGCGCCGGCCGGGGGCAAGGGCGCTGCCGGCAGGGGCCGGAAACCGGGCCGGGCGGGATGTCCCACCGTGGGACACACAGCAAACCATTGATTTTAAACGGTAAATTCTGGCGTTAACGACTCGTTAGGAAAGTCCGCCCGTGCCCTCCGTGCCCTCCGTGCCCTCCGTGCCCGCGGGGCGGACCCGCGGCGCGGTTCCGGCGGCGAAGGCCGCGAGCCTGTCGCGCGCCGCCGCCTGGGTGTTGACGATGCCGGCCACGGCGGCCTCGGCATAGGCGGCGTCGAAGGCCGACATGTTCCGCATGTGGCTGATCGCCGAACAGATGGCGAAGTTCGTCAGCGGCAGGTTCGCCGCCGCGCGGCGGGCGAGGTCGAGCGCCTTCGGCAGGCTCGGCCCCTCGACGAGATACTGGGCGAGGCCGACGCGCACCGCCTCCTCGCCCTGGTAGACGCGCCCGGTCAGCATCATGTCGGTCATCCGCGCGCGGCCGACCAGTTCGGCGACCCGGATCGTCGCGCCGCCGCCGGTGAAGAGGCCCCTCTGCCCTTCCGGCAGGGCGAAGTAGGTGGTGGCGTCGGCCACCCGGACATGGGCCGCGGCGGCAAGCTCCAGCCCGCCGCCCACCACCGCGCCGTGCAGCGCCGCGATCACCGGCACGCCGCCGTATTCGATGCGGTTGAAGGCCTCGTGCCAGCGCAGGCAGAGCTGCCAGAAGGACGCCGGGTCGCGGTCCTGCCGGTGGTGTTCGACAAGATCGAGCCCGGCGCAGAAATGCGGCCCCGCGGCGGCGAGCACGATGGCCCGCGCCCCCGCCCGCGGCGCGGCCGAGAAGAGCGCGACGAGATCCTCGACCGCGGCGGCGTCGAGCGCGTTGCGCCGTTCCGGGCGGTTGAGGGTGACGGTCCAGACGCCATCGGGGTCCGCCGCCACCGTCAGGCTGTCGAAGCTGCCGAGATCGCGTTCCGTCATCCTGCTTCCCCCTCCGCCGGTGCCCGGGCCGTCCCGCCATTACCGCCGCCCGGCCCCTGCCGGAAGCGGAAAAACGCCGCCGGCAGGGCGGGCGGCCGGTCTGTCGGCCGGTCCGGCCGACGCTCAGGCGGGCGGGGCCGGCGGCGGCAGGCCGCGGATCAGGTCGGCCGCCTTCTCGCCGATCATGATCGACGGCGCATTGGTGTTGCAGGAGGGGATGCGCGGCATGACCGAGGCGTCGCAGACCCTCAGCCCCGCGATCCCGCGCAGCCGGAGATCGGGCGTGACCACGGCCATGGCATCCTCCGCGCCGCCCATGCGGCAGGTGCCGACCGGATGGTGGTCGGTCTTGGCCATGCGGCAGGCATAGGCGAAGAGCGCGTCGCGGCCGGTGACCTCCGGGCCGGGCAGCACTTCGCGCCGGATATAGGGGGAGAGCGCGGGCTGGCGCAGGATCTCGCGCGCCATGCGCAGCCCTTCGAGCGAGAGGTCGAGGTCGCCCGGATCGGACCAGTAGGCGGGATCGATGAGCGGCGCCGCGGCGGGGTCGGCCGAGGCCAGCCGCACGGTGCCGCGCGAGCGCGGCCGCAGCAGCGCGGAATTGAGCGTGACGCCCGATCCGCGGACGGTGGCGATGCCCTTCTCGATGCCGGAGCCGAGCCCGAGATGGAACTGGATGTCGGGCCAGTCGGGCCCGGCGCCGGCAGACCAGAAGCCGCCGGTCTCGAACAGCGAGGAGGCGACGGGGCCGGAGCGGAACAGGAGGTAGCGCAGGCCGGCAAGGAGGGTGCGGTCGGGCCGCTTCACCGGGTCGTAGGAATGCGGGCCGGTGCATTCGGCCAGCACGCAGAGGTCGATGTGGTCCTGGAGGTTCGCGCCGACCCCGGGCAGGTCGTGCACGACCGCCACCCCTGCCGCGCGCAGGTGATCGGCCGGGCCGATCCCCGACAGCATCAGGAGCCGCGGCGAGCCGATCGCGCCGGCGCAGAGGATGACCTCGCGGCCGGCGCGCAGCGTCTCGCCCGTCATGGTCCGGATGCCGGTCGCCCGCCCGCCCTCGACCAAGATGCGGGCGACCTGCATCCCCGTCCGCACCGACAGGTTTGGCCGTCCCGCCGCCGGCCGCAGGTAGGCGGTCGCGGTCGAGGACCGCCGGCCATCGCGCTGGGTCAGCTGGTAATAGCCGATCCCCGCCTGGGCGGGGCCGTTGAAATCGGGGTTGAAGGGCATTCCCCAGTCCTGCCCGGCGCGGATGAAGGCGTCGCAGACCGGCAGCGCGGCGCGCGGCCGCGAGACGCCGAGCGGCCCGTCGGTGCCGTGGAAGGGGCCGGCGAAGATGTCGTTGCCCTCGGCGCGGCGGAAATAGGGCAGCACCCCTTCCCAGGACCAGCCGTCGCAGCCGAAATCCGCGGCCCAGCCGTCATAGTCGCGCCGGTTGCCGCGGGTGTAGATCTGCGCGTTGATCGACGAGCCGCCGCCGATCACGCGGGCCTGGGTGTACCACAGGACCCGGTCCTGCATGTGGCGCTGCGGCACCGTGGACCAGCCCCAGCTCGCCACGCCCCGCGTCATCCTCGCGAAGCCCGCGGGCCAGTGGAAGAGCACGCCCCGGTCGCGCCCCCCGGCCTCGGCCAGAAGGACGCGGACGGCGGGATCCTCGCTCAGCCTTGCGGCGATCACCGCCCCGGCCGAACCGGCGCCGATCACGATGTAGTCGGCCGCCTCCATCTCAGTCCCAGACCGGGAAGCCGGGCGTCGGCCCGTTCTTCACGACGCGGACGCCCAGCGCGGCGAGGGCGCCGATGCGGTCCATGTCCACCGAGGAGAGGGTGAAGTCCATCACGTCGAAGTTGGCCCGGATGTTGGCGGGCCGGGTGGACATGGTGACGGCGGCGACCCCCTTCTGCAGGATCCAGCGCAGGACGATCTGGCCCGGCGTCCGGCCGTAGTCGCGGGCGAGCTCGTCGAAGAGCGGGATCTCGAAGACGCGCCCGCGCGCGACCGAGGAATAGGCGGCAAGCGGGATGCCGGTCTCGGTGGCGGCGGCGAGCAGGCGCGACTGGTCGAGCAGGGGGTGGAACTCGACCTGGTTGCAGGCGATCGGCGCATCGAGGAGCGCGCGCGCCTCGCGCATCATCGCGGCGGTGAAGTTCGAGACCCCGATGTTGCGGGCGAGGCCGCGCCGCAGCGCCGTCTCCAGCAGCCGGAGCGCCGGGGCGTTGCCCTCCGGCGCCGGCCAGTGCAGGAGCAGGAGGTCGGCCGCGTCGATGCGCAGGTCGCGGAGGCTCTGCTCGACCGAGGCGAGGAAGCGGTCGGCGGCGAAGTTGCCCGGCGGGACCTTGGTGGTGATGCAGAGCGCCGCGCGCGGCAGGACGCTGGCGGCGAGCGCCGCGCCGAGCTCGGCCTCGTTGCCATAGGCCTGGGCGGTGTCGAAATGGCGGTAGCCGGCGGCGACGGCGGCGGCGACCGCCTGGCCCAGCACCTCGCCGCGCAGGGGCCAGGTCCCGAAGGCGCGCTGGAAGCTGTTCCTGAAGATGATCGACATGCCGGCCGCCCTTCCCGGCGCGCGCCGCGCCGCGCCTGTTGCACCTTGGTCCCCGCTGCCCCCTGATGCCCCTTGCGGCGGGGCCGGGGCAAGGGCTATCTCCGAACCGTCTGGTTACTTGCGCGGCGGGCGGGGGGCAAGGGGATGACGGGCGGAGGGGCGGCGGCGGTGGCGGTGGCGGCGCGGGCGGCATGACCGGCGAGGCGGACCGCGATCTGCTGGCGCGGCTCTTCCGCGCCGCGGTGGCGGCGGCCGACCCGCTGGAGGCGCTGCGCGCCAGCCTGCCCGACCCGCCGAAGGGCCGGACGGTGGTGATCGGCTTCGGCAAGGGCGCGGCCCAGCTCGGCGCGGCCTTCGAGCGGCTGTGGACGGCCGCTTTCGAGGGCGTGATCGTCGCCCGCTACGGCTATGCCGTGCCCTGCCGGAGGCTGCGGGTGATCGAGGCCGCGCACCCGGTGCCCGACGCGGCGGGGCTGGAGGCGAGCGCGGCGCTCTTCGCGGCGGTGGCCGGCCTGACGGCCGACGATCTGGTGATCGCGCTCGTCTGCGGCGGGGGATCGGCGCTGCTGCCGGCGCCGCCGCCGGGGCTGACGCTCGAGGACGAGCAGGCGCTGAACCGGGCGCTGCTGGCCTCGGGCGCGCCGATCGCGGTGATGAACGCGATCCGCAAGCAGGCGAGCCGGATCAAGGGCGGGCGGCTGGCGGCCGCCTGCCACCCGGCGCGGGTCGTCTCGCTGGTGGTGTCGGACGTGCCCGGCGACGACCCCGCGCAGGTCGCCTCCGGCCCGACGGTGCCCGACGCGGTGACGCGCGCGCAGGCGCGCGCGATGATCGCGGCGCGCGGGATCGTCCTGCCGCCGCGGGTGGCGGCCTGGATCGCGGGCGAGGAGGGCACGGCGCCGCGGCCGGAGGACCCGGTCTTCGCCCGCAACACGGTGCGGGTGATCGCCTCGGCGCGCCTGTCGCTCGAGGCCGCGGCGCGGGCGGCGGAGGCCGAGGGCCTGCGCGCGGTCATCCTGTCGGACGCGATCGAGGGCGAGGCGCGCGAGGCCGGCCGCGTCCTTGCCGCCATCGTGCGCGAGGTGGCGGCGCGCGACCGGCCCTTCGCGAAGCCGGTGGTGATCCTGTCCGGCGGCGAGACCACGGTCACCCTGCGCGGCACGGGCAAGGGCGGGCGCAACACCGAGTTCCTGCTCGCCGCGGCGCTGGCCGCCGAGGGCGTGCCCTTCGCCGCGCTCGCCGCCGATACCGACGGGATCGACGGGTCGGAGGACAATGCCGGCGCCTTCGCCGACGGCCAGACCTGCGCCCGCATCAGGGCCGCCGGCGGCGATCCGGCGGCGCTGCTGGCGGCCAACGACGCCTGGACGGCCTTTGCGCTGGCCGGGGACCTGTTCGTGCCCGGCCCGACCGGGACCAATGTCAACGACTTCCGCGCCTTCCTGCTGCGCTAGCCACCGCCGGCCCCGCCCGCCGCGTCCTTCGCGTCGAGCCAGGCGCGGATGATCTGCCGGTGGCGGTCGCCGCCATAGCTCGGGAAATGCCCGGCATGGACGGTGCGCACCGGCAGGGCGAGCAGCCGCGTCATCGAGCGGTAGTAGTCCGCCGCGTCGGAATGGTAGGTGTCCTCGATCAGCGGGCCGTCATAGACGATGTCGCCGGCAAAGAGCAGGCCCGTCGCCGCCTCCCACAGCGCGATGCCGCCCGGCGAATGGCCCGGCGTGTGGATCACCTCGAAATGGCGGTCGCCGAGATCGATGATGTCGCCGTCCGCAAGCAGGCGCGTCGCCGGCGCGGGGCGGACCGCATAGGTGGCCGAACTGTAGGGCGCGGGCGGCAGCGCGGTGAAGATGTCGTCGGTCACGTAAGGGTCGGCGAGCGTCGCCGCGCGCGTCGGATCGGCGAGGATCGCGGCCTCGGCGGCGTGGCAGAGGCGGCAGGCGAATTCGTGGTGGCAGCCGATATGGTCGAAATGGGTGTGGCTGGCGACGGCCTGGAGCGGCCGCTCGGCGACCAGCGCCACCCGTTCGCGCAGGCTGACCACGCCCATGCCACTGTCCACCAGCATGTCGCCGTCGCGGCCCCGGACATGCCAGACGTTGCAGCGGTAGAAGGCGCGGATATGCGGCTCGTCGATCAGGGTTACGCCGTCGCCCATCGGAGTGAGGCGCCACCAGTCCTCGGGGCGGGCGCGCCTCATGGCAGGATCACCGGGTCGCGGGCGAAGAGGTCCATGACCGCGCCTGGCTCGGGCAGGGCCGTCTGCGGCAGGTAGACGACAAGCTGCATCGCGGGCGCGGCGAGCGGCGCGAAGCGGGCGCGGACATGGGTGCCGAAGAAGGCCGCCTCGACCACCCGCGCCGGCCCGAGCGCGACCGGCCCCTCGGTCCCGATCGCCTCGGGGCGCAGGCAGAGCGTGCCGTTGCCGGGCACGAGCGCGCCGAGCGGCGACAGCCCGCCATCGAGCGGGATGCGGTTCACCTCGCCCATGAACCCGGCCGAGAACAGCGTCCGCGGCCGGAGATAGACCTGCCGCGGGGGGCCTTCGTCCTCGATCCGGCCGGCGTTCATCACCACCACGCGGTCGGCGATCGCCATCGCCTCCTCCTGGTCGTGGGTGACGTGGACGAAGGTGGTGCCGACGCGGCGCTGGATCGCCTTCAGCTCCTCCTGCATGGCGCGGCGCAGCTTGAGGTCGAGCGCGCCGAGCGGCTCGTCCAGAAGCAGGACCTCGGGCTCGACGGCGAGCGCGCGGGCCAGCGCGACGCGCTGGCGCTGGCCGCCGGACAGTTCGTGCGGGCGCGCCCCGTCGCGCCCGGCGAGGCCGACAAGCTCCAGCATCGCGGCCGCGCGCGCCCGCCGCTCGGCGCGGCCGACGCCGCGCATCCGCAGGCCGAAGGCCACGTTGTCGCCAAGCGTCATGTGCGGGAACAGGGCGTAGTCCTGGAAGACGGTCGTGGTCGGGCGGTCGCGCGGGGGGATCCCCGCCATGTCGCGCCCGCCGATCAGGATGCGCCCCCGGCTCGGCTCGGCAAAGCCCGCGATCAGGTTGAGCAGCGTCGTCTTGCCGCAGCCCGAGGGGCCGAGCAGGACGACGAACTCGCCGGCGGCGATCGCGAGGCTGACATCGTGCAGCACCTCGGTCGCGCCGAAGCGCTGGCTGACCCCTTCGATCGTCAGGCCCGCGGTCATGCCCGCCTCCGCGCCAGCAGCAGTTCGGCCAGCATCACCGCCGCCGCCGAGACGAGGAAGACGAGCGCCCCGACCGCGTTGATCGCGGGCGAGAGGCCCGAGCGCAGCATCGACCAGATCTCGACCGGCAGCGTGACGTCGAAACGGGTGAGCAGGAAGGCGATGATGAACTCGTCCCAGGAGAAGGTCAGCGACAGGAAGAAGGCCGCCGCCAGCGCCGGCGCCAGCATCGGCGCCGAGACCAGCCACAGGACCCGCGCCTCGGAGGCGCCGAGGTCGCGCGCGGCGCGTTCGGCCGCCTTCTGCTGGTCGCCCATCGCCGCGAAGCAGATCGCGAAGCAGAGCGGCAGGTTGATGACGACATGGCCGATCCCGGCGGTGACCAGCGAGGGCCGGATGCCGGCGGCGTTGAACACCGCCAGCAGGCCGAGCGCGATGATGAGGTAGCTGACCGTCATCGGCGCGATCAGCAGGACGCGCAGCGCGGCCGAACCGGGCAGGCGGACGCGGGCCAGCGCGTGAGCGGCGAGGAAGCCCAGGACCAGCGCGACAAGCGAGGTCAGGACGGCGACCACGACCGAGTTCCACAGCGCCGCGCGCACCGCGCGGTCGGCGAGGACCTTCGCGTACCAGTCGAGCGTCAGGCCCTTGAGCGGCGGCACCGGCAGGCGCCCGTCCTGGAAGGAGAAGGCGACCAGCACGACCACCGGCAGGAAGATGAAGGCATAGGCGGCGGCCAGATAGGCCCAGGCCAGCGGTCTCATCGGCGCGCCCCCATCCCCGCCCTCATATCCGGTCGAGCCGCAGCCAGCGCGCCGAGGCGGCATAGGCGAGCGAGACCACGATCATCAGCACGACCGAGAGCGCGGAGGCGAGCGGGAAGTTCCCGCTGCGCCCGAGCTGGAGCATGATGAGCTGCGGCAGCGTCAGCTCGGTGTTGCCGCCGAGGATCTGGGGCGTGATGTAGTCGCCGATGCAGAGCACGAAGGTCAGGAAGGCGCCGGTGACGACGCCGGGCAGGGTGAGCGGCAGGATGACGTGGCGGAAGGTGGCCCAGCGGCCGGCCCCGAGATCGGCGGCGGCGCGGGCGTAGCTGGGCGGCAGCTGCACCAGGCTGGCATAGATGGTGAGCGTCAGGAGCATCACGAAGAAATGCACGAACCCGATGATCGTGGCCGCGCGTGTGGACGCGATTTCAAGGGGTTCCGCGACGATGTTCAGACCGGTCAGGAGGCGGTTCACGATCCCGTTCTGGCCGAGGACGAGCAGCCAGGCATAGGAGCGCACGACATAGGAGGTCCAGAACGGCAGCACCGCCGCCAGCAGCGCCAGCCGCTGCCAGCGGCGCGGCACGCGGAAGGCGATGATCGCGGCGAGCGGATAGGCGAGCACGGCCGAGACGAGGGTGACGACGAGCGTGATCTCGAGGCTGTTGACGAGCGCCCCGCGCATCGCCGGTTCGGTGAGGATGCGCAGGTAGTTGCCGGGATCGGCGGCGGGAACGATCGTGCGGCCCTCCATGCGCGCGAAGGACAGCGCGACCATCGCCGCGAAGGGCAGGACGAAGAAGGCGAAGGTCCAGGCCAGCGCCGGGGCCAGAAGGCCCCAGCCGAGGCGCGCCTCGCGCGCGGAGAGGCTCACGCCCGGACCTACTGGTTCAGCATCGCCGTCCACATGTCCTGCATGGCGGCGTCGGTCGCGGCGTCGGGAATGGGATAGAGCTGGGCGCGGGCGAGATATTCGGGCTGGCGGTCCCAGCGCAGGACGGCCTTCTGCTCGGCGGTCAGGTGGTCGCCCGCCTTCGCGTTCGCCGGCATCCCCCAGTAGCAGGAGCTGGTCGCCAGCCGCGCCTGGCCCTCCGGCGAGACGATGTATTTGACGAACTCCAGCGCGAGGTCGGGCCGGGTGCTGCCGGCGACGACGCCGATCGACTGCGCCCAGCGCAGCCCGCCCTGTTTCGGGATCGTCCAGTCGAGATTGGGGTTGTCGGCCATCAGCACCGCGGTCAGCCATTCGCCGCCGCCGAAGATGATGTCCACCTCGCCCGTCGCCAGCGCCGTCTGCGAGGAGACGACGTCGGAGACCTGGCGCGCCGACTTGCGCAGCGCGGCAAGCGGCGCGGCGAGCGCGGGCAGCGTATCGGCGGTGATGTCGGCGGTGGCGATCCCCTGCCCCAGCGCGACCAGCCCGATCACCGGCAGGTAGTAGTCGTAGATGCCGATCCGCCCGTCATACTTGCCCGAGGTCAGGCTCGCCATGTCCTCCATGTCGGCCGGATCGACCTTGGTCTTGTCGAAGGCGATGGTGTTGTAGCCGAACTTCTCGGTCACGGCATAGGTCTTGCCGTCGCGGGTGTTGTTCTCGGCCATCACCAGCTCGGGGAAGAAGTCGGCCGTGGGCAGCGCGTCGGCCGGCATCTCGGCCAGATAGCCCGCGTCCACCGCGCGCCCGACATCGACGGCGTCGATCACGAGCACATCCCAGTCGCCCGGCTGCGACTGCCCGAGGATCGTCAGCCCGGCGGCGGTGCCTTCGTATTCCTTGACGTTCACCTTGACGCCATGCGCCGTCTCGAAGGGTTCGAGCAGCGCCGGGTCGGTGTGGTCGCACCAGACGAGCGCGTTCAGTTCCTGCGCGCCGGACGGCCCGGCGGCAGCGGCGAGCGCCGCCGCGGAGGCGGCGGACAGCACGGTCTTGCGGATGGTGGCGATCATTCCGGTCTCTCCCGCTGGACAAGGGGCGCGTGTTCCCGCGCCTTCGAGAAAAGGATTGCAGGCGGGGATTTTTGAAGTCAATGTCAAATTTGGAGTGAGCTTGAAAAATCGGTCATGGCCGGACTGCGCGCCCTGAACAAGGCGGACCGGAGCCGCCGCATCCTCGACAGCGCGTCGCGCCTGTTCCGGCAGGCGGGCTACGATGCCGTCCGCATCGAGGACATCGCCGCCGAGGCCCGCCTCTCGCCGGGGACGGTCTACAACCATTTCGAGACCAAGGGCGACATCCTGCTTGCCATCGTGGCGATGGAGGTCGAGGAAGTGCTGGCGGCGGGAGACGCGCTTCTCGCCGATCCGCCGCGCGACATCGAGGCGGCGCTCAACGCGCTGATCGGCGGCTATTACGGCCATTCGCTCAACTACCTGTCGAAGCCGATGTGGCGGACCGCGATGGCGCAGTCGATCGCGGCGCCGGGCGCGACCTTCTCGGTTGCCTATACCGCGCTCGACCGCCGCCTGACCGACCAGGTCTGCCGGCTGCTGGCGATCCTGCAGGCGCAGGGCCGCGTCCGGCCCGACATCGACGCCCGCGCCTTCGGCGAGATCGTCTTCAACGACATCAACAACATGTTCATCGAATTCGTGAAGAACGACGCGCAACCGCTTGAGGACTTGCAGGAGTCGATGCGCCGTCACCATGCCCTCTGGGCGCGGGTCGCGGCCGTCTGAGGGGGTGCGCGCCGGGTCGGGGCCGGGCCGGCGCCGGGCCGGGGCCGGACCGCCGTGCCGCCACCGGACGGCCAGCGGGCTGCGGCGCCTCTGCCACCCGGCGCGGCCGGCGGCGGGCGCCGGGCCGCTCCCTGCTTCCAAAAGGGCAGGCGCGGGCATAGTCTGCGCGAAAACGCCGGACAACGAGGCGCGGGCATGGCGGATTCCACAACCGATCCCGGGGCGCGGGCCGGGCGCAGGCGCCGGGCCGCGGCGGACGCGGACGCGCCCGCCGGCCCCTCCGCCCCGGACGGCGCCGGCGGGGGCGTCGCCGTGCTGGGCGGCGGCCCGGCCCTGCCGCTGGCCGCGCTGCTGCGCGCAGAGGGTGTCGGCGTGCTCGAGGCCGAGCCGGCGCCGAAGCAGGTCTCGCCCGCCCTTGCGGCGCGGTTCCATTACGGGGTCTCGTCGGTCCGCGCCGGGACGCTGGGCGATCTGCGGCAGGTCCGCCAGTTCGTCGGGCAGGCGCTCTCGAGCACGATCCCGGCGCGGGCCTTCTGGCCGCAGCCCGACGGAACGGTGGTGGACGGCCTGCGCGCCGGCATCGAGCCCTATGGCCTTGCGGGGCTCGCGGCGGCACGGGCCTACCGGCTGGCGCATCTGGAGGCGACGGCGGCGCTGCTGCGCCGGGCGGCGGTCGTGGTGATCCCGCTGCACACCGCCGCGGGGCTCGCTGCCGCCGACGGCACGGTCTTTCCGCCCGCGCCGGCGGGCGTGACGGTCCCGGGGGCGCTGAAGCTGCGGGCGCAGCGCTGGACGCGCGCCGACCTCGACGCCGATTTCGCCGCCCTGCACGCGGACCTGAACGCGGCGCGGCCGGGGGTGGCGATCCGCCTGATCGTCGCCCCGCTGCCCGGCGCGGCCGCCGATGAGGCGGGCGTGGCGCTCCTGCGCGAGGCCGCCGCCGTCTGGGCGCGGCAGTTCGCCGGGGTCGCGCACGACCCGGTGCTCGACCAGCTTGCGGCGCGCCTGATCGCCCTGCCCGCCGGTCATCCCGGCGCCGGCCGGCTGGGCGCGGCGGTGGCCCGGCTCGCCTGCGGGGCGGACATCCTCGACCTTCTTCCCCCCGCCTCCGGCGAGGCGGCGGCGGCGCCGGCGGAGGCCCCCGCGAAGGCCGCGCGCGGGCGCAAGGCGGGCCGGCGCGGGCGGCGGGCCGGGCGTGAGGGGGCCGCCGCGGCGCGGGTGGTCTGCGAGGACGAACTGCTCGAGGCCTTCTCCTGATGCCCGTCCGGCTCTGCGTCATCGGCAATTCCCACATCGCGGCGCTGAAGCTCGGCTGGCCGGCGGCGGGGATCGCGGGGATCGCGCCGACCTTCTTCGGCGCCCCGGCCGACGGGCTGCGCCATGTCGTGCTGGAGAACGGCGTCCTCGTCCCCCGCAAGTCCGACATCGCGGGGCATTTCCGCACCATCTCGGGCGGGTCGGACCGGATCGTGCTGGCCGGTCATGACGCCTTCCTGCTCGTCGGCCTCAACGTCTCGAGCAAGCGCATCCTGCGCTTCTACAAGACCCATGCCTGGGTCGGGCTGAACGGGACGGCGGGCAAGACCGTGGTCCATCCCGGCTTCGCGATGGAGTTCATGACCGAACGCTACGGCGCGACGCGGATGGCCGAGCTTGCCGCCACCATCGCCGGGGCGACCGACCGCCCGGTGCTCGCGGTGGCCGAGCCGCACTGGGCCTCATGGGCGCGCACGGCGCCGGCGGGCACGGCCGATTACGGCTGGCAGGACGCCGCCGCTTCCGGCGACGGCCCGGCCATCGGCGGGCTCTTCGTGCAGGCGGTCGCGGCGGCGCTGGCGCCCTGCGCCCAGTTCGTTCCGCAGCCGGAGGAGACGGTCGAGGACGGCATCATGACCCGCGCCGACTACAACAAGGACGCCTCGCGCCTGATCGGGGGCGAAGGCGGGGGGACGGATGCCTCGCACATGAACGCGGCCTATGGCGCCGTGCTCTGGCCGCGGGTGGAGGCGGCGCTGAGGGCGCGGCTGCACTAGGGGCGCGCGGGGGCAGGCGGCGGCACCGGCGGAGACGGGCGGGGGCGGAGACGGGCGGGGGCGGAGACGGGAAAGGGGCAGAGGACGGATGGAGCGCATCTCACCCTATCAGGGCCTGCCGCCGGGCGCCTTCTGGCGGACCGGCTTCGCCGA
>Ga0209172_10000990_pt1 | contig 67882 bp, 69 predicted proteins | sample LarsenN4metaG_FD_184113 | JGI IMG/M metagenome (GOLD analysis project Ga0209172, IMG submission 184113) | Hot spring sediment bacterial and archeal communities from British Columbia, Canada, to study Microbial Dark Matter (Phase II) - Larsen... ...
TTTCTTCAAAGGCGGCCATTTCATCGGGGTTTTCAAACAGGTCTTTGCGATACGCCCAGCCGTTGGCGTCACCTTCGGTCGGGTAAGCCCAGTAAGTGCCGGAGCCGGTTGGGTATTCGCCATAGTAAGTCAGGGTGGCGGGAGTGACCGTCTCCGCAATACCTTCGGAGGTCAGAAAGTCGGTCAGGTCGAGGTAGTGGCCCTCGGTGGTGGCTTGACCCAACCACTGGCTGTCGCCGACGACCATATCATACGATGTGCCTTGAGCCGACATCTCGGTGAAGAACAGGTCTCCAAACGACCCCCACGGCTCTTGCACCACGTTAATCTTAATCCCGGTTTCGGCTTCATACATGTTGCCGATTTCTTGCAAATAGTCAGCCGGATCCCACTGCGCCCAGAGGATGGTCAGTTCGGTCACACCGCCTTCGGCGGCGGGGGCTTCGGCGGCCGGTTCTTCGGTTGCAGCAGGGGCTTCGGCAGCCGGCTCTTCGGTTGCGGCAGGGGCCTCGGCGGCCGGTTCTTCGGTGGCGGCAGGGGCCTCGGCGGCCGGTTCTTCGGTTGCAGCAGGGGCCTCGGCGGCCGGTTCTTCGGGGGCCGGAGTAGCCGCGCCGCCACAGCCTGCTATAATCAGGGTCATAACGATGAGCAGGCTCATCAGCCAAAACAAACGCTTACTCATTTCTTTCCTCCTTGAATTAATTTCATCACAGAAATTGGCTAAAAAAAGAGTTTTGCTTGTGGGAAAGTTTAGACCATCCGGTTTAGAGCGTCACCCCCCTTCAAAGTTCCTCAGATATTCAAAAAGCTGACAGCATTGACATGAGTATTCGAAAGGTATTCCGCACCCGCACGGAAATTGAAGTGATGAGGATAGTAACATGGAAGCATGAAAAAGTCAAAACAGGATGTATTACTTTGACATATTAGTTGTATACAGGCTAAATACCGGGTAAATACGAAATAAACCCAATTTGAGCTTACTAAATCGTGCCCTTCGATACGAAAATGTCGAACTCGGATCCTTAAGAAATACTGCGATTTTTTGGAGAAGGATATCTTTTTCGAATGGCTCGAAGGTTCTATCCATAATGAGGAAAAGTAAGTTGGTCAAATGGTAAGACCATTTTAATCTGGCTTACCGGTGTTGTCAAAAAGTTATCAGACAATAACCTTTTGACATACTTTCACACCCGCATGTCCCTTTTGACCAGGCCACGCTGTTCGTGCTAAGATAATACCACGACTCAAATCTGATATCAAGATAGCGTGGAGCCATGACCGACGAGACGACGCGGAAAGAAATTCTGGCAGCCAACACCCAGTTTTACACCGCCCTGGCCGAGGCCGATTTTGCGGCCATGTCCGAGTTATGGCATCACAGCCCGGCCAGTGAGTGTGTCCATCCGGGTTGGGACCGGCTGCGAGGTTGGCCGGCCATCGGCGAAAGCTGGGCCAGAATCTTTCGTTACCAGGGTGCTCTGCCGGTGCAGTTTAGCGAACCCGTCGTCCACTGGCGCGGCGATATGGCCTGGGTAGTCTGCTACGAGAATGTGTCCCAGCCGCAGGAGGATGGCGCAGTCCAGATCAGCCAGATGATTGCAACCAATGTGTTCGAGCGGGTTGAGGGTCGCTGGCGCATGGTCATCCATCACGCTTCGCCTGCGCCGCCGGGGACCATTCAGCCGCGCACCTGGCGTACGTCGTTGAACTAAAGGCTGAGGCTAAGGCTGAGGCTGAGGAAGATTGGCTTAGCCTTAGCCTTTCGATAAACAGGATAGTTTAATGACTCCTTACGATGTTGTCACCCTGGGCGAAACGATGCTCAAGTTTACCCCGCCCAATCTCAAACGGCTGGAGCAGACGGTCATGTGTGAGTTGGAAGCAGGCGGCAGCGAGTCGAACCTGGCCATTGCCCTGACCCGCCTGGGGCTGAAGGTGCTGTGGCTTTCCCGGCTCACCGATAACCCCCTGGGGCGCTTCATCGAGCGGGCGATTGCCGCCCAGGGGGTGGATACCTCGCGGGTCATTTGGACTGAAGCCGACCGGGTAGGCCTCTATTTTGTGGAAGAGGGCAAAACGCCCCGGCACAGCCGGGTTTATTATGATCGCAAAAATTCGGCCATGAGTCAGATGCGGGCTTCGGAACTGCCGGTTGATCTGTTTATGCCCGGCAAGGCCCGCTTATTACACCTGAGCGGCATCACCCCGGCCCTCAGCCCGACCCTGGCCGTCGCCGCTCAGCGGGCCTTGCATTTAGCCCAGGAAGCCGGCTGGCAGTTCAGTTTTGACCTTAACTACCGGACCCAACTGTGGACGCCCACGGCGGCGCTGGCCGGATGTTCGCCTTTTATGGAAGCGGCCCATATTTTGCTGGCCCCAATCAATGATGTCCGCTTATTGTTTGAACTGCCCCCGTCCACTCCGCCGGAGCAAGCCTTATCACTGCTGCGGGAACGTTATCCCCAAGCCACCATTGCCTTAACCCTGGGCAAAGACGGCGCGTTAGGCTGTGAACCGGGCGGATTGCCCATCCACCAGTCTGCTTTCCCCGCCGAAGAAGTTGGCCGGCTGGGTCTTGGCGACGCTTTTGCCGCCGGGTTTTTGTATCAATATCTCACCGCTCCTGCTTCACCCGACAAACTGGCCCGGGCGTTGCTGTGGGGGGTGGCGACAGCGGCCATCAAATACACCATCCCCGGCGATATTCCCTGGCTCAGCCGGGCTGAGGTCGAGAGTTTGATTCAGCAGGGAGCGGCTGAGTCAAAATTGGTACGTTAAAGACAGTGAACAGGGGTCAGTGGTCAGTAGCCAGTAGTCAGAAGAGATTATCTGACTACTGACATCTGACCACTGGTTACAGGAGAATATGGATGCAGTCTGAAGTAATCACCACTCCCAGCCGCCAGCGTGAGCTTGAACTGACCCTGATTTATCAAACAGCGCAGCAAATCACCCAACTGCAAAGCCTGTCGGAATTGTTACCCCATATCGTGGCGGAGGTCAGCCGGACGTTCAACTATAGCTCGATGGGTGTCTTGCTGGTTGACGAAGAAACCAATGAGTTGGTGGTGCGCGAAACAATCGGCCTGGAACGGGAAAAACACCTGGGCTTTCGGGTGCCGGTGACGGATGCCGTCGAAGGGGGAATTTGCGGCTGGGTGGCCTATCACGGCCAATCGTACCTGGTTCCCGATGTGCTGGCCTCGCCGCGTTATATTAGAACGGTGGAGGCCACGCGGGCGGAACTGGGCGTACCCTTGAAGATAAAGGGTAAAGTCATCGGTGTGCTGGATGTGCAGAGTTTGGCCGTCAATGGGCTGACCGAGCGGGATGAGTCCATTCTATCTACCCTGGCCAGCCAGATTGCCATCGCCGTTGAAAATGCCCGGCTGTACGAGGAACTGGCTCAAGCCCACGCCGAAATCCAGCGCAAAGCCGACCAGTTGCAGCGCCTGCTGGCCCGCACCGTTGACCTGCAAGAGGAGGAGCGCCGCCGCATCGCTGCCGACATCCACGACAGCGTGGTCCAACTTATTTACGGGGCCATGTACGAAACGGAAGGAACCTTGCAGCGTCTGCCGGAGGATGCCGCCGCGCAGGTGGATTTGCATAATATCCAGGTGTCGCTCAAGCAGGCCATTTCTGAAATTTACAAGGCTATCTATGATTTGTGGCCGGCCAGCCTCGACGAAATGGGCCTGTTTCCATCGCTGCGCTCCTACCTGGTTCAGTATGAAGAAGCTACCGGCATTGGCTGCCGCCTGCGGATTCAAGGCAATCCCATCCGCTTCAATCCACCGGCGCGGATTGCTCTCTTCCGTATTTTGCAGGAAGCATTGTATAATGTCCGTAAACACGCCCAGGCCCATACGGTCGAGGTTATTTTTACCTTTCAGGAAGGCCGGGTGAAGGTGGTGGTCCAGGATGACGGCATCGGTTTTGACCAGGAAAAAGCGTTGGCCGAACAGCAGCATCTAGGCCTGATTAGTATGCGTGAGCGGGCCGAAAACATCGGCGGAACTTTTACCATTGAATCATGGCCGGGCCGGGGCAGCCGGCTGGCCTGGGAGTTTCTCCAGCCAAAGATTGAACGGGTAGAGCCAAATGACTAAAATCAGAGTTTTGATTGTAGACGATCATCCGGTGGTGCGCCGGGGCTTGACTAGCATCCTGACCAATATGAACGATATTAAAGTAGTCGGCGAGGCCGAAAGCAGCGCCCAGGCCTTGGAGCAGACCAAAACGCTGCGACCCGATGTGGTCATCCTCGACATTCGCATGCCCGGTTCCAGCGGCCTGCAAATCATTCAAGCCCTCAAGCAAATCCACGTCGAGGTTAAAATTGTTATGCTGACCAGCTACGACACCGACGAGCACCTCTTTGGCGCGTTGAGTTCCGGCGCGCACGGCTTTTTGCTCAAAAGCATCGCCCACGAAGAACTGGCCGAAGCCATTCGCCGGGTTTATCGCGGGGAGCGCCAGCTTAGTCCGCGCCTGGTCGGGCGGGTGTTGGGCGAGTTTGAAACCTACGCCAAAGAGGTTAGCCGCCACAAAGCCGGCCTGACCGAAACCCAACTCGAAATTTTACGGTTGATCGCCGACGGCTCGACCAACCGCGAGATTGCCTCCAGGCTGCATTGGAGCGAAATTACGGTCAAACGCAAAATTTCAGAAATTCTGACTCAACTCAATGCGACCACCCGCACCCAGGCCGTTAGCGAAGCCATGAAAAAAGGGCTCATCTAACTGCTACCCCACTCAAATTTTCTGGAGGATTGGAAGGCTGGAAGTTTGGTCAAGGTTTACCAAAGCGATTTTAAACTTCGTTAGGTTGATACCACCCGGTATCAGGACAAGATACTAATTCCCCTTGAATGTACCAAATTGAATATGGTACAATCCGGCCCTGAGCGGTCTGAGAAGCTTCAGGCCCTAATTCCCTATTTCAAATAAATCCATTTTCAGGAAAAAATAATGAAATTTGGCGTCTGTTTGCCCAACTTTCCCTTTGGAGTTAACCCTTCCCGAGAAACGATTGTCGGTATTGCCCAGGCTGCTGAACGCTTGAATTATGACTCGGCCTGGGTCAGCGATCATGTGCTGGTACCCAAAGACAAACCACGCTATGGTCACATTTACGAGGTGCTGACCACGATGGCTTATCTGGCCGGAATGACCGAGCGTATCTATCTGGGGACCTCCGTTTTGGTGCTGCCCCAACGGGATGCCATTCTGGCGGCCAAGCAGATTGCCACCTTAGACGATTTGTCGGGGGGACGGGTGATTATTGCCGTCGGCGTGGGCTGGATCGAGGGCGAGTATAATAACCTGGGGGCTGACTTCCACCGGCGGGGCAAACATCTGAATGAAGCTATGCAGGTCATGAAAACGCTCTGGCAGGATGACGACCCTCAATTTGCCGGCGAGTTTTATAACTTCAAAGATGTCCTGTTTGGCCCCAAGCCGGCCCAGGCCGGCGGCCCGCCCCTGTGGGTCGGCGGGGCCAGCGAGGCCGCCATTCGCCGCATCGCCGTGCTGGGTGATGGCTGGAACGCCGACGACGCCTCGCTGGAGCAACTCAAGAGTGTGACCGAACAGGTGCGCCAATTAACGGCTGAAAATGGCCGGTCGGTGGAGATTTCATTGCGGCGCACAGTGGATTTGCGGGCGGCGGCGGTCGAAGCCGGTTTACTGGAAGTGCCCACCACCGGCGGCGGCGTGGATCAGGCCGGGCGCTGGCCGGGCGCTGCCGCCGGGGCCTTGAGCGGCAGTCTGGCCAAAGTGAAAGATTTTATCCATCAAACCGCCGCACTGGGCGTGTCTCATTTTATTTTCCAGTTTGAACACAACACCCAAGAAGAACACCTGGCCCAGATGGAACTGTTTGCCCAGGTAAGGGAGGAATTTTAATGGCAACTCGCCCCCATTTCATCGTTCGGATGCGGCTTGACCCCGCCTATGAAGAAGCGTTCAATCACTGGTATAATAATGATTACCTGGCGACGTTAAGACCCATTGCTCCGCTCTTCACCGACTGCTACCGTCAGGTCAGCGGTGAAGGGGAGGATAAAGTCTATCTGACCATCTATGAAATCAAGGATGAGGCTTCGATTGACGAGGCGCTGGCTGTGTTTGACCGGGAAGATCGCCAGGATCACCGGCGGCAGTGGAAAGAGTGGGAAAAGAAAGCCGTCAAAGAGATTGACGCCCGCGTTTTTCGTAGTCACTATTCCTGGTGACAAAGACAGTGGACACGGGTTAAAGATAACCCCAAAAAAGTTTAGTGTTTGTGGTGCGTAGTGCATGGCATGTTTATGTTACGCACTACGCATCAGTGTGATTGAATGGAGAGTCATGAAAGCACTCGCAAAAACCGCCGCCGACATGCCCGGTTCGGGCATCCGCGAGATTGTGCATCTGGCTCTGACCATGCCCGATGTGATCCGGCTGGAGGTGGGTGAGCCAAATTTTCCCACCCCGGCCCACATTGTCGAGGCGGCGCATGGAGCGGCCAACAGCGGATTTACCAAGTATGGTCCCAGCGGTGGCTTGTACTCTTTGCGTGAACTGCTGGCGGAACGGGTCACGCGCATCAACGGCTATCCCGTCGAAATGGCGCAGGTCAATGTCTCGGTGGGGGGGGTGCAGGGAATTTTGGCCGCTTTCTCGGCGGTGCTCGATCCGGGGGATGAAGTGCTCCTGCCCGACCCGGCCTGGCCGAATTATGAAATGGCCGTTCTGCTGCGCGAAGCTGTGCCAGTGCATTATCCCCTCTATATCGAACAGGGCTTTGTTCCGCGGGCTGAAGATATCGAACCCTTGATTACCGAGCGGACCAAACTGCTTATCCTCAACAGCCCCAGCAACCCCACCGGGGCGGTTTTTCCCCGTGAAACTATCGCCAGCCTGGTTGCCCTGGCCCAACGGCACGATTTGTATCTGCTGAGCGACGAAGTTTATGATGAACTGGTCTTTGAGGGGGAACACGTCAGCCCGGCGCTTTACGACCCTGAGCGAACTATCGCCATCTACGCCTTCTCTAAAACCTATGCTATGACCGGCTGGCGGGTCGGTTACGTGGTCGCCAACGAAACCATCTCAAAGACGATTACCAAAATTCAGGAGCCGATGATTTCGTGTGTGGCTTCGCCGGTGCAAAAGGCGGCCGAAGCGGCGCTGACCGGTCCCCAGGATTGTATCCGTGAAATGCGAGACTCGTACCGTAAACGGCGGGATGCGGTAGTTGCCCTGCTGAAAGAAGAGGGTTATTATGTTTACACCCCACGCGGCGCGTTTTATATTATGGTAGATGTCAGCGACGCCGGGGTGGATTCGCGCCAGTTTGCCCTCAATTTATTGGAAACAAACCGGGTGGCGGTTGCGCCGGGCACGGCTTTTGGGAACCTGGGCGACCATTTTGTGCGCATTTCGCTGGCTACGGAGAAAGGCCTGCTGTTAGAAGGGATACACCGGCTGTGCGAGTTTGTGAGGCATGAGGCGAAGAAGCGGTGAGGCGAGGAGGAGTGAGGCGAAGATGGTAGATGGTAGATGGTAGATGGTAAATATTCAATGGGGATTATCCTCTATCTTCTATCCTCTATCCTCTATCCTCTATCTTCTATCCTCTTCCCTCGCGTCCTCGCCTCACGCATCCTCGCGTCTAATGGAGTGAAAGCCCATGCGTTTGCAGGGTAAAGTCGCTATCGTCACCGGGGCAGGTTCCGGGAATGGCCGGGGTATTGCCCTGCGACTGGCCGAAGAAGGGGCCAGGGTGGTGGTGGCTGATGTGAATGAGCCGGGCGCGCGTGAAACGGCGGTACTGATTGAGGCGGCGGGCGGACAAGCCCTGGTCGTGCGGGCTGATGTCAGTCGGCGGGAGCAGGTAGAGGCCATGGTGGAGGCGGCCCTGTCCCGGTTTGGGCAGCTTGATATTCTGGTCAACAACGCCGGAGTCGAAACCCTGATCCCCTTTTTGGAACTGCCCGAAGCGGAGTGGGATCGGGTGTTAGCGGTTAATCTGAAAGGGCCGTTTTTATGCAGCCAGGCGGTTAGCCGGGAGATGGTCAAGGCCGGGCGGGGCGGCAAAATTGTCAATATCGCCTCGATTAATTCGGCCATTGCCCTGGCGAACCAGGCCCACTATGTTTCCTCCAAAGGCGGGCTGCTCATGCTCACCAGGGCTATGGCAGTTGACCTGGCCCCCTATAATATCAATGTCAATGCGGTGGGACCGGGGGTTATCGAGACGGCGATGACCGTCAACTCTTTGAGCAACCCGGCGCGGGTTGAAATGTTTATGAGCCGCATTCCGCTCAAACGCATCGGCCAGCCGCGCGATATAGCCAACGCGGTGCTCTTTCTGGCCTCGGACGAGGCTGATTACGTGACCGGCACAATTCTCTATGTGGATGGGGGTTGGTTAGCCCAATAATGGCTGAGAAAGAAATTCTGCGGGTTGAGAACCTCAACAAGTACTTTGGCGACCACCACGTGTTGAAGAATATCAACCTGCGGGTGCGCCAGGGTGAACACGTGGTTATTTTTGGGCCAAGCGGTTCCGGCAAGAGCACCTTGCTGCGCTGTATGAACCTGCTTGAAGAGCCGCAGTCAGGTTCGCTCTTTTTCCTGGGCAAAGATTACGGCCCCAAAGCGCCCAAAAAAACCTGGCCCTGGCAGAGCAACGACGGCCTGGCCGACCCGCGCTATCTGCGGACACATATTGGCATGGTCTTTCAGCAGTTCAACCTCTTTCCCCACCTGACCGTACTGGATAATGTCACTTTGGCCCTGCGCCGCACCAAAAAAATACCCCGGCCCGAAGCCAACGAGAAAGCCATGAAGCAGCTTAAGTCGGTGGGGCTGGAGCACAAAGCCCAGGCGTACCCCTCCCAGTTGTCGGGCGGCCAGCAGCAGCGGGTGGCCATTGCGCGGGCGCTGGTGATGGAGCCGCGCTTGATGCTGTTTGACGAGCCGACCTCGGCCCTGGACCCCGAACTGGTGGGCGAAGTGCTGGCAGTGATGAAAGATTTGGCCCTGGGCGGCATGACTATGGTTGTGGTCACGCACGAGATGGGCTTTGCCCGCGAAGTGGGCGATCATCTGGTTTTTATGGATGACGGCAACATTGTTGAAGAAGGCGGGCCGGAAGTGCTGGTCAATCCCACCAACGACCGCACCAAAATGTTTATCAAGGCGATTCTATGAAAAGGGAATTTCAGTTTCGCTGGGATTTTGTTTACGATCGCTGGGAACTGCTGGCCAAAGGACTGGGCATGACCCTGTACGTGTCGTTCTTGGGCATGATTTTGGCCCTGGCGCTGGGGCTGCTCATCGCCAATCTGCGGATGTCGAAATTTGCGCTGCTGCGCTGGCTGGCCCAGGCCTACATTAATATTTTCCGCGCTATTCCTCTATTTGTGTTCATTATCTGGATGTATTACGGCCTGCCTATCGTTTTGGGCATAGATTTCGACCCGATTACCGCCGGGGTGCTCTGCCTGGCCTTGCAGTATGCCGGCTGGCTGGCCGAGATTTACCGTTCCGGCATCGGGGCCATTGGCAAAGGCCAGCGAGAAGCGGCCCTGTCGCTGGGGCTGACCCGCTTTCAAAGCTTTTGGGATGTCATTTTTCCCCAGGCGTTTCGAATTATGCTGCCGCCGATGGGCAATCAATTTGTCGGTATGCTCAAAGACTCGTCCCTGGTGGGCATCATCGGCGTGTTTGAACTGGTACGGCAGGCGCAACTGGCCGTCTCGCAAACCTTCCGCCCGTTTGAATTTTACACCGCCATTGCCATCATCTACATCATCTTGACCCAGTTGCTCTCTCAGGGTGTCAGCGTCTTGGAGCGCCGCCAGCAAGTGTAAGATTGTCCAGATGTCAGTAGTCAGTAGTCAGATTATCTTTTCTGACTACTGACATCTGACTACCGATTACTGTATTATTGTTGGTTATTAAACTAAGGAGGAACAGGATCATGCAGCAAAAACAAAAAAATATGAGTCGCCGTCAATTTCTTAATTCAGCCGTGGTCGCTACCGCTGCCGGGGCTGCCGCCGCTGTGGCCATAGCCCCCGAAGCCCAGGCCAAAATTGCCGCGCCGCCGCTGCCCGAACTCTTGACCCCGGCTTACCGACCCCGCCGCCAGGACGCGCCGGTATCCTTGTTGGATGATATTCAGTCGCGGGGGACGCTGCGGGTGGGCATGACCCTTCAATTCGAGCCACAGATGTATCGCGATGAGAGCGGTGAGCCGGCCGGTTATGATGTCGAGCTACTGAAATTGATGGCCGCCGACCTCGGCACCGGGGTTGAACTGGATATTCAGGACCAGGAATTTGACGGCCTCATTCCGGCCCTGCTGGCCGGCAAGGTAGACCTTATTTCGGTGGGGCTGGTGGGCCGCCCCGGCGGCCGCCTGGAAACCATGTGGTTCTCCACCCCCTACGTGCCTTACCAGCAGGTGGTTATCGTTCCGGCGGACAGCACCGTAGCCGATGTAGCCGAATTAAACGCCTCCGGTAAGAAAATTACCGCCTTGACCGGCTCCACTGCCGCCGGGCTGGCCGCCCGCATCTTCCCCGAAGCCGAACTGGTCGAACTGCAACAGCAGCCGGCGCTGCTCGAAGTGGCTTCGGGCCGGGCCGACGGCGGGATTGTCGAAGCCTATCTGGCCGTCCCCTTTGTCGAAGAAAACCCCACCGCCAAGATTCTCAACCCCGAAGAACCCTTCTCTCTTGAATTTGGCTCTTATGCCCTGCCCCGCGGCGATCTGGACTGGCTTATGTGGGTCAACGGCTGGCTGCGCTACCGCAAAGGCCAGGGCGTCTTGCAAGCCCTATACGACCAGATTATCGGGCCGTCGCTGGGCGATACCCCGGTTTACAAGGAAATCCCGGCCTACTAAGTTTTCGTTCAACCAGAAGTTTTATCTCGGAGTCCAGACTTTTGTCTGGACTCCTTTTGTGCAAAAGTAACTCAATTGTAACTATTCAGCCATGTCATTTCGAGCGACGTTAGGAGCGAGAAATCTTCTAATCCGTGGTCTACAAACAACGGTCTCACAGATTTCGAGGCTGAAAGCCTCGAAATGACAAGAGGGGATGAGTAGTTGCAACTCCAAAATCGAAACGGGGTCTTTTGTGAAACTACAACATCGGGTGGCAATTGTGACCGGCGGAGCGCAAGGCATCGGCCAGGCAATTGCCCAGGGCCTGGCCCGCGAAGGTGCGGCAGTAGTGATTGCCGATCTTAAAGAGGACAAAGCGGCGGCGACAGCGACCAGTATTATCGAGACGGGCGGACGGGCGCTGGCCCTGAAGGTCAATGTATTGAACCTGGCCGACTTGCAGGCGATGGTTGACCAAACCCTGGCCCATTTCGGCCAGGTTGATATTCTGGTCAATAATGCCGGGATGCTTATTGTCAAGCCCTTTCTGGAAATGACCGAAGCCGATTGGGATTTGCAGATGGGCGTCAATTTAAAGTCGGCTTTTTTTGCCACCCAAAAAGTGGCTGAGGCCATGATTCGGGCCGGGCGGGGCGGGCGGATTGTCAACGTTGCCTCAACTTCCTCATTCACCGCTTCAACCATTCCCACCGTGCCCTATGATATTTCTAAAGCCGGGGTACACATGCTGACCAAATCGAGCGCGGTTCAACTGGCTAAATACGGCATTAATGTCAACGCTATCGCCCCCGGCACCATTGACACCGAACTGGCTCGCGGCGCGCTGGAACCGGAGAAGCTGGCCAAATTCGGCCAGGTCCGCATTCCCATCGGCCGCCTGGGGCAGCCCGCAGATTTGGTCGGAGCCGTCGTTTTCCTCTGCTCTGATGACTCCGCCTACGTTCTCGGTCATACCCTGGTCGTAGACGGCGGCTGGCTGGCTTGATTAATTGTGAATTGTGAATGATGAATTGTGAACGGGGTAATAGCTATAAGTGTTTCATTAACAATTCATACCGCAAGGGTATCCCTTTGGGACAATTGACTATTCACAATTCACCATTATTTTGATACCGCTCGGCTCAAACCCTGATACAATTTGCCCTTGCCAGCTCCTTAAAAGTTGTTTAAGATAACGCTACTTACAAGGCGAGAGAAACAAGCCTTTTAATTTAAACTTTTTGATTAAGGATAATCTTGCGTGTTACGTCTTCCGTTTTCTTACGCAAGACGTAACACGCAACACAAATTGGAACAAAAACCCTCCTTGAAGGACGACCCGCGATGGTCCAACCAATTGAAAAACTTCAACAGCTTTACACTTTTGCCATTAATAACCCGCCCGAACCATTTCAACTGCTGGACCAGGCCGGCAACCTGTTGACAGACACCCCACCCCTCAGCGATGAAGCGACGCTCAAGGGGCTGCGGGCTATCCTCTTGGGCCGCCGTTTTGATGAGTTGTGTATCAACTTGCAGCGGCGCGGCTTGATGGTCACATTTGCCCCCGGCATTGGTCAGGAAGCCTGTACCGTTGGCAGCGTCATGGCCCTCGATAGCAGCCGTGATTGGTTTGTGCCGCAGTACCGCGAGGCTGCGGGTCAACTGCTGCACGGCTCGCCCCTGGTAACCAATTTTTTGTGGCATATGGGCAGCCCGCTGGGCTTTTACATTCCCGACGGCGTGCGCATGCTCCCCTTCCAGGCCGGGGTGGCCGGGCAGATTTCTCACGCGGTGGGTCTGGCCTGGGGGTCGAAACTGCAAGGCAAAACCGATGTAGCCGTAGTTCACTTTGGCGAAGGGGCCACCTCGCAGGGTGATTTCTACGAACCGCTGAACCTGGCCGGGGTGGTCAAAGCGCCGGTCATCTTCTTTTGCCAAAACAACAACTGGGCCATCTCGACCCCGCGCCACCTCCAGACTGCGGCTCAAACCATTGCCCAAAAAGGGATTGCTGCCGGCGTTCCCGGTATTCAGGTGGACGGCAACGACCTTTTTGCCGTGTATACCGCCACCTGCCATGCAGTCGAGCGGGCCAGGCGCGGCGATGGCCCGACCCTTATCGAGGGCGTCACCTATCGTCTGGGTATCCATACTACCGCCGACGACTCCTCGCGCTACGAGCCGCCCGAATTCAAGGAGCAGTGGCGCGATAAAGACCCGGTGCTGCGCTTGCAGCGTTACCTGGAACGGCGCGGCAAGTGGAATGAGACTGTCGCCCAGGCGATGGAGGCGGACATCAAGGCTCAATTGGATGCCGCCTGGGAAGAAGCCCAGCGTGTCCCACCCTCGCAAACAGCGGAAAGTCTGACCCACGTTTTTGCCGAAATGACCCCCCGCCTTCGCCGCCAGCGCGACGAATTGAAAGGGGCCGCCGATGCCTGAGCTGACCATCGTTGAAACTATCCGTGACACCCTGCGTTACGAAATGGAGCGCGACCCGCGGGTGATGCTGTTGGGTGAGGATGTCGGCAAAACGGGCGGCGTTTTTCGCGCCACTGACGGCCTGTACGAGCAGTTTGGCCGGGAGCGGGTGGTAGATATGCCCCTGGCCGAAAGCGCCATTATCGGCTCTGCCGTAGGTCTGGCCATTTCCGGGTTGGTCCCGGTGGCTGAAATTCAATTTATGGGCTTTACCCACAATGCCTTCAACCAGATTGTCGAGCAACTGGCCCGTATGCGCTACCGTTCCTGGGGCAGCCTGCACGTGCCGGTCACAATCCGTACCCCCTACGGCGGTGGGGTGCGCGCCCCGGAAATGCACTCTGACTCGTTTGTGGCCCATTTTGCTCACTGCCCCGGCCTCAAATTGGTTGCCCCCGCCACTCCTGCCGACGCCAAGGGACTGCTCCTGTCGGCCATCCGCGACCCCGACCCGGTGATGTTTCTGGAACCACTGCGCGGTTACCGCCTCATTCGGGGCGATGTGCCGGACGGCGATTACACCGTGCCGCTGGGCCAGGCCAGGCTGGTCAGAGAAGGCCAGGACTGTACCGTTATTGCCTGGAGCGCGGCCGTGGAAGTGGCCAACCAGGCCGCGGACGACGCGGCTGCCCAGGGCGTATCGGTGGAAGTGATTGACCTGCGCACCCTGGTCCCGCTGGACATGGACACGCTGCGGGCGTCGGTGATGAAAACGGGCCGGGTGGTGGTGATAGACGAAGCCTCCTTCACCGGCAGCTTTGCCGCCGAGGTGCTGACCTCGCTGACCGAGGATGAGGATATTTTCTTCTCGCTCAAATGCCCGGTGGTGCGGGTCTGCGGGCCGGACACCCCTTATCCGGTCCAGATGCTGGAAGAAGGCTACCTGATTAATCGCCAGCGCGTGCTCAAAGCAATTTTGAAAAGCCTAGAGAGTTAAACCAGATGGCACGATTTGAATTCAAAATGCCCGATGTCGGCGAGGGGCTGGCCGATGTGGAAGTGGTGACATGGTTTGTCAAAATTGGCGACCGGGTTGAGGAAAACCAGCCCATTGCCGATGTCGAAACCGACAAAGCCATTGTGACCATGCCCGCCCCGGCCACCGGCCAGGTCATCGAACTGGCCGCCAAAGAAGGCGAGCGAGTCAAAGTTGGCGCGTTCCTGTTGGCGATTGAAACGGACGGCGGAGAGGCGAAGCCGCGAGAGGAAGCAGGGGAGCAGGGGAGCAGGGGAGCAGGGGAGCGGAATAGCGCAAACGTTCCAACCCTCCAACCCTCCAACCCTCCAACCCTCCACCCTCCACCCCCCAACCCCCAACCCCCGACTATCCTCGCTTCTCCCGTGGCCCGCAAGCTGGCCCACGATTTAGGCATCAAACTGGAAGATGTCAGCGGAACCGGCCCGCGCGGGCGAATCAACATTGAGGATGTGCAACGGCACGCCGATAGTCTACAAGCGGCCAAAGTTGCGCCAGTCCAGCCAGACGTTTCAGCTCCACCGACAAGTGAGGACGAGCGCATCGCGGTGCGCGGGCTGCGCCGCCGCATCGCCGAAGCTTTAACTGAGACAGCCCAAACTGTCCCCCATGTAACCGGCTTCCACGAATTTGACGCCGAGGCCCTGGTCAAAGAGCGGGCTTATTTGCAGCGACACGCCGAAGCCGCCGGGGTACGGCTGACCTATTTGCCGTTTGTCATCAAAGCCTGCGTCGAAGCCCTGAAGCAGCATCCCTATCTCAATGCCTCTTACATCGAGGGTGACGAGCCGGCCATTCTGCTCAAAAAGAGCTATAATATCGGCATTGCCACCGCCACCGACGAGGGGCTGGTGGTGCCGGTGCTGCATAATGCCGATCAGTTCGATTTGTTCGAGTTGGCTCGCCGGACTGATGAGCTGGTGGCGGCGGCGCGTGAGCGGCGGGCCACGCCGAAGGATATGCAAAACGGGACCTTTTCCATTACCAACGTCGGCCAGATGGGCGGCTGGTTTGGCACCTCCATCCTGCGCGCCCCCGAAGCGGCTATCCTGGGCATTGGCAAAATCGAGGACAAAGCGGTGGTCCGTCAGGGCCAGATTGTCGCCCGGCCTATTTTGCCCCTCGCCCTAACCTTCGACCACCGGGTAATTGACGGTCAGGAGGCGTTGGCCTTTGTTCAAACCCTGCGGCGCTACCTGGAAGAAGACCCTCGCAGCCTGTCGCTGAGGTAGAAGAGGTCCACAGATGAAGAATTGTAACCACTCAGCCCTGTCATTTCGAGCGACGTTAGGAGCGAGAAATCCCCTAATCCGTAGTTTGCAGACTACGACCTCAAAGATTTCTCGGCTTTCAGCCTCGAAATGACATGGAGGGTAAGAAATTAGCTCGTTCCCAATCTGGAGATTGGGAACGCATTTGCCTGCAAACTCTGTTTGTAAAGAGCTTTAGAAACAGAGTTTCTGACCCAAGGGCGTTCCCAAATAGGAATTTGGGAACGAGATGAAGTGACAGGAACAGTAGCGAGCCTGAGAAATGTCAGACATAGAGATTGCCAATAAAACCGACTGGGAAGCAAAAATTCTGATCCCTGGTTTAGAGGCTGAACCGGAACGGCAGGCCAATTTTGCCACCATCTCCGGTTTGCCGTTGGAGCGAGTCTACACCCATGAGGACCAGCCGGACGGTGAGGCCGGGTTGGGCTATCCCGGCGCATATCCGTTCACTCGCGGCGTCAGCCCGACCATGTACCGCAGCAACTTTTGGGTCATGGGCATGTATTCCGGCTACGGCTCGGCGGAAGAGGCCAATCAGCGCTACCGGGCGCTGCTGGAACGGGGCCAGACCGGCTTCTCTATCGCCCTGGATTTGCCCACCCAATGCGGTTACGATGCCGACCACCCCCTGGCCGCCGGCGAGGTGGGCAAAGTGGGGGTCCACATCGGCTCGCTGGCCGATATGGAGCGCCTGTTCGAGGGCATCCCGCTGGAAAAAGTGCGCCAGATTCGTACCACGGCCAACTCCATCGGCCCGATTATCGCCGCAATGTATATTGCCGCCTTCGAGAAGCAGGGGGTCAATTTGGCCGACACTCGTATGTTTATTCAAAACGACGTGCTCAAGGAGTACATCGCCCGCGGCACGTACATCTTCCCGCCCGAAGCCGGGGTCAAGCTGTCGGCGGATGTGATTGAATATTGCGCCCGCTATCTGCCCGGCTGGACCCCGCTGGCGATGAGCGGCTACCACATTCGGGACAGCGGCAGCACGGCGGCCCAGGAACTGGCTTTCACCTTTGCTAATGGTCTGGCTTATGTGGACGATGTCCTGAAACGTGGCCTCGATATTGACACCTTTGCCCCGCAGCTTTGGACTTTTCTTTCGGCCGGGATTGATTTTTTGGAAGAGGTCGCCAAGTTCCGGGCGGCCCGGCGCATTTGGGCTAGGTTGATGCGTGAGAAATATGGGGCGCAAAACCCCGAAGCGATGAAATTAAAAATCTTTGCCTACACCCTCGGCGGCAATCTGGTGGCCCAGCAGCCGTTGAACAATATTGCTCGGGTGGCGATTGAGACGCTGGCAGCGGTGTTGGGCGGGGTGCAAACCATCGCCACTTCTTCTTATGATGAAGCCTACTCTATCCCCACCGAAGACGCGGCCACGGTGGCCCTGCGTACCCAACAAATTGTGGCTCACGAGGCTGGCGTAACCGGCACCGTGGACGCGCTGGGCGGGTCGTATGCCATCGAGCGCCTAACCGACACATTGGAACAGGAAGTGCAGTCTTATCTGGACAAGATTGAGGCGTTGGGTGGGGCTGTGCGCTGCATCGAAAACGGCTTTTACCACCGCGAATTATCCGAGGCGGCCTATCGTTACCAGCGCCAGCTTGAAACCAACGAGCGTATCCTGGTCGGCCTGAACGCTTTTCAGAGTCAAACTGAGGAAAAGATACCCGTTTTCAAAGGCAACCCTGAAACCGAGCAGCGCCAGATCGAGCGGCTGCAAACGCTTCGCCGGCAGCGCGACAACGCCCAAGTCCAGCAATGTCTTGCTGATTTGGTTGCGACAGCGCGGGCCAACGAAAACCTGATGCCCGCTCTAATTGAAAGCGTCAAAACCTACGCCACCCTCGGCGAAATCTGCGAGGCCCTGCGGGGGGTGTATGGAACGTTCAAGCCGAGTCAAGTGATTTGAACGTGTTTCGTCTTTCGTCTTACGTGTCCCGTTTTTTACGCAAGACGCAAGACGTATCACACACCACGAGGATTTTTATTATGTCCCAAGCCGTCATCATCTCAGCCGTCCGCACGCCGATTGGTAAACGCAACGGCTTGCTCAAAGATACCCATCCCACGGAATTAGCCGCGGCAGTATTGAACGAAGTTATTCGCCGGGCCGGAGTTGACGCGGGCCAGGTGGACGACATTATCATGGGCTGCGTCTCGATGGTAGGCGACCAGGCGCTCAACATTGGGCGCAACGCGGCCTTGCTGGCCGGCTTTCCGCCCGAAGTGCCGGCAGTGACGATTGACCGCCAATGCGGCTCCAGCCAGCAGGCGGTTCATTTTGCGGCCAGCCTGATCGAGAGCGGCGCGGCAGAGATTGTCATTGCCGCCGGGGTGGAAAGCATGACTCGTGTGCCGATGGGCAGCACCCGCGCCAACGGCCCCGGCGAACCCTTCACCGCGGCGCTCCAGGCTCGCTACCCGATGGTCCAAATGGGCCTGTCGGCGGAGATGATTGCCGAGAAGTGGCAGTTATCGCGGGAAGTGCTGGACGAATTCAGCTTCCGCAGCCATTCCCTGGCCGCTCAGGCCATAACCGAGGGCTACTTCCGGCGCGAAATTCTGCCGCTTGAGGTGACCGTTGACGGAGAGATCCGGCGCATGGACAGCGACGAAGGCGTGCGAGCAGATACCAGCCTGGAAAAGCTGGCCGCGCTCAAAACTCCCTTCAAAGAAGGGGGAGTGATTACCGCCGGCAACGCCAGCCAGATTTCCGATGGCGCGGCGGCCCTGCTGCTGATGTCGGAGGCGAAGGCGGCGGCGTTGAGGTTGACCCCCCGCGCCCGGATTGTGGCTCAGGCGGCAGTGGGGGATGACCCGGTGCTGGCCTTGACTGCGCCCATTCCGGCCACGCGCAAGATTTTGGCTAAGGCCGGGCTGACCGTGGCTGAGATGGACCTGATCGAGATCAACGAGGCCTTTGCTTCGGTGGTGCTGGCCTGGGCCAACGAGATTCAACCGGACATGGCGCGGGTCAATGTCAACGGCGGGGCGATTGCTTTAGGGCATCCGCTCGGCGCGAGCGGGGCGCGGCTGATGACTACCCTTTTGCACGAACTGGAACGCCGCCAGGGTCGCTACGGCCTGCAAACCATGTGCTGCTTCGGCGGCCTGGGTGTGGCAACGATTATTGAAAGAGTCGCAGGGTAGCAAGTAGCAAGGTAGCAGGTAATAGAGTAATAGTAGCAAGGTAGCAGTCTGTTTTTTGCTACCCTGCTACCTTGCTACATGTTCTTTTATTTGAATGGAGAACTTATGAGTCAACTCCCCAAACCCCTTGACGGGATCAAGGTGCTGAGTTTTGAAATTCAGGTGGCCGGGCCGTACTGCTCCATGATGCTGGCCGATCAGGGTGCGAGCGTGATTAAGGTTGAGCGGCCCGAAGGCGGTGATACCGCTCGCGGCGGCGCGCCGAAGATCAAAAACGACAAGGGCGAGACGCAGAGCGGTTACTTTCTGCGCTTCAATCGCAACAAACGCAGCGTCACCCTCAACCTCAAAAGCGAGCGAGGCCGCCAGATTTTTCGGGATTTGGCGGCGCAGTCCGATGTGCTGGTGGAAAATTTTCGACCCGGTTTGTTGAGCGAGATGGGCCTGGGCTACAAAGAACTGGCCGAACTCAACCCCGGTTTGATTTACGCCAGCATTTCCGGCTTTGGCAGCATGGACGGTTATCATGGGCCGTTTAGCAAGCGGCCGGCCTACGATATTGTGGCCCAGGCCATGGGCGGCTTGATGAATACCTGCGGCCAGGCCGGCGGCCCGCCGACCTGGCTGGGCGTCGCTCTCGGCGATATTGTCTCCGGGATGCAGGCGGCTTACGGAATTATGCTGGCGCTGTACGAGCGCACCCGGACAGGTCGCGGCCAGTACCTTGACGTTTCGATGTACGACACCATCATCGGCCTGGCCGAGCGCTCGGTCACCGCGTACTCGCTGACTCAGCACATTTTGGAGCGCGGCCGCGAACCGTACATGGCCCCCTGGGGGCCGTTTGAGTGCCAGGACGGCTGGGTAGCTTTGATTGTGGCCACCGAAGGCGATTGGGCCAAGTTCTGCCAGGCCATCGAGCGGCCTGATCTGGTGGGGCATGAGGGAGCCACCTCCGGGCCGGAGCGGGCCAAAAATATGGCCGGCTGGCTGGGCGAAATTATCGAAGGCTGGTTCCGTGGGCAAACCAAAGCCGCCGCCACCGAAAAGCTGCTGGCGGTGGGGCTGCCCATTGGCCCCGTGCAAAACGCTCAGGAGATTTTTGAGTGCCCCCACGTCGAGGCCCGCCATTTGCTGGTTGACGTGCCCGATCCCATTCTCGGCTCGGTCAAGCTGGTCGGTCCGGTGGTCAAGCTATCCAACAGCCCCAAACCCATCACCGGCCCCGCCCCCCTCTTAGGCCAGCACAACGCCGAGGTTTTGACGGAATTGTTGGGCTATTCTGAAGAGCAGGTAGCGCAGTTGAGAGAAGAAAATATCATCTAAAGCAGCAGAGTGGCAAAGCGCAGAGATAGACCTGCTACCTTGCTACCCTGAAAGGATAGTTCCATGACTGAAGTCGTTGTTATCAGCGCCGTGCGTAGCCCGTTTGGCAAGTTTGGCGGCGCGTTGAAAGATTTTACCTTACCCCGTCTCGGTGGGCTGGTGGTTGCTGAGGCCATTCGCCGGGCCAAGCTCGATCCGGCCGAGGTGGAAGAGGTGGCGACGGGAGTCAATCTGCCCGGTGCGGACCGCTCGATTGCCCGGCAGGTCTTGATCGAGGCCGGCATTCCGCCTAACCGGGTGGCTTATACGGTGGATCGGGCCTGCTGTTCATCGCTGGCGGCCATCACCCTGGCCTCGCGCTCGATCCGGCTGGGTGACGCGAATATCGCCGTGGCCGGCGGCACGGAGAACATGAGCAAAGTGCCCTACTTCTTAACCGACTTCCGCTGGGGTCATCGCCTGGGGGATGTCACTTTGAAAGATCAGTTGGTCATTGCCTGCCCGATGACCGGGAAGCCGCGCGCGGTGCAGGCCGGGGAAGAAGCGGTCGAGTATGGTATCACCCGCGAGGAGCAAGATCGCTGGGCGGTGCGCAGCCATCACAACTGGGCCAGGGCCAAAGAAGCCGGCAAATTTGACGATGAGTTGATGGCGATTGAAGTGCCGCAGGAGCGCGGCGGGCCGGTTCTCTTCACCGAAGACGAGTCGCCCCGGCCTGATACGGCCCTGGAAAAGCTGGCGAAACTGCCGCTCATCTACGGCAGCCCGACGGTGACGGCGGGCAACGCGCCCGGCCTCAATACCGGCGCGTCGGCCCTGGTGTTGATGTCCAAAGAGGAAGCCGCCCGCCGGGAGAAGCAGCCCCTGGCGACGCTGCTGGGTTGGTCCATGGCCTCCGGCCACCCCGACCGCATCGCCTCGATCCCGGCCGAGTCGGCCCGGCTGGCCCTGGAAAAGGTCGGCTTGACCATTGACGAGATAGACCTGATTGAAATTAATGAAGCTTTTGCGGCGGTACCGCTCGTCTCGACCCTGATCATGGCCGGCCGCGACCCGGACAAGGCCGAGCAAATCCGGGCTAAAACCAATGTCAATGGCGGGGCTATTGCCATCGGCCACCCAACCGGGGCCACCGCAGCCCGGCTGGTCATGACTCTGATCTACGAACTGCGCCGCCGCCGTGAAGCCGCCGGGGATACCCGGCCTTACTACGGTTTAGCCACCCTCTGCGGCGGTATCGGCGAGGCAGAAGCAGTGATTGTCAAAGTAGACGGTAGACAGTAGATGGGGGATTTATCTTCCCCTTACTCCCGAGGAAGCAATGAAAACACTACGCATTGGCAACGGTTCGGCCTATTGGGGCGATATGCTCGACCCGGCGGTGGAGCTGGCCGACAAAGGCGAACTGGATTACCTGGGCCTCGATCATCTCTCGGAGTTGACGATGGCCCTGCTGCAGCGGCAGAAAAACAAAAATCCCAACCAGGGCTACATCCCCGATTTGATCCCCTGGACCGAGGCGCTGCTGCCGCTGACCCGCCAAAATGGGGTCAAGATGATTACCAACGCCGGGGGCGCTAACCCCGAAGCGGGCGGGCGTGAAGTGGTCGAACTGGCCCGCCGTCTGGGCTTTGCAGGCATGCAGGTTGGGATTGTGACCGGCGACGATGTGTCTGATAAGCTCGACGCCCTGGCGGCGGAGGGGGTCAACTTTGTCAACCTGGATACCGGCGAAGAAGGACTAGAGCGTATCCGCCAAAATATGGTGGCCGCCCACGCCTATATCGGCTCCGAAGGAGTTATCGAGGCGCTGGCCGGTGGGGCGGAGATGGTCATTACCGGCCGCGTCTCCGACAGCGCCCTGACTGTGGGGCCGATTATGCACGAGTTTGGCTGGACGTTTGACCGGCCCGATTGGAACCGCATCGGCGCGGCGGTGGCGGTGGGGCACATTATCGAGTGCGCCTGCTTTTGCACCGGCGGCGGCTCGTGCCAGTGGCGCGAGGCCGTCGAACCCTGGCATATCGGCTTCCCCATCGCCGAATTTGGTGAGGATGGCAGCGCGATGATTACCAAAGTGCCCGGCTCCGGCGGCGTGGTCAACCAGTGGACGGTCAAAGAACAGATTACCTACGAAGTGGCCGACCCGCGCAACTACATCCTGCCCGACGGCGTGGTTGATTTCAGCACCCTGCGCCTGAAAGAAATTGGCCCGGACCGGGTCTACGTGAGCGACATCAGCGGCAAACCTCGGCCCGACACCCTGAAAGTGCTTATCGGCTACCAGGATGGCTGGATTGCCGAGGGGTTGCTGCTCTACTCCTGGCCCGACGCCCTGGCCAAAGCCCGCCGCTCCGAGGATATTGTGCGCAAGCGGCTCAAGCTGCTGGGCGTCGAGCCGGAAGAGCTGCGCTTCGATTATTTGGGCGTCAACACCTTGCACGGCTCGACCGCGCCGCTGCCGGAAGGCGACATGAATGAAGTGGGCCTGCGCCTGGCGGCCAAGTGCCGCACCCAGCAGGAAGCCGACGTGGTGCGCCGCGAGGCCACCCACCTGTGGACGCTCGGCGGGGCGGGGACCGCCTTTGGTGTACCCTTCCGCCCCCGCCCGGTCATCGCCGCCTGGCCGACGCTTGTGCCACGCGATGCGCTGAAGATTGAGACGAGGGTCTATACGGTGTAACGTGTTGCGTGTTGCGTAAAAAACGGAACAGGCAACACGCTCACTAATAGACAAATCACTTAAAAGTCATACTATCATTGTAGCAGCGACGGCTCCCACGCCGTCGCTTGGCCGGGCGTGGGAGCCCGGCCCGCTAAAAGATTGTACGATGTTTATCTGCTTTGTCTATAAGATTTATTTTCTTGGAGTACCGATGATCGCAAATCCGAAATATCTGAGCCTGGCCGAACTGGAAGCCGGGTTAGAGCATGTCCGTCAGTCGCCCCAGGATGGCGGGGTTTTGGTCTTGATTGTGCGCCGACCTCAGACTGATGAGCGGGAAAGCTTGGAACAGGCCGAACTGGACTTGAACGAGGGTCTGGTGGGTGATAATTGGAAAGTTCGCGGTAGTTCGCGTACGGGGGATGGCTCGGCTCACCCGGAAATGCAACTGACGCTGATGAACTCCCGGCTGATCAGCCTGATTGCCCAGGAGCAGGAGCATTGGGCTTTGGCCGGGGATCAACTCTTTGTTGACCTGGATTTGAGCGTGAGAAATGTCCCACCGGGGACACAACTGGCTCTGGGTTCCGCCGTGATCGAAGTGACCGGCCAACCCCACACCGGCTGCCAAAAATTTGCCGGGCGCTTTGGCCCGGATGCGTTGAAATTTATCAACTCGCCGCTGGGCCGGCAGTTGCAACTGCGCGGCATCAATGCCAGAGTGGTGCAGTCCGGGGTGATTCGGGTGGGTGATGGGGTGAAGAAAATATAGATGTGGCGTTGCACTCAAGGTTGAGACGCAGGGGTATACAGGATGTGTAAATTATTCGCGGCGTGACAAAGTTTAGGGTCAACTTGTCGGTCTGGGCGCTTAACATTTCATCACAGGTAAATCAATTGAGATATAAAGAAGATTCACGACACTTATGAGTACAACCATCTTAAGCATATTGTCTGGAATAGTAGGTATGTTTGGATGGGGAATATACGACTTTCTGGGCGGTGTTTTTGCTAAACAGATTGGACCCTTCAAGTCTTTCTTTTGGTCACAATTGGCTGGTTTAATATCTGCCCTTCTGCTTGCCTTTGTTTTTACAATAAACATCAATGTTCCTATCCTGGTAATCATTTTGTTTCCAATTGCGGCAATTGTTTATTCTGCTGGATATTTGTTTTTCTTCAAAGGTTTTGAAATAGGCAATGTATCAATCGTTGCCGCAACCATGAATCTATGGGCTGTGTTTACCATGTTGTTTGCTTTTATCTTTATGGGACAGCGGCTTTCTACGATCCAAACTTTAGGCGTCCTGATGATTATCTCTGGCGTTACTTTAGCATCCTTACATTGGAATGATATCAAGAATCAAAGATTTCAACTTTCAGCAGGCGTCAAGGAAGCAGTCTTAGGAGCTTTTTTCTTTGGCACCTTCTGGAATATTAGCGAGATTATTTCCGAAGAAGTCGGCTGGCTATTAACAACGCTGTTTGTAAAATTTGGGCTTGTTTTATTCTTGCTAATCTTCTCCTTTCTGGTAAGACGAGAGATTGGCTTAACGAAAAGTTCCACCAAAACAAAATACACGGTTATAGTGATGGGCATTATTGAGGCTTGCGCCATAGCGGTTGTTAATTATGGATTGACGATTGGAGATGCAATATTGATTACGCCTATCGCCTCTGCCTTATCAATAGTGACTATAACTCTAGCTGTTATTTTCTTAAAAGACAAGATTACCAAACTTCAAAGACTTGGAATCATCACCGCAATTGTTGGTATAATCGTAACTGCATTCTAAATGCTCACTCGAATTTCTTGGATAGTTTTTTTACAGCCAATGAGACTTGCGTTTATAAAATGTGACCAACAACCGCCTGTGGCCGATGACACAAGCGAGATTTTTATTAAGGTTGATTTTGCCACTTTGGGCGAGGCGTCAAGCATAGGTACGTCGGGCGTGGCTGATGCGGAGCGTTATGAGCGCAGATTTTTATAAGAACAAAACATAATCAACGCAACTATGACCGAACCCAAAATCCTCTACCAAATCGAAGATCGCATCGCCCGGATTACCCTGAACGACCCGGACCAGCGCAACGCCCTGACCTACGCCATGGTCGGCGAGTTGATTGCCGCGCTGCGCCAGGCGGAGGCCGACGACGCGGTGCGGGTGGTGCTGCTGGCCGCCGCCGGCAAACATTTCTCGGCGGGGGGCAATCTGCGCGAGTTTGCCGCTGAGATTGACCAGCCGGCTTTTTATCACTGGCAAAGCGGCGCGCTGTGGGAAGAGCTGTTCAGCCTGCCGCCGCAGATGACCAAGCCGGTGGTGGCGGCGGTGCAGGGCTACGCCCTGGCCGGCGGCTGTGCCCTGGCCGCCCTGTGCGATCTGGCCGCGGCCGCCGACGACGCCCAGTTCGGCATGACCGAGATCAGGATTGGCTTGTTCCCATTGGTGGTCTTGCCGGCCATTCGCCGGGCTGTGGGCGACAAAAAAGCGCTGGAGTTATCGCTGACCGGGGCCATGTTCGACGCGTACGAGGCGTTACGCATTGGTCTGGTCAATCGGGTAGTGCCTGCCGCCCAGTTGGAAGAGTCGGCTCTGGCCTTGACCCGCGACCTGGCCGAGAAAAGCCGCGAAGCCCTGCACCTGGGCAAGCGGCTCTTCTGGGATACGGCCGGGATGACCTACGCTCAGGCAATCTCGTATGGCCGGAGTCTGCGGGTCAACTACATGCTCAGTGAAGATTTGCGCGAGGGCACAACGGCGTTTTTGGAGAAACGGAAGCCGAAGTGGTAACTATCTTGCGTCTTGCGTCTTCCGTTTATTCACGCAAGACGCAAGACGTAAGACGCAAGATGAATTGAACTAAAATACCAAACGAGGAATTTCGATGCCAGACCGCTATTTTGAGGAGTTTGAACCCGGCCAGCGCTGGGTGACGCGAGGGCGCACGCTGACCGAGGCCGATATTGTCAACTTTTCGGGCTTGAGTTCCGATTTTCACCCGATCCATGTGGACAAACAGTACGCCGCTCAGAGCCGTTTCGGGCAGCGGATTGCCCAGGGCTTTTTGGTTATGTCCATGGCCACCGGCATGGTTCCCGCCGACCCGGAAAAGTGCGAAGCCCTCTACGGCGTGGACAAGCTGCGCTTTCTGCGGCCCGTTTTCATCGGCGATACAATCCACCTGGAAATGGAAGTGACCGGTCTGCGCGAGCGCAATGATGGGGCCGGGGTGGTCGAATTTAAGTTTGAGGTGATTAACCAGGACGGCCAGCCAGTACTGGTGAACAGCTACAGCCTACTAATGAGGAAACGACCTGTAGGCTAAAGACTTTTAATCACGAATGACACCAATGGACGAATGACGCGAATTCTATAAAACATTTTTACCATTCGTTCCATTCGTCTCTTCGTGCTATTCGTGATTTATATGAGGTAAACTATGCAAAAAGTGCAATTAAAAGAGTTGGCCTTCGTCAGGTCTGGCGACAAAGGTGATATTTGCAATATTGGCCTGCTGGCTCTGAACGCCGAAAATTACGAGATTATCCAGCGCGAGGTGACGCCGGAGCGGGTCAAAGCCTTTTTTGGCGACATGGTTAAAGGGCCGGTCAAAATTTACGAACTGCCCAACATCCACGCTCTGGAAATTGTGCTGCACAACGCCCTCGACGGCGGCGCCACCCGCACCCTGCGCTTTGATCAAACCGGCAAAGCGATGGGCACGGCGCTGTTGCGGATGGAAGTAGCAGTCGAATAAAAGGATTTACGATTTCAGATTTACGATTTACGATTTGAAAGAGTTAATCGTAAATCGTAAATCGTAAATTGGTTACGCCTATGTTTCAAGGAGATACATCATCATGTCCGACCAACCCTCCCCCCATCCCCAGGAACGCTTGATCGAGACGATTGAGCGCTTCAAAAAGGGTGGGGCTGAAAAGTATCACCAGAGCTTGAAAGAACAAAACAAAATGTTTGTGCGGGACCGGCTCGACTATCTGCTCGACCCCGGTACTTTTGTGGAAGACGGCCTGCTGACCCGCAGCCTGGACAACCTGCCCGCCGATGCCGTTGTGACCGGCTTTGGCAAAATCAATGGCCGCCAGGTGGCCGTGATTGCCAACGATATGACCGTCAAGGCCGGCACTTGGGGCCGCAAAACTTACCAGAAAATGACCTACACTCAGCTTAAGGCCGATGAGTTGGGCATCCCGCTGATTTACCTGATTGATTCGGCGGGGGCGCGGCTGGACGAGCAGCAGTACTGCTACGCCGGCCACGACGCCATGGGTAATATTTTCTACAACCAGATTCAAATTTCGGGCCGGGTGCCCCAGATTTGCGTCCTTTTTGGGCCGTCGCCGGCCGGGTCGGCTTATGTGCCGGCGCTGTGCGATATTACGATTATGGTGGATAAAAATGTCAGCGCCTACCTCGGCTCGCCGCGCATGGCCGAAATGGTCATCGGTGAAAAAGTAACCCTGGAGCAGATGGGCGGGGCGCGCATGCACTGCGCCATGAGCGGCCTGGGCGATTATCTGGCCAAAGATGAAACCGAAGCCCTTGACGCGGCCAAACAGTATTTTGATTTTATGCCCCAAAACTGGCAGGAAAAAACAGCTTTGGTCGAACCGAAAGAGCCGGCTCCTGGCCGCCAGCTCGAGGAGATTGTGCCGGTGCATCAGGGCACGCCCTTTGATATGTACGAGTTCATCAACCGGGTGATTGACGAGGGCAGTTGGTTTGAGATCAAAAAACTGTTCGCCCCGGAACTGATCACCGGTCTGGCCCGGCTGGGCGGGCGGCCGGTGGGCATTGTGGCCAACCAATCCAAGACCAAAGGCGGGGTTATCTTTGTGGATTCGTCGGACAAGGCGGCCCGTTTTATCTGGATGTGCAATGCCTACAACATCCCGCTGCTCTTCCTGTGCGATGTGCCCGGCTTTATGATCGGTTCGCACGTGGAAAAGCAGGGCATCATTCGCCACGGGGCCAAGATGCTCTTTGCCGTCTCGGAGGCCAAAGTTCCGCGCATCTGTGTGATGGTGCGCAAGGCGTATGGCGGCGGTTACCTGGCCATGTCGGGCAACCCCATGCAGCCCGACTGCACCATCGCCCTGCCGACCGCTCGCCCGGCGGTGATGGGGCCGGAAGCGGCCATCAACGCCATTCACTACAACAAAATCATGGAACTGCCCGAAGAAGAGCGCGAAGCCTACATCGCTGAGAAGCGCCGCGAGTATGAAGAAAATATTGATCCCTACTCCGTCGCCTCGGAGTTCTTCATCGAGAATGTTGTCCCCGGCTACGCTTTGCGCCAGGAATTGATCAACCGCTACAACGTTTATTCCCTCAAGGAAGTCAAACGGATCGAGCGGCGTAATGGGGTCATGCCGGTTTAATTTACGATTTCAGATTGATGATTTACGATTACTTTTTTTAATCGTAAATCGGGGGTAACTACTCAGCTATGTCATTTCGAGCGACGTTAGGAGCGAGAAATCTTCTAATCCGTAGTTTGTAGACAGCCATCTCGAAGATTTCTCGGCTTTCAGCCTCGAAATGACATGGGGGATGAGTAGTTACAATCGGGGATTAAAAAGGATTAATGTGGAATGTTTGATAAAGTTTTGATCGCCAACCGGGGCGAGATTGCCTTGCGTGTGATCCGGGCCTGCCGGGCGCTGGGGGTCAAAACGGTGGCGGTTTACTCTGAAGCCGACGCAGAGGCCAGGCATGTGACCGAAGCTGATGAAGCCGTGTTGATTGGCCCACCGCCCACGCCGGCCAGTTATCTGAACATCGAAGCGATTCTGGGGGCCGCCCGCCAGACCGGGGCGCAGGCCGTCCATCCCGGCTACGGCTTTATGTCCGAAAACGCCGAATTTGCCCGGCGCTGCGCCGAGGCCGGGCTGGTCTTCATCGGCCCGCCGCCGGACGTCATCCAGAAAATGGGCGACAAGGTAGCAGCCCGGCAGATGATGGCCGCCGCCGGGGTGCCAATTGTGCCGGGCACGCCGGGCTATCTCACCTCCGACCCCGCCGAAATGGCCGTGCTGGCCGAAAGCGTCGGCTATCCGCTCCTGATCAAAGCGGCGGCGGGAGGCGGCGGCATTGGCATGATCCAGGTGGCCGGGCCGGAAAAGCTGGCTGCCGGGTTGGAGCAAGCCCAGCGACGAGCGCAGCAGGCTTTTGGCAATCCGGCCCTTTACCTGGAACGGTATATCACTCAGCCCAAGCATATCGAGGTGCAGTTGTTGGGCGACAGGCACGGCCATCTGATCCATCTGTTTGAGCGGGAATGTTCAGTGCAGCGCCGCCACCAGAAGGTGATCGAAGAGTCGCCTTCGCCGGTCCTCGACCCGGAGACGCGGCAGCGCATCGCTCAGGCAGCTTTGTTGGCGGGTCAAGCCGTCGGTTATCAAAACGCGGGGACCGTCGAGTTTATTATGGACCAGGACCGCCACTTTTATTTTCTGGAGATGAATACTCGTATCCAGGTGGAGCATCCCGTCACCGAAATGGTCACGGGGGTGGATTTGGTGCAGGCGCAGCTCAAAATTGCCGCCGGCGAAGCGCTGTCCATCCATCAGAGCGATTTAAGCCAGCGCGGCCATGCCATCGAGTGCCGCATCTACGCCGAGGACCCGGTTAACTTTTTTCCTTCGCCGGGCACGATTACGGCTTACCAGGAGCCAGGTGGTGAGCACATCCGGCTGGACTCGTGGGTGGGTACGGGAACGGTCGTCAGCCACTTTTACGACCCGCTGCTGGCTAAACTGATTGTCTGGGGAGCGAATCGGGCCGAAGCTATTGCCCGTACCCAGGCGGCGCTGGCCGAGTTTCAAATCGAAGGGATCAAAACTAATCTCTCCCTGCATCAAAAAATTCTGGCCCACCCAGCCTTTGTGGCCGGAACGTATGATGTCAGCTTACTCACCCAACCTTTGTAGGACAAGCTGATAACGCTAAAGAAATTAGTTCGGTAAAAATTACACCGAGAAACACGGAGAAGGCACGGAGATTCGCTGAGATTTCTCTGTGATCCTTTGTGTCCCCTCTGCGAAACTCTGTGTTCCTGTTTACCGGAATATCAGGAGGAAATAACACGATGGAAATTGTAGCGCCTCTGACCGGCAATGTCTGGCGAATTTTGGTGAGCGAAGGGGATGTGGTCAGCGCCGGGGATACGCTGGTCATCCTGGAGTCTATGAAAATGGAAATCAATGTGGATACCGTTTTCGATGGCACGGTGGTCAAAATTTTGAAACAGGAAGGCGAAATGGTTCAGGGCGATGAACCTCTTATCATCCTTGATTAAACGATGGACGCCATTCGCCTGATCTCCACCGTTGACACCCATACCGCCGGGGAGCCAACCCGGATTGTCACCGCGGGTCTGCCGCCTCTGCCCGGCGCAACGATGGCCGCCAAACGGGATTATTTTGCCACCCATTTAGATGGTGTGCGCCGTTTTTTAACCCAGGAGCCGCGCGGCCATTCGGCCATGCACGTGGCCGTGTTGACGGCTCCCACCCGGCCCGAAGCCGATGCGGCCGGGTTGATTATGAACTCCTTTGGCTTTCTGAATATGTGCGGCCACGGCACGCTCGGTGTGGTGACAGCCCTGGTTGAATTGGGCCTCGTCTCCGTTACCGAGCCGGTCACACGGCTTACTTTTGAAACCCTGGGCGGTCTGATCCCGCTGGAAGTAGAAGTTACAGGTCGGACGGTCAAAAACATTACTTTTCGTAACTTACCGGCCTTTTCCTACCGCCACAATATCGCCCTTGATCTGCCCGCCCTGGGTCAGGTAATTGTAGATGTGGTTTACGGCGGTCTGTGGTATGGGGTGGTCGAAGCGGCGCAGGTAGGTTTGCCGCTCGACTCGGCGCACATTGACGAACTGCTACGGTTGGGTGTGGTCATCCGCCGGGCGTTGAACGAGCAGATCCAGGTGCGCCATCCGGCCACCGGCCAGCCGGAGCGAATCGAATTGACCCTGTTCATCGGCCCGCCCGACCATCCAGACGCGCACGGCAAGGGCCTGGTGACAATGGGCCAGCACATCTTCGACCGCTCGCCCGGCGGCACCGGCACTTCCGCCCGTATGGTCCATTTGTGGGCAAAGGGTCAACTACCGTTGGGCCAGGAATTTATCCACGAGAGTATCATCGGCACGCTTTTCCGGGGGCGGCTGGTCGAGGAGACGGCCATCGGCAGCCACCCGGCCGTCATCCCCGAAATCAGCGGGCGGGCTTTTATCACCGGCATGCACCAATTTGTGCTCACCGCCGATGACCCGCTGGCGGAAGGGTTTTTGGTCGGAGGACCGTGAAACTGAGGGAACTAAGGGAATTCGTAGGAACTGAAAGGGCTTCAAGTTCCCTCAGTTCCCTTAGTTCCTTTTTCAGAGGAAGTTACTACAATGGCTCTTTTACTCACTCGTTCTGATGTTGAAGCAGCCCTGCCGATGGCCGAGTGCATTGCCTCGCAGGAGTACGCTTTCCGGGAGCATGGCCGGGGCAATGCCGTGACGCCGCACCGGCTGGGGCTGAAGACGCCGGGGCAGGATGGCCTTTATATTGCCATGCCCTCCTATCTGGGCGGCGACCCAAACGGAACGATGGCGGTCAAAGTGCTGACCTTTTACCCCAATAACCCGGCGGCAGGATTGCCGGCCATTACGGCGACGGTGCTGCTGCACGACCCCGCCACCGGGGCGCTGCTGGCGATTATGGATGGGGCTTCGATTACCGGCCTCAGAACTGCCGCGGGCAGCGCGGTAGCAACCAAATACCTGGCGCGAGCGGAGGCTGCAACCGTAGGGATTTTGGGGTCGGGGGTGCAGGCGGAAACGCATCTGGCGGCCATGTGCGCTGTGCGTCCGGTGCAAACAGCCTGGGTTTACAGCCGCGACCGCGACCGGCGCACCGACTTTGCCGAGCGCATGGCTGCCCGGCTGGGCATCGAAGTGACGCCGGTTTCCAGCGCCAGGGCCGCGATTGAAGGGGCCGAGATTGTCGTCACCGCCACCACCGCCCGCGAGCCAATTGTGGACGGCGATTGGTTTGCTCCCGGTGTTCACATCAACTGTGTCGGCTCCGGCATTCCCGACCGGCGGGAGCTGGATGATAAGATTGTCCAGCGGGCCAAAATTGTGGTGGATACCTATGATTCGGCGCTGGCAGAGGCCGGCGATTTGCTCATCCCAATGGCCCAGGGCCTGCTTACCAAAGAAGCCCTCCACGCCGACCTGGGCGAAATTCTGACCGGACAGAAGGTGGGCCGGACAGACGAAACGGAGATCACCATTTTTAAGTCGGTTGGGGTGGCTTTGCAAGATGTCGGCGCGGCGGCGTGGATTTATCGGCGGGCAAAGGAATTGGGTCTGGGCCAGGTAGTTGACTTTTAGGCGGTTTCAGTGAAATAATTAGCTGAAATACTAACCGATTTACGATTTTAGATTTCCTGTAGGGCTATCAGTTTGTGGATTTACGATTAGGCGAAACAATGTCTTTAATCGTAAATCGCAAATCGTAAATCTTAAATTGGCCTAAAAAGTCATGAACACAAAATCACACACTGACCACGTTATTACCCTGGACAATGGCCGTAAATTGGGCTACGCCGAGTATGGCGACCCGGCCGGCCAACCGATTTTCTATTTTCACGGCTGGCCGTCGTCGCGGCTGGAAGGGGAAAATTTTCACCAGGCCGGTCAAAAATTGGGAGCGCGGATTATCAGCCCCGATCGGCCGGGCCTGGGCCTGTCGGACTTTAAAAAAGGTTTTATTATCAATCAGTGGCCGGATGATGTCCTGGCCCTGGCTGAAACGCTGCAACTTGAGCGCTTCGCGGTGGTGGGGGTCTCTTCGGGGGCGCCGTATGCCTTTGCCTGCGCCCGTTTTATCCCCGACCGGTTGACGGCGGCGGGCAGCGTCAGCGGGATCGGGCCGCTCGATGGGCCGAATCCGGGCCAGTATCTTATCAAACAGGAACTAGCCATTACCCGGCTGGCCCGGCGCACGCCGCGTCTGGCCCGGCTGCTGCTGTATCTGGAAAGCAGGAAATTAAAGCGCAATCCGGCCAAAGTATTGACCGAAATGGATAAAGGCTTACCCGACGTGGATAAAGCCATCTTCCGCGACCGGCCTGATCTGGCTGCCGTTTTTGCCCAAACCGTCCAGGAATGTCTGCACCAGGGCATGCGCGGCCCGATTGCCAGCATCGCCCTTGAAGGTCAATCCTGGGGGTTTCACCTGGAGGATATTCGGCTGAAGTTTTCGGTGTGGCATGGTGAACTCGATAATTTGGTTTTTCCGGCCACGGCCCACTACCTGGCCCGGCGGCTGCCCAACTGCGAGTTGACCCTCTACCCCAATGAAGGCCATATCAGCACCATCGTCAACCGGGCCGAAGAGATTGTGGGGACGTTGATAGCCGGGTAAAGTAAACTGCTCAACCCTGTCATTTCGACCGCAGGGAGAAATCTCCGGCCTAAATCGGCCCCGCTAATGTGGGGACCTGTCATTTCGACCGCCGGGAGAAATCCCTCCGGCGTTACAATTACCCAAAATTTGGCGATCAAAGAATTAAATCTATATGACTCAAATGACTCCTGCTGAAATCGAACAATTCTTGCAAGCGCCGCGCCATGCCGTTGTCGGGACAAATTCTGCCGCCGGAACGCCACAGCTTAGCCCTGTTTGGTATCTGTACGAAGCGGGCCGGTTGTACTTCAGCCTGGCCACAAGTACGGCCAAGTATCGCAACTTGCAGCGTGACCCTCGTATCAGTCTATGCGTGGATGGCTGTCATCCCGATGCCCGCACGGTGATGATCTACGGGACGGTGGAATTGATTGGCTGGGGCGAACCCCTGGAACGCGACCTGTGGTGGCGGATCATTCGCCGCTATTATGAGACCGAAGCGGCGGCTCAACGGTACGCCGACACTATCCGCGACACACCGATGGCCCTGGCCGTGGTTACGCCGGAGAAAATTATCAGCCAGGATTTTAATGAATGAGACTACCCGGCAAAGTTGCCATTATCACCGGGGCTGGCTCCGGCATTGGCCGCGAAAGCGCGCTACTGTTTGCCCAGGAAGGGGCCAGAATAGCTGTGGCCGACATCAACGAGAAATTGGGCCGGGAAACGGTGGGGTTGATCGGCGAAGCAGCCTTTTTTATCAAGGTTGATGTCACCAGTTGGCCGGACACGGAACGGATGGTGGCTGAAACGGTCGAGCGCTGGGGGCAGTTGGATATTCTATTCAATAACGCCGGAATTGACCTGCCCCAAGCCACCACCGTAGTTGAAACCAGCGAAGCCGATTGGGACCGCACTATGGCAATCAACCTGACCGGCGTCTTTCTGGGGTCACGCCACGCCTTGCCGGTGATGATGGCTCAACGTTCCGGGGTGATTGTCAATACGGCCTCGCGGGCGGGCCTGGCGGCCACCCCCGGTGAGGCGGCCTACTGCGCCTCCAAAGGCGGTGTGGTTTCGCTGACCCGGCAAATGGCCCTCGACTACGCACCGTACCAGATTCGGGTCAACTGTATCTGTCCCGGTGCGTTGGAAAAGCCAACGCTCGACCGCCGCCGGTTTTTGCAAACTCAGTCTGCCGCCGCCCTCGACCGGCGCAACGAAAAATTTACCCGGTTAAACCCGCTGGGCCGGCTCTGCACTCCGAAAGATGTGGCTAAGGCTGCCCTATTTCTGGCCTCGGCTGAGACGGCTTACATCACAGGCACGGCGCTGTTGGTGGATGGGGGCGACCTGGCCCTGTAAAGGTGAAGAGCATGCCTGATCAAACCAATATCTGGCAGGTTCTTCGCCGCCGCGAGGTTGTCTCAACCTGCCTGTTCCTGTTCATGACCGACCTGATTATCGGCACAATCTCGCCCACACTGTCGCTGTTTGCCAGCAGTTTGGGTGCGTCGCTGACCCTGGTAGGGGTGCTGGCCACCACGTTGGGACTGGCTCGCTTCGGCTCCAGCTTGGCCCTGGGCGCTCTGTCGGATCGGCGCGGGCGCAAAAATATCCTGATGGCCGGCATGGCTTTGATGGGATTGGCCGCCCTGCTTTACGCCATGACTTCTCATCCCTACGCGCTGCTGCTGGTAAATGCGCTGTTTGGGATGAGTTTTGTGGCCAGCCTGACTGTCGCCCTGGCTTACATCGCCGATCTGGTAGCGGCGCGGGTACGCAGCCTGGTCTTTGGGGTGGTGACAACGGCAATGGGCCTGGGCTTTTCGATTGGCTCGTTTATGGGCGGCTGGCTGACCGCTCGCTGGGGTTACGCTGGAGCATATTTGACCGCCTTGGCGATAGCGGTCATCGCCGTGACGGTTATCTGGCGCGGACTGCCCGCTTCGTCCGGATCACCGCAGCGCAGCGAAGTAAACGGGCTGTCGTGGTGGCGGCAAATCGGGGTGATGCTGGCTAATCCTATGATTGTGGCGGCGTGTCTGGGGACCATTATCGCTAACCTGATCTTTGGCGGCTTGATTGTCACCTTTTTTCCGCTTTACGCTCAGGGATTAGGGCTTAGCCAGGCCGGCGTTAGCTCTCTGTTTGCCCTGCGAACTCTGGCTTCCACGCTGGCCCGGCTGCCGGCTGGGATTTTGGGGACGCGGCTTCCCGTCCACTGGCTGATGTTCAACGCGTTGTTGCTGGCAACCCTGGTGGCGTTGGTTTTGCCTCAGTTCGCCCATCCCACCGGCTGGATGCTGTTGTTAAGTTGTGAAGGAATTGCCTTTGGCCTGTTTCTCACAGCGGGTCAAACCACCGTAGCCGCTCAGGCCAATGAGTCGAACCGGGGCGCGGTGGTGGGGGTCTACATGGCGGCGGCGTCGGTGGGCGACAGTTTTGCCCCACTTTTTCTGGGCCTCATTGCCGACCGGCTGGGGATTGTGAGCGTTTTTTACGTGGTCGGTGGACTGGCTTTGCTGGGGGTTATGGCTATGGGATGGCTGCTGCTGCGGCAAAGTACCTTCGTCAGAGTAGGAACAGGGAATTGACGGAACTACTCACCACAACCTGGGGATTTCTCCCTACGGTCGAAATGACATGGCTGAACAGTTACAATTTATCTATGAGGAGGCTTAAAATTATGAGCAGGTTTGAACCCAGACTGCAAAAATTGCGCGAGCAGATGGAGGCCAAAGGCTGGGCGGCCACATTTCTGGCCCCATCGGGCGATATGGAGTATTTGATCGGGGTGCGGCGGCAGCGGCCCAACGCCACCAAAAGCCATATGCACGGCGACTGGCTTTACGGCGCGATTTTGACTCCGACGGAATGTGTCTTTGTCGCGCCCTATCTGGCCCATCATTTCATCGAAGAGCAGGCCAAAGATAAGCCCTGGATTACCGATGTGATCAAAATTGACGACGGGGACGATGTGGCCGCCCTGGCCCGGCAACTGCTCGACAAGCACCACCTGGCCGGTCAAACCATTGGTATTCCTCGTGAGGGGATGGCTTCGACCATTTACGAGATTCAAAAAGTGGCGCCGGGAACCAGGTTTGAAGGCACATGGGATGTCGTCGCGCCCATGCGGGCCATCAAGGATGCCGAAGAGATCGAACTGATGCGTAAAGCGGCCCTGGTCACGGATGACATCTTTGCCGACGTCTTCAAAAATTTGAAATACGGCATGACCGAAACCGATATCATGATCGAAGTTGAGCATCAAATGCTCAAGCATGGCAGCGAAGGCTCCTCATTTGTGACCGGCATCATGATCAAAGGCCCCGGCATTAGTGATGCACTGGAAGGTGTGGGTCGAGCCGGGGGGGTCGAGGCCCAGCCGGGGCGGGTTATCGCTTTTGATTTTGGGGTGGTGCTGGATGGCTACGTCAACGATTTTGGCCGCACTGTCCACTGCGGCGACCCCGACGCCGAACTACGGCGCATCCACGAGCTGGTGATGACGGCTCAGGCCAACGGTATGACCGCCATGAAAGCCGGCCAGATTACCGCCGAAGGGGCTAATGCTGCCGCCCGCCGGGTGATCGAAGAGGCCGGTTATGGTCCCAACTTCTTCCACCGCCTCGGTCACGGCATCGGCATTGACGTGCATGAACCACCCTTCCTGGCTAAAGGCGACCAGAGCACCCTCCAGGCTAACATGTGCTTCACCGTCGAGCCGAGCATCTGGGTCGAGGGGCGCTGCTTCACCCGCGTCGAAGATGTGGTCGTCGTCGCCGCCGAGGGCGCGTACAGCCTGAACCAGACCACACGCGAGATTTTGGTTATTTGAGGGGAAAAGAATCCACAGATGAACGCAGATAAACACAGATGAATTCTTATTTTATCTGTGCCCATCTGTGTCATCTGTGGACTTTGAGGAGGCGAGTATTATGGAAGTCGGGGTGATTATTCATAATGCTGGAGACAAAGCCAGCCCGGAGAATCTGGTCAAAACGGCCCAATGGGCTGAGGCGTTGGGCTATCATTCCATTTGGCTGACCGACCATGTGGTGTTGAAAGAAGAGGTCAACTCCTGGTATCCCTACCGGACCCATGGTCGCTGGGATTATCCGCCGGACACCAAATGGATTGACCCGCTGCTGAGCCTGGCCTGGGCCGGGGCAGCCGCGCCGGCGCTCAAGTTAGGCACTTCGGTGCTGGTTGTGCCGCTGCGCAACCCTATTCTCCTGGCCAAGCAGTTGGCCAGCCTCGACTTTCTGACCGGCGGGCGTGTAATTTTGGGGGTGGGCGCGGGCTGGATGGCCGAGGAGTTCGACCTCCTCGGCCAGGATTTTGCCAACCGGGGCAGGCGGGTGGTCGAAATGGTCGAGTTGATGCGCCAATTGTGGCGCGGCGAAATGGTGTACTTCCAGGGTGAGTTCTACCAGCTTCCGGGTGGGCAGATGCAGCCCACGCCGGTGCGAGGAACCATCCCGGTGGTTTGGGGCGGCCACAGCGACGCGGCCATCAAGCGGGCGGCCCGCGTGGGCGACGGCTGGCATCCCACCCAGATTACCCTGGCCGAGTTGGAAGCGGGCGTCAAAAAGCTGCGCCAGTATTGTGAGGAATATGGCCGCGACCCGGCCGCAACCCTGGTCATTGCCCGGCCCGGCGACAAATACGACATCACCCCTGAAGCCCATGCCAAACACCTGGAATTGGGCATCAACCACCTGGTGGTAGATACGCCGATCAAACAGGCAGACCCCGACCTGTCGCTGCTGCGGGAAAAAATGGAACGGGCGGCGGAGATTTGTGGTCTGACGCCAAGGCGCTAATACCGATATGGTTTTCGCCACGAATTACACCAATTAACACGAAAGATTTTTAGTGAAATTCGTGTAATTCGTGGCAAAGTTCTTGCTCAATTGCTCTGTGGCTCAATTCCGGCCCGCTTAGCAAGGTTGAGGAGGTAGGTCAAAATGGCTCGCGTTTCTTATACGGAATTGGGCAGCACCCCTTTCCGGCGAATGGTCGGCCATAACCCGGAATTGTTGGCAGCGTTCCAACAGCTAGATAAGGTCATCACCCAGCAATTGTCGCTGCCCGCCGAACTGCGTGAAGAGGTCCGCCGCCACCTGGCCTACGAAAATGGCTGCCGCTACTGAATGTCGTTTGGCCCTCCGGCGGAGCGGCTCACCGATGAACGGATTATCCTGGCCGTCGGGTTGGCCCACATGGCCAAAAAAGACCCGCACGGTATCCATCCTCACTCCTGGGTCGAACTGAAACAACACTTTTCGGAACGGGAATTGATGGAGCTGTGTTATATCATCGGCCATTACAACGGCATGCAGATGGTCAATATTTTGCTGGATACAGACGTGCCCTGAAGGTAGGCCGGGGACGGGAGACCGAAGACCGGGATCAAGATTGTTATCATTCCCGGTCTCCCGTCCCCGGTCCTTGGTCGTAAATAAGGAGATAACAACCTATGGAAATCGGTATCCGGCTCCCCGGCGCGGGGGCGAAAGTTAGCCCGGAAAACCTGGTCACGGCAGCTCGCTGGGCCGAGGAGTTGGGCTATCACTCGGTTTGGGTCAGCGACCACGTGGTGCTGCCGGAAAAGGTTGACTCTTTTTATCCTTACGACCCGCAGGGCCGCTGGCCCTATCCCGCCGATACCCCCTGGCTCGACCCACTGCTGGCTCTGGCCTGGGCTGCGGCAGCGGCTCCCTCGGTTAAGCTCGGAACCTCGGTGATGGTGGTCCCGCTGCGCCAGCCGATTCTACTGGCCAAGCAGTTATCGTCGCTCGACTTTTTGAGCAGGGGGCGGGTTATTTTGGGCGTTGGCGCAGGCTGGATGGCGGAGGAATTTAACCTCATCGGCGTCCCCTTCGAGCGGCGAGGACCACGTACCGCCGAGATGATTGCCTTGATGCGCGCCTTTTGGCGGGGCGAACCCGTCAATTTTGCGGGCGAGTTTTATGAGGCGACGGACTGCCAGATGGCTCCGCGGCCGATGCAGCCAACCATTCCGGTGGTTTGGGGCGGCCACACTGACGCGGCATTGAGGCGTGTGGCTCAAGTAGGCGATGGCTGGCATCCCACCCAGATTACGCTGGACGAATTGGCCGCAGGAATTGCCAAGCTGCGCCGCTTCTGCGAGGAGGCAGGCCGTGATCCGGCCTCGGTGCTGGTGGTCGCTCGGCCAGGGCGGGTGTACCCCATCAATGCCGAAACTCAGGCCCGGCATCAGGAGTTGGGGGTGCATCATCTGGTCATTGACCCGCCGCTCGACGGGCCGGATTTGAGCAGCTTCCGGGCCGAAATGGAACGAGTGGCGGAGCTATGCAGCCTGGAGCGGCGCAGTTAATCGTAGTACAAGCTGTTAGTTTTGATTTGAAGAGTTGTGTCTAAAAATTAATCACAGATTTCACAAATTACACAGAGAAAAAGAATAAAAATTTGAGAAATCCGTGTCATCTGTGGTTAAAAATACTTGTCATATTTTATTTGAGCTATTCGCCAATTCGTGTTATTCGTGATGAATTGTCTGGATTTGCAAGAGGAAAAAACTCATGTCTGAACGAAAAATCCGAGTTCTGGTAGCCAAGCCGGGGTTGGATGGGCACGATCGGGGCGCGAAGGTGGTGGCGCGGGCGCTGCGTGACGCCGGGATGGAGGTCATCTATACCGGCCTGCGTCAAACCCCGGAGATGATAGCTGAGGCCGCCTTACAGGAAGATGTGGACGTGGTTGGGCTGTCAGTCCTGTCGGGGGCGCACCTGACACTCGTTCCCAAAATTGTGGACCGGCTCAAGGAGAACGGCCTGGACGATGTTCTGATCGTGGTCGGCGGTATCATCCCGGCTGAGGATATCGAGCCGCTGCGCCAGCTTGGGGTGCGCGGCGTGTTTGGGCCGGGAACCTCCACCGAGGACATCATTGCTTTTATTCGCGAGCAGGTGAATGTCGCTAACTGAGCCAATTTTGCGGGGTGAGCGGCGAGCCATTGCCCGGCAGATTTCCGGCATCGAGAACGAGCGGCCCGAAGCGCGCCAGGTGTTGGCCGAGTTATATCCCCACACCGGCCGGGCCTATCTGGTGGGGTTGACCGGTGCGCCCGGCACCGGCAAATCCACCCTGGTCAACGAACTGGCCAAAGCCTACCGCCGCGAAAACAAGACCGTCGCCATCATTTCAGTGGACCCGACCAGCCCTTTCAGCGGCGGGGCCATTTTGGGCGACCGTATCCGCATGGCCGACCTGGCCGGCGACCCCGGCGTATTTGTCCGCAGCATGGCCACACGCGGCAGTCTGGGCGGTCTGGCCCGCGCTACCGCCGACGCCGCCAAAGTGTTTGACGCCGCCGGCTTTGAGATCATCCTGATCGAAACGGTCGGGGTCGGCCAGGCCGAGGTGGAAATCGCCGGCTTGGCTCACAGCGTTGTCGTGGTCGAAGCCCCCGGCCTGGGTGATGAAGTCCAGGCCATTAAAGCGGGCATTCTGGAAATTGCCGACGTGTTTGTGGTCAACAAAGCCGACCGGGAAGGAGCCAGCCGCACGGTGGCCGCGCTGACCATGATGCTCGATTTGACCGACCCCAGCCTGCCCAAGACGGTACTCCATCACGGCCAACTTATGGCAGTCGCCGCAACAGTCAGCAATCCCACAAGGGTCGAGTTAGCGGCTTGGCGACCTCCTATTTGCAAAACAGTGGCTACCCAGGGTCAAGGGATTGCCGAGGTGATCGCAGCCCTGGCCGAACATCGAACCTACCAACTGAACCAGGGCATGCTGGTTCAGCGGGAACGAGAGCGCCTGATTTTTGAGATCCAGCAAATGCTCAAAGAGCGCCTGCTGGCCGACCTCCTCGATAAAACCTCGCCGGAGCGAGTCAACCAGATTTTAACCCAGGTGCTAGAGCGCCAACTTGACCCGTTTGCGGCGGTTGAGATACTCGCGAAAGTGGATGTTATGTGAAATGTGATGCGTGAGGCGTGAGATTTTGAGTCATCACGCCTCACGCATCAGCTTTGTTAAAAAATGATACTTGAGACATTACGATGAATTTCGATCTGACCGAAGAACAACGTATGATCCGCGAGGCAGTGCGCGAATTTGCCCAGAATGAGATTGCGCCACGCGCCCGCGAGATTGACGAGACCAGTCAATTTCCCGCCGACATCTTCCGTAAAATGGGCGAGCTGGGCCTGCTGGGGCTGCCTTTTCCCGAAAAGTACGGCGGCGCCGGGGCCGACACTATCAGCTACGCCCTGGCGGTCGAGGAAATTGCTGTGGCTTCCGGCTCGGTGGCGACCAATTACAATGCTCATATCTCGCTGGGGGCCAGCCCGATTTACCTTTTTGGCACGGAAGAACAAAAGCAAAAGTGGCTGGTCCCGCTGGCCCGGGGCGAGGGCTTGGGCGCGTTTGCTCTAACCGAGCCGCACTCCGGTTCTGATGCAGCGGCGTTGAAAACCCGCGCTGAAGAGCGGGATGGCATGTGGGTGTTGAACGGCCAGAAGATGTGGATCACCTCCGGTTCGGTGGCTCGCTCGGTGGTGGTGGCGGCTAAAACCGACCCAACCGCCGGGACACATGGGGTATCAAATTTTATTGTCCCGGCGGACGCCCCCGGCTTTGCGCCCGGTAAGGACGAGCCAAAAATGGGTATGAAGGGGTCGCCCACCAGCCAGCTTTTTTTTGCCGATTGCCGGATTCCCAAAGAAAACCTGCTGGGTGAACTCAACCAGGGGTTCAAACAGTTTATGATTACGCTCGATGGGGCGCGGATCAGTATTGCGGCCATGGCTCTGGGGCTGGGCCGGGCAGCCTTGGAACATTCGCTCAAGTATGCCCGCGAGCGGGAGGCGTTCGGCCAGCCGATTGCCCATTTCCAGGCCATTCAAATGAAGTTGGCCGATATGGCCACCGAACTGGAAGCGGCGCGGCTATTGATTTACCAGGCCGCCGTGCTGAAAGATCGGGGGCAGCGCTTTACCAAACAAGTGGCTATGGCCAAACTGTTCGCTTCTGAGGCGGCAGATCGGGCCTGCTGGCAGGCCATCCAGATTCACGGGGGGATGGGCTACAGCCGCGAAATGCACGTCGAGCGTTTTTACCGCGACAACCGCCTGACCCTCATCGGCGACGGCACCAGCGAGATACAACGGCTGCTGATTGCCCGCCAGTTGTTGAAAGAAATGTAGGAAGAGGATAGAAGATAGAGGATAGAAAGAGATGTTTTCAGCCTTCCAATCCTCCAGTCGTCCAAAGGAGTAACCCATGCTTAAGTTGAAACAAGCTTTCAAAGAGGGACAAACCCTGGTTGGAACCTGGCTCAACGCGGCCAGCCCGGCCCAGGTGGAAACGATTGGCTATGCCGGGTTTGATTTTGTAATCCTCGACACCGAGCACAGCGCCTACGACATCGCCGGCTGCGAAAATCTGGTCCGCGCTGCCGATGCCGCTCGCCTGCCCTGCCTGGTTCGGGTTTCAGACGACAATCCGACTTCGGTCAGCAAGGTGCTTGAGTATGGCGCGCAAGGCGTTGTCGTGCCTCACGTCGGCAGCCGGGCCGAAGCAGAAGGGGCGGTGCGGAACGCACATTATCCGCCGGTGGGGGTGCGCGGGGCTGCGCCTTCCATTCGCGCGGCCCATTACGGCCAAACACCCTGGCCCGACTACCTGGCCCGCGCCAGGGAAGAAACGATAGTGGTGCTGCAAATTGAGGGACACGAGGGCATTCAAAACCTCGATGCAATTATGGCCGTCGCCGGGGTGGATGTGTTGTTTGTCGGCCCGTTTGATTTATCTACGGTTTTGGGCATTTCTGGCCAGTTGGATCACCCGCTGCTGCTCGATACCGTCGGCGAGATTGTCCAGCGGGCGCGGGCCAACCGGATTGCCGTTGGTATCTGGATGCCCACGCCCGAACAGGCCGGCCGGTGGATCGAGCGCGGGGTGCAGTTGATTACCGTTGCCAGCAACGATTTGATTTTTATGGAAGGCTGCCGGTCCTTTGCCGGTAGGGTAAAAACGCAGATACAGGGACGTTCATAAGGGTAGATTTGTTCTTTTGTGGTGCGTGGTGCGTGGTGCGTGAACTCGCTACGCACTACGCACCACGCGCCACGTAACTCATAAAGAGAAATCAATGGCAGCTAACCCCCTCGTAAAAATCGGTTTTGCCGCTCCCTTCAGCGGCGATCAGGCTATTGTCGGCGGGCCGATGCGCCAGTGCGCTGAGTTGGCTATCACCCAGGCCAATACGCGAGGCGACTTGCCCTTTCGACTGGCGCTCCGAGCCGAAAATGACGGCGCTGATCCGGCCCAGGCCGAAGCCGTAGCCCACCGTTTTGTGGCTGATCCGGCTGTGATCGGGGTGGTGGGACACAAAAACAGCGGCCCATCGGCGGCAGGTGCGCCGATTTATCACGCGGCAGGGCTGGTCCAAATTACCCCTTCTTCCACCAATCCGCAGTTGAGTCAGCAGGGCTATCGCACCTTTTTCCGGCTGTGCGCGCATGATGCGGTGCAGGGGCAGGCGGCGGCGCAGTACACGGTGCGGGTATTAGGCGCTCGGCGGGTCGCGATCATTCACGATCAGACCAGCTACGGTCAACCCCTGGCCGAAGTGGTCCGGGCGACAGTGCAGCAGGAACAGGCTGAGGTGGCGCTGTTTGAGGGTATCACCGAAGGCGAGACCGATTTTAGCCCCACCGTCGCTCGTATCCGGGAACTGTCGCCCGACCTGGTTTACTTTGCCCTGACCGAAATCGAAAGCTCAATCCTGGCCCGGCAGTTACGGGCGGCGGGCGTTGAGAGCCTGCTGTTTGGCACGGACGGCAGCCGCGAATCGCAGTTTTTACCGCTGACCGGAGCCGCAGCGGAAGGAGTCTATCAAACCTATGCCGGGGTAGACCCGGAGAGCGCGCCCGCCAGCGGGAATTTTGTACAGGAATTTCAGGCTCGCTATGGGCCGGCGCCGGTTTACGGGCTGGAAGTTTACGATGCGACCAATCTGTTGATTGCGGCTCTGGCTCAAACCGGCCAAGCCGACCGGGCGCGAATATTAGCGGCGGTCGCCACTATGAAGGATTTTGCCGGCGTCACTGGCCCTATCCAATTCGACGCGCACGGCGACCGGCGTGATCCCCAGGTCAGCCTGTGGCGGGTCGAGCAGGGGCAGATGCGGCTGTTGGGGTTGGCCGGCGAATTGATTCCGACGGCAGGAGGCTAAGGTGCAGATTGTCATTACCGGCGGAGCCGGTTTTTTGGGCCAACAGTTAACCCGGACGCTGCTGGCGCGAGGCCAGATCATGGGCCGGTCTATCCAAAAGCTGCTTGTTTTTGATACCAACCCGGCACAATTAGTGGTTGACCCGCGCCTGGAGATTGTCCAGGGTGATATAACCGACTCGCACACTATCCGCGCTTTGATGACGGACGAAATCGGGTTGATTTTTCACCTGGCGGCGGTGGTCAGCGGCGAGGCCGAGCAGAATTTTGAGCTGGGCATGCGGGTCAATTTGCTGGCTACGCTCAACCTGCTGGAGCGCTGCCGCCAGCTCGCTCACCGGCCGCGCCTGGTTTTTGCCAGCTCGGTGGCCGTTTTTGGCGGTGATTTGCCGCCGGTCATCGAGGACGGTACTGCCTTGAATCCGCAATCATCCTACGGAACCCAAAAGGCGGTGGGGGAACTGCTGGTCAACGATTACAGCCGCAAAAACTTTATTGATGGCCGTGCCCTACGCCTGCCGACAATTGTGGTGCGCCCCGGCAAACCCAACAAAGCCGCCTCCACCTTTGCCAGTTCGATCATCCGGGAACCGCTTCAAGGCCAGACCGCTGTGTGTCCGGTGGCTCCGGCCACACGGCTGTGGATTCAATCGCCCCGGCGCGCCATCGAGAACCTGCTCTATGCCGCCGAACTGCCACCCGCAGCCTGGGGTAACAGCCGGGTGGTCGCTTTGCCGGGGCTGTCGGTGTCAATCCAGGAGATGGTGGACAGCTTGCAGGAAATCGCCGGCCAAAAGGTTATCCGGCGCATTGTGTGGCAGCCCGATCCTTTCATCGAAAAAATCGTCGGCGGCTGGCCGGTTGATTTTGCCCCGCAGCGAGCGCTGGCCCTGGGCTTTCGAGCCGATCATTCGATAGGGGAGATCATTGAAGCTTTTATCGAGGATGAACTGTTGGGGGTGAGGCGATGAGGCGGGGACACGAGGAGGCGAGGACGCGGAAAACTCCCTCGCCTCCTCGCCTCTTCGCCTCCTCGCGTCTTTAGAGGGGGTCTGATGAAATTAAAAGGAAAAGTTGCTCTGATTACCGGCGCTGGCTCCGGCATTGGCCGGGCGACGGCGCTGCTGTTTGGGCGGGAAGGGGCCAGAGTGGTGGTGGCAGACCTGATCGAGCGGGCGGGGGTGGAAACGGTGGGGGATATCAAGGCCAGCGGCGGCGAGGCCATTTTTGCGCAGGTGGATGTCTCGCAGGCGGTCGAGGTGGAGCGGATGGTGCGGGTGGCGGTCGAGACGTATGGCCGGCTGGATATTCTGTTCAACAATGCCGGGCTGACCCTGCCGGCGATGGTCACGGAGACAACCGAAGAAGTTTGGCAGAAGAGCCTGGATGTGAACCTGAAGGGGGTCATGCTGGGCTGCAAATACGCCATCCCGGAAATGCAAAAGGTGGGCGGTGGCTCGATTATCAATACGGCTTCGATGCTGGGACTGGTGGCTTCGCCTCGGCAGGCGCCCTACTGCGCCGCCAAAGGCGGGGTGGTGCTGCTGACCAAACAGGTGGCCCTTGATTACGCCCGCGACAACATCCGGGTCAACTGCATCTGCCCCAGCGAGGTGGACACGCCCATGCACCGCAAGTTTATCGCCGAGTCGCCCGACCCGGAGGCGACCAAAAAGCGGCTGCTGGAGCGCATCCCGCTCAATCGGGTGGCCCAGCCGGAGGAGATTGCCAGTGTGGCCCTGTTTTTGGCCAGCGCCGACTCCGCTTACATCACCGGGGTTGCCTTGCCGGTGGATGGGGGCTTGACAGCTTTGTAAAATGACCGAGGACCGGAGACGGGGGACCGGGATTTACTGCCCGGTCTTCGGTCTCCCGTCTCCGGTCCTTCTTTCAGCGATACCATCCGGCTCATAAATTGATACCATTTACTCTTGATAGCTGGGATAGGTAGGGTAGAATAGGGGAACTTTTATCGAAGTTCAGAAAGGAGCTTACAATGCCCAAATTTGTGACCCTTTTTTCAACCAATACCGAGCACGTCAGCCCCCGTTGACAGGAGTGCTGTCGTGTGAGAGAGTTTCTCTCCGCTCATAAGATTGAATTTACCGAACGAAATATTCGCCGCGACCCGGAGGCCAGGCAGTATGTTATTGATACATTGGGAGTAGAAGCTGTGCCCTTAACTATGATAGACGGGGAAACGGTCATCGGCTTTGATCAGGCCAGGCTGGAGGCTTTGCTAAATATTCAGCGGAAAATGTGAAACGCCCTATGGAAGCTGAGAACAGGCTCTTGCCTCAACTAACCCAGGAATTAATCGCTCTTTGGGAAGATTTAACCAATGAACGGTTGATCAATGCCAAAAAGCTGGAAAATTCACCGCCAGGAAGTTATCCTTATGGTGAGGGCATGCATGATGGTCTGCGATATGCGGCGGGGGGATTGGAAAGTATTTTGAAACGGCACGGCCTATTGAAGTCGTCATAAAATAATTATTGACAAATTATCTAGAGCGTGTTACATTACGCCCGCCGGGTCTTCCATTTCTTGCCACCGCCTCGCAGTCACCACATTCAAATTTCCTCGTCAGGGTGGGCTTTACTTCTTTTGTTGATAAGGTGGGAGCTATCTTCCCACAACTCCCGCCTAAAAAAATAATTCTTAATGGAGGAGACCTATGAAAAAAGTAGCCCATGGTTTTACGGTTGTTCTACTGTTGGCGTTACTGCTAACGATAGCGCCCATCCGTGCGCTGGCTCAAGAAGAAGTCGTTTGCGAGTCAGATGCGATTGTGCAGGGAGAAGACTCCCTCTCCACCCTGGCCGATAAGTATTACGGCAATATTTTGGCTTATCCGGTTATTGTGGATGCGACCAATGCTAAAGCGGCCACCGACAGCAGCTATACCAAGATTGACGACCCCAATGTGATTGAAGCCGGGGCGAAACTCTGTATCCCGCCGGGTGAAGTGGCCCAAAAAATGCTCAACGAATCGGTCTTTACCCAGGTTTCGCAAGATCAGGCCGCGCAAACGCTGGTGGTGGCCCTCACCGAAGACTCGGTTACACTTGACCCTAACCGGGTTTATGAGCTTCATGCATCCAGTGTGCTGCGAGGAGTTTATGAAACTATCGTCGCTTTCCCGCCCGGCCGTCAGGATACCATTGAACCCAATCTGGCCGAGAGCTGGACCATCTCCGACGATGGGCTGACTTACACCTTCACCATCGCCGATGGGCATGTGTTCAGCACGGGCCGGCCCGTCACCGCCGAAGATGTCGCCTTCAGTATTCGCCGGACGAAGAACCTCAAGGGCAATCCTTCTTTCCTGGCCGCCACCATTGCCAGCGTCGAAGCGCCCGATGAAAAAACCGTCGTTCTGACTTTGACCGAACCCGACCCGGCGATTCTGGCTAAATTGGCCGGGACGTGGTTTGGTGTGGTTGACAGCACCGAAGCCAAAGCCCAGGGGGCCAGCGACGCCGAGGACGCCGATGCCACCGATACCGCCGAGGATTGGCTGAACAATAATTCCATTGGCAGTGGTCCCTACCAATTGCAAAGTTGGCAGCCCAAGGTTGAAGCCATTTTGGGCCGCAACCCCCAATATCCGGGGGAACCTGGGCCGTTTGAGCGGGTTATCTATCGTACTGTATCTGACTCCGCCGCTCAAAAATTGGCCCTGGAAGCGGGTGACATAGACATCGGCCTGGATATTAGCGCCGACCAGGTCCCCAGCCTCAAAGAGAATCCCAATTTGGTAGTTTATGAAGGGCAAGGCGACAACGTTTTCTTTCTGATTATGAACATGGACCCGGCCATTGGCGGGCCGGTAGCCCAGGATGCGGTGCAGGATGCCATTCGCCTGGCGACGGATTATGAGGGGATTCGCGCCCTGGTGGGGGGTTCGGCGGCCACGCCGGTCAATATCATGCCGGTCAACTGGGCTTATGGACTAGACGCAAGCCAGACGCCCAAACGAGACCTGGAAGCGGCCAAAGCCAAGCTGGCCGAAGCGGGCCTGGCCGATGGATTCACCATTGACCTGGAATATGCCGATTTTACCTCCGGCGGCGTTTCCATCAGCACGCTGGCCCAAAAAGTGCAAGCTGATCTGGCCGAGGTTGGCATCACGGTCAATCTTGTTCCAGGCGATATTGGTCCGGCCCTGGAAAAATATCGCCAGGGTCAGGCCGCATTTGGCCTGTGGCTCTGGGGCCCCGACTTTATTGACCCGATTGATCGCATTGCCTTTACCCCCGATGGCAAGGTGGGAGTGCGGGCCAACTGGACCGCCGATAGAGCCAGCGCTGCTTTGAATGACGCGGTCAAACGGGCCAAAGTCGCCACCGCCGACGCCGACCGGGCCGCTGCCTTCACCGAAATCCAGCAGATCATGCTCGATGAAAGCCCTTTTGTGTTCCTGGTACAGAGCGGCACCCAGGTAGCCTATAATGCCAATTTGAAGAACTTTGTTTACCTGGGTACCACCGCCGGCCGGGTTGATCCGTATTTGATGAGCAAGTAAGTTTAAGGGATTAGAGATTGGAGATAGGGGTTGGTTAAATTAATTACCAATCTCTAATCTCCAATCTCCTTTTGCCCCATGCAAAAATTTATCGTCCGCCGTTTGCTACTTATGATCCCGCTGCTCATCGGCGTAACGTTGGTGGCTTTTATCATTTCGCAAACAGTGCCATCGGACCCGGTTAATGCGGCCCTCGGCCAGAATGCGGTGGCTCACCCGGAAATCGTAGCCGCTTTTCGGGCTAAATGGGGCCTGGACCAGCCGCCGCACATTCAATACCTGACCTACCTGGGCAACCTGCTCCAGGGCGACTTGGGCACGTCTATCGCCACCCATAACCCTGTACTTCAAGATTTAAGCTGGTACATGCCGGCCACGGCTGAACTGGCGACCAGTTCCATTCTTCTGGCGATTGCGGTGGGGGTGCCCTTTGGAATTATTTCGGCCATCCGGCGCAACACCTGGCTCGATCAGGTGAGCCGGGTGCTGTCATTAATCGGGGTCTCCGCGCCGGTCTTCTGGTTGGCCCTACTGGGCCTCTTTGTTTTTTACGCTCGGTTGGGCTGGCTGCCGGGGCCGGGTCGGCTTGATATCGGCGCCGACCCGCCTGCGGCCGTAACCGGCTGGTATACTCTCGACGCCCTGTGGTGGGGTGATTTCGACCTGTTTCTCAACGCCCTCAGCCACCTGATTTTGCCCAGCATCGTCCTGGCCGCTTTTAGCATGGGCCTCATCACCCGCATTACCCGCTCGGCCATGCTCGACGTGGTCAGCCAGGATTACATTCGCACCGCTCGCTCCAAAGGGCTGAGTGAGACCGCCATCACGGTGCGCCATACCCTGCCAAATGCTATGATTCCCACGGTCACGGTGCTGGGGCTGTCTTACGGCAATCTCCTGACCGGAGCCGTGCTGACCGAAACCATCTTCTCCTGGCCAGGGATTGGGCAGTATGCCTACCAGGCTTCGGTGCGCCTGGATTTTCCGGCGATCATGGGCGTGACCATGCTGATTGCCCTGGTTTTTATCCTGGTCAATCTGGCAGTGGATGTGTTATATATTTTTTTAGACCCGCGCCTGCGGAAAGGGTGACGCTTCTGCTGTGCAATCAACAACGACCTCATCTTCTACCGGCTACTCGACGGCGGCGCTTGATTTGGCCGCCAGATATTCCATACGTCCGCAGCGTTCCAAACTGTCTGCTGCTCTTTACTTTTTAAGACGTAATCACCTGGCCCTGGTGGGGTTGGTAATTGTGCTGTTGATGCTTTTAGTTACGCTGGCCGCCCCATGGCTGGCCCCGTATGACCCGCTTAAACAAGCTATTCCCGACCGGCTCAAGCCACCCTCGGCCAATTATCTTTTTGGTACCGACCAATTGGGCCGGGACATACTCAGCCGGGTGATCTACGGCGGGCGGATCAGCTTGCCGGCGGCGCTGGCAGTGGTGGTCTTTGCCGGGTTGGTGGGGACGGTGGTGGGGGCTACCGCCGGCTTTGTGGGCGGCATGGTCGAAGAAATCTTTATGCGCCTGACCGATATATTTATGGCCTTCCCGACCATCATCCTGGCCATGGCTATCGCCGCCGCTTTGGGGCCCAATGTGAGCAATGCGATTATTGCTATGGTCGTGGTCTGGTGGCCTAATTATGCCCGGATTGTCCGCAGCCTGGTCCTGAGCGTCAAAGAAAATGAATATGTCCAGGCCAGCCGCGCCCTGGGTGCAACAGAGTTTCGAGTCCTGTGGCGGGTGGTGCTGCCTAACAGCTTCCCGCCGGTACTGGTGATGGGCACGCTAGATTTGGGCAACGCTATTCTTGTTTTTGCCGGGTTGAGCTTTTTGGGCCTGGGCGCTGAACCCAGCAAGCCCGAATGGGGCCGCATGATCTCTGACGGCATTAAATTTTTTGATCAATGGTGGATCAGCACCTTTCCTGGCCTGGCGATTTTTCTGATAGTGATGGCCTTTAATTTTCTGGGCGACGGTCTGCGCGATGCCCTTGACCCGAGACTGCGGCGGCAGATTTAGCGAAAAAAGAGATTGGAGATTAGAGATTGGAGATTCTTTTAATCTCCAATCTCCAATCTCTCAAAATGATACCACCCGGCTCCCCTTTTGACCCGCTTAGTTCTTGCTATACCGGGTCAATTTTGTTAATATACGCCCCCAAATTAATCCATTATGATGAGGTAAATCTATGCAGACACAAGTTGTCCCCTTAACTTTGGTTGATGTTGTCCTGCCGCAGCGGCGAATTGTCCACAATGTAGTTCTGGTGGTGGTTTTTAGTGTGCTGGTGGGCCTATCAGCTCAGGTTTCTATCCCTCTGCCGTTTACCCCCGTGCCGATCACCATGCAAACACTCATGGTTTTACTAACGGGGATGCTGTTAGGTAGCCGTCTCGGTTCAATTACTATTTTAGCCTACCTGGCTGAAGGATTAGCCGGACTGCCGGTTTTTGCCGGAGGGACCAGCGCCTGGTCGTCTTCCAGTATTCCCGGCGTTCCGGTGCTGCTGGGGCCGAGCGCCGGTTATCTGGTGGGTTTCGTCTTCGCTGCCGGACTGGTCGGTTGGCTGGCCGAGCGCGGCTGGGATCGTGTCTGGTGGACGACGGTGTTGGCCATGGTTTTGGGCAACCTGGTCATTTACGCTTTTGGCGTCGGCTGGCTGAGCACTTTTCTAGGGGTGAGCCAGGCCATCGCTGCGGGCGCGCTGCCCTTTTTGTTTGGCGATGCCGTCAAGATTGCCCTGGCCGTGATTGCCCTGCCGGGCGGTTGGGCGTTGGTCAGGAAGTAGGAAGTAGGAAGTAAGGAGTAGGGAGTAAGAAGAAAGAAGTAAGGAATAAGGGTTATTTCTTCCCTTACTCCCTACTGCCTACTCCTTACTCCCTTCATTATGATTATCAAAGCGCAAGATGTACCGGAAATAACCGAAGAAGGCTATCCTCTGGTAATGAAGAAAATTTTTTACCGGGGGCAGCACAGCGACGATATTAGTATGACCTGGGTGAAACTGTGGGGACATCACAAAAAGATGGTTTGTCACGCCAGCGACCGGGCCTATTACATCATCGAGGGTGAGGGCGAGTTTCAGGTGGGCGACGATCCGCCTGGAAAAGTTGTCGGGGGCGACTTTGTCTTTATTCCCCGTAGTGTGCCCTACGTTTTTGAGGGTCACATGACCTACCTGGTGATGAACGGCCCGGCCTTCACGCCCGGTTCCGATGTTGAGTTGGAGTAGACTCAGTAGATCCAAATTTCCCGTAGGGTGGCATCCCTATGCCGCCCGCTGACGCATAGGGATGCGCCAGATACGGTGAAAAATTGATCCACTGAGACTCAGTACCAGGTGGTATCATAAGTTGATACCAGTTTTATCTTGACCCCCGGACTTTGTATGTTATCATACGGTTAGTTTTTTCCCCATCAAATCAAAAAATAATAGCAGGAGGAGATCTCAATGGAAAAGAGTAACCGTCGCAATTTTCTAAAAATGGCCGGCGTGGCTGCGGCAGGTCTGGGGGCAGTGGGTCTGTCACAAGTATCGGCGGCCAAAGCTGCGCCGGAAAATCCGCTGGAAAAGTATAAAACCATTGCTGTTCACGCCCGCCAGGATGGCGCGGTCGCCCTGGTGGATCAGGTGGTCGAAAATGGGGTGCTGCGGGCCGGGGTTGATTTGACCTTCCCCCCGCTGCAATTCCGCGACCCCGGCACCAACGAGCCGATGGGCTACTGCGTTGACATCACCAACGCCATCGCCGCCGATTTGGGCGTCACCGTTGAATGGGTCGAACTGCCCTTTGCCGAACTCATTCCGGGTTTGCAGGCCGGCCAGTTTGATTGGAGCGGCATCGGCTTGACCATTCGCCCCCAGCGGGCCCAGGCCGTCCGCTTTATCAGCGAGCCGCTTTTTATGGAAGATTCCATCCTGCTGGTCAACAATGATTTTACCTTTAGCGATTTGAGCGAATTAAACGATGCCGGCGTCACCTTTAGCAACCTGACCGGCTCGGCTCAGGATGCCAGCGCCAAGCTGCAATTCCCCAACGCCACCTACACCACCTTTGAAGCCATGCAGGACTCGCTGCTGGAAGTCGCCACCGGCCGCGCCCAGGTTTCGCTGGTGGCCCTGTGGAACGCCATCCCTTTTATTGACGAGAACCCCGACGCCCCGGTTTACATTTGGGAAGGCGGCTCCCTCTTTGCCGATATGAACACCATCATGCTGCCGCACGGTGACGAGAAAACCGCCTTCTGGCTGGAAAATTGGATGCGCTACCATGCCGCCCACAAACTCCAGGAAGGGTTGTGGGCCAAGTGGCAGGGCGAAAACCTGGCTAAACTCGAAGAGTACAGCAAACCGCGCTAACCTCCTCCTTGATGTGGGCCTGGCAGGTTTTACCCGCCTGTCAGGCCCAAAAAATATCCATGAACTATAAATTCCAGTGGAATTTAATAAGCCGCAATTGGGATACGCTGCTGGAAGGGTTAGTTGTGACCTATCAGGTGGCGGCCCTGGCCATTGTGCTGGCCTCAATTTTGGGGCTGGTTTTAGCCCTGATGCGCTTATCCTCCCGGCGTTGGCTGTCGCTGCTGGCCCAGGTTTACATCGAGGTGGGCCGCACCCTGCCGCTCTATGTGTTTTTGTTATGGCTTTACTTTGGGCTGGCGGTGGCCCTGGGCATCACCCTCAAATCATTTCAGGCCGGCGTTTTGGCCCTGGGCTTGATTGCCGCTGCCTACATGGCCGAAATCTACCGGGCCGGAATTATGGCTGTGGACCGGGGCCAATTTGAGGCGGCCCGTGCCTTGGGCTTGACAGCGCCCCAAATCTATGGCGATGTCGTCCTGCCCCAGGCTGTGCGAATTATTTTACCCGCCGCCGGCAACCAATTTGTCGGCATCTTCAAAGGCGCGGCCATCGTCTCGGTGATTGGGGTGGCCGATTTGATGTTCCACACCCGGGAACTGTCGCTCAAATTTTTCAGGCCGTTTGAATTTTATACCACTTCCGGGGCGATCCTGATTGCCAGCACCCTGATTTTTGCGGCCCTGGTGGCCGTGTTGGAACGTCGCCTGGGCTGGGGACGCTGACGATGGGCAAAGGTTTTCAGTGGAGCATTGTGTTGGACAGCCTCGAGCTGATGCTGCAAGGGGCCGGGATTGCCCTTGGTGTGGCCATGGCGGCCATGCTGCTGGCTGTGGTCTTGGGCGCGCTGGTAGCTGCGCTGCGCCTGTCGCGTTTTTGGTTTCTGCGCGGCCCGGCCTTTGTTTACATCCAATTCTTTCGCGGTACCTCGTTGTTTGTCTTTATTTTGTGGCTCTTTTTTGGCCTGACTATTGTCACCGGGATCAGGCTAGGTCCCTTTGTGGCCGCCGTGATTGCCCTGGGCGTGCTCAACAGCGCCTATATGGCCGAAATTTACCGCTCCGGTTTGAGCGCGGTTCGCTCCGGCCAATACGAGGCGGCCCGCGCCCTGGGGTTGACTCCCTGGCAGATGTACTTTGATGTTATTTTTCCCCAGGCCGTCCCGGTTATTATCCCCTCGGCCATGAATCTTTTTACCGACCTGCTCAAAGACTCGGCCCTGGTCGGGGTCATCGGCGTGGCCGATTTGATGCGGGTCACCCAACGCCTGGCTAACTACCACTTTCGCCCCCTGGAGTTTTACACTGCGGCCGCCGCCATTTACGCTCTGATTATTCTCTTTGTCTCGCGGGTGCTGGTTGTGCGGGTGGAAAGATACTATCGGCGCTCGCACGCCCGGAGCGTGTGATCCTCTTTGCTGTCTTTTCTCAATACAAAGTTTCGCCGAGGTTTCACGGAGCTACACAGAGACAACTATTTTTTCTCTGTGTAGCTCTGTGGTTTCTCCGTGTACCTCTATGTAAGTTTCTGGCTATCTGGAGGAACTGGCGTCAGTTTAACTCATGCACCGTCCGCCGGATGATGTCATCCTGGGTGGCTTTATCCAGGGTGACAAACAGGGCGCTGTAGCCGGCTACGCGGACCACCAAATCCCGATACTGTTCGGGATTTTTTTGCGCCGCCAGCAGGGTGGCCGTGTCAATGGTGTTGAACTGGACATGCCAGACCTTCAAATTGCGGAAGCCCTTTAGCAAAGTGACCAGCCGCTTCAGTCCGGCTTCGCCGGCCAGAGTAGTAGGCGAGAGGCGCAGGTTGAGCAGTTGGGCCAACATTTTGATCGTCGGCAGCTTGCTGACAGAGCGTAGAATGGCCGTTGGCCCGCCGGTGTCGGTGCCGTGCATGGCCGACACGCCCTCGGCAATTGGCTCGCCGGCCTTGCGGCCATCGGGGGTGGCTCCAATTTTAGAGCCAAGCGGCACATTGGCCGAGATATTGCTGGTCGAACCGGCATAGCCGCCGCCAATCGGCCCGCGCCCGTAGCGGGAGTGGTGATATTTGACCATCTCCTTCTGGTAATCTTGCATAACGCGCCGGGCCAGTTCGTCCACTTCGTCAAGGTCGTTGCCGTACTTGGGCGCGTGCAGCAAACGCTGCCGGACCACCTCGCCGCCGTCGTTCTCAAAGTTGGCAGCCAGGGCGGCCAGTACCTCGGCGGCGGTCAATTTTTTCTCCTCAAAGACCAGCTTTTTCAAAGCCATCAACGCGTTAGCGACGTTGGTCACGCCCGATTGCAGACCGCTGACCACATCGTACAGCGGGCCGCCCTCTTTAACGGTCAGGCCGCGTTTCAGGCAGTCGTCCACCAGGGCGGAGCAAAAGGCGTCGGGGACCAGCTCTTCCAGGCTGATGTCGGCCACGGCGTCGAGGTGGAACGACATGCGGGCGTAAAACATGTACTGCTCGTAAAACGCCGCGTACAGTTCCTCAAAGGAGTTGAAAGCAGTCAGGTCGCCGCGCCCCGGCAGCAGTTGCAGACCCGATTTCGGGTCAACGCCGTTGTTGAGGGTCAACTCGACAATTTTGAGCACGTTCAAAAAGGCCATGCCGGTCACACGGTAGCCCCACTTGCCCGGCACGGCGGCTTCGATACAGCCGACGATGGCATAGTTGTAGGCGTCGGCGGGGGCGACGCCTTTTTCCAGCAGGGCAGGGATGATGATTTCGTCGTTTTTCATGGCCGGCATGCCAAAGCCCAGCTTAATGGTTTTGGCGCACTCCAGCAAAAAACGGTCCGGCGTGCCGGTGTGGATGCGGGCCGAGACGTTGGGCTGGGTCAGGCGAACATTGCGAATAGTCTCCAAAACCATAAAGGACAGCTCGTTGGTGGCGTCCTGCCCGGTTTCGGTCTGCCCACCGATGGTCACGTTCTGGTAGGTTGGGTAGCCGATGCCGAAGCGGGTGTGGTCCCAAGGGCGGACTTTGATAATCGAAAAGAGCTTGAGCCAGAGCAGTTCCAGCATTTCCAGGGCTTGTTCGCGGCTCAGGCGGCCCGCTTGCAGGTCGGCCTGGTAATAGGGATAGGTGTACTGATCAAAGCGGCCCAGCGAGAAGGAGTGGCCGTTGCTCTCGATCTGGCTGACCAGGTGGACCAGGTAGGCCGACTGGATCGCCTCTTGGAAAGTCCGCGGCGGCTTGGCCGGGACCTGGCGGCAGGCGGCGGTGATGGTGTGCAGTTCGGCGCGGCGCTCTGGCGAGGTATCGGGTAGAGCGGCCTGGCGTTCGGCTTCGGCGGCATAGCGCTGGGCAAAGTCAATGGCGGCCCGCAGGGTGATGATGGCCCCTTGCAGGAAGGGCCGCTTTTTGAAGTTGGCCGCCTCGTAGGGGGACAGGCCGGCCAGGGCGGCTTCGGCCTCGGCGATGATGCCTTCCAGGCCGACGGCCAGCACTTTTTCGATATTGAGGATGATGTGCCCATCGCCGGAGGTGATGTTGCCCCGCCCGGAGATGACGCCCGCTTTCTGCGCCCCGGCCACGTCGCCGGGCATAATCGCCATGACCCGGTCATTGAGAGTCTTGCCGTGCCAGGCCGGGACGATGGTGTTGAGAATGTGCGCTTTGACTTCCGGGCTGACGGTAAAGACATCGGCCCGGCGGTGGGGGAACTCCTCGATTTCATCGGCCAGGAAATCCACCAGGTATTCGGGGAAGAGCGGCGCGGCGCGGGGGGCGCTGGCCTGGTTGCCGACGATGATCTCCCCGCGAGCGATGTAAATGCTCATGTTAGCCAGGGTGTGGGCCAGCGCTTTGGCCCGGCGCAGCACCGGCGGATCGGCCTGGTACTTTTGATAGGCTTCCGTCACCAGCAGCCCGCGCTCGGCGCAGAGGGAGGGCGTGGTGTGGATTAGCTCCTCCCGCAGCCGGTAGACTCGCTCCGTCGAGCCGGCGGGCCAGGCGGGTGGGGTGGCCGCTGCACCGTTGCGAGGGGTCGTTTTGGTTGGGGTTAATTCGAGTGTCATGTTAACTCCTTGTTGGTTTGCTAAATTCCCCCTTTAGCGCAGCACCCTTATTTTTTTCGTCAAAATAGAAATTATCGGCTTTTCAAAATTTCATCCAGAATTTGCGTTAGCGTAGGTGGCGGGCAAAGCTCAATACCAGCCGGAGTATGTTTGTGGTCGGCTTGTGGTAGGGCGGGACGATGGGCAGCATTGTCATAACGAAAGATGAGTAATTTATAGCTATCTTGATAGTGATAGGCGTACATCAAGCGAGGTTCCACTTGACTGGTATCTACAAACTCGCGGAAGTGCAGTTCCGAAGCATCATTGAATTGAAGCAAGCCCGTAATAAAGCCGCGCAACGCAGAACGCTGATCAATCTGGATATTGGTTAACGGCGCTTCACCCGAATTGGCAGCAACTTCCATTATCTGTTGAATGGTTTGGGCATACTCAGGGAAGCTGGTAGCGGGCATGCTCTAACTCGCCAAGTTCGCTCTCTAAGCCTGCCAGCAGCTTAGCCTCGCCAGCCCACTCCACGTACTCCAAATCACCGCCGGCCAAATCCTCAGCCGCCATCTCACGCAAAAAGTGAGCCGTGTCCACCCCGTAACGCTGCTCAAACTGGGCCAGTTGCCGCTTACTGCGGTCAATACCGGCTCTCAAACGGGCTTTATAGGCTTCAATCGCTTGAATGACCGGTTGAGCGCCGTCTTTTTCTCGAAGTTCGATTATCATTTGTACGGTCATAGGTTTATCCTCATGCGGTATTATAGCCAGGAAGACATTCTATTTCCAAAAAATCAAACCTGGCTCTTTCGTAATTCAGAGGGTCAGGGACAACATGATCCATGATTGAAACCATCACGCCTCACGCATCACGCATCATGTCCCCCTCACACTCCCGCAGCGTAGCCTGGGCATTGGCCAAATTCGGGAAGCGCAGACGAGTATAAATTTCCATTGCCTGTCGAGCGTAGGGCAGGCCCTCCTGCGGGCGGCCCTGCCGAGCCAACGCTTGGGCCAGACGGTGGCAATTGTAAGCAACCAACTCCTGACGTACCACTGCTTCTGCCAATACCAGGGATTCATGGGCCAAATTCTCAGCAGCGGGCCAATCCTGCCGATCTAAGGCTAATTGGGCAAGGTTTCCGATATAAAAAGCTACCTGCTCACGAGAATCATTTTTCCGGGCAATTCGCAAAGCCTCTTGGAAATCCCGTTCAGCAGCGTTGTGGTCTCCGATGAGCCGTTCAACATCAGCCAAGTCATTCAATCCCATAGCTAAGTCCACACTTTCCGGCGCAAGGGTGCGCCATAAATCAACTGCTGTCTGCAAGGCTACTAAAGCAGTTGCATAATCTCTCTTTCTTTTATGTCCTAAACCACGTAATCGAACAACATAAGCTTGGTTTCGTTTTGCATCTGTAGATTTCTGCCAAGATACCTCAGCGCGAGCAGCACAAGATAACACTTCCTCAGCCCGCTGACGTAAATGATAAACCCACCCTGCTTCACAGGCCCGCCAGCCAGCGTAATAAAAGTCATTTTCAGCCAGAGCCTTTTCTTCGGCCTGTAAATTTAGGTCTAACCTTTCATCCCAACGTCCAGAAGAATTCATAAAACTAGCCAGTGCATCACATATTCGTTGTAAACTCGTATTACTGCCCAGGACAAACAGAGGTAGAGCAGCAGCAATGATAGGCCATTCAGTTTCTAGGGTAGGGAAGCGATCATACTTATCGTAGCCGTTTTCCATGACTAAGGTGTACACCCGATCGGCCAAGCGTTCTCCGCTTTGAATGACCAGTTGAGGACGTTTATGCCGCAAAAACAGCCCGGCCAGCGGCGGTAGGAAAAAACTCTTTTCTTCCGCATCAGCCACCAGCAGGGCACGCTCGGCCAAATCTTCCAAAGCGGTTTGGGCGGCGGGGCAGGATAGGTTGGCCAGGTCAGCCAGCCATTCTACTTTAGACGGTTGGGTAAAGTGCGTCAGCGCGGCCAAAACAGCCGTTTCCGCTTCGGTAAAGGTATCCAGTAGGTCGCCAAAAATATATTCCAGAGGGTCGTTATCGGGGGGTGCCGCCTCCATAAACTTGCAGGCTGCGGCAATGGTGCGGCATTGACTGTCCTCGCGCCCCAACTGCCCGGTCAGCCAGCGGATGAGCAGGGGGTTGCCGTTGGTTAGCCCGTAAAGCTCCTCCCATTCCTGGGGTGTGGTGCGGGCTAGGCGGGGATTGCTGCGGGCCAGTTCCGCCATCAATTCCAGCGCGGCTTTGCGGCTCAGCCGTTCCAGGCGCATGGTGCGGGCGTTGATGTCAGTACGGCGGCGGCTGGTGACAATGGCTTTGCAGGAGAGGGGCAGGCGGTCCAGAAATTGATACAGCCGCACCCGCTCTTTTTCGTCAAAGGTTTCCAGGTTATCAATCAGCAGCAGCGCCCGCTCTCGGGTCAGCAGGTCGCGCACGATTTTGGGACGCTGGGCGGGGTCAGTTTTGCCAATCGAGTCATCGCCCAGCTCGCGGGCCAGTTCGGTCAGCAGGGCTATGAAGTTGGGCAATAAATAATCTTCCAACGGCTGCTCGCCGGAGGGAGTCAGTTCGCGCACTTTGGCCGAGAGGAAAATTTTACGCGGAAATTGGGTCGGCGGGGCCAGGTGGCCGGCTCGGACGGCCAGGGCCGTTTTGCCGATGCCGCCGGGGCCGTCAATCAGCACGCCCCAGGTGCGCGATTCGGGGGCCAGGGCGGCGGCAATCTCCTCCAATTCCTGTTCGCGGCCAAAAAAGTAGGGCTGGCGGGGCAGGTTCGATTGGGTGGCTGGGGAGTCGGCGGATTGGCCGAGTTGAGCGCGCAGGTTGGCGATTTCGGCCTCTTCATGTTCGATGCCCATGATGATGTAGGGCGGGCAACTCAGGCCATAGGTGGCCTGCTGCTCTCTGAGCAACTGCAACTGGCGTTCGTGGGTTTGGAGGAGTTTTTGGATATGTTCGCGGTCGGTCATGGGCGGCTCTCCCGGCGGCTTGGGTGACACTGTGATAGTTTGTTCTCAAACTAGCTGGTAGCACGAGACTGAAGCCATCGTGCTGAGAGAGCGAAGTCCTAATGGACTGAAATCCTAGCTCGAAGAAGCTCTGCCCTCGCTCGCGTAAGCGACGGTTTTAGCCTCGCTCCTTGGCGCGGTTCATGAACTACGGTTGTTATTGTATTTTCGAGTACAATTTATCCCGATTGAAACGATAATCAGCCGGCAGGTTAAAATCGTAACGGGCCACGAAGCTCAAGAAACGGGCTTTGTTGAAGAGTGTTCTCATCAGTATCGAGGACCATAATCGTTAGAGTTTGTCCCTCAGTGACATCTTTTAGCTCTTTTTCTAAGATTAAACTGCCATTTTGATAAGTTGCCTGCACGATTTGTCTCATTACGCTTCCTCCCGGTATTAAAAAAGAGCTACTTCAGATTACGTCAGCGTATATCGCTGCAAATCCGGGACTCGGTCAAAACCGGCATCATGGCTTATCAGATCAACACAATTGATTTTTTGCATCGCAGCAACATGCAAGGCATCACGGGGCTTGAGGTGGTATCGTAGGATGAGATTGTTCATCACCTCAATATCAGATGAGGCAACTTCCACCACAGTCAAATTGGGAAAACTTTGCAGTTGAGTCAGAGGGGGGGCAACATGCGGGTAAAATTGAGCAATCATATTGGCTTCATCAGTGCGAAGGCGGTCTAGTGGTGAACTTCCATAATGGTCCCGAATGAGAGCCAATAATAGACGATAGGCCAACTCGTCAAAGGTAAGGGCTGAGGTGTAGGCAACAAGTTCTCCGGCCTGAATACGAGTAAAAAGGGCTTGGGCAGCAGGATCTAGGCCACGCAGCAGGGCATAAGGAATCATCGTATCCAGATATAAGCTTGCGCCGGTGAACTGAGCAAGAGACTGACTCACGCTTCAAACCTTTGCCAGTCTAACGTCAAATCGTATTCGGCCCACGTCCCTTGCCCCAAAACCCCAAAAAGTTTTTGAGCCAGATTTTCAGAGGATGATTGGGTCTGGGCGGTTCTAACTATATTGCGTAGTTGTTGAAGTTCCTGGGTAATCGCTTCAAGCCGCTGCAAAATAATTTCATAAGTTTGCTTTTCTGTTTGCAAGCCCATTTTGTTACCTCTGTTCAGGTTTTGCCAGGCCAAAAAATTTATTCCTACCTGACTTAAAGTATACCCCTAATTGGCTTACCCGCCAACCGTAACCGCCAACCCCACCGATTCCACCAGCCCGGCCAACTCAGCCACCTCAGCCTCATCCAGTTTAGGCTGCTCGGCCCAGAGATACTCTCGGCCCAGGGCTTCGTATTTGACCCGGCCCAGGGTGTGGTAGGGCAGCAAATCGAGCCGGTTGAGGCCCAATTCTCGCACAAATTCGGCAATGGCCCTCAGGCTGGCCGGGTCGGCGTTGAAGCCGGGAATCAGTGGCACGCGGATGGTCACGGGCGATTCTAGTTCGACTATACGGCGCAGGTTTGAGAGGATGAGTTCATTGCCGACCCCGGTGAAGCTGCGATGGATGCCGCTGTCTATGTGCTTCAAATCAAACAGGATGGTATCGAGATAGGGCAGCAATCGCTCCCACACGGCCCAGGTGGTATGGCCGCAGGTTTCGATGGCTGTGGAGATGGTTTCGGCTTTGGCCAGGCGGAGCAGTGCTTCGGCCAGGCAGGGCTGCATGGTCGGCTCGCCGCCGGTCAAGGTCATGCCGCCGCCATCCTCATAGAAAGGCGCGTCGCGCAGCACCTGGGCCATAATTTCTCCGGCGGTACGGCGCTGGCCGATTTCGCGCATGGCTTCGGTCGGGCAGACCTCGACCCGCTGGCCGTATTTCTGGCGCAGTTCGGGCGTCCAGCCATTCTGGGTGTGGCTGCCCCAGCCGAGCGGGCAGGCTTCGGGAAATTGGCCGCAGGTGATGCAGTTATGGGCAAAGAGGGCCAGTTCGGGCTGAGGATTTTGCGATTCGGGGTTGGCGCACCAGCCGCAGCGCAGCGGGCAGCCTTTCAAAAAAACATTGGTCCGCAGACCGGGACCATCGTGCAGCGAGTAACGCTGAATGTCAAAAATGATACCTTCGACTTGTTCGAGTCGTTCTCGTTCGAGCCTGATAAGGGGGTGGGGAAGTGCTTCGCTAGGATGGGTCATATTTGGACCAATTTACGATTTACGATTTACGATTGGAAGCGTTGGCTCAACCCAAACGTAAATATCCAAAGGGCGCGATGTCCAAAATCCAAAATCTAAAATCATTCAGTCTCGGCGAAGACTTTGGCCGCCGCGCCGATGATGCCCAGGTCGTCGCCCAACTGCCAGGGGACCACCCGCACCGAGTCCCACAGTTCCGGCTGGGTGTGCTCGCGCATAGCGACCAGCATCGGGTCCCAGAGCAGTGGGCCAATGCGGACCAACCCACCACCGACCACGATTAGCTCCGGGTTGAGAATTTCAACCACCATCGAGAGAGCTACCCCGCCGTAATACCCGGCCTTCCGCAGAATCTCAACCGCCACCGCGTCGCCTTGTTGGGCGGCCTCGGTGACGATTTCGCCGGAGATGCGCTGGCCGTTGGCCGGAGCCATGCGGCGGAGCAAGGTGTCGGCCCCGGCGTTGATCTGCTCATAAGCCATACGCGAGATGCCGATGCCGCAGGCGTAAGCCATAATGCAGCCCCGTTTGCCGCAGGTGCAGAGCGGCCCGCCGATGTCAATGACTACATGGCCCAATTCGCCCGCCGTGCCGGTGTGGCCGACATACAACTGGTTGTTGATGATGATGCCGATGCCGTAGCCGGTGCTGAAGGTAACGTAGCCCATATTCCGCGCTCCGCGCCCGGCCCCGTAACGATGCTCGCCCACAGCACAGAGGTTGGTGTCGTTGTCCAATATCACGGGAATGCCGAGGCGCGTTGCAAGAGTGTCGCGCAGGGGAAAACGGTTCCAGGCCGGCAGGTTGGAACTGACCAGGACGATGCCCGCCGGGCCGTTGGTATTGCCGGGGAAACCCAGGCCCACCGCCTCGATCTCGGCCACCTCGATGCCGCTCTCTTTAATGAGACAGCGATACGCTTCTTCAATCGCCCGGATGACCACTGCAGGCTGCTGCTCCGAGTGGGCGCGGGTGGTATAGCGATGCAGAATCTCGCCGGCTCGATTGACCAGCCCGGCGGCAATTTTGGTTCCACCGACATCAATGCCGATGGCGTAGGGTTTGTTCATAGTCATGGTAAGATAGAAGAATGGAAGGCTGGAAGGCTGGTAAAATTTCCAACCTTCCAACCTTCCAGCCTTCCTGATAATTTACGTTTGACTCACTCTAGCTAGGTAATCTCTCACCGCTTCCTGCCACTGCGGCAAAGGCTGCCCGGTCACAAGCTGGTACAGCCGGCAGTCCAGGACCACCCGGCTGGGGCGTTTGGCTTTGCGGCCTACGGCGCTGGCTTCGACAATCTCGACCGGCTCGGAGCGCCCGGCCTGTTGCAGCACAAATTGGGCAAAGCCGGCGCGGGTGCAGTAGCCCAGGCTGGTCACATTGTATACCCCGTACGCGCCGCTGGCAATCAGGTGCAAAATGGCCTCGGCCAGGTGACCGGTGTAGGTGGGCGATTCCAGTTGATCTACCGGCATGCGCACCACGCCGTCTTTCTCGGCGGCTTTGAGGACGCGGTCAACATAGTTATTGGGAGCGTGCCCAAAGAGCCAGGCCGTGCGGATCGAATAGGTGCGCGGGCAAATTTGCAGGCTGAAACGCTCGCCGGCCAGCTTTGACCGCCCGTACTGGTTGAGCGGGTTGGGCTGGGCCACCTCGTCGTAATCCACCTCGGAACGGCCATCAAAAATGTAGTCGGTGGAGATGTAGACCAGGGCGCTGCCGGCCTGCTGCGCGGCCAGGGCCAGATTTTGCGCCCCGACGGCGTTAATCAGCCAGGCCTTGTCCGGGTTGGCCTCGCAGCCTTCCAGGTCAACAAACACCGCCGAGTTGACAATCACCTCCGGGCGTTCGGCGGCCAGGAGTTCAATCGTCCGGGGCCGGTCGGTGATGTCAATCTCTTCAATATCCCAGGCCAGGAGGTCGTGCTGCGCCCCCAGCACCCGGCACAGCTCCCGACCCAACATCCCCTTGGCCCCGATAATGGCAATTTTCATAAAAATCTCCCAAAACGTGGTGCGTAGTACGTGGTGCGTGGTGGATTTAGTCTACGCACCACGCACCACGTACCACGAGTCTATTTCTTCAACCCTTTCTCATCCCGATACAGATCACTCGCCTCATCCATCACTGCCCGAAGCTTCTTCACGGCGGCTTCGATTTGGCCGGTACCGGGGACAAATTTGCCCTGCGGCCCTTTCAGCAGGGGTGAGGAGAACTCGCCGACGGTCATGCCGGCCTTGATAAAGTCGCCGACATTGCCGACGTTGAGGCCGCCGTCTTCCATCAGTTCCATCTGGCCTTCCAGCCCGGCGGCGACAATCATGTCGTGCATGCGGCGGATGTTGTCAAGCATGATGTCGTCCATGGTGTGCGGGCTTTTGCCAGACTCTTTGACCCAAAAGTGGGCGCGGCTCTCATACTCGATGATGTCAATGTAGGGCAAAATGTACTGCTCAAAAGCCACAATCGGCACGCCCTGCCAGGCCCACACGCCGACCTTCAATCCCAACGCGTCCTTGATGTAGGTGATGGCCTGGATCGGCAGTTCGCCCATCGTTTCGAGGGGCAGGGTAATCATGTTCACGCCCAGGTCGGCCAACTGCTTGAATACATCAAAACTGGGGCGTACCATCTGGAGTTGGGCTTCGATTTCCAGGTTGGTGCTTTTGCGGGTCGCCTCGATGATGTCGAAGCCGCCGCGCGGCATGCCAAAATCCATATATTTGCCGTCGCGCACCTCGATGTGTATCCAATCTACCCCGGCCGCTTCCAGTTCCTGCACCTGTGCCCCCAGCACCGAGTAGTCGGCCCAGAACAGGCCGGCGGAGATTTTACATTTTTGGCTCACTTTGCCAATGGTGTCTTTGGTCATTTGTAATAATTTTCCTTTCGCGAGAGTATTTTTTATAAGGCTAAGGCTGAGGCTAAGGCTAAGTGGTTTTAATGTCTCAGCCTCAGCCTTAGCCTTGGATTGTTTCTACCAGCACTTTCATTCCTTGCCCCGACCGCATCAACTCAACCCCCTGGGCCAGTTGGGAGAGCGGGACGCGATGGGTGATAAGCTGCGAGGGCTGCAAGCGGCGGCTTTCGAGGAGTTGGATGGTTTGTTCAAAGGGGTTGAGGCCGACAAACGTGCCGTGAATGGTCAAATCGTAGCGGGTAATGGTGTATTGATTTATTGGCGGGTTGTCGTGCGGACGCAGGCCAAACAGAATGACGTGTCCCCCGCGCCGGGCCAGTTTGATGGCCGTGCCCATCTGGTTGCCGACGGCATCCACCACCACGTCTGCCCCCAGTTCAGTGATCTTGTGAACCGTTTGGGGCAAATCTACCTGGATGGGGTTGAGGGCCACATCCATACCCAATTCTTCGGCAAAACTAAGGCGGTAGGGCGACACGTCGGCTACAATGATCCGGCCTGCGCCCAGCAGCCGGTAGGTTTGAGCAAAAAGCAGACCCATCGGCCCCGCACCGATAATCGCCACATTATCCCCGGCCTGAATGGGCGCGCGGGCCACCGAGCCAACCACGCAGGAGAGCGGCTCAAAAAAGGCGGCGTCATCGCGTGGCACGCTGACGCTAATTTTGTAAAGGGCGCTCTGCGGCGCGCGCAGATAGGGCGCAAAAGCTCCGTCAATCGTCGTGCCGATGGTGCTGTAGTTGGTGCATTGATTATCCAGTCCACGCCGGCAGTACTTGCACTGGCCGCAGGTCAGCCGGGGAGCGATGACCACCCGGTCGCCAGGGCGCAGGCCGGTGACGTCTGACCCAATTGCCTCAACCACGCCGACACCCTCGTGGCCGATGATGATGTTGGGCGTGGCCTTGTGCGCCGGCGGCACGGCCAGAATATTCAAATCGGTGCCACAGATGCCGCAGGCTTCAATTTTGACCAGCACATCGGTCGGCTGCTCGATGGGGGGAACAGGCCGCTCTTCATATTCCAGGCGACCCTCGCCTTTGAAAATGGGGACGAACATGGTTTTTAACATTACAGTTCCTTAGCGGGACGTGGTGCGTGGTGCGTATTTTTTACGTACCACGCACCGCGCACTACGAAACAGAGTATTTTTCAATCAGAGTTCAACTTCAACACTTCACGCGCCGCGTTGTCATCGGTGCAAAGCACATTGATGGCGCCGGTGCGGAGGCCGCCCAGGATGGCTTGGGCTTTGGCCTGACCCATCGCTACCGCCAGGGTGGTGGGAATCTGGCGCAGTTCGGCCAGGGTTACGCCGATGACGCGCCGGTTGTAGTCACACGGGTGCAGCTTGCCCTCAAGGGTATAAATTTGCCCGGCCACATCGCCGACCGCGCCGCTGGCGACCATGTCGGCCAGTTCGCCGGGGGTGATAAAGCCGGCCTTGATAAAACCGGAGTTAACCGGGTCGAGGTTGCCGATACCCAGCAGGGCCACGTCCGCCGTGCGAGCCGCGACCAGCACCCGGTTGATCTCGCGCTGGCTGCGCAGTACCTCGGCGGCTTCAACACTGTCGGCCATCAGCGGGGAGGACAGGTACAACACTTCGCCGTCCAGCTTTTGGGCCAGGTGGCGGGCCAGGGTGGCGCTGTCCACTTCCTGCATCGAGAAGGGCATGCTGCCCATGGCCTGGGCTACCCGCACTTTGGCTTGAAAATCGGGGCTGATGGCGTTGATGGTTTCATAGGTGGAACGGCCCAGGCAGACGGCCATGGTCGAGCCGTCGGTCAAAACCCGCTCCAAATAGTGCGCAGCCAGTTGGCCCAGGGGCTGTAGCGCCGGGGGGCGGTGAAGCGAGAGCGTTTTGAGAACGAGCGCCTCTTTCAGGCCAAAGGTCTGGACAAGCTGTTTTTCCAGCTCTGGGTCCCGCTCGATGGGCCAGTTGATGCTGATCTTAACCACGCCTTCAGCCCTGGCTTGCTTGAGTAGACGGTAAACTTTGACCCGCGACAAACCCAATTGCGCCCCAATCTCATTTTGAGTCATATCCTGTTCGTAATACATCGAGGCCACTTGGGCCAAAAGGTCGTGTAGGCTGCTTTCGAGCATAAGTTGTTTGTGCAATTGCACGATAAAATGTGTTATTGCACGTATGATAACATAGGCAGGGGTGTTTGTCAAGAGTCAAAGAGTGAAAAACATCCTTGACTTCATCACATTTCGTTCTTTCCACAATTGGCAAGCATAGCAGCATGGTGGCAGGTGAACCGCAGGGCTGTTAGGCAGCTCGTTATTACAGTTGTAAAAATAAAACAGTCAATTATAGTTCTTTAACAAACGTCGTTGATAGTGATAGAAACGGGCTAGGGCTTGATGGTGTCTACGCCAGCCGGACCAGCCATAGACAAAATCGGGCGA
>Ga0209172_10000991_pt1 | contig 67792 bp, 83 predicted proteins | sample LarsenN4metaG_FD_184113 | JGI IMG/M metagenome (GOLD analysis project Ga0209172, IMG submission 184113) | Hot spring sediment bacterial and archeal communities from British Columbia, Canada, to study Microbial Dark Matter (Phase II) - Larsen... ...
GGGCGCGGACGCGCCGCCCGCCCGGCAGCGGGCCGGCAGGAGGCCGCCTGATGGACACGCGCATCACCGCCGCACGGCTGCTGAGGGACCACCGCGCCGCGATCGACAGGCTCGACGCGATCCTCGTCTATACCCTGGCCGAGCGCTTCAAGCAGACCCAGGCCGTCGGGCGGCTGAAGGCCGAGCATGGCCTGCCACCGGCCGACCCGGCGCGCGAGGCCGAGCAGATGGCGCGCCTCGACCAGCTGGCCAAGGAGGCCGATCTCGACCCCGACCTCGCCAAGAAATTCCTGAGCTTCATCATCCGCGAAGTCATCAGGCACCACGAGAAGCTGCAACGCTGACACCGATCCGGGACGGGTGCGCGCATCCGTTCCCCCAACGCCATTCCAGAAGGAGTAACCGAAATGGCCATGAAGATCAGACTCGCCCGCGGGGGCACCAAGAAGCGCCCCTTCTATTCGATCGTCGCGGCGGATTCGCGCATGCCGCGCGACGGCCGCTTCATCGAGAAGCTCGGGACCTACAACCCGCTGCTGGCCAAGGACAGCGAGGACCGGGTGAAGATGAACATGGAGCGCGTGACCTGGTGGCTGGGACAGGGCGCGCAGCCCACCGACCGCGTCGCGCGGATGCTGGAGGCCGCCGGCGCCCGCCCCAAGGCCGTCCGGTCCAACCCGAAGAAGGGCGAACCGCACGAACAGGCGAAGAAGCGCGCCGAGGAGAAGGCCGCGAAGGCCGCCGCCGCCAGCGCGGCCCCGGCCGCCCCCGCCGCGGAACCGGCCGCCGCGCCGGCCGAGGAGGCCGCCGCGGAGGCCGCGTCGGAGTGATCCGGCGCGCCGCGCCCCGTTCCGCCGGAGGCCGGCATGGCGGCTGACCGCATCCTGGTCGGCGCCATCGCCGGGGCCTTCGGCGTGAAGGGCGAGGTGCGGCTGAAGAGCTTCTGCGCGCAGCCCGAGGCGATCGCCGCCTATTCGCCGCTGTGGTCGGCCGACGGGACGCGGAGCTTCGAGCTCACCGCGCTGCGGCCGGTTCCGGGCGGGCTGGCGGCGCGCATCGCGGGCGTGGCGACGAAGGAGCAGGCCGACGCCCTGCGCGGCGTCGGCCTTCATGCCGACCGCGCCAAGCTGCCGCGCCTGCCGGATGACGAGTTCTATCATGCCGACCTGATCGGGCTGACCGCGGTCGATACCGGCGGCGCGGTGCTGGGCACGGTCAGCGCGATCTACAACCACGGCGCGGGGGACATCCTGGAGATCGCCGCGCCGGGGCGGAAGGCGCCGCTTCTGCTGCCCTTCACGAAGGCGATCGTGCCGACGGTGGACCTGGCGGCGGGGCGCATCGTGGCCGACCCGCCGGAGGAGACGGCGGGGGAGGCCGGGCGATGACGGAGGCGGCGAGACCGCGGTCGCACGGGCGCGTGCGGGTGAGCGTCTCGGCAGCGCCCCGCGACCTGCTGGAGGAGCGCCCGCGCCTTGCCGGGGCGTGGACGGCGCGCGTCGTCACGTTGTTTCCCGAGGCGTTTCCGGGCACGCTCGGCCTGTCGCTGACCGGCCGGGCGCTGGCCGCGGGCCTGTGGGCGCTGGAGACGATCGACCTGCGGACCTTCGGCGAAGGCCGGCACCGCAACGTCGATGACAGCCCGGCAGGCGGCGGGGCGGGCATGGTCCTGCGCGCCGACGTGGTGGCGAAGGCGCTGCGTCAGGCGGCGGCGGGCACCCCCGCGGCGCGCGACCGCTGGCCGGTCGTCTATCTTTCGCCGCGAGGCGCGCCCTTCACCCAGGCGACGGCCCGCGCCTGGGCGGCGGCCGAGGGGGTGACGCTGCTCTGCGGGCGGTTCGAGGGCGTGGACCAGCGCGTCCTCGACCATTTCGCGGTCGAGGAGGTCAGCCTCGGCGACTTCGTACTGACCGGCGGCGAGATCGCCGCGCAGGCGGTGATCGACGCCACGGTGCGGCTGATCCCCGAGGTGCTGGGCAATGCCGCCTCGGCGCAGGACGAATCCTTCGCGGACGGGCTGCTGGAGGCGCCGCACTATACCCGGCCCGCGGTCTGGGAGGGGCGGGAGATCCCGGCCGTCCTCCAGTCGGGCCATCACGCCGAGATCGCGCGCTGGCGGCAGGCCGAGGCCGAGGCGCTGACCCGGCAGCGCCGGCCCGACCTGTGGGCGGCCTGGCTGGCGCGGCAGCGCCGCGACCGCTGAGCGGGAGACGGCGGCAGGCCGGCGCGCGCAGCTGCCCGGCGTGCCCCGCCAGACGCGCCCCGCCAGCCCCGCCCCCAGCCGCTTGACCGGCCCTGCGCGCTGACCTATACGCCCCCGGTCACGGCACCGCGGTGCCGGGGCTGCCGATTCCCATGCCCTCCGCGATCTTCGGCGGGGCCGGGCCGGGCGGCAGGGGACAAGAAGGACGGACTGACCTCTGGCGGGCTCGCACGGCGGATGCCGGCGGGGACCCGGGCGAAGACCAGAGCTCTGAGGCCGCGCACACCACCGCCGCAACAGGCGGGCAACCGAAGGAGGCGCCGATGGACATCATCGCGCAGCTCGAGGCCGAGCAGATCGCGGCCCTCGGGAAGAAGATTCCGGACTTCAAGGCGGGCGATACCGTCCGCGTCGGCTACAAGGTCACCGAAGGCACGCGCACGCGGGTGCAGAACTACGAGGGCGTGGTGATCGGCCGCAAGGGCGGCGGGACGCTCGGCGCGTCGTTCACGGTGCGCAAGATCTCGTTCGGCGAGGGCGTCGAGCGGGTCTTCCCGCTCTATTCGACCAACATCGACAGCATCGAGGTGGTGCGCCGCGGCCGCGTGCGGCGGGCCAAGCTCTACTACCTGCGCGACCGGCGCGGCAAGTCGGCCCGCATCGCCGAGGTCAGCAACTACAAAGAAAAGGCGGAGTGAGCGCGATGAAGAAGGGCATCCACCCCGACTACCACATGATCGACGTCAAGATGACGGACGGCACCGTGTTCCGCACCCGCACCACCTGGGGCAAGGAAGGCGACCAGATGGCGCTGGAGATCGACCCCCTCGCCCATCCGGCCTGGACCGGCGGCGCGGCCAAGCTGATGGACACCGGCGGGCGCGTCTCGAAGTTCAAGAACAAGTACGCCGGGCTGGGCTTCTGATCCCGGTTGTGCTTTCCAAGCGAGAGCACACTAAATATAGTGATGGCGCGCCCGAAACGGCGCGCCTTCTGATTCCCGGTGCCCGGCGGGCGCCGGCGTGACGGGACAGGGACATGGCGCACATCATCGTCGTCGGGAACGAGAAGGGCGGATCGGGCAAGTCCACCACCTGCATGCACATCGCGACGGCGCTGGCGAAGATGGGGCACCTGACCGGCGCGCTCGACCTCGACCTGCGCCAGCGCAGCTTCGCGCGCTACATCGAGAACCGGCGCGCCTTCATCCGGCGGTCGGGCCTCGACCTCGCGATGCCGGTCTTCCGTGACCTGCCCGAGATCGACGCCGCGACGCTGGCCCCCGGCGAGAACGTCTATGACCACCGCCTGTCGGCCGCCATCGCCGGGCTGGAAAAGGACTGCGCCTTCGTGGTGATCGACTGCCCGGGCAGCCACACGCGGCTGAGCCAGGTTGCCCACACGCTGGCCGACACGCTGGTCACGCCGCTGAACGACAGTTTCATCGACTTCGACCTGCTGGCGCGGATCGACCCCGAGACGAGCCGCGTGACGGGGCCGTCGATCTATTCCGAGATGGTCTGGAACGCGCGGCAGCTGCGCGCCAAGGCGGGGCTGAAGCCGATCGACTGGGTGGTGCTGCGCACCCGGGTCGGCCCGCAGCAGATGCACAACAAGCGCAAGGTGGGCGACGCGCTGGACCAGCTGGCCAAGCGGATCGGCTTCCGCGTCGCCTCGGGCTTCTCGGAGCGCGTGATCTTCCGCGAACTGTTCCCGCGCGGGCTGACGCTTCTCGATCTGCGCGAGGTCGGGGTCACGACGCTGAACATCTCGAACGTCGCGGCGCGGCAGGAGCTGCGCGACGTGATCCGCGCGCTCGACCTGCCGGGCGTGACCGTCACCTTCTGACGGAAGTCAGGCGGGCCGGGCGGTCAGGCCGCGCCGCGGGTGCGGAAGCTGAAGATGCCCGGAGGCGCCACGCGCCGCAGGCGCGGCCCGGTGACCGCCGGGGAGGTCATCGCCTTGAGCCGGGATTCGAAACGGTCCGGCTGCTTCTGTCCGGCCTTCTGCCGCTTGCCGAGGATGTTCAACGCCAGTTTCATGGTCGTGCCACACAGTCAATCGCCGCCCCGCAGGACCGTTATCCCCTTCATCCGTGGCCGAAAAACGGCGCTTCGCGGGAGATTGGCTGACATTTCGCGGCCCCTTCCCGACACAGTGTCTGCCGCGGCGCGACAATCCGGCAACGCTGCGCCCTGCCACGGCGGGGCGGATACGGGCGGCGGGGAAGCGGATGGCGGACCCGGAGCGATTCGAACGCCCGACCCCCAGATTCGTAGTCTGGTGCTCTATCCAGCTGAGCTACGGGTCCGCGATGGCACGGGGACATATCCACGCCACAGGGCCATTGCAAGGGTGAATCGGGAAGGGATCAGGCCGCCGAGAGGGACTCGGCGGGCTCCAGTTCGCGCGGCAGGCGGATCATGAACTCCGACCCGCCGGGGTCGCTGCGGACGAGGGACAGGCTGCCGCCGTGCCCGCGCACGAGTTCCGCGGCAATGGCCAGCCCGAGCCCGGTGCCGCCCTTGCGGATGCCGCCCTGGAAGGGCTGGAAGAGGTGTTCGAGGGCGCGCTCGGGAAGGCCGGGGCCGGTGTCGGCGACGCGGATCCACCATTCGGTCTCGGTCTCGCCGGCGGCGACCTCGACCGTCCCCGGGCGGCCGGTGCCCTCGATCGCCTGGCGGGCGTTGCGGACAAGGTTGGTCAGCACGCGCAGGAGCTGGTCGTGGTCGGCCCGGATGGTCAGCCCGGCCGGCACGTCGGCGACGAATTCGACCTCGGCCGTGCCGGCGGCAAGGCGCTCGGCCTCGATCAGGTCCGCGACCAGCCGGCCGAGGGGGAAGCGCGCCAGCGTGGGGGGCGGCTCCTCGGCGCGGCCGAAGGCGAGCGTCGCCTCGCAGAGGTTGACCGCCCGCGTCACCGACGCCACCAGCTTCGGCGCCGTCTTGCGCACGGCCGGATCGGCGCTGCCCTCCATGCGGTCGGCCAGAAGCTGCGCCGTCGTCAGGGCGTTGCGCAGGTCGTGGCTGATCTTGGCCACCGCCCCGCCAAGCTGGGCGAGGCGCTCCTTCTGGCGCAGCGCCCCGGTCAGCTGGCGCTGCATGGATTGCAGCGCATCCTCCGCCTCGCGCAGCTCGGCGATGCCCGACTGCGGCTCGATGACGCGGCGCGCGTCCTCGGGTGCCGCGGAATAGGCCGTCATCGAGGCCACGACGCGGCGGATCGGGGTGACGAAGAAGCGGCGCACCGCGAAGAACAGAAGGCCCGCCGTGACGATCGAGATCACCGCCGACAGGAGCAGGATGCGCAGGCCGTAGTCGAGCATGGCAAGCCGCAGCGGCGCGGTGTCCATCGTCACCTCGATCAGCAGCCCGGCCTGCCGGACCGGATCGCCGATCACCCGGATGATCCGGTTGCCGGGCGTGAGCAGGACCTCGATCGCGTCGCGGATCAGCGCCCAGGACGGCGCGTCGCGCAGGTCGTAGGTCGCCGCGATCGGGCCGGGGATGGGCGAGGAGAGGACGAGCTGGCGCGCCTCGTCGCGGCGCAGGACGACGTTGTAGACCTCGGCATTGGCGAGAAGCTCGCGTTCGAGGGACTCGTCGATCATCTGGTCCGAGGCGAGGAGTGCCAGCGAGGCGATCTGCGCCCGTTCGAGGCGCGACAGCAGGTAGTCCTCGCGGAAGCGGGCGACCGAGGGCACAAAGATCAGCACCTCGGCCACCATCACGAAGATCGTGGTCAGTATCAGGAAGCGCCCCGAAAGCGTGTTCAGAAACATGCCCGTTCCACGGCGCGATGCGCTCTGCCCCTGCTTGGTGTGCCGGTCTATCCGGCGGACGGCCGGCCCGCAACCGCAACGGGGAGATAGGTGCGGCGATGCCGGTTGAACACCGTCCCGGGCGGAAATGCGCCGCCGCCGCCCGCGGCCCGGGCACCGTTGACTTGGCCGCGCGGGCCGACTAAGAGCCGGGTCTCTGGATTACATGCCCGCGACTCCCGGACCGGATCCGGCGCGGCAAACCGTGGATGACCTGCGATGAAGCGCACATACCAACCGTCGAACCTCGTCCGTGCCCGCCGTCACGGGTTCCGCGCGCGCATGGCCACCAAGGGCGGGCGCAAGGTGCTGAACGCGCGGCGCGCGCGCGGCCGCAAGGTCCTGTCGGCCTGAGGGCCGGCCGGGGGCAGATGACAGCGCCCGACCCGGCCGCCGGGGCGTCAGCCGGGCCGGAGACGGCCCGCGGGGCCGGGCCGGCCCGCATCGCGGCGCTGCGCCGGCGGGCGGATTTCCTGAAGGCGGCACAGGCCCGGCGGCAGGTCACGCCGGGCTTTCTGTTGCAGGCGCGACGGCGCGACGGCGCCGAGGCCGGGACCGGGGCAGACGAAGTGCGCGTCGGCTTCACCTGTTCGCGCAAGCTCGGCAATGCGGTGGCGCGGAACCGGGCGCGGCGGCGGCTGCGCGCGGTGGCCCGCGCGGTCCTGCCCGGGGCGGCGCGGCCGGGCTGGGACTACGTGCTGGTCGGCCGGCCGGGCGCGACGGCAGAGCGGGAGTTCCGGGCCCTCGTCGCCGACCTGGGCGCGGCGCTCGCCCGCATCCACGGAGGCGGCGGATGAGCCCGCTGGCCCGTCTTTTCGCCCTGCCCGTCCGCGCCTACCGGTTGGTCCTGTCGCCCTGGGTCGGGCATTCCTGCCGCTTCCAGCCCACCTGTTCGGCCTATGCGCTCGAGGCGCTCGAGGCGCATGGTGCGGTCCGCGGCCTGTGGCTGACGGCGCGGCGGATCGGCCGCTGCCATCCCTGGGGCGGATCGGGATACGATCCGGTGCCGGATGTGCCGCCGGCGCGGCCCCGCCGCGGCGGGGCGGAGCGGCGCTGAACCGGCGGACGGGTATTGCCTGCGCGAGAGGTGCGTGCGGGGCGCGGAACGCGCCGGGCGGGACGCGGCCTTTGCATTTGCGGCGGGATTGATGCAAGAGGCGGATCGACCCAGCGCAGCCGCAGGCCATGCTTGACGATAGCCAGGAAATCCACCCGCTCTTCCACGGCGCGCCGCAGACGACCGAGTTCCGGAAGCTGCGCAAGCGGCTCGTGCGCGAGGTCCGCGCGGCGATCGAGACCTATGGCATGGCGAAGCCCGGCGGGCGGTGGCTGGTCTGCCTGTCGGGCGGCAAGGACAGCTACACGCTGCTTGCCATCCTGCACGAGCTGAAATGGCGGGGGGTCCTCGACGTCGAGCTGCTGGCCTGCAACCTCGACCAGGGCCAGCCCGGCTTCCCGGCGACCGTGCTGCCGGAGTTCCTGTCGCGGATGGGCGTGCCGCACCGGATCGACTATGCCGACACCTATTCGGTCGTCCTCGACAAGGTGCCGCAGGGAAGGACCTACTGTTCGCTCTGCTCGCGGCTGCGGCGCGGGAACCTCTACCGGATCGCCCGCGAGGAGGGCTGTTCGACCGTCGTCCTCGGCCATCACCGCGACGACATCCTCGAGACCTTCTTCATGAACCTCTTTCACGGCGGGCGGCTGGCGACGATGCCGCCGCGGCTGCTCAACGAGGACGGCGACCTCTATGTCTGCCGGCCGCTGGCGCTGGTCGCCGAGGCGGACTGCGCGCGCTTCGCGGCCGCGATGGGCTATCCGATCATTCCCTGCGATCTCTGCGGCAGCCAGGAGGGGCTGCAGCGGCAGCAGGTGAAGGCGCTGCTCGACGAATGGGAACGGCGCAGCCCCGGGCGGCGGAACGTGATGTTCCGCGCGCTGCAGAACGTGCGGCCCTCGCATCTGGCGGACCCGGCGCTGTTCGACTTCGCCGGGCTACTGGCCGGGCCGCGGCGCGATCCCGACAATTCGACGGAAATCGGCCCCGACGGTTAACCCTCTGACCAGACCCGTGCCCTAGCCTGCGCCGCGACTGACCGGAACGGGGCGGAAAGGCGTGGCATGACACCTCGAGACGACCGGGGACGCGCGCAGGGCGGGCTGCGCGCAGGGTTGCGGCGGCTGACGGAAGGCCCGGTCGCCGAGGCGGTCCTGATTGTCGTGCCCTTCGCGGCGCTGACGGCCGCCTTCGGGCCGTGGATCGGGGCGATCCCGGTCCTTGCGCTCGTCGCGGTCTTCCTCGCCCGCAGCTCCGCCGCGCCCGCCCCCGCCCCTGCCGCGGGCGAGGGAAGCGAGGCGGGCGCCGGCCCGGTCCTGGCGCTGCTCGGCGCCGCCTTCGGCCGCGCGGCGCCGGGCCGGCCGCGGACGGTGGCCTTCACGCTGCGCACCGACGATGCCGAGGACCTTCTCGCCCTGCTCGGACGGCCCGGTTTCGACCGGCTCCAGGCGGCGATGGCGGACCGCTTCACCGGCGCCCTGCGGGCGGGCGACGCGGTCGCCACGCGCGGGGACGGCCTGTTCTCGGTTGCGCTCGCGCCCGGCGGGCAGACCGACGTGGAGGCGGCGATCCAGGTCGCCGCCCGGCTCCAGACCGCGCTCTGCGCGCCCTTCGCGATCGACGCGGCGACGGTCCATGCCTCGGTCTCGGTCGGCTTCTGCCTTGCCTCGCGCGCGCCGGCGGCGGATGCCGCGGCGATGCTGGGCGCGGCCGATCTGGCCGCCGCCGAGGCGCTGCGCAGCGGGCCGGGGGCGATCCGCGCCTTCTCGGCGGCGACCGAGGCGGTCGCGGCGACGGGCGGCATGACCGACGGGGAGATCGCCGAGGCCTTCGAGACGGGCCAGATCGTCGCGCATTTCCAGCCCCAGGTCAGCACCGATACCGGCCGGGTCACGGGCTTCGAGGCGCTGGCGCGCTGGAACCACCCGACGCGCGGCCTTCTCGTCCCGGACGACTTCCTCGGCCGCGTGGCGGCGGCGGGCCTGTCCGCGCGCCTGACCGAGGTCATGCTGTTCCATGCGCTGGGCGCGCTCAGGTCCTGGGACCGGGCCGGGTTCGAAGTCCCGATGGTCGCGGTCAACTTCGCCGCGGATGACCTGCGCAATCCCGGCCTGCCCGACCGGATCCGCTGGGAACTCGACCGCTTCGACCTGCCGGCGGAGCGGCTGACGGTCGAGGTGCTGGAAAGCGTTGCCGCCTCGCCCGGCGACGACCTGGTGGCGCGCAACCTGGCCGAGGTCGGACGGATCGGCTGCGGCATCGACCTCGACGATTTCGGGACCGGCGCCGCCTCGATCGCCTCGATCCGACGCTTCTCGGTCCGGCGGCTGAAGATCGACCGCTCCTTCGTGCTGCGCGCGGCCAGCGACCCCGAGCAGCAGCGGGCGATCTCGGCGATCCTGGCGCTGGCCGAACGGCTGGGCGTGGACACGCTGGCCGAGGGTGTCGAGACGCCGGCGGAGCATGCGCTGCTGGCGCAGCTCGGCTGCGCCCATGTCCAGGGCTACGCGATCGGGCGCCCGATGCCGTTCGAGGAGACGATCGCCTGGATCGACCGGCATCATGCGGGGCTGGCGGTTCCGCCCGACGTCGGCCGCCGCGCGGGCTGAGCGGAGAGGCGGCCGGCCGGGGCCGGCGCGCGGGCCGGGCGCGGCACAGGGGGCAGGGCCGGCGCGCGGGCCGGGCTCCGCACCGCGGGCGCGGGCCGGGCGGCGGCCAGCCGAAACCGCTTGACCTTTCCCGCCCCCTTCTGTTGAACGTCGCGCTGACCCAGCGGGGGCCCGGCGGGACGGCGGCGAAGCTTCATGGACGACCAGAACAAGAACCTGATCCTGGCGACAGTGCTGTCGTTTCTGGTCATCCTGGTCTGGTACACACTGTTCGCGCCGCCGCCACCGCCGCCGGCCACGGCGCCGGCCGAGGTCGCGGCCGGGACGACCGGCGCGACCGATGCGGCGGGCGCGGCCGCCGGCAGCGCGGGCGGCGAGACGAGCGCGGCGGACGCCTCGCAGACGGAGGCGGGCCTCGCCAGCGCGCCGCGCATCGTGATCGACACGCCCCGCGTGACGGGATCGGTCTCGCTCTTCGGCGGGCGGATCGACGACCTGTCGCTCAAGGACTACCGGGAGGAGGTGGACCCCGATTCCCCGATCGTGCGGCTCCTGCGGCCGGCCGGCGAGGAGGGGGCGCTCTATGCGCTCTATGGCTGGGCCCCCGGCGGGGGCCTGTCCTTCGATCAGGTGCCGGGCGCGCGGACGCCCTGGAGGCTCCAGTCGGGCGACACGCTCGGGGTCGGGAAGCCGGTGACGCTCAGCTGGGACAACGGCGCCGGGCTCGTCTTCACCCGGACGCTGGCGATCGACGAGAACTTCATGTTCACGGTGACCGAGAAGGTCACCAACAGCGGCGCCGCGCCGGCCACGCTCTATCCCTACGGGATCGTCGCGCGGAAGGGCATCCCGGCGGACATCAAGAACTTCTTCATCCTGCACGAGGGGCCGATCCAGCGCGCCGACGGCGTGCTGAGCGAGATCAGCTACGACGATCTGGCGGATGCGGACCCGGTCGCGGCCGAGGGCGACCTGCCGGCGCTGGTCACCGAAGTGGCCGCGAACGGCTGGATCGGCTTCACCGATCACTACTGGCAGACGATCCTGGTGCCGGAACCGGGCCAGGCCTTCACGGCGGTCGCCAAGTACACGCCCGCCAGCGACACCTTCCAGACCGAGGCCCGCCTGCCGGTGGTGACCGTCGCGCCGGGCGGCAGCGCCGAAGCCTCGATGATGCTCTTCGCCGGGGCGAAGGAATGGGAGACGATTCGCGCCTACCAGAACGAGGGCGGGATCGAGGGCTTCATCGATTCGATCGACTGGGGCTGGTTCTATTTCCTGACCAAGCCGATGTTCGCCGTGCTGCACTGGCTGCACGCGGCGATCGGCAACATGGGATGGGCGATCATCGCGCTGACCTTCATCATCAAGGCGCTGGTCTTCCCGCTGGCGCGCAAGTCCTACATCTCGATGGCGCGGATGAAGGAGCTTCAGCCGCAGATGGAGGCCCTGAAGGAACGCACCGGCGACGACCGCCAGCGCTTCCAGAAGGAGATGATGGAGCTCTACAAGCGCGAGAAGGTGAACCCCGCCTCGGGCTGCCTGCCGATCCTGATCCAGATCCCGATCTTCTTCTCGCTCTACAAGGTGATCTTCGTCACGCTGGAGCTGCGCCACGCCCCCTGGATCGGCTTCGTCCGGGACCTTTCCGCGCCCGACCCGACCTCGATCTTCAACCTGTTCGGGCTCCTGCCCTGGGACGCGCCCGCCCCCGGCTCGGTGCTGGCGCTGATCTTCATCGGGGTCATGCCGATCATCCTCGGCATCACGATGTGGATGCAGCAGAAGCTGAACCCCGCCCCCACCGACCCGACCCAGGCGGCGATCTTCGCCTGGATGCCCTGGATCTTCATGTTCATGCTTGGCGGCTTCGCCTCGGGCCTGGTGCTCTACTGGATCACCAACAACCTGATCACCTTTGCCCAGCAGTACACGATCATGACGATGCACGGCAAACGGCCGGACATCTTCGACAACATCCGCGGGAGCTTCCGGCGCAAGAAGGACGGCCCCGGACCGGACACGACCAAGAAGTGACCGGCCTGCGGTTCCGCCCCGCCGCCGAGCCGGAGCCCGCCGCCGCCGAGGCCGGGCGGCTGCTGTTCGCCGGACCGGTCGCCTTCGTGAAGGGCGTGGTGGCGATGGAGGGCCTTCCGCCCGCCGACCGCACCGAGGTCTGTTTCGCCGGGCGGTCGAACGTCGGCAAGTCGAGCCTGATCAACGCGCTGACGGGGCGGCGCAACCTCGCCCGCGCGTCGAACACGCCCGGCCGGACGCAGGAGATCAACTACTTCGCGCTCGGCGCGGCGCGCTATCTCGTCGATCTGCCGGGCTACGGCTTCGCCGAGGCGCCGGTCGCCACGGTCGAGACCTGGCAGCGCCTGCTGCGCGCCTATCTCGCCGGGCGGGCCAGCCTGCGCCGGGCCTTCGTGCTGATCGACGCGCGCCACGGCGTGAAGGCGGTGGACGAGGAGATCCTGACGCTGCTCGACCGGTCGGCGGTGACGTTCCAGGTCGTGCTGACCAAGGCCGACAAGATCGGCGCCGCCGCGCGGGCGAAGGTGATTGAGCAGGTGGCGGGCGCGCTGGGCAGGCATCCGGCCGCATTTCCCGAAATCGTCCTGACCTCGGCCGAGACCGGCGAGGGAATCGCCACCCTGCGCGCGGTGATCGCCGGCCTGACGTGAGCGGGCGCGCGGGGCCGCGCGGCGCGGCGGGCGGCGGCGGACGGGCGCGCCTGGTCAGACGTGCTGGCCCGCGTTCACCTCGATCTCGGTCCCGGTGACGTAGGCGGATGCATCCGTGCACAGGAACCAGATCACCTCGGCGACCTCGGAGGGCTTGCCGAGGCGCCGGAGCGGCAGGCCCTCGACGATCCGCTCGGTGCCGGGCGAGAGGATCGAGGTCTCGATCTCGCCGGGGGCGATGGCATTGACGCGGACGCCGAGCGGGCCGAAATCATGCGCCATCTCGCGCGTCAGCGCCTTGAGCGCCGCCTTCGAGGTGGCATAGGCGGCGCCCGCGAAGGGGTGGACGCGGCTGCCGGCGATCGAGGTGACGTTGACGACCGCGCCGCCGGCCGCCGAGAGTTCGTCCCTGAGGCCGCGCGCGAGCACGATCGGGGCGAAGAAGTTGACGTGGAAGACCTGCCCCCAGGTGCGCAGGTCGGTGTCGAGCGTGCTGAGCCGCGCGCCGCCGGGGCCCTTCGGCGAGATGCCGGCGTTGTTGACCAGGGCATGCAGCCGGCCGCCGAGCTTGTCCTTGATGACCTCGATCGCGGCGATGGTCTTGTTGGGATCGGCGAGGTCGATCTGGATGTGGTTGTCCCGGCCGCCCGGCCAGGGGCAGAGTTCGGGCTGGAAGGGCTGGCGCGAGCAGGTCAGGACGCGCCAGCCCTCGCGCTCGAACCGGCGCACGGTGGCATGGCCGATGCCGCGGCTGGCACCGGTGAGGAGGAGGGTCTTCCTGTCCGCGTCGGGCATCGGTCCTTTCCGCTTGCCGGGGGCCGGCCCGGCAACACGTTCCTGCGGGCCCCGCCTTCACCGTCCGGGATGGGGGGCCGTTGCCGGCGGAGTGTGGTCCGGTCCGGTTGAGCCAGTCAAGCCGACCGGGCCCGTCCGCGATTCCTGCCTGCAACGGCCGGGGGGCGGGGCCGCCGGCCGGCCTTCGGCGCGGTCGGCCCGACCCTGCGTCCAGGGGGGTCAGCTGCGCGCGGCCGCGCGGCCGGAGCGCTGCATCTGCCGCGCCCCCTGCCCCGTCAGGCCGCGAGCGGCCGGTAGAAGGCGAGATCGGCGTCGATTCCGTTCGCCTTCAGGAAGGCGGGCGGGTCGAAACCAAGGTCCTTGTGCAGGGCCCGCACGGCCTTGATCGCGCCTTCGATGGCGTCCTGCGAGTCCCATTCGACAAGCGTGACGAAGGTGTACTTGCCCGGCCCTTCGACCTGTTCCACGATCATGTCGCGCCTGCAACCGGGCAGGCGGCGCAGGAGGGCGTGCGTTTCCCGGATGACGGAGAGAAGCTTCGCGCGGGCCGGCTCGGGAACGGCGAAACAGTCGATGCGGAAGATGGGGGCTGGCATGGCCATACTCCTTTTGACAGTATGCTGTCATTAAGTTCCCGAAATGACAGTATGCTGTCAAGATGAGGAATGAATGCCGGACCCCGCCCCCGATCCCGTCGCGACCGGGAAGCTGATCTTCGAAACCCTCAGGCTCGCCAACGCGCTGGCGGCGGCGGGTGATGCGCTGATGCAGCCCCTCGGCCTGACCAGCGCGCGCTGGCAGGTGCTGGGGACGCTGGCCTTTCTGGGCGAGGGCGAGACCGTCTCTGGCCTGGCGCGCAGGCTCGGCCTGTCCCGCCAGTCGGTGCAGCGGCTGGTGGACGAGATGGTGGCGGCGGGCATCCTGGAGCTTCGCGACAATCCGGCCCACAAGCGGGCAAGGCTTGCCGTCGTTTCGGCGAAGGGACGGGAGCTGCACCGGCTGGCAGAAGCGCGTCGCCAGCCCTGGACCGAAGGCCTGGCGAGCGCCCTCGCCGGACACGATCCTGCCGCGGCCGAGGCCGCGCTGCGGGCGCTGCGCGAGACGCTGACCCGGACCGGATGACGCCGGGCGCGACTCATGCCCGCGCGACGCGGACGGATGCCGGGCGGTGCAAGCGGGCCATGCTCGGCCTTGAGGGCGGGGGGCGAGACGTCTAACAACGCCTCACCCGGCGGAGCGCGCGCGAGATGAGAAGGCAGGACATGGACAGAGACTGGATCGGAACCGCCCGGACGCTCTCCGAGGCCCTGCCCTATCTTCAACGCTATGCCGGCGCGGTCGTGGTCATCAAGTTCGGCGGCAACGCGATGGGCGACGACGCGGCGATGGCCGAATTCGCGCGCGACGTGGTGCTGATCCGGCAGGTCGGTGTGAACCCGATCATCGTCCATGGCGGCGGGCCGATGATCAACGACCTGCTGAAGAAGCTGGGGATCGAATCGCGCTTCGTGCGCGGCAAGCGGGTGACCGACAAGGCGACCGTCGAGGTGGTCGAGATGGTCCTGTCGGGCCTGGTCAACAAGCGGATCGTGCAGGCGATCAACGATCAGGGCGGGCGCGCCGTGGGCATCTCGGGCAAGGATGACGACCTGATGGTCTGCGAACCCGACGACCCGGAACTGGGCTATGTCGGTCGGCCGGTGCATGTGGACCCGGAGATCCTGACCGACCTGACCCGCGCCGGGCTGATCCCGGTGGTGGCGCCGGTGGCGACGGGCGTCAAGGACAACGAGACCTTCAACGTCAACGGCGACACCGCGGCGGGGGCGATCGCGGGCGCGCTGAAGGCGGACCGGCTGCTGCTCTTGACCGACGTGGCGGGGATCAAGGACGAGACCGGCGAGGTCGTGACCCAGCTGCACCCCGACCAGGTGCGCGACATGATCGACCGCGGGGTGATCGCGGGCGGCATGATCCCGAAGGCGGAGACGGCGCTCGACGCCCTGCGCAACGGGGTGCGCGCGGTGGTCATCCTCGACGGGCGGGTGCCGAATGCCTGTCTTCTGGAGCTGTTCACCGACCACGGCGCGGGGTCGCTGATCCGGTCCACCGAACCGCGGATCAAGCCGCGCACGCCGCGCCCCGCCTATCGCGGGACATGACGCTGGAGGGCATCGCCGCGCTGGCCGCGCCGCATCGCCTGATGGTGATGGGCGCGTTCCATCCCGGCCCGGAGGACGGGCTGCCGCACCCGGCGGGAACGCTGATCCTGTTCGGGCCGGCGGAGCCGGGGTTCTGGGCGCATCTGACGGCGCAGCCGGAATGGGACGGCGGCCCCGACCCGGTGGACCGCTGGTCGCGGCGGGTGATCGGACAGCTCGCCTGCGCGCTGGGGGGAAAGGCCTACTTTCCCTTCGGCGGGCCGCCGTGGCTGCCCTTCGTTGCCTGGGCGAAGCGGAGCGGGCGCGCCTGGGCCTCGCCGGTGACGATCCTCGTCCACGACACGGCCGGGCTGATGGTCAGCTATCGCGGTGCGATCGGCGTGGCGGAGCGGCTGGACCTGCCGCCGCCGCCCGCGTGCCCCTGCGACAGCTGCGCCGGCCGGCCCTGCCTGACCGCCTGCCCGCCGCGGGCGCTGACCGGCGCGGGCTATGACGTGCCCGCCTGCCATGCCTTCCTCGATGGCCCGGACGGGACGGACTGCATGGCGCGGGGCTGCGCCGTTCGCCGCGCTTGCCCGCTGTCGCAGGCCTATGGCAGGGTGGAGGCGCAGTCGGCCCATCACATGAGCAGCTTCCACCGATGACCCCGCAAGGACACCGCCGGCTGATCCTGACCCGGCACGCGAAGTCGGCATGGGACGATCCGGCGATGGCCGACCACGACCGGCCGCTCAACGGGCGCGGCCGGCGGTCGGCGCTGGAACTGGGGGAATGGCTGCATTCGCGCGGCTACGAGCCGGACGAGGTCCTGTGTTCGACGGCGGCGCGGACGCGCGAGACCTGGGCGCGGGTGCAGTCGGCGCCGCTGGAGGTGACGCCGCTGGTGCAGTTCCTGGAAGGGCTCTACCACGCCTCGCCGGACGTGATGCTGGCGGCGCTGCGCCGGGCGACGGGCGACTGCGTGATGATGATCGGCCACAATCCCGGCATCGCGGAGTTTGCCGCCATGCTGCCGGCGAAGCCGCCCGCCCATGCCGATTTCCGCCGCTATCCGACGGGGGCGACGCTGGTGGTGGATTTCGCGGCGCCGGACTGGGCCGCGGTCCGGCCGGGAATGGGCAGCGTGCTGGACTTCTTCGTGCCCTCGGGGCGGGACTGAGACCGCCCGGGACGGGTGTCCCACCGTGGGACACCCTTTTCGGCCCAACGAAATCAGAGGGTTACGGCGCCGTTCAGGATTCGTTAACGAACGCGGCCGAAGGCGCCGCCCGCCGTCAGTGGCCGAGGATCTGGCTGAGGAACAGCTTGGTCCGTTCGCTCCGGGGGTTGTTGAAGAATTCCTTCGGCTCGTTCTGTTCGACGATCTGGCCCTGGTCCATGAAGATGACGCGGTTGGCCACCGCCTGCGCGAAGCCCATCTCGTGGGTGACGCAGAGCATGGTCATGCCTTCCTGCGCCAGCTCGATCATGGTGTCGAGCACCTCCTTGATCATCTCGGGATCGAGCGCCGAGGTCGGCTCGTCGAAGAGCATGATGCGGGGCTTCATGCAGAGCGCGCGCGCGATCGCCACCCGCTGCTGCTGGCCGCCCGAGAGCTGGCCGGGATACTTGTGCGCCTGTTCGGGGATCCGGACCTTGCGCAGGAAGTGCATCGCGGTCTCCTCGGCCTCCTTCTTCGGGATCTTGCGGACCCAGATCGGCGCGAGGGTGCAGTTTTCGAGGATCGTCAGGTGCGGAAAGAGGTTGAAGTGCTGGAACACCATACCGACCTCGGAGCGCACCTTGTCGATGTTCTTGAGGTCGGAGGTCAGCTCGGTGCCGTCCACGATGATGTGGCCGGACTGGTGTTCCTCGAGCCGGTTGATGCAGCGGATGAGGGTGGACTTGCCCGAGCCGGAGGGGCCGCAGATGACGATGCGTTCGCCCCGCATGACGGTCATGTTGATGTCGCGCAGCACGTGGAACGTGCCGTACCACTTGTTCATGCCGGTGATCTGGATCGCGACCTCGGTCTCGACCTGCATGTTCGCGGCGGCGGCTTCGGCCATGGCGGTTTCCCCTAGCGGTGATCGGTCTTGAGCTTCCGCTCGAGGTACATCGAGTAGCGCGACATGCCGAAGCAGAAGACGAAGAAGATGGCGCCGACGAAGATGAACGGCTCCCAGTAGACGCCCTTCCAGTTGATGTCGGCGCGGACGATCTTGGTGATCCCCTGGAGGGGATCGGCGAGGCCGACCAGCGCGACGAGCGTGGTGTCCTTGAACAGCCCGATGAAGGAGGACACGATGCCGGGAATGGCGATCTTGAGCGCCTGCGGCATCACGATCAGCCGCTGCGCCTGCCAGTAGTCGAGGCCGAGCGCGTCGGCGGCCTCGAACTGGCCGCGCGGCAGGGCGGCGAGGCCGCCGCGGATGACCTCGGCGAGATAGGCCGCCGAGAACAGCGTGGCGAGGATGATGACCCGCAGGATGAGGTCGAAGTTGGTCCGCGGCGGCAGGAAATACTGAAGCAGCAGCGAGGCGGTGAAGAGCATCGTGATCAGCGGCACGCCGCGGACGAATTCGATGAAGCCGACCGACAGCTTGCGGATCAGGAACATGTCCGACCGCCGCCCCAGCGCCAGCAGGATGCCGATCGGCAGCGAGGCCGAGATCGCCGTCACCCCGATCACGAAGGCGAGGAGGAACCCGCCGAAGAGGTCGGATTCGACCGCCGGCAGCCCCCAGGGCATCAGGTCGTGCAGCGCGGTGGTCACGATCGTCTGCACGCGCAGCCACCAGATGGCGGCGACGACCACCGCGACGCCGGCCGCGGCGACGACGCCGAGCCGCTTCTGGAGCAGATACCAGACCGCGGCGAGGATGACGAAGCCGAGCATGGTTCCGACCGGGCCCCAGACCGACCCGCCCCAGAGCAGGAAGAAGCCGGTGGCGGGAAAGACGGCGGTGAACCAGAGGAGCTGCTTCGGCGCGACCCAGGCAAGGGCGAGGAGCGCCGCGAACAGGACCGCGGAGACGGCGACGGGAAGGGCGGGCGTATCGACGCCGACGAGCGAGAACAGGAGCAGCGCGCCGACGACGGCGATCATCAGCAGGTTGGCCCGCCGCAGGCCGAAGTAGAGCACCGGGGCCAGCGCGGCAAACAGCAGGGCGAAGGCGAGGAGCGGCCGCCAGTAGGCGTCCTGCGGGTAGAAGCCGAACAGGAACTGGTGCCAGCGTTCGCGGATGACCGCCCAGCAGGCGCCGATGGCGCCCTCGCCCGCGCTGGCGGCGATGATCTCCCGGCATTCGCCGAGCGAGCCCGCGTTCCACACGCCATTGCGCAGCCAGGGCCAGATCAGGGCGACAAGCCAGATGACGACGGCGACCCCGATCACCGTCAGGACGCTGTTCAGGACGTTCGAGAACAGGTTCTCGCGCATCCACTTGACGGCGCCGCGTTCGGTGACCGGCGGCGTCTCCGGCGGGATCATCTGGGTGCGGACGAAGGCGGTGGCGGTCATGTCAGCGTTCCTTCAGCCGCATCGCTTCGTTGTAGACGTTCATGATCGCCGAGATGATGAGGCTGAGGATCAGGTAGATCAGCATCATCAGCAGCATGCATTCGAGTTCCCGCCCGGTCTGGTTCAGGGTGATGCCGCCGAGCGTGCCCTTGAGGTCGAGGTAGCTGATCGCCATGCCGAGCGTGGTGTTCTTGGTGATGTTGAGGAACTGGCTGATCAGCGGCGGGATGATGACGCGCAGCGCCTGCGGCAGGATCACCAGGCTCATCGTCCGGCCGGGGCGCAGGCCGAGGGCGAAGGCGGCCTCGGTCTGGCCGCGCGAGATGGCGAGGATGCCGCCGCGCACGATCTCGGCGACGTAGGAGCCGTGGTAGAGCGAGAGCGCGATGAGCAGCGCGGTGAAGCTGTGGGCGACGTTGATGCCGCCCTGGAAGTTGAAGCCCTTGGAGACGCCGTTCTCGTCGGCCGGGAAGGCCGGGATCTCGAGATGGAAGCCGAGCGCCCAGAGGAAGAGGGTGACCGGCAGGACCACGATGGCGAGGCTCTTCCACCAGGTGACGGGGCGCACGCCCGTCGCCTCCTGCACGGCGCGGGCATGGGCCCGGAGCCTTCGGTAGCCCCAGACCGAGGCGAGAAGGATGAGCAGCGCGGCGATGAAGGTCAGGTTCACCGGGACGGTGAGGATCTCGACATGGCCGAGGGGCCGCTCGACCATCGGGGCGGGGATGTTGGAGCCGCGGTTGGTGACGGCGACGGTGCCGAACAGGATCTTCGACGCCGCCGGCTCGCCCCCCGAATCGAGGATCTGCTGCGTGACCTTGAAATCCTTCGGCTCCGGCATCGTCTCGGAGAAGATGGTGAAGGCGAGGATGATCCAGAGCAGCAGCGGGACGTTGCGGAAGGTCTCGACATAGACCGTCATCAGGCGCCCGATGATCCAGTTGCCCGACAGGCGCAGGACGCCGGCGAAGACCCCGATCACGGTGGCGAGGATGCAGGCGAAGAAGGCGACGACGAGGGTGTTGATCAGGCCGACGACGGCGGCGCGGCCATGGGTGCTGTCGTTGGTGTAGGGGATGAGCTGCTGGTCGATGTCGTAGCCGGCGCGCTGCCAGAGGAAGCCGAAGTCGATGTCCTTGTCCTTGGCGGCGAGGTTCTGGATCGTGTTGTCCACCAGCCAGCCGATGAACAGCAGGAACAGGATCAGCACGATCACCTGGATCGTGTAGGACCGGTAGCGCGTGTCGTATATGAGCTGGCTGAGCCGAAAGGACTCTCTCGGCGCTTCAGCGATGCTGGCCATTGCGTTCATCCCCTGGCACAGGCCCGGCGGCTTTGCTGCCGCTCTGTCTCGGCCGGACCGCCCGGCCCTTTCGGTCCGGTCCGGTCTGCGGGAAGGGCGCGCCCGGCCGGGCGCGCCCCCCATCGTCACGGTCTCAGCGGATCGGCGGCGCGTACTGAAGCCCGCCCTGGGTCCAGAGCGCGTTCAGGCCGCGGGCGAGGCCGATCGGGGTCGCCTCGCCGATGTTGGCGGCGAAGATCTCGCCGTAGTTGCCGCCGGCGGCGATGGCGCGGCGGGCCCAGTCCTTGTCGAGGCCCATCATCTTGCCCATGTCGTTGTCGCCGATGCCGAGCAGGCGCTTGACCTCGGGGTCGGCCGCGGGATCGGCCTCGGAGGCGGCGATCGTCTCCTCGAGGTTGGCCTTGGTGATGCCCTTCTCCTCGGCGATGAGGAGCGAGTAGAAGACCCAGCGGACGATGTCGCCCCAGTTGTTGTCGCCGTGGCGGACGACCGGGCCGAGCGGTTCCTTCGAGATGATCTCGGGCAGGATGATGTGGTTCTCGGCATCCGGCAGGGTGGCGCGGGTGGCGGCGAGGCCCGAGGCGTCGGTGGTGAAGGCGTCGCAGGCGCCGGCCATGTACTGGCGCTGCGCCTCGCTGTCGTCGGCGACGGTCACCGGCGTGTAGCTGATGTTGTTTGACTTGAAGAAGTCGGCGAGGTTCAGCTCGGTCGTGGTGCCGGTCTGGATGCAGATCGTGGCGCCGTCGAGTTCCTTGGCCGAGGACACGCCGAGGTCCTTCTTCACCATGAAGCCCTGGCCGTCGTAGTAGTTCACGGCGACGAAATCGAGCTTGAGGTCGTTGTCGCGCGAGAAGGTCCAGGTCGAGTTGCGGACCAGGAGGTCCACCTCGCCCGAGGCGAGCGCGGTGAAGCGGGTCTCGCCGGTGGTCGGCACGAACTTGACCTTCGCCGGGTCGCCCAGCACGGCCGCGGCGATCGCGCGGCAGAGCGCCACGTCGAAGCCCTGCCATTCGCCGTTCGCGTCGGGGGCGCCGAAACCTGTCAGGCCGGTGTTCGACCCGCAGATCAGCTCGCCGCGCGCCTTGACATCGTCAAGCGTCGCCGCCCCGGCCATGCCGGCCGAAAACGCGGCGGCAGCGAGTGTCCCCATGAGTATGGAAGTCTTCATACTTACCTCTTCCTGTGTTCGCCCGTCCCGGGCGTTGTTGTGTGCGCCGTCCGAGCCAAGGGGCCGGCGGTTTGAGGTTCTCCCCAATGGGCGCGAATGTGCGGCCTTTCGCAAGCGAGCGTCAAGCTTGCTTTCGCCGCCGGCGCCGGCGCGGCCGCCGCTGCCCGGGAGGCGTCATGTTGCGCGCAAAGGCGGCAGAACTGCCGGAAACAGGGCGGATGACGCCGCAGAAGTCACGCCCGGATGAGCATTCTGAAGTCAAGCGCCTGCATGAAGGCCTGCCGGCGGTCTGCCGCGGCGGCGGCGGCCTCGGCATCCTCGCCCCAGATTTCGGTCTGCCAGTCCTCATCGATTCGCGCCGCCGCCCAGAGGTCGTCGGGGCGGAAGGCGCCTTCGAAGGCCGCAAGCCCGATCACCAGCGAACCCGAGAGCGCGGTCAGGTCGTGGAGCGCCGTCAGTTCGAACGGCGAGGCCGTCCGCACGGCCGCGCCCAGGGCCGAGAGCACATCGTCCGGCTGGGCGAGAGGCATCACGCCCGAGGTGACGGCGAGGCGCACGCGGAAGCGACCGGCGGCCCAGTCGAGAAGCGGGTCCCAGGCCGCCTTCTGGCGGTCCACCAGCGCCGCCGGCCCCTCGGCCCGGTAGCACAGCAGATCGGTGCCGGCATAGGCGGAGACGGTCCCGGCCACCGCGGCGAGGTTGGGGGCCACGGTGTCGATGGCGGTATTGGCAAAGCGCGTCAGCGGCATCGTGGCGGGGCGGAGCGCGCCCTCCTGGGCTTTCCACTCGGCCGCCGCGGCCTCGGCGAGGGCGCGCGTCGGCACGACGAAGGGGGCCTTGGCCGGCGTCCGCAGGGGCCTGTCGTCGAGAAGCACGGTGAAGCCGCCGCCGCCCGCGGCCGCCGCCGTCGCCTGTTTCCAGAACCGCCGCGCCGTCCAGGGGGTCATCCCGCCGCCCCGGCGAAGGGGTCGGCGGGGGCGTCGGCCTCGGCCCAGCCGAGGCTCGCCCAGGTGCGCGCCATGTGGGCAGGCAGGGGCGCGATCAGGGTGATGCGGCGGCCGGTGACCGGGTGGTCGAAGCTGATCGAGCGGGCGTGCAGGTGCAGCTTGCGGCTGATCTCGCCGCCGAGCTGCGCCCCCCAGCCCTCGCCGGGGTTCTCCTGCCCGCTGCCGCCATACTTGCCGTCGCCGACGATGGGATGGCCGATGCCGGCCATGTGGGCGCGCAGCTGGTGGGTGCGGCCGGTGACGGGCACCAGCGCGACCCAGGCGGCGCGGCGGCCGAGCGCCTCGATCACCGCGTAGTCGGTCGTCGCGCGCTTTGCGCCCTCGGTGCTGTCGATCGCGGCGGGATGGATGGTCCGCATCTTCTCGCCCTCGCCGCCGCGCCCGTGGCCCGGCGCCTTGACGAGGCCGAAGCGGATCGTGCCCATGCGCGGGCTCGGCACCCCCGCGACCGCCGCCCAGTAGATCTTGCGCGTGGTGCGGGCGCGGAAGGCGGCCGACAGGCGGGCCGCGACGCGGTCGGTCCGGGCGAGCAGCAGCACGCCGGAGGTGTCCTTGTCGAGCCGGTGGACGAGCTTGGGGCAGTCCTTGTAGCCGAACATGAGCGCCCCGGTCAGGCCGTCCACATGGCGGCTGCCCTGCCCCGAGCCGCCCTGCGACGGCAGGCCCGGCGGCTTGTTGAGCGCGATGATGTGGTCGTCCATCCAAAGGACCGCCGCCTGGATCATGCGCGCGTCGTCCTCGGACGTGGACTCCTTCGGCCGGGACGGCGCCGGGGCGGGCGGCGGGGCCTTGGGCAGCGGCGGCACGCGCACGCTCTGCCCCGGCGCGACGCGGGTCGAGGCCCTGACCCGCCCGCCGTCCACCCGGAGCTGCCCGGTGCGGCACATCTTCTCGATGGCGCCCTGGGTGACATGGGGGAAGTGCCGGCGCAGCCAGCGGTCGAGGCGGACCCCGCCGTCGCCTTCCGCGACCGTGAGGGTCCGGACGCCGGTCACGCGAAGAAGCCCCGCGCCGCCTGCATCCCGGCGAGGAGGGCGGCGAGCGACAGCAGGACGGAGCCGGCGACATAGGCGGCCGCGGCGGTGGTCTGGCCGCGTTCCCACAGGGCCACCGCATCGAGGGAGAAGGCGGAGAAGGTGGTGAACCCGCCGAGGATGCCGGTCATCAGGAAAGGGGCGAGGCGCGTCGCGTCACGATGGGCGAGCGCGACGACGAGGACGCCCATGAGGAACGAGCCGGCGACGTTCACCGCCACCGTGCCCCAGGGAAAGCCCGGCCCGAGGAGACGCGCCGCCGCGACGTTCGTCAGGTAGCGTGCCGCCGAGCCGATCGCGCCGCCGAGCGCCACCTGGAGAAGGGTCTGGATCATGGCGGTTCTGTCGGCCGGCAGGGCGCGAAAGTCAACCTTGCCGCGGCCGCGGACGGGCGGCGCGGTCAGCCGTTGCGCTTCTCGCGCAGCCTGGCGAACCAGTCGAGGCGGCGGGCCAGTTCGCGTTCCTGGCCGCGATCGACGGGGCGATACCAGACCGGGCGCTTCATCCCGTCGGGGAAGTAGTTCTGGCCGGAGAAGCCGTCCTCGGCATCGTGGTCGTAGGCATAGCCCCTGCCGTAGCCCTGATCCTTCATCATCCGGGTCGGGGCGTTCAGGATGTGCTTCGGCGGCATCAGCGAGCCAGTCTCGCGCGCGGCGGCGCGGGCGGCGCCGTAGGCCCTGTAGGCGGCGTTCGACTTGGGTGCGAGGGCGAGGTAGATCACCGCCTCGGCGAGGGCGAGTTCGCCCTCGGGGCTGCCGAGGCGTTCGTAGGTCTCCCAGGCGTCGAGGCAGAGGCGCTGGGCGAGCGGGTCGGCAAGGCCGATGTCCTCGACCGACATGCGGGTGATGCGGCGGGCGAGGAAGCGGGGATCCTCGCCGCCTTCGAGCATCCGCGCCAGCCAGTAGAGCGCGGCGTCGGGGTCCGAGCCGCGGACCGACTTGTGCAGCGCCGAGATCAGGTTGTAGTGCCCGTCGCCGGTCTTGTCGTAGAGCGCGGCGCGGCGCTGGAGGCGGGCCGAGAGCTCGGCCGCGCCGATCGGCCCGGCCGCGCCCCAGCCGTCGATCTGCTCGATCAGGTTGATGAGCGCCCGTCCGTCGCCGTCGGCCATGCCGATGAGCGCGTCGCGCGCCTCGGGCGCGAGCGGCAAGGGCCGGCCGAGTTCGCGTTCGGCGCGCAGGGCGAGGCGTTCGAGGTCGGCCGGGGCGAGCCGTTCGAGGACGATCACCTGCGCCCGCGAGAGCAGCGCGGCGTTCAGCTCGAAGGAGGGGTTCTCGGTCGTGGCGCCGACGAGGACGATGGTGCCGTCCTCCATGTGGGGCAGGAAGCCGTCCTGCTGGGCCTTGTTGAAGCGGTGGATCTCGTCCACGAAGAGCAGCGTGCCCCTGCCCTGCCGGCGGCGCAGGCGGGCGGCGTCGAACACCTTCCGCAGGTCCGGCACGCCGGTGAAGATGGCGCTGACCTGTTCGAAGTGGAGGTCGGTGGCGGCGGCGAGGAGGCGGGCGATGGTGGTCTTGCCGACGCCGGGCGGCCCCCAGAGGATGAGCGAGGACAGCCGCCCCGCGGCGAGCATCCCGCCGAGCGGCCCGTCGGGCGCGAGGACGCGCGCCTGGCCGACGACATCGGCGAGCGTGGCCGGGCGCAGGCGGTCCGCGAGCGGGCGCATGGGCTCCGGCCCGGCGGCGGGGGCGGTGTCGAAGAGGTCGGCCATGGCGGGCAGACTAGCCCGCGGCGGTCAGCGCCGGAAGGGCCGGAAGGGCCGGCGGCGTTCCTAGACGAATCGCGGGCGGCTGGAGGCGAGGTTGAAGTAGACGCACTGGTGCGGCTGATCCTCGATCGGGATCACCGGGCCGGCCGCCTCGGCATCGAGGCCGCAGTACTTCACCCAGCGCGGCCAGTTGGACGGGATCAGGCTGAGCAGCCGCGCCGCGCCCTGTTCCTGGGCGGCCGCGATCATGCCGGTGAAGAGCCGCGCGCGCACCCGGTCGCGGCGGCGCTGCGGCACCTCGGGGGCCACGAAGCCGCGGGTGAGTTCCCAGATCTGGTCCGAGACCGGCGCCTCCTCGAACAGGAGCCCGGTCGGGATCCCCTGCAGGAGGCCGCGCTGGGCGTCGCGGATCATGTAGCTGTAGACGCCGCAATGCGCCGTCGTCGGGGTGATCCGCGCCCCGGCGAGGACATGTTCGTCCTCGTGGATGGCGATCCAGCGGCTGGAGGGATTGTCGTACTGGTCGTACTCCATCCCCAGCGCCTCGGGCAGGTTCCACTGCTTGGTGACGATGAAGGACGTCCGGCGGGCGCGCAGCAGGTTGGCGAAGAGTTCGCCATGCTGGTGCAGGTTCGCAAAGGACAGCGTGGTCGTCGTGACCTGGGCCGGGATGACTTGAAGCTCGTCCTTCATTGCAGTTCAGACCCTCAGATCAGCCGGTAGTCCTTGGCCCGCTGGACGGCCTCGGCCGTGGTGCGGGCGAGCAGCGTCTGGCGGGCGGAGTTGAGCCGCGCCTTGAGCGCGCTTTCCGAGATGCCGAGCTTGGCGGCCGCCGCCGAATACCTGTCGCCCGCGGCGACGAGCTTCAGCGCCTCGATCTGCGCATGGGTCAGGTTGTCGGGCGGCTGGGTGATGACGTGGACGCGCTCGATCAGTTCGCGGATCGCGTCGATCTCGTCATCCTCGAACTCGCGGTCGGAGCGGGCCGACCCGGCGATGGTGCGCGACGCGATCGGGCCGCAGGAGACGATGACGCCGTATTTCAGGCCGTAATCGGCGGCCTGCGCGAAGATCCCGAAAGGGTCCGGGATGGTGATCTCGCTCCAGCGTGCTGCCCCCGACACCGAAAACCCCCAGGCTACCGTAGGATCGCGCAGGGCATAGGCCTGCTCGGTGTAGTGATCGACCCATTCCTGCGGATAGGTCTGGAACGCAAGGAGAGGAGTCGCATAGCGGATGTGCAGCGCCAGGTAGTAACCCGACGGGGACATGGACGCCAGTTTGCGAAGCTCCGCATCGATACCTGCTCTAAGGGACATGTTCTTTTAGACTAGTTGCGTTCCACACAGTCAACCGTAAATTGAGGCCCATAACGTGCTGACACATGGGCACTTTCATGACGCGTAAGATCAACCCGAGCTTGTTTGCAAGGCTTATGTGCCTGCCTGACGCCACGAGAGCCGATCTTCTGGAGTTTCTGGGCGCGACTCCGGTCGGAGAGACACACCTTTCGGAGATTCTCGACACGATCGCCGCGCGTCTTGCCGGCGAGACGCGCCGGGCGAAGGCCGAGGCGGCCTGACGGATACGGACGATTCGCCCCGCAAGCGGCGGTGCGGACAAGGAAAAAGGCCCCCGCCTGAACGGACGGGGGCCTTGATCTTTCCGGGCACCGGCGGGCGCGCGGCGACGGCGCGTCAGGAGGCGGCGGCGTCCTCGGCCTCGCTGCGCGCGCGGTCCGCGGCGCCCTTCGCCTCCGTGTCGCGGTCCACCAGCTCGACGATCGCCATCGGCGCCATGTCGCCATAGCGGAAGCCGGCCTTGAGCACGCGCGCATAGCCGCCCTGGCGCTCCTTGTAGCGCGGCCCGAGCACGTCGAAGAGCTTCTTCACATGCGCGTCCTGCTTGAGCTGCGCGGCGGCGAGGCGGCGGGCATGGAGGTCGCCGCGCTTGGCCAGCGTGATCAGCTTCTCGATGATCGGGCGGAGTTCCTTGGCCTTGGGCAGGGTCGTCCTGATCTGTTCGTGTTCGATCAGCGAACCGGCCATGTTGGCAAACAGCGCCTTGCGGTGTTCGTGGGTGCGGTTCAGGCGGCGGTAGCCGCTTCCGTGGTTCATGATGTCGTCTCCGTCTGGTTTTGCTTTGTCCGGCGGGAGGTCCGTTCCCCCCGCTCACCTTGGGGCTTCCGCCCGGTCGTTCCCCGGCAGTCCGGGCATCGGGGGCGGCGGACCGCCCCCGCGAAGATCAGAACTGGTCCTCGAACCGCTTGGCGAGATCCTCGATGTTCTCTGGCGGCCAGTTCTCGATGTCCATGCCGAGATGCAGGCCCATGCCCGAGAGCACTTCCTTGATCTCGTTCAGCGACTTGCGGCCGAAGTTCGGGGTGCGGAGCATCTCCGCCTCGGTCTTCTGGATCAGGTCGCCGATATAGACGATGTTGTCGTTCTTCAGGCAGTTGGCCGAGCGCACGGAAAGCTCCAGCTCGTCCACCTTCTTGAGCAGGAGCGGGTTGAATTCCAGCCCGGCGTCAAGCTCGCCCACCTTGTCGGATTCGGGCTCCTCGAAGTTGACGAAGACGGCGAGCTGATCCTGAAGGATGCGCGCGGCGTAGGCCACCGCATCGTCCGGCGTCAGGGCCCCGTTGGTCTCGATCTTCATCGTCAGCTTGTCGTAGTCGAGCACCTGGCCCTCGCGGGTGGGCGTGACCTCGTAGGAGACCTTCCTGACCGGCGAATAGATCGCATCGATCGGAATGAGGCCGATCGGCGCATCCTCGGGGCGGTTCTTGTCGGCCGCGACATAGCCCTTGCCGGTGTTCACCGTCAGTTCCATGAAGAGGTCGGCGCCCTCGTCGAGATGGCAGATGACGTGGTGCTTGTTCAGCACCTCGATCCCGTTCGATTCCGAGATGTCCCCGGCGGTGACGACGCCCGGCCCCTTCGCCGAGATGGTCAGGCGTTTCGGGCCCTCGACCTCCATCTTGAGCGCGACGCCCTTGAGGTTGAGGACGATGTCGGTCACGTCCTCGCGGACCCCGGCGACCGAGGAGAACTCGTGCAGGACGTTGTCGATCTGGACGGAGGTGATGGCGGCGCCCTGGAGCGACGACATCAGCACGCGGCGCAGCGCGTTGCCGAGCGTCAGGCCGAAGCCGCGCTCCAGCGGTTCGGCGATCAGCGTGGCCTGGCGCGCGGGGTCGTTGCCGGGCTTGACGTCAAGCTGCTGCGGCTTGATCAGCTCGGCCCAATTCTTGTGGATCATGCGTTCTGCCTCCATTCCAGTTCCCGGCCCATGCCCCGGCACGGAAACACCCGAGGAAAATGACGAAAGCGTCCCGGTCCCATCCGCTGCGGACGGGACCGGGACGCGCGAGATCGGTTCAGACCCGGCGGCGTTTCGGAGGACGGCAGCCGTTGTGGGCGATGGGCGTCACATCGCGGATCGAGGTGATGTTGAAGCCCACGGCGGCAAGCGCGCGGAGCGCGGATTCACGGCCCGAGCCGGGCCCCTGCACCTCGACATCGAGGGTCTTGACGCCGTGTTCCTGCGCCTTGCGGCCGGCGTCCTCGGCTGCCATCTGGGCAGCGTAGGGGGTGGATTTCCGGCTGCCCTTGAAGCCCATCGTGCCGGCCGAGGACCACGCGATCGCGTTGCCCTGGACGTCGGAGATCAGGATCTTGGTGTTGTTGAAGGACGAGTTCACATGCGCCACCCCGGCGGCGATGTTCTTGCGTTCCTTCTTCTTGCCGCGGACGGCCTTGGTATCGCGTGCCATGTCTGTGCCCTCCGCCTATTTCTTCTTGCCGGCGATCGGCTTCGCCGGGCCCTTGCGGGTGCGGGCGTTGGTGTGCGTGCGCTGGCCGCGGACCGGAAGGCCCTTGCGGTGGCGCAGCCCGCGGTAGCAGCCGAGGTCCATCAGCCGCTTGATGTTCATCTGCACCTCGCGGCGCAGGTCGCCCTCGACGGTGAAGTTGGCGTCGATGTATTCGCGGATCGCCAGCACCTCGGCATCGGTCAGCTGGTTCACGCGGCGCGCCCGGTCGATGCCCACCTTCTCGCAGATCTGCTCGGCGTAGTGCGGGCCGATTCCGTGGATGTACTGGAGGGCGATGGGAACCCGCTTCGCCGTCGGGATGTTGACACCGGCAATACGTGCCACGTGGGCCTTCCTTTCGTTGCGGTTCCGTAGTTCCGGAACCTTTTTTCACAACAGAGGCCCGAGGGCGGAGCGCCTTCGGGCCGGGTCTTCTGCCATCCGGTGTCCGGTGCCGTCGGCAGCGCGGGTCCGGACGCGAATCTCTCAGAGACGCCGTGACCTAGTGGGTTTCCCCGGAGACGTCAAGCGGGCCCGGCGGCCGGCGCCGGGGCGTCGAGGATCGCCCGGATCGCCGCCGCGACGGCCTCGACCTCGGCCAGCCCGTCCACGCTGCGCAGCTTGCCGTGGGCATAGTAGTAGCCGATCAGCGGGGCGGTCTTCTTGTAGTATTCCATCAGCCGCGTGCGCAGGCTTTCCTCGTTATCGTCGGCGCGGCGGCGCAGGTCGGTCCCGCCGCAGACGTCGCAGACGCCGGGCCGGGCGGTCGGCCGGGTCTCGTCGTGATAGACCTCGCCGCAGGTGCCGCAGGTGAAGCGGCCGGTGATGCGGCGCACCAGCGCGGCATCGTCCACCTGCATCTCGATGACCGCGTCGAGGTGGCGGCCCTCGCGCGCGAGCAGGGCGTCAAGCGCGTCGGCCTGGGCGAGCGTGCGCGGGAAGCCGTCGAAGATGAAGCGCGTCGAGGGTCCGGCGGCGAGGCGTTCGGCGATCAGCCCGATGACGATCTCGTCGGTGACGAGCCCGCCCCTGTCCATCACCTCGGCGACCCTGCGGCCCATCCCGGTGCCGCTGGTGCGGGCCTCGCGCAGCATGTCGCCGGTGGAAAGCTGGACGTAGCCGCGGGTCTCGACCAGCCGGCGCGCCTGGGTTCCCTTTCCCGCGCCGGGCGGGCCGAGGAGGATGATGTCGCTCATCTGCGGGCGGGCGCCTTCTTCTCGGTGGCGCGCTTGCGGCCGCGCAGCTGGGAGCGTTCGATCAGGCCCTCGTACTGGTGGGCGAGAAGGTGGGACTGGATCTGGCTGATCGTGTCCATCGTCACCGAGACGACGATGAGCACCGAGGTGCCGCCGAGATAGAAGGGGATGTTGGCCCGGGCGCGCAGGATCTCGGGCAGGAGGCAGACGGCCGCGAGATAGGCCGAGCCGAGCACGAGGATGCGGGCGACGACATAGTCGAGGTAATCGACCGTCTTGGCGCCCGGACGGATGCCGGGGATGAAGCCGCCCTGGTTCTTCAGGTTCTCGGCCACGTCGTCGGACTTGAAGGAGACGTTGGCGGTGTAGAAGTAGGCGAAGAACACGATCAGGGCGCCGTAGAGCAGCAGGTGCAGCGGCTGGCCCGGCCCGAGATAGGCAAGGACGGTGGACATGATGGTGCCGGTCTGGCCGCCGGAGAAGGTGGTCAGCGTCGTCGGCAGCAGCAGCAGCGTCGAGGCGAAGATGGCGGGGATGACGCCGGCGGGGTTGACCTTGATCGGCAGGTGGCTCGACGAGCCGTCGTAGATCTTCATCCCGACCTGGCGGCGCGGATACTGGATGTGGATCTTGCGCAGCGCCCGTTCCATGAACACGACGAAGGTGACCACGGCGATCACCATCGCGATCACCGCGAGGATGAAGAAGGTCGAGACGTTGCCGGCGCGGCCCTGGCTGAGGAACTGGGCCAGCGCCTCGGGGATGTGGGCGACGATGCCGACGAAGATGATGAGCGAGATGCCGTTGCCGACGCCGCGGGCGGTGATCTGTTCGCCGAGCCACATCAGGAACATGGTGCCGCCGACGAGCGTGACCACGCAGGACAGGCGGAAGAACATGCCCGGATCGGTGACGAGATCGCCGGCCTCGAGGCTGAGGGCGAGGCCCCAGGCCTGGAGCGTGGCGAGGCCCACGGTCCCGTAGCGGGTGTACTGGTTGATCTTCTTGCGGCCCTGTTCGCCCTCCTTCTTCAGCTGTTCGAGCGAGGGGACCATCGCGGTCAGGAGCTGGACGATGATCGAGGCCGAGATGTAGGGCATGATGCCGAGCGCGAAGATGCCCATCCGGGTCAGTGCGCCGCCGGTGAACATCTGGAGCATGCCGCCGAGGCCGGACGCGGTGTCCTGCATCAGCTTCTGCAATGCCGTGCCGTCGATGCCCGGCACCGGGATGTAGGTGCCGATGCGGCAGACGATCAGAAGGCCGATGGTGAAGAGGATGCGCTGGCGGAGCTCGGTCGCCTTGCCGAAGGCGCCCCAGCTGATGTTGGCGGCCATCTGTTCGGCTGCGGATGCCATGTCGATGTCTCTTTCGTGACGGCGCCGCCGGGCCTTTCCGTGGGCCGGCGGCGCGTTTCGGAAAACCGGTGCCTATGTAATCGGCGGCCCGGCCGCCCACAACACCTTATTCGGCGGCCGCCGGTGCCTTCACCGTGAGCGTGCCGCCGGCCTTTTCCACCGCCGCGACCGCGGCCTTCGAGGCGCCGGTCACGGAGAGTTTCAGCTTCGCGGTCAGCTCGCCCTTGGCGAGGATGCGGACGCCGTCGAGCCGGCGGCGGACGACACCGGCCGCGACCAGCGCGTCCTCGGTGATCTCGGCCCTGGGATCGAGCTTCTTCGCATCGACGAACTTCTGCAGGATGCCGAGGTTGACCACGGCGAAGCGCAGGCGGTTCGGCTTGTTGAAGCCGCGCTTGGGCAGGCGGCGGTAGAGCGGCATCTGGCCGCCTTCGTAGCCGCCGAGCGCGACGCCCGAGCGCGAGGTCTGGCCCTTGATGCCGCGTCCGGCGGTCTTGCCCTTGCCCGAGCCCGGGCCGCGGGCGACGCGCTTCTTCTTCTTCGCCGCGCCCTCGTTGTCGCGGAGTTCGTGCAGTTTCATGTCGCTTCTCCTTGCCGGAATGGCCCGCCAGCGACGAAGGGGCCAACACGGCGTTTCTTGTTGCTGATTCAGCGGCCCCAGCGGCCGCCGGGGGGCCTTACACCCTTGGCCGCGATCCCGCAAGCGGGCTGTCCGCCGGCGGGACGCGCAGGCGACGGATCAGGCGGCCGGCTGCGGCCAGACGAAGGACGGCTGGAGCCCGCCATAGACCGGGCGGCCGTCGGTCGGGGCCGGGTAGCCCTTCGTCTCGTCCCAGAAGGCGTGATAGGTGGCCCTGGGGAAGGTCGCGTCGTCGTAGCCCATGATGTTCGGCACCGCGACGCGGATGCGCTTCTGCCGGTCGTCCAGCATGGCGACCGCGCCGCAGTCCTCGCAGATGCAGATCTCGAGCGGGCCGTCGGGGTTCTGCGCGTTGAAGGGCACGCGCTTCAGCTTCTCGGGGTGGTCCACCTTGAGGTCGCCGTAGTTGAAGAAGGCGACATGGGTCGTGTGCTGCTTGGTCACCGCCTTGCAGACGTTGCAGTGGCATTCGTGGTTGTCGATCGGTTCGGCGTCGGTTGTCACGTGCACATGGGCACAGCCGCCTGCATATTTCGGCATCGTCATCCTCCCTTGCCGGCCGCCCGTCCGGCGGCGCCGGGGCAAAGCCTAGCACGTCCGCCGCGGACCGGAAAAGAAAACCCCCGGCGCGGGGGCCGGGGGCGTTCCGTCCGAGGGGGCCGCAGGCGGATCTCAGCCGCGTTCCTCGATGATGCGCACCAGATGCGGGATCTTGTTCACCATGCCGCGCACGGCGGGGGTGTCCTCGAGCTCGCGGGTGCGGTTCAGCTTGTTCAGGCCGAGACCCTTGAGGGTGGCGGTCTGGATCGCCGGGCGGCGGGCCGCCGAGGCGTATTGCTGGACGACGATCGTCTTCTTCGCGGCCATGATCACGCCTCGACCGCTTCAGCCGCTTCCGGCTTCTTCAGGATGTCGGCAACCTTCTTGCCGCGGCGCTGGGCGACGGAGCGGGGCGAGGCTTCCTGCTTCAGCCCGTCCATCGTGGCGCGGATCATGTTGTAGGGGTTCTGCGACCCCAGCGACTTGGCCACCACGTCCTGGACCCCCAGCATCTCGAACACCGCGCGCATCGGGCCGCCGGCGATGATGCCGGTGCCCGCGACGGCGCTGCGCATCACGACCTTGCCCGCGCCGTGGCGGCCCTCGATGTCGTGGTGCAGCGTGCGCCCGTCGCGCAGCGGCACGCGGACGAGGCTGCGCTTGGCCTGTTCGGTCGCCTTGCGGATCGCCTCGGGCACTTCCTTGGCCTTGCCCTTGCCGAAGCCGACGCGGCCGCGCTGGTCGCCGACGACGACGAGCGCCGCGAAGCCGAAGCGCTTGCCGCCCTTCACGGTCTTGCTGACGCGGTTGATCGCCACGAGACGATCGGCGAATTCCGGGGTCTCGTCCCGGTCGCGGCGGTCCTCGCGACGGTCCCGGCGTTGTTCACGTTCTGCCATTGTCGTCTCCTCAGAACTTCAGGCCGCCTTCACGGGCGGCATCGGCGAGCGCCTTGACCTTCCCGTGAAAGAGGAAACCGCCGCGGTCGAAGTAGCATTCCTCGATCCCGGCCTTCAGGGCGCGCTGGGCGATGGCCTTGCCGACCTTCGCCGCCGCCTCGACGTTGTTCTTGCCGACGACGCCCAGATCCTTCTCGAGGCTCGAGGCGGAGGCGAGCGTCACGCCGCGCGCATCGTCGATGAGCTGGACGCTGATGTTCTTCGACGAGCGGTGGACCGAGAGGCGCGCGCGCCCGTCGGCCGACTTGCGAAGCTTGTTCCGGACGCGCAGGCGGCGCTTGAGGAACAGTTCCCGTTTGCTGTTTGCCATTTTCCTGCGCCCCTACTTCTTCTTGCCTTCCTTGCGGAAGATGTACTCGTCCCGGTACTTGATCCCCTTGCCCTTGTAGGGCTCGGGGCCGCGCCATTCGCGGATGTTGGCCGCGACCTGGCCGACGAGCTGCTGGTCGATGCCCTCGACGACGATCTCGGTGGGTTTCGGCGTCGCGACGGTGACGCCCTTGGGCACCTCGAAGTTCACCTCGTGGCTGTAGCCGAGCGACAGTTTCAGGACGTTGCCCTGCATCGCCGCGCGGTAGCCGACGCCGTTGATCTCGAGCTCCTTGCGGAAGCCCCTGGTGACGCCGGTGACGAGGTTCTCCACCATCGAGCGCGCCATGCCCCACTGGGCGCGCGCCACCTTGGAGGTGCCGCGCGGCGAGACGGTGATGCGGTTGCCGTCGAGCACGATGTCGATGTGGTCCGAGGCGGTGAAGACGCGGGTGCCCTTCGGCCCCTTCACCTCGACCGTCTGGCCGCTGACCGTGGCGGTGACGCCCTGCGGGATCTCGACGGGCTTCTTGCCGATACGTGACATGGGCCCCTCCTCAGAACACGGTGCAGAGCACTTCGCCGCCGATATTGGCGGAGCGTGCGGCTGCGTCCGACATGACGCCGCGGGGCGTCGAGACGATCGACACGCCGAGGCCGTTGCGCACCGAGGGCAGGTCCTTGACGCCGGCATAGACGCGGCGGCCGGGCTTGGAGACGCGGCGCAGTTCGCGGATCACCGGCTCGCCCTCGAAGTACTTGAGGCTGATCTCGAGTTCGGGCTGGCCGTTCTCGGCCTTCACGGTCTCGTAGCCGCGGATGTAGCCCTCGTCCTTGAGGACGTCGAGAACCCAGGCGCGGAGCTTGGAGGCCGGCGTGCGGACGGTGGACTTGTGGCGCATCTGCGCGTTGCGGATGCGGGTCAGCATATCGCCGAGGGGATCGTTCATCATCGCCTGATCTCCTTACCAGCTCGACTTGACCATGCCGGGGATCTGGCCGAACGACGCGAGGTCGCGCAGCATGATCCGGCTCAGCTTGAGCTTCCGGTAGTAGGCGTGCGGGCGCCCCGTCAGCTGGCAGCGGTTGTGGATGCGCGTCGCCGAGGAGTTGCGCGGCAGCTCGGCGAGCTTGAGCGTCGCCTTGAAGCGTTCCTCGACGGGCCGGGACTGGTCGGCGATGATCGCCTTCAGCGCCGCGCGGCGGGAGGCGTACTGCTTGACCAGCTTGGCCCGCTTCACCTCGCGGTTCACCATGGATTTCTTGGCCATGTTCGTGTCTCTCCTTCCGCGCGTCAGCTGTTGAAGGGCATGTTGAAGTGCTTCAACAGTGCCTTGGCTTCCGCGTCGGTGCGCGCGGTGGTGCAGATGATGATGTCCATGCCGAGGACCTCGTCGACCTTGTCGAAGTCGATCTCGGGGAAGACGATCTGTTCCCGGAGCCCCATGGCATAGTTGCCGCGGCCGTCGAAGGCCGTGCCCTTGACGCCGCGGAAGTCGCGGACGCGGGGCAGCGCGATGGTGATCAGCCGGTCGAGGAATTCGTACATCCGGTCGCCGCGCAGCGTGACCTTGACGCCGATCGGCATGTCCTCGCGGACGCGGAAGGTCGCGATCGACTTGCGCGCCTTGGTGATGACCGCCTTCTGGCCGGCGATCGCGGTCAGTTCCTCCTGCGCGGTCTTGACCTTCTTGGTGTCCTTCACCGCCTCGCCGACGCCCATGTTGAGGACGATCTTGTCGAGGCGCGGGATCTGCATGTCGTTGCGGTAGCCGAATTCCTGCTTCAGCGCGGCGCGGATCTTCGACCGGTAGAGGGCCTTGAGCCGCGGCGTGTAGGTGGTCGTGTCAAGCATCAGAGCACCTCACCGGTGGTCTTGGCGAACCGCACCTTGCGGTCGCCTTCCATGCGGAAGCCGACGCGGGTGGGCTTGCCGTTCTTGTCCATGAGGGCGAGGTTCGAGAGGTCGATCGGCATCGGCTTCGGCTGGCGGCCGCCCTGGTTGGAGGGGGTCTGCCGCTGGTGGCGGATGGCGATGTTGATGCCCTCGACCACGGCCTTGTTGGCCTTCGGATCGACGCTGGTGATCTCGCCCTGCTTGCCCTTGTCCTTGCCGGTCAGGACGATGACCCTGTCGCCCTTGCGCAGTCTGGCGGCCATCACAGCACCTCCGGGGCGAGCGAGATGATCTTCATGAAGTTCTTCGCGCGCAGCTCGCGCACGACCGGCCCGAAGATGCGGGTGCCGACCGGCTCCATCTGGTTGTTGATGATGACGGCGGCGTTGCGGTCGAAGCGGATGGTGGTGCCGTCCTCGCGGCGGACTTCCTTGGCGGTGCGCACGACGACGGCCTTGCGGACGTCGCCCTTCTTGACGCGCCCCTTCGGGATCGCCTCCTTGACCGACACCACGATGATGTCGCCGACCGAGGCGTAGCGGCGGTGCGAGCCGCCGAGGACCTTGATGCACTGGACCCGGCGCGCGCCGGAGTTGTCAGCGACATCCAGATTGGTCTGCATCTGGATCATTCGGTTTCTCCCGACCTTTGGGAACCAGTCCCAGGGTTTCGTTCAAACCGGAGGGTGGGGCCTAAGCCGAGGCTTCGCTTACCACCGTCCAGCGTTTGGTCTTCGAGATCGGCGCACATTCCTCGATCCAGACGGTATCGCCGACCTTGAACCTGTTCTCCGCGTCATGGGCGCGGTATTTCTTCGATTTCCGCACGGTCTTCTTCAGGACCGGGTGGGTGTAGCGGCGTTCGACAAGAACGGTGATCGTCTGTTCGTTCTTGTCCGAGGTGACGACGCCCTGGAGGATACGTTTCGGCATGGGCCCGCTCCTTACTTCGCCGCTTCCGCGGCCTTCTGGCCGAGGATGGTCCTGATCCGCGCCACGTCGCGGCGGACGGCGCGCATCCGGGCGGTGTTCTCGAGCTGGCCGGTGGCCTGCTGGAAGCGGAGGTTGAACGCCTCCTTCTTGAGCTGGACAAGCTGCGTGTTGAGCTCGTCGGGCGTCTTGCCCCTGAGGTCCTGCGCCTTCATGCGCCGTCGTCCTTTCCACATCGCCAGAAGGCCCCGGGTCACGGGTCACCTTCGACCTGGCGGATCAATGATGGTCCGGCGACGCCCCGAAGGGGGAATCGCGGGATGCGGTCGTATAGGGGGAAGGCAGCGGCGTGGCAAGGGGGAAGATGGGGGGATATGTCGGAGGCAAGACTCGTCAGCGTGCGTCTGTCCAACCCAGCACAGAGAGCCAGTCCGTATGAGGACCGATGACGCGCAGCAAACTATCATCGATCACCCGCCCCTTCTTTAGCTCCTTACGACAGCGGACGACGTACTCTTGAATCGCGCTCCAAATCCGCTCGTTGGTCACCTTCTTGCCATGGTGTATCTCGACTTCAGCCGCGAGTTTCCAAGTTCGATAAGTGAAGACCCTAGATCGGCCAAGCAGGTTCCTTTGTTTTTCGGCGCTGAAGTACTCCCCACGAACCTGACTTCCAAGGAAGTGCAGCCTAATGTATCCGATGGTTTCATTGAAGCGCCACGGGCCGAAGGTTTCGAATTGCCTCTGACTCATGCTATCCACAATGTGCGCCGGAGGCTCGTAGTCAGGGACAATCTTGAGCCGCTCAATTTGAGCCGCTAAGCGTTCATCCATCATGGCGTTGTACTGCTCGTAGCTCACGCTGTAGACGGGCAAGTCGTAGAAATAGAGATTGCTCATTTGGGTATTCATCCCCACCCATAGTTGAAGCTGACCGAGATCAGGTCCTCCTCGGACATGTTCATCGGCACCTCGTGGCGCAACCAGCTTTCCCAAAGGAGAACCTCCCCCACCGCCGGCTTGACGTCGACAAACCGCTGCAACTCTTGCGGGGCGGTTTCAGCGGTACGGGGGCCAGCATCATCATCGGCAGGCGCGGGTCCTCCAGCTTCAGCGCCGAGGTCCCCTCCGGCATCGCGACGTAGGTGGTGCCCGAGATCACCGAATGCGGGTGGATGTGGCTGGCGTGGGTGCCGCCTTCGGGCAGGATGTTGATCCAGAGCGAGTTGCACTTGAGCTTCCGGTCGCCCAGGTCGAAGCCGAGGTCCTGGCAGAAGGCCGCGACGTGGCGGTCCAGCGCCTTTTCCAGATCGCCGAAGATCGGTATCCGCCACGCGAGGTCGTTCAGCGAGGCATAGGAGGTGTAGCCCGGACAGCCGTTCGCCTCGCACCACTCCTGCCCGGCCTCGTCATCCTCGGCCACGGTTTCGCAGGTGACGCGCAACTCGTCGTAGTCGACCTTCTTCCTGGCGAGTTCGTTCAGTTTCGCGCGGTAGAGGCGGGTGACGAAGAGAGAGGTGATGTCGGGCATTCTGTCCTCGCGGGTGCCCCCTCCCCCATCCCCTCTACACGAAGGGGGAGGGGAGGCGCGGGGTGGCCGATCCATGGAAAAAGCCCCCGCCGTTTCCGGCAGGGGCCTCCGTGAAAGCCGGGTGTGAGCAGTCCGCCCGTGCCTACCAGTCCTCGCGGACCACGACGCGGGTCGTGACCGGCAGCTTCATCGCGCCAAGCCGCAGGGCCTCGCGGGCGACGGCCTCGGTGACGCCGTCGATCTCGAACATGATGCGGCCGGGCTTGACCCGGCAGGCCCAGTAGTCGGTCGCGCCCTTGCCCGAGCCCATGCGGACCTCGGCGGGTTTCGACGACACCGGAATGTCCGGGAAGATGCGGATCCAGACGCGGCCCTGACGCTTCATGTGGCGGGTGATCGCGCGGCGCGCGGCCTCGATCTGGCGCGCGGTGACGCGTTCGGGTTCGGTCGCCTTCAGGCCGAAGTTGCCGAAGTTCAGGTTGAACCCGCCCTTCGCCTCGCCGTGGATGCGGCCCTTGTGCTGTTTGCGGAACTTCGTCCGTTTCGGTTGCAGCATCGTCCTCTACTCCTCAGGCGCGTTCGCGGCGGTCTTCGCGCCGGTCGCCGCGGTCCTCGCGGCGCGGCCCGCGCGGGGCCGGCCCGTCCTGGATCTCGGCCGCGCGGCGGTCGCGCGCCTGCGGGTCGTGCTCCATGATCTCGCCGCGGAAGATCCAGACCTTGCAGCCGATGATCCCGTAGGGGGTCTTGGCCTCGGCCAGGGCATAGTCGATGTCGGCCCGCAGCGTGTGCAGGGGCACGCGGCCCTCGCGATACCACTCGGTGCGCGCGATCTCGGCGCCGCCGAGGCGGCCGGAGACGTTGACGCGGATGCCGAGCGCGCCCATGCGCATGGCGTTCTGCACCGCGCGCTTCATCGCGCGGCGGAAGGAGACGCGGCGTTCGAGCTGCTGGGCGATCGACTCGGCCACCAGCATCGCGTCAAGCTCTGGCTTGCGGATCTCGACGATGTTCAGGTGCAGCTCGGACTTGGTGAAGGCCGCGAGCTTCTTGCGCAGCGTCTCGATGTCGGCGCCCTTCTTGCCGATGATGACGCCGGGACGCGCCGTGTGCACCGTCACCCGGCACTTCTTGTGCGGGCGCTCGATGATGACCTTCGACACGCCCGCCTGCTTGCATTCCTCGTGGATGAACTTGCGCATCCTGAGGTCCTCGAGCAGGAGGTTGCCGTAGTCCTTGGTGTCGGCGAACCAGCGGCTGTCCCAGGTGCGGTTGACCTGGAGGCGCATGCCGACGGGGTTGACCTTCTGTCCCATTATGCACTCTCCCCGGCTGCGGCCTGGACCTGCCGGACCTTGATCGTCAGCTCGCTGAACGGTTTCATGATCTTGCCGAACCGGCCGCGCGCCCGCGGACGGCCGCGCTTCATGGTCAGGTTCTTGCCGACATAGGCCTCGGCGACGACGAGTTCGTCGACGTCGAGCCCGTGGTTGTTCTCGGCATTGGCGATGGCGGACTGAAGGCACTTCTTCACGTCGCCCGCGATGCGCTTCTTCGAGAAGGTCAGGTCGGCGAGCGCCTTGTCCACCTTCTTGCCGCGGATGAGGCCGGCGACGAGATTGAGCTTCTGCGGGCTGACCCGCAGCATCCGGGCCTTGGCGAAGGCCTCGTTCTCGGCCACGCGGCGCGGGTTCTTCTCCTTGCCCATGGCTCAGCTCCTCTTGGCTTTCTTGTCGGCCGCATGCCCGTAGTAGGTGCGGGTCGGGGAATATTCCCCGAACTTCTGGCCGATCATCTCCTCGGTCACGAGGACGGGGATGTGCTTGTGGCCGTTGTAGACGGCGAAGGTGAGGCCGACGAACTGCGGCAGGATGGTCGAACGGCGCGACCAGATCTTGATGACCTCGGCCTTGCCCGAGCCGCGCGCCTTCTCGGCCTTCTTCAGGAGATAGGCATCGACGAAGGGGCCCTTCCAGACTGAACGTGCCATGGCTCAACGCCCCTTCTTCGCGCTGCGCGAACGGACGATGTACTTGTCCGTCGCCTTGTTCCTGCGGGTCTTGTTGCCCTTGGTGCCCTTGCCCCAGGGGGTGACCGGGTGACGGCCGCCCGAGGTGCGGCCCTCGCCGCCGCCATGCGGGTGGTCGATGGGGTTCATCGCGACGCCGCGCACGGTCGGGCGGATGCCCAGGTTGCGCTTGCGGCCGGCCTTGCCGAGGTTCTGGTTCGAGTTGTCGGGGTTCGAGACCGCGCCGACCGTCGCCATGCATTCCTGGCGGACCATGCGCAGCTCGCCCGAGGACAGGCGGATCTGGGCATAGCCGCCGTCGCGGCCAACGAACTGGGCATAAGTGCCCGCGGCGCGGGCGAGCTGGCCGCCCTTGCCGGGCTTGAGCTCGACATTGTGGACGATGGTGCCGATCGGCATGCCCGAGAAGGGCATCGCGTTGCCGGGCTTGACGTCGGTCTTGGCGCCCGCGATCACCTGGTCGCCGACCGCGAGGCGCTGCGGCGCGAGGATGTAGGCCTGCTCGCCGTCCTGGTAGCGGATCAGCGCGATGAAGGCGGTGCGGTTGGGATCGTATTCGATCCGCTCGACCGTCGCCGGGACGTCGAACTTGGTGCGGCGGAAATCGACGATGCGGTAGAGCCGCTTGGCCCCGCCGCCCTTGTGCCACATCGTGATCCGTCCGGTGTTGTTCCGCCCGCCCGTCTTCCTGACGCCCTCGGTGAGCGCCTTGACGGGACGGCCTTTCCAAAGCTCCGAACGGTCGATCAGAACCAGCCCGCGCTGGCCAGGCGTCGTCGGCTTGTACGACTTGAGTGCCATGCTTTCTGTCTTCCGTTTGCTTCCGACCCGAGGGTCCGTTTCCTTCAAAAGTTCAGCGGCCCCGCAGAAGGGGGCCGCCGGATTCGCGGCCTTCTATCAAAGGCCCGTGGTCACGTCGATGGTGTTTCCTTCCTCGAGCGTGACATAGGCCTTCTTGACGTCCGAGCGCACGCCGGGCCGGCCGCGGAAGCGCTTCGCCTTGCCCTTGGTCACGACGGTGTTGACCGCCTTGACCTTGACGCCGAAGAGGGCCTCGACGGCCTCCTTGATGGCGGGCTTGGTGGCGTCCGGCGCGACGCGGAAGACGACCGCGCCGTGTTCGGAGGCGAGCGTCGCCTTCTCGGTGATCACCGGGCGGGCGATCACGTCGTAATGCGCGGCCTTGGCGGTGACGGTGGGCTTCCGGCTCATTTCAGGCGCTCCTGGAGGGCCTCGACCCCGGCCCTGGTCAGGACCAGCGTGTCGCGGCGGAGGATGTCGTAGACGTTCGCGCCCATCGTCGGCAGCACGTCGATGCCCTCGATGTTGGCGGCGGCGCGGGCGAAGTCGGGATTGACCTCGGCCCCGTCGATGATCAGGACGCGCTTCCAGCCGAGGTCCCTGGCCACCTTGGCAAGGACCTTGGTCCGGGCCTCCCTGATCTCGAGCGAGTCGAGCACGACCAGATCGCCGCTTGCCGCCTTGGCCGAGAGCGCGTGCTTGAGGCCAAGCGCGCGCACCTTCTTGGGCAGGTCATGGGCGTGGCTGCGCGGCACCGGGCCCTTGTAGACGCCGCCCTTGCGGAAGATCGGCGCCTTGCGCGAGCCGTGGCGGGCGCCGCCGGTGCCCTTCTGGCGGTAGATCTTCTTGGTCGAGTAGGCGACATCGGCGCGGCCGAGCGTCGCATGGGTGCCGGCCTGGGCCTTCGCCCGCTGCCAGCGGACGACACGGTGCAGGATGTCCGCGCGCGGCGTCAGCCCGAAGATCGCGTCGTCGAGATCGATCGACCCCGCCTTGCCGGCGTCGAGCTTGATCACGTCGAGTTTCATTTCGTCTCTCCTTCGGGCGCGGCATCCGGCGCCGCATCCTCGGCGGCGGGCGCGGCCGCGGCCGCGGCCTCGGCGGCGGCGAGCGCGGCCTCCTCGGCCTCGGCGGCGGCCTTGCGGGCGGCCTCGGCCTCGGCGGCCGCGGCGGCGGCGGCGGCCTCGGCGGCCTTGCGGGCGGCCTCGGCGGCCGACTTCAGCGCCGCCGGCAGGATCACGTTGCCCGGAAGCGGCTTCTTCACCGCGTCCTTGATCGTGACCCAGCCGCCCTTGCGGCCGGGAACCGAGCCCTTGACCATGATCAGGCCGCGGTCGGCGTCGGTGCGGACGACCTGGATGTTCTGGGTGGTGACGCGCACCGTGCCCATGTGGCCGGCCATCTTCTTGCCCTTGAACACCTTGCCGGGATCCTGGCGCTGGCCGGTCGAGCCGTGCGAGCGGTGGCTGACCGACACGCCGTGGCTGGCGCGCAGGCCGCCGAAGTTGTGCCGCTTCATGGCGCCCGCGAAGCCCTTGCCGGTCGAGGTGCCGGCAATGTCCACGAACTGGCCGGCGAAGTAGTGGTCGGCGGTGATCTCCTCGCCGACCCCGATCAGGTTCTCGGGGCTGACGCGGAACTCAGCGATCTTGCGCTTGGGCGCGACGTTGGCGCGGGCGAAGTGCCCGCGCATGGCGCCCGTGGTGCGGGTCGCCTTGGCGCTGCCGGCGCCGAGCTGGACGGCGGTGTAGCCGTCCTTGTCGGCGGTGCGCTGCGCCACGACCTGGAGGCCGTCGAGCTGCAGCACGGTCACCGGCACCTGGCGGCCGTCCTCGAGGAACAGCCGCGTCATGCCGATCTTTCTTGCGATGACTCCGGAACGCAGCATGATCAGGCCCCCACGACCTTGATCTCGACGTCCACGCCGGCCGCGAGGTCGAGCTTCATCAGCGCGTCCACGGTCTGGGGGGTCGGCTCGACGATGTCGAGCAGCCGCTTGTGGGTGCGGATCTCCCACTGGTCGCGCGACTTCTTGTCGATGTGCGGACCGCGCAGGACGGTGAATTTCTCGATCTTGTTCGGCAGCGGGATCGGTCCGCGGACCTGGGCACCCGTGCGCTTGGCCGTGCTCACGATTTCCTGCGTGCCGGCATCCAGCACGCGGTAGTCGAAGGCCTTCAGCCTGATGCGGATAGTCTGACCTTGCATCGTCTTCGCCTCTGATCGGGCTTCGGTCGAGAGGCAGGACGGGCCTCATTGCCCGGCCTGCATCGGACCCTTGTTCGTCGGGGACGGGTGCCGGACCCGTCCTACTTGATGATTTTCGAGACGACGCCGGCGCCGACGGTGCGGCCGCCCTCGCGGATGGCGAAGCGGAGCTTCTCCTCCATCGCGATCGGGGCGATCAGCTCGACCTCGAACTTCAGGTTGTCGCCCGGCATCACCATCTCGGTCCCCGCCGGCAGCTTCACCGTCCCGGTCACGTCGGTGGTGCGGAAGTAGAACTGCGGCCGGTAGTTGGCGAAGAACGGCGTGTGCCGCCCGCCCTCCTCCTTGGTCAGGATGTAGGCCTCGGCCTCGAAATGCGTGTGCGGCGTCACCGACTTCGGCTTGCACAGGACCTGCCCGCGCTCGACCCCGTCGCGCTCGATCCCGCGCAGGAGCGCCCCGATGTTGTCCCCCGCCTCGCCGCGGTCCAAGAGCTTGCGGAACATCTCCACGCCCGTGCAGACCGACTTCTGCGTCGGCCGGATGCCGACGATCTCGACCTCGTCGCCGACGTTGATCACGCCGCGCTCGACGCGGCCCGTCACCACCGTCCCCCGCCCCGAGATCGAGAACACGTCCTCGATCGGCATCAGGAACGGCTGGTCAACCGCCCGCACCGGCGTCGGGATGTAGTCGTCGATCGCCTTCAGCAGCGCCCGGATCGAATCCTCGCCGATCTCCTTGTCGCGCCCCTCCAGCGCCGCCAGCGCCGAGCCCTTCACGATCGGGATGTCGTCGCCCGGATACTCGTAGGAGGACAGCAGCTCGCGCACCTCCATCTCCACAAGCTCCAGAAGCTCCGCGTCGTCCACCTGGTCCACCTTGTTCAGGTAGACCACCATGTAGGGAATCCCGACCTGGCGCCCGAGCAGGATGTGCTCGCGCGTCTGCGGCATCGGACCGTCCGCCGCCGACACCACGAGGATCGCGCCGTCCATCTGCGCCGCCCCCGTGATCATGTTCTTCACGTAGTCGGCATGGCCGGGGCAGTCCACATGCGCGTAGTGCCGCTTGTCCGTCTCGTATTCCACATGCGCCGTCGAGATCGTGATCCCGCGCGCCTTCTCCTCCGGCGCCGCGTCAATCTGGTCATAGGCCCGGAACTCGCCGAAATACTTCGTGATCGCCGCCGTCAGCGTCGTCTTGCCATGGTCGACGTGGCCGATCGTGCCAACGTTCACGTGCGGTTTCGTCCGTTCAAACTTTGCCTTCGCCATCGTGGCCTCCTTGGGTTCGGTGATGCCGGGGTCTGCCCCGGCCTACGGTCGTGGTAGGGCGGGGTTCACCCCGCCGCACCGGTCATGCGTATTTCTTCTGGATCTCGTCGGAGATGTTCTGCGGCACGGCGTCGTAGTGGTCGAACAGCATCGTGAACACGGCGCGGCCCGAGGACATCGAACGCAGGTTGTTGATGTAGCCGAACATGTTGGCGAGCGGCACCATCGCGGTGATGACGTTGGCGTTGCCGCGGCTGTCCTGGCCCTGGACCATGCCCCGGCGCGAGGTCAGGTCGCCGATGATCCCGCCGGTATATTCCTCGGGCGTCACCACCTCGACCTTCATGATCGGCTCGAGGAGCTTGGCGCCCGCCTTCTTCAGCCCCTCGCGCATCGCGGCGCGGGCGGCGATCTCGAAGGCGAGGACCGAGGAGTCGACGTCGTGATAGGCGCCGTCCACCAGCGCCACCTTGAAGTCGATGACCGGGAAGCCGGCGAGCGGGCCGGAATCCATCACCGACTTGATGCCCTTCTCGACGCCGGGGATGTATTCCTTCGGCACCGCGCCGCCGACGATGCGGCTTTCGAAGCTGTAGCCCTCGCCGGGCGCGGTCGGCTCGATCTCGAGCTTGACGCGGGCGAACTGGCCGGTGCCGCCGGTCTGCTTCTTGTGGGTGTAGTCGATCTCGGTCTTGTGGCTGATCGTCTCGCGGTAGGCCACCTGCGGCGCGCCGACATTGGCCTCGACCTTGAACTCGCGCTTCATGCGGTCGACGAGGATATCGAGGTGAAGCTCGCCCATCCCCTTCATGATCGTCTGGCCCGATTCCAGATCGGTCTCGACGCGGAAGGACGGGTCCTCGGCGGCCAGACGCTGGAGCGCCAGCGCCATCTTCTCCTGGTCGTTCTTCGACTTCGGCTCGACGGCGATCTCGATCACCGGCTCGGGGAAGGTCATCGTCTCGAGCACGACCGGGTTGGCCGGATCGCAGAGGGTGTCGCCGGTCGTGGTGTCCTTCAGCCCGGCGAGCGCGATGATGTCGCCGGCGAAGGCCTCCTCGATCTCCTCGCGGTTGATCGCATGCATCATCATCATGCGGCCGACGCGCTCGCGCTTGCCCTTGGTGGAGTTCAGCATCTGGTCGCCCTTCTTCAGGGTGCCCGAGTAGATGCGGGTGAAGGTGAGCGAGCCGACGAAGGGGTCGTTCATGATCTTGAACGCAAGGCCGGCGAAGGGCTGCCGGTCATCGGCCGAGCGCGCGATGTTGCGGGTCTCGGTCTCGTCGCCCGGGGCGAAGCCCATGTAGGGCTTGATGTCGAGCGGCGAGGGCAGGAAGTCGATGACGGCGTTCAGCATCGGCTGGACGCCCTTGTTCTTGAAGGCCGAGCCGCAGGTGACGGGAACGAAGGTCATCGCCAGCGTGCCCTTGCGGATCAGCCGACGCAGGGTGTCGATGTCGGGCTCGTTGCCCTCGAGATAGGCCTCCATCGCGGCATCGTCCTGCTCGACGGCAAGCTCGATCATCCGGTTGCGCCATTCCTCGGCCTGGGCCTTGAGCTCGGCGCGGATCGGCTGGCGCGTCCAGGAGGCGCCGAGATCCTCGCCCGTCCAGGTCCATTCCTCCATCGTGATGAGGTCGATCAGGCCCGCGAACTTGTCCTCGGAGCCGATCGGCAACTGGATCGCGCAGGGCGTCGCCCCGGTGCGGTCCTTGATCATCTTCACGCAGTTGAAGAAGTCGGCGCCGATCTTGTCCATCTTGTTGACGAACACGATGCGCGGCACGCCGTAGCGGTCGGCCTGACGCCAGACGGTCTCGGTCTGGGGCTCGACGCCGGCATTGGCGTCAAGCAGGCAGACCGCGCCGTCGAGCACGGCGAGCGAACGCTCGACCTCGATGGTGAAGTCCACGTGGCCGGGGGTGTCGATGATGTTGAAGCGGTGCTTCGGCGTCTCGGGCGTCTTGCCGTCCGAGGTGCGTTCCCAGAACGTCGTCGTGGCAGCCGAGGTGATGGTGATCCCCCGCTCCTGCTCCTGTTCCATCCAGTCCATCGTCGCGGCGCCGTCATGCACCTCGCCGATCTTGTGGGACTTTCCGGTGTAGTAGAGAATCCGTTCCGTGGTCGTGGTCTTGCCCGCGTCGATGTGGGCCATGATCCCGAAGTTTCGGTACAGATTCAGCGGATACTCGCGTGCCATCGGTCTGCCTCGGGCTTTCTCTTACCAGCGGTAGTGGCTGAACGCCTTGTTGGCATCGGCCATCTTGTGCGTGTCCTCACGCTTCTTGACCGCGGTGCCCCGGCCGTTGACGGCATCGAGCATCTCGGCGGCGAGGCGTTCCTCCATCGTGTTCTCGTTGCGGTTCTTGGCCGCCGTGATCATCCAGCGGATCGCCAGCGCCTCGCGGCGCTCGGGGCGCACCTCGACCGGAACCTGGTAGGTCGCGCCCCCGACCCGGCGCGAGCGGACCTCGACCGAGGGCTTCACGTTGTCGAGCGCCTCGTGGAAGGCGTCGATCGGCGGGCGCTTCAGCCGTGCCTCGACACGTTCGAGCGCGGAATAGACGATGCGCTCGGCGACGGACTTCTTGCCGTCCACCATCAGGTTGTTCATGAACTTGGTGACCACCCGGTCGCCGTACTTGGCATCGGGCAGGACTTCGCGCTTTTCGGCGGCGTGACGACGCGACATGGATCAGTTCCTCACTTCGGACGCTTGGCGCCGTATTTCGACCGGCGCTGGCGGCGTTCCTTGACGCCCTGCGTGTCGAGCACGCCGCGCAGGATGTGGTAGCGGACGCCGGGAAGGTCCTTCACCCGGCCGCCGCGGATCAGGACCACCGAGTGTTCCTGAAGGTTGTGCTTTTCGCCGGGGATGTAGCTGATGACCTCGAAGCCGTTCGTCAGCCGCACCTTCGCCACCTTGCGCAGCGCCGAGTTCGGCTTCTTCGGCGTCGTCGTGTAGACGCGCGTGCAGACGCCGCGCTTCTGCGGACAGGACTGCAGATGCTGCGATTTCGAGCGGGTCACGCTCGGCTGCCGCGGCTTGCGGATCAGCTGCTGGATCGTCGGCATTCCGGACTTACCCCGTTTTACCCAGTTCATCGCGCCGGGGCCCCGGCGCAGGTTGTCTTGTCGGCGGCGTCCCCGTGCGTCCACGACAACGCCAAAACCGCATGCGTCCCCTGCGCGGGGGCGACGCGGTGGAATTCCAGAGGATCGGGGCCGCAGGTGCCCGGATCGTGACCACTTCAAACCGTGATGCCCGCGGGCGGTCTCCCGCTCGCGAGTGCGCGGCGTATAGGGGGAATCGGATAGGGTGTCAACACGGGGGGCGGCCCGGTGGCGCCCCCCGGGCGCCCAGGGCGCGCCCCCGAGCGCCCATGCCGCGTCACGCCGCGTCGCGGGCGGCCGGCGGGCGGGCCAGCGGCGCGAGGAGGATCGCGAGCGCGGCGACGAGCAGGGCCGCGAAAAGGACATCGGACAGGAAGTGCCGCCCGGTGGCGATGCGCTGGAAGGATCCGGCGAGCGCGACGGCGGCGCCGGCCCAGGTCACGGCCGCGACCGCGGCAGGCCGCAGCGGCGGGCGGACGGCCCGGATAGCGACCGCGAGCGCGATGGCGAAGGCGGCGTTGGCGGCGGCCTCGCCCGAGACGAAGGAGCAGTTCCGGGCGCAGGCGTCGGAGACGACGAGCGGCGGGGTGAAGGGAAGGCTGCCGCCGAACTCGGCCACGTCGGCGGGGCGGGCGCGGCCCCAGTGGCTCTTGAGCAGGAGGTTGACGAGGAGGCCCGGGCCGAGGGCGTAGAGCAGCAGGACGAACCCCCAGACCCGGGGCGCGATCCCGGCGATGCGCCGGCGCGCGGCCGCAAGCACGAGGCCCGCCACGGCCACGAGGATCATCGCCTCGGAGAGGCGCCATGCCGCCGCGCGCACGGCCGCGGAGAGGGCGAGATCGGCGCGCCAGAAGCCCGCGCCGGGGCGGTAGAAGAGCGCCGAGACGGCGAGGTCGAGCGCCGGGGCGGCGGTGAACAGGACCGCCGTGCCGATCAGCGCGACGGCCAGCGCGCGGACGAGCGCGTCAGCGGGCGAGCCGCCGGGCACAGTCGGCCTCCAGCACGTAGAGGGCAAGGCGCGTCCCGGCGTGGGCCGTCCGGTCGAGATCGGGGCTGGCGACCGGGGCCAGCGGTCCGGCGCCGCAGTCGGGCGGGGCGGGCAGGACGGCGAGGACGGGGCCGCTGGCCGATGTAGGCAGCGGGAACGCCTGTTCGTAGTAGTTCGCCGGGCGCCCGGCGGGGGGCAGGGCGTGGAAGGACAGGCCGGACCCGGCGCCGGTGAAGAAGAGGTCGGCAAGGATGTAGCGCCGGGTGGCGACGACGGTGGACAGGCCGCGCGCCTTCGCCTCGGCGATGACGGTGCGGGAGAAGGCGGAGAGGCCGAGATAGCGTGCGAGCAGCGGCTGCCCGCCCGGCCCGTCGGGGAAGGGCGCGGCGGCGAAGGCCGCGAGCACGATGGCGGAGAGGAGGGCGTTGACCGCCACGGCGGCGGCAAGGAGCCGCGGCCGGGCAAGGAGCGCCAGGACGACGAAGACGGTGCCGGCGAAATAGGCGGAGACGGCCCAGTTCGCGTAGGCCCGCGAAAGCAGCGCCTGGAGGCTGACGATGGCGATGGCCGGGAGGGTGAAGCAGAGGAGCCACCTTTCGCGGCCGCGGCCGGGCCGCAGGCCCTCTGCGGCCAGCACGGCAAGGAAGACCGGGCCGAACACGGCGAGCTGGCTGAGCAGGAACTCGGCGAGGCCGGCGAGGTTGAGCCGCGGCCCCTGCGCGCCGCCGCGCACCCAGCCGATGTTGTCGGCGGTGTGCGCGAAGGTGCTGAGGTCGTGCGCGAGGTTCCAGGCGAGGTTGGGCAGGATCACGGCCCCGGCGGCGGCGGTCAGCAGCGCGGCATTGGCCCGGCCGATGCGCCGGGACGGGACGAGCAGCCAGGCCAGCGCCATGCCGGCGAAGAAGTAGACGGCGGCATATTTCGCCATCAGCGCCGCGCCGAGCAGGAGCCCGGCGAGAACCGCGTCGCGGGCCCGGCGGTCCTGCGTGCAGCGCCAGTAGAAGAAGAGCGCCGCGGCGAAGAAGGGCGCCATGATCGTGTCGGTCGAGATCACCGCGCTGCCGAGCGCGGCGAAGGGCATCGTCACGTAGGCGGCCGCGGTCCAGACCGCCGCCCTCCGCCCGCCGAGCCGGTCCGCGAGGGCGGCCAGGATCAGGGCCGTCGCGGCGTGGAAGAAGGGGGCCGGCAGGCGGACGGCGAAGGGCGTGTCGGCGCCGGCAAGGCCGGTCGCGGCGCGGATGACCCAGGCGATCAGCGGCGGCTTTGAATAGTAGCCCCAGTCGAGGTTCCGGCCCCAGAGCCAGTACTGCGATTCGTCCACGTAGAGGTCGGTGCGCGACAGCCAGAGACCGGCCACGCGCGCCGCCGTCACCGCGGCGACGATCAGCAGGGCGGACGGCAGCCAGCCGCCGGCGCCGTCGTCCCTTGGCGGGGCCTCAGGCATCGGCCCGGCGCTGGGTGCGGATGAGCCAGAGATTGCGGGCATAGATGAAGACGCCGATCGACTGGCCGAGCACGAAGACCGGATCGCGGCGATAGATCGCGTAGCTGAGCAGGATCAGGCCGCCCGCCATCGAGAAGTACCAGAAGGCGATCGGGACGACCGACCGCCGCGCCTTCTCGGAGGCGATCCACTGGATCAGGAAGCGGCCGGTGAACATCAGCTGGCCGGCGAGGCCGAAGGTCACCCACCAGAGTTCGGTGACCGTCTCGACGTGCATCCAGCGCAGGATCGTCTCCATCAGGCGTTCCCTCCCCGGGTCGGGATTTCCGTCGCCACCGCCTTCTTGCGGCGGCGCATCAGCCACGCGACGCCAAACAGGTCCACGATGCCGACCAGTCCGCGCTGCAGGTTGGAATAGTTCGACCGCCCTGCCCCGCGCGGCCTGTGCGCGACATCGACGTGAACGATCTGCCAGCCGTCGCGCGCGAAGAGCGCCGGCAGGAAGCGGTGCATGTGGTTGAAGTAGGGAAGTGCCAGGAAGGCATCGCGGCGGAATCCCTTCAGGCCGCAGCCGGTGTCGCGGGTGCCATCCCTGAGCAGCCATCCCCGCAGGCCGTTGGCAAAGCGCGAGGCCGCCTTCTTCGACCAGCTGTCCCGACGGCCGACGCGCTGGCCCGCGACGAGCCCGATGCGGCCGGACCCGTCGGCGAGCAAGGGCTGGAACAGCTTCGGCAGTTCCTCGGGCGGGTTCTGGCCGTCGCCGTCAAGCGTGCAGACGATGTGCCCCCTGGCGGCGCGCACGCCGCTGTGGACGGCCGCGCTCTGCCCGCCCGAAACGTCGTGGCGGATCAGCCGCAGGCAGGGCAGGAGGCCGGCCTTGCCGCGCACGGTGTCGGCGGTGGCGTCGGTCGAGCCGTCATCGACGACGATGATCTCGAAGTCGGCCCGGCCCGAACAGGCGGCGGCGATGCCGTCGATCAGGGGGCCGATGTTGCCCGCCTCGTTCCTGGCCGGGACAACGATGGAAACGTCTGGCATCGGGCTTTCCGGCAGGGTCGGGGCCGCCGCGGCGGTGCCGGGGTTCCTACTTCACCGGCGGCGGGCTGTAAATGCGGGGGCCGGGTCAGCCGGCGGCGCGGCGGGCAAGCTGCCGCTCGCGCTGGAAGGTGTAGATGCCCGAGGCGACGATGATCGCCGCGCCCAGCAGGGTGAGGGCGTCGGGAAACTCGCCGAAGGCGATCACGCCGAGCACGACGGCGAACAGGAGCGTGGTGTAGCGGAACGGGGCGACGACCCCGACATCGCCGGTGCGCGTCGCCATGATGACGGTGATGTAGCCGACGATCAGGAAACCGGCCGCGGCAACGGTTCCGGCCGCGGTGCCCGGCGTCAGCGGCGCCCAGCCTTCGAGCGCCGAGGCCAGGCCGGCCGCGAGGGCGACGGACGCCGAGGAGATGAGGGCGACGGTGCCGGAGGGCGCGGCCGGCGACAGGCGGCGGGTCACGAGATCGCGCAGGACGACGCAGAGGACCGAGGCGAGACCGACCACGGCCCAGATGTCGAACCCGTCCGGGCCGGGCCGGATGACGAAGAGCACGCCCGCGAACCCGGCGAGGATCGCCGACAGACGCCGCCAGCCGACCCGCTCGCCGAGGAACAGCGCCGCGGCCAGCGTGATGAACAGGGGCAGCGACTGCATGATCGCCGACAGGTTGGCGAGCGGCATGTGCTTCAGCGCGACCAGGAAGGTGCCGGTCGCCAGGACCTCGCCGACGCAGCGCAGCCCGACGAGCACGGCGTCGGGCCGGGTCAGGCCGAGCCGCAGCCCGCCCATCCGCCAGGCCACCAGCGCCACCCCCGCCGTCGTCAGGATGCCGCGCAGGAAGATCGTCTGGAACAGCGGCAGCTCGCCCGTCACCAGCTTCATGAAGGTGTCGTTGAGCACGAAGGCCGCCATCGCGACGGTCATCAGGATGGCGCCGCGCGCATTCTCGGTGAGGCCGGACATGGCCCGCCGCCTAGCAGCCCGCGCGCGGCTTGGCCAGACGGGCGGCCGGCCGCCGGAAAGAAAAAGGCCCCGCCGCAGCGGGGCCTTCCCTCAACCCGTCCGCGGGGCGCGCGGATCAGTCCCGGCTTTCGGGCGTGTCCACGAGGCCGAGTTCGTCGTCGATCCCGACCATGTCGTCGATCGGGGCGGACAGGGCGGCGGCCTGTTCGGCCGCGGCCTTGCGGGCCTCGATCACCATCTGGTCGCGTTCGTGGGCGATCTTGCGCACCCGGGTCGTCGCCCCGCCGGTGCCCGCCGGGATCAGCCGCCCGACGATCACGTTCTCCTTCAGGCCGACGAGGTGGTCGCGCTTGCCCTGCACCGCGGCCTCGGTCAGCACCCGCGTCGTCTCCTGGAAGGAGGCCGCCGAGATGAAGGACCGGGTCTGGAGCGACGCCTTGGTGATGCCGAGCAGGACCGGCTCGCCGGTGGCGGGACGCCCGCCGCGGGCGATGGCCTTGTTGTTCTCCTCGTCGAATTCCTGCTTGTCGACATGCTCGCCCTTGAGCAGCGTCGTCTCGCCGGAATCGAGGATCTCGATCTTCTGCAGCATCTGCCGGACGATGACCTCGATGTGCTTGTCGTTGATCTTCACGCCCTGCAGGCGGTAGACGTCCTGCACCTCGTCGATCAGGTAGTTGGCAAGCGCCTCGATCCCCAGGATCCGCAGGATGTCGTGCGGCGCGGGGTTGCCGTCCATGATGTAGTCGCCCTTCTGCACGAAGTCGCCTTCCTGCACCGGGATGTGCTTGCCCTTGGGCACCATGTACTCGATCGGCTGCAGCGTCTCGTCCACCGGCTCGATGGTGATCCGGCGCTTGTTCTTGTAGTCCTTGCCGAAGCGCACGTAGCCGTCGAGCTCGGCGATGATCGCGTGATCCTTGGGACGGCGCGCCTCGAAAAGTTCGGCCACCCGCGGCAGACCGCCGGTGATGTCCTTGGTCTTGGCGCCTTCGCGCGGGATCCGCGCCACCACGTCGCCGGCCCTGATCTCCTGCCCGTCCTCGACCGACAGGATCGCGTCCACCGACATCTGGTAGCTGACCGGGTTGCCCGCCTCGTTGCGGACCGGTTCGCCGGTGGCCGGATCCATGATGATGATCTCGGGCTTGAGGTCGTTGCCGCGCGGCGCGGTGCGCCAGTCGGTCACGATCTTCTGGGTCATGCCGGTCGCCTCGTCGGTCTCCTCGCGGACGGCGATGCCCGAGATGAGATCGACGAACTTCGCCACGCCCGCCTTCTCGGCGATGATCGGCAGGGTGTAGGGGTCCCATTCGAAGAGCTTGGTGCCCCGCTTGACCGTCGCGCCGTCCCTGACGAGCAGCTTCGAGCCGTAGCTGACCTTGTGGGCGGCGCGTTCGGTGCCCGCGTCATCGACGATGGCGACCTGCATGTTGCGGCCCATGACGATCTGCTCGCCCGCCGCGTTCTGCAGCAGGACGGCATTGCGGAACTCGACGCGGCCCTCCTGGCTGGCCTCGAGGAAGGACTGCTGGCCGCCCTGCGCGATGCCGCCGATGTGGAAGGTCCGCATCGTGAGCTGGGTGCCGGGTTCGCCGATCGACTGGGCGGCGATGATGCCGACCGCCTCGCCGATGTTGACGAGCGTGCCGCGCGCGAGGTCGCGCCCGTAGCACATCGCGCAGACGCCTTCCTCGCTGTCGCACGTCAGCGGCGAGCGGATCCGCACGGCGGAGATGCCGGCGGCCTCGATCGCATCGGCCTTGCGTTCGTCGATCAGCTCGTTGCGGCGGACGATGATCTCGTCGCTGCCGGGCATCGTCACGTCCTCCGCCGCGACGCGGCCGAGGATACGCTCGCTGAGCGGCGCCACCACCTCGCCGTCGTTGACCGCGGCCGAGGCCGTGATCGCGCGTTCGGTGCCGCAGTCGCTGAGCCGGATGATGCAGTCCTGCGCCACGTCCACGAGGCGCCGGGTCAGGTAGCCCGAGTTCGCCGTCTTGAGCGCGGTGTCCGCGAGGCCCTTGCGCGCGCCGTGGGTCGAGTTGAAGTACTCGAGCACGGTCAGGCCTTCCTTGAAGTTCGAGATGATCGGCGTCTCGATGATCTCGCCCGAGGGCTTGGCCATCAGGCCGCGCATGCCGCCGAGCTGCTTCATCTGCGCCGGCGAGCCGCGCGCCCCGGAATGGGACATCATGTAGACGCTGTTCGGCTCCTTCTCGGCGCCGGTCTCGTCCTTCTTCATCGCCGAGATCTCGGCCATCATCGCCGCGGCGACGGCGTCGGAGCATTTCGACCAGGCATCGACGACCTTGTTGTACTTCTCGCCCTGGGTGATCAGGCCGTCCATGTACTGCTGCTCGAACTCCTTGACCTGTTCGCGCACGTCATTGACGATCTGCCACTTCTTCTCGGGGATGACCATGTCGTCCTTGCCGAAGGAGATGCCGGCCCGGAACGCCTCGCGGAAGCCGAGCGACATGATCTGGTCGCAGAAGATCACCGATTCCTTCTGGCCGCAGTAGCGGTAGACGGTGTCGATGACGTTCTGGACGTCCTTCTTGCGCAGGAGGCGGTTCACGAGATCGAAGGGCGCCTTGGCGTTGCGGGGCAGGAGCGCGCCGAGCCGCACCCGGCCGGGCGTCGTCTGGTAGCGTTTCCAGACCTCGTTGCCCTGCTCGTCGATCTGCGGGATGCGGGCGGTGATCTTCGCGTGCAGGTGGACCTCGCCGGCATCGAGCGCGTGCTGCACCTCGTCGGCGTCGGCGAAGATCATGCCCTCGCCCTTCATGCCCTCGCGCATCAGCGAGACGTAGTAGAGCCCGAGCACCATGTCCTGGGACGGCACGATGATCGGCGCGCCGTTCGCGGGCGAGAGCACGTTGTTGGTGGACATCATCAGCACGCGCGCTTCGAGCTGCGCTTCCAGCGACAGCGGCACGTGCACCGCCATCTGGTCGCCGTCGAAGTCGGCGTTGAAGGCCGAGCAAACCAGCGGGTGAAGCTGGATCGCCTTGCCCTCGATCAGCACCGGCTCGAAGGCCTGGATGCCGAGCCGGTGCAGGGTGGGCGCGCGGTTCAGCAGCACGGGATGTTCGCGGATGACCTCGTCGAGGATGTCCCAGACCTCGGGACGTTCCTTCTCGACCAGCTTCTTGGCCTGCTTGACCGTCGAGGACAGGCCCTTGGCCTCGAGCCGCGAGTAGATGAAGGGCTTGAAAAGCTCGAGCGCCATCTTCTTCGGCAGGCCGCACTGGTGCAGCTTGAGCTCCGGCCCGGTGACGATGACCGAGCGGCCCGAGAAGTCCACGCGCTTGCCGAGCAGGTTCTGGCGGAACCGGCCCTGCTTGCCCTTGAGCATGTCCGAGAGCGACTTCAGCGGGCGCTTGTTGGCACCCGTGATGACGCGGCCGCGGCGGCCGTTGTCGAACAGCGCGTCCACGGATTCCTGGAGCATCCGCTTCTCGTTGCGGACGATGATGTCGGGCGCGCGCAGTTCGATCAGCCGCTTGAGGCGGTTGTTGCGGTTGATGACCCGGCGGTAGAGGTCGTTGAGGTCCGAGGTGGCGAAGCGGCCGCCATCCAGCGGCACGAGCGGGCGCAGTTCCGGCGGGATGACCGGGATCACGGTCAGCACCATCCATTCCGGCCGGTTGCCGGATTCGAGGAAGTGCTCGACGATCTTCAGCCGCTTGATGATCTTCTTCGGCTTGATCTCGCCGGTCGCCTCCTTCAGCTCCTCGCGCAGCTGTTCGGCGGTGGCGTTCAGGTCGATCTGGCTCAGCATCTCGCGGATCGCCTCGGCGCCGATCTGGGCGGTGAAGGCGTCGGCGCCGTACTGGTCCTGCGCGTCGAGATATTCCTCCTCGGTCAGCAGCTGCCCGGCGGTGAGGTCGGTCAGGCCCGGCTCGATGACGACGTAGTTCTCGAAGTAGAGGATGCGCTCGAGGTCGCGCAGCGTCATGTCGAGCATCAGGCCGATCCGGCTGGGCAGCGACTTCAGGAACCAGATGTGCGCGACGGGGGCGGCAAGCTCGATATGGCCCATGCGCTCGCGCCGGACCTTCTGCAGCGTGACCTCGACGCCGCATTTCTCGCAGACGACGCCGCGATACTTCATCCGCTTGTACTTGCCGCAGAGGCACTCGTAGTCCTTGATCGGCCCGAAGATGCGGGCGCAGAACAGGCCGTCCTTCTCGGGCTTGAAGGTGCGGTAGTTGATCGTCTCGGGCTTCTTGATCTCGCCGTAGGACCAGCTGAGGATCCGCTCGGGCGACGCGAGCGAGATCCTGATCTCGTCGAACGACTTGGGCGCGGCCAGCGGGCTGAACGGGTTGACGGCGTTGGTCAGTTCCTGGTTCATCTTCAGATCCTTGAAACGGGGCATCGGGAGGGAAAGGGCGGCGGGGCCGGCCCCGCGCTGCCCGTCTGGCGGAAGGCGGGCGCCTGCCCGCCCTCCGGCTATTCCTCGCCCTCCGCGTCCAGGAGTTCCATGTTGAGGCCCAGACCCCGGACCTCCTTGACAAGCACGTTGAACGATTCCGGCACGCCGGCCTCGAAGTTGTCCTCGCCCTTGACGATCGATTCGTAGACCTTGGTGCGGCCGGCCACGTCGTCGGACTTCACCGTCAGCATCTCCTGCAGGGTGTAGGCCGCGCCGTAGGCTTCGAGCGCCCAGACCTCCATCTCGCCGAAGCGCTGGCCGCCGAACTGCGCCTTGCCGCCCAGCGGCTGCTGGGTGACGAGGCTGTAGGGGCCGGTCGAGCGCGCGTGGATCTTGTCGTCCACGAGGTGGTGCAGCTTGAGCAGATACTTCACGCCGACCGTGACCTTGCGGCTGAACTTCTCGCCGGTGCGGCCGTCATAGAGGTCCGACTGGCCGGAGAGGTCGAAGCCCGCCCGCTTCAGCGCGTCGTTGACATCGGCCTCCTTGGCACCGTCGAAGACCGGCGTCGCGATCGGCACGCCGTGCCTGACCGTCTCGGCGGCCTCGACAAGGCGGTCCTCCTCCATCCCGCTGAAGGCCTGTTCATAGGCCTCGTCGCCGTAGCCGAGGCGGAGCGCCTCCCGGACCGGGGTCAGGTCGCCGGAGCGACGGTAGTCCTGCAGCGCCTCGTCGATCTTCAGGCCGAGGCCGCGCGCGGCCCAGCCCATGTGGGTCTCGAGGATCTGGCCGACGTTCATGCGCGAGGGCACGCCGAGCGGGTTCAGCACCATGTCCACGGGCGTCCCGTCGGCAAGGAAGGGCATGTCCTCGATCGGGACGACCTTGGACACCACGCCCTTGTTGCCGTGGCGCCCGGCCATCTTGTCGCCGGGCTGGAGCTTGCGCTTCACCGCGACGAAGACCTTGACCATCTTCATCACGCCGGGGGGCAGGTCGTCGCCGCGGCGGACCTTCTCGACCTTGTCCTCGAAGCGGTTCTCGAGCGCCCGCTTCTGAAGCTCGAACTGGGCGTTCAGGGCCTCGACCTCCTGGGCGTCCTTCTCCTCGCCGAGCGCGAGCTGCCACCACTGGCCGCGCGAGAGCGACTCGAGCAGCTCCTCGTCCACGACCGCATTGGGCCTGACGCCCTTCGGCCCCTTGACGGCGACCTTGCCCATGAGCAGCGACTTCAGCCGCGCGTAGATGTTGCGTTCGAGGATCGCGAGTTCGTCGTCGCGGTCGCGGGCGAGGCGTTCGACCATCTCGCGTTCGATCTGGAGCGCGCGTTCGTCCTTGTCCACGCCGTGGCGGTTGAACACGCGCACCTCGACCACCGTCCCGAAGTCGCCGGGCGGCAGGCGCAGCGAGGTGTCGCGCACGTCCGACGCCTTCTCGCCGAAGATCGCGCGCAGGAGCTTCTCCTCGGGCGTCATCGGGCTTTCGCCCTTGGGCGTGATCTTGCCCACCAGGATGTCGCCGGGGCCGACCTCGGCGCCGATGTAGACGATCCCCGCCTCGTCGAGGTTGCGCAGCGCCTCCTCGCCGACGTTCGGGATGTCGCGGGTGATCTCCTCGGGGCCGAGCTTGGTGTCGCGGGCGGCGACCTCGTATTCCTCGATGTGGATCGAGGTGAAGACGTCGTCGCGCACGATGCGCTCGGAGATGAGGATCGAGTCCTCGTAGTTGTAGCCGTTCCACGGCATGAAGGCGACGATGACGTTCTTGCCGAGCGCCAGTTCCCCCATGTCGGTCGAGGGGCCGTCGGCGATGACCTCGCCCTTCTTCACCCGGTCGCCCACCTTCACCAGCGGCTTCTGGTTGATGCAGGTGTTCTGGTTCGAGCGCTGGAACTTGCGCAGGCGGTAGATATCGACGCCGGGATCGCCCGGCTCGAGATCCTCGGTCGCGCGCACGACGATGCGCATCGCATCGACCTGGTCGATGATCCCGCCGCGGCGCGCCATGATCGCGGCGCCGGAATCCTCGGCGACGACCGCCTCGATGCCGGTGCCCACGAAGGGCGCATCCGCCTGGAGAAGCGGCACCGCCTGGCGCTGCATGTTCGAGCCCATCAGCGCGCGGTTGGCGTCGTCGTTCTCGAGGAAGGGAATGAGCGACGCGGCCACCGACACGAGCTGCTTCGGCGAGACGTCGATCAGGCTGACGGCCTCGGGCGGGTTCAGCATGAACTCGCCGCCCTGGCGGGTCGAGACGAGATCCGAGGTGAACCGCCCCTCGGCGTCGAGGTCGGCGTTCGCCTGCGCCACCGTGTGGCGCATCTCCTCGGTCGCCGACATGTAGATCACCTCGTCGGTGACGCGGCCGTCCTTCACCTTGCGGTAGGGCGTCTCGATGAAGCCGTACTTGTTCACGCGCGCATAGGTGGCGAGCGAGTTGATGAGGCCGATGTTCGGGCCTTCCGGCGTCTCGATCGGGCACATGCGGCCGTAATGGGTGGGATGGACGTCGCGGACCTCGAAGCCGGCGCGCTCGCGCGTCAGGCCGCCCGGCCCGAGCGCCGAGAGGCGGCGCTTGTGCGTCACCTCCGACAGCGGGTTGGTCTGGTCCATGAACTGCGAAAGCTGCGAGGAGCCGAAGAACTCGCGCACGGCCGCCGCCGCGGGCTTGGCGTTGATCAGGTCCTGCGGCATCACGGTGTCGATCTCGACCGAGGACATGCGTTCCTTGATCGCGCGCTCCATGCGCAGCAGGCCGATGCGGTACTGGTTCTCCATCAGTTCGCCGACCGAGCGCACGCGGCGGTTGCCGAGGTGGTCGATGTCGTCGATCTCGCCCTTGCCGTCGCGCAGTTCGACCAGCGCCTTGACACAGGCGATGATGTCCTCCTTGCGCAGCGTCCGCATCGTGTCGGGCGCGTCGAGATCGAGGCGCATGTTCATCTTGACGCGGCCGACCGCCGAAAGGTCGTAGCGTTCGCTGTCGAAGAAGAGCTTGTCGAACAGGGCCGAGGCGGCCTCGACCGTCGGCGGCTCGCCCGGGCGCATGACGCGGTAGATGTCCATCAGCGCCTGGTCGCGGTTCATGTTCTTGTCCGCGGCCATCGTGTTGCGGATGTAGGGGCCGACGTTGACGTTGTCGATGTCGAGGACGGGGATGGTGTCGATGCCGTTGTCGAGCAGCGTCTTGACCGTGCCGCCCGAGACCTCGCCATCCTTGCCGATCGTCTGGGTCAGCTCGTCGCCGGCCTCGACATAGATCGCGCCGGTCTCCTCGTTGATGATGTCGTTGGCGACGAAGCGGCCGAGGATGTGCTCGAAGGGGACGAGCAGCTCGGTGATCTTGCCGTCCTCGATCCACTTCTTGACCATGCGCGGCGTGACCTTGTCGCCGGCCTTGCAGATCACCTCGCCGGTGGCGGCGTCCACGAGGTCGTAGGTCGGCCGCGTCCCGCGCACGCGCTCGGGGAAGAAGCGGGTGACCCAGCCCTTCTTGTGCCGCTTGTAGGCGACGGTGTTGTAGTAGGCATGCATGATGCCTTCCTGGTCCATGCCGAGGGCATAGAGCAGCGTCGTCACCGGCAGTTTCCGGCGGCGGTCGATGCGGGCGAAAACGATGTCCTTGGCGTCGAACTCGAAGTCGAGCCAGGAGCCGCGGTAGGGAATGATCCGGCAGGCGAAGAGAAGCTTGCCCGAGGCATGCGTCTTGCCCTTGTCGTGGTCGAAGAAGACGCCGGGCGAGCGGTGCATCTGGCTGACGATGACCCGCTCGGTGCCGTTGACGATGAAGGTGCCGTTCGGCGTCATCAGGGGCATGTCGCCCATGTAGACGTCCTGTTCCTTGATGTCCTTGACCGACCGCGCCCCGGTCGTCTCGTCCACGTCGAACACGATCAGGCGCAGCGTCACCTTCAGCGGCGCCGAATAGGTCATGTCGCGCGTCTGGCATTCATCGACGTCGTATTTCGGCTTCTCGAGCTCGTAGCGGACGAACTCGAGCACGGCGCGGTCGTTGAAGTCCTTGATCGGGAACACCGACTGGAAGACGCCCTGGATGCCTTCGCCGTCGTTGGGCCGGTCGCCCTCGCCCGAGTTCAGGAACAGGTCGTAGGACGACTTCTGGACCTCGATGAGGTTCGGCATCTCCAGCACTTCGCGGATCTTGCCGAAATACCTGCGGATGCGCTTCTGACCGATGAACGCCTGTTGCATGCTCGCCGACACCTGTGTTTGTCCGTCGCGGCGGCGCACCCGTCGGGGCCACGGGCACGCACCGCTGGCGTGAGGCGGGACGGTTCAATTCGTGCCCGCCGTCCCACCGGCGGGCTCCCGAACCGTGAACGCCGCCCTGGGCAGGCCCCGAACGCGACGGGGCCTCTCCAAGACAGGTTCGGCCGGGCCCGGGGCTACGCCCGGACCCAGCCCGATCTCTGTGGGCGGGTGCCGCGGCACCCGGCCCGGATCACTTCAGCTCGACCTTGGCGCCAGCCTCTTCGAGCTTCTTCTTCAGCCCCTCGGCATCGGCCTTGGAGGCCCCTTCCTTCACCTTGCCGCCGGCCTCGACGAGGTTCTTGGCCTCGACCAGACCGAGCCCGGTGATGGCGCGGACTTCCTTGATGACCGCGATCTTGTTCGCGCCGGCCTCGACGAGCACGACGTCGAATTCGGTCTTCTCCTCGGCGGCCTCGGCGGGGGCGCCGCCGGCGGCCGGACCGGCCATCATCACCGCGCCGCCTGCGGCGGGCTCGATGCCGTACTTGTCCTTGAGGATGGTCTTCAGTTCCTGCGCCTGAAGCAGGGTCAGGCCCACGATTTCTTCAGCGAGTTTGTTCAGATCAGCCATGTCTTCTCATCCGTTCCTAATCCTGTGTCCCAACGCCGGCATGACACGCCCGGCGAAGGCACGAAAAGTTGCGTCAGGCGGCAGCCCGTTCCTCGATCGTCTTGAGGATGCCCGCGATGTTCGAAGCAGGTGCGCCAATGGCCCCGGCGAGGTTGGCGGCAGGCGCCCCGATGCAGGCCACGATCTGAGCGATCAGCTCTTCGCGCGACGGCATGGAGGCGACGGCCTTGACCCCAGCGGCGTCCAGCGCCGTGTCGCCCATCGCGCCGCCGAGGATCACGAACTTCTCGTTCCCCTTGGCGAACTTCTCGGTGACCTTCGCCGCAGCGACGGGGTCCTCCGAATAGGCGAGCACGGTCATGCCCGTGAGAAGCTTGCCGATGCTTGCGCAGGGCTTGCCGTCAAGGGCGATCTTGGCGAGCCTGTTCTTGGCAACGCGGACGGACCCTCCGGCGGCACGCATGTCCGCCCGAAGCCCCTGCATCTCCGCAACCGTCATGCCTTCGTAGCGGGCGACCACCACGACGCCAGAGCTTTCGAAAATCTGGCCGAGTTCCTCGACCACCTTTTCTTTCTGCGCTCTATCCACGGTTTCACTCCAAGTGTGGGGGTTGCCCCCCGGCTCTTCCTTCCCCGATCCGGGGATCGGGGCCTTCGGGTCCGTGATGCTGTCCCGAGGCCAAGACCACCCGAGGCGAAGCCCCGGCGAAGTCAGTTCCCGTTTTCACATCTCAGGCAGGAGATTAAGGAGGGCCAGGGGCCCGCCACCCGCCGTCTCGGACGTCGCGCCGCGGCCGCCGACGAATCGGAGGCGTGGCGCAGGCGAGCCTCATAGGGCCAAGCGCCGGACTTTCCAAGCCCCGGCCTTCACTTTGCCCCTGCCGCGGGTGCCGCGCCGCCGAAATAGCGCCGCACCGGCTCGGCGAAGGTGTCGGGAAGCTCGAGCGCGCCGCCGAGCGAACCGAGCAGGGCGAAGCGGTCGGGGGACAGGCGGAAGAGCCGGTCGTAGAGCTCGCGCAGCTCGGCCTCGGGGTCGGGCGAGGCGGACAGGAGGTCGCTCAGCCGGCCCGCCACCCGGGGCCGGAAGCCGTTGCTGGCAAGGCGCCAGTCGAGCTTGCCGCGCCAGGTTGCGTAGTCCTCGGCCGCGAAGTGCAGGAGAACGAGGCCGTCCTGCGGGCCGAGAACGCGGTCGGTCAGAGGTTTCCAGCCGCGGCGCACCGGAAAATGCTGGCGCATCCGCGCGATGCGCGTTCCGGCGCGGGTGAGCGACTTGCCCTCGCGGTGGCCGATCATGCCGCGGCTCTTGCGCACGAACCAGGCCGCGTCGCCATAGACGGCCGAGAGGCCGCGGCCCTCGAAGGGCGTGCGGAACCTGGCGCGGCCGGAGCCCTCCTGGCCGCTGACGGCGACGACCTCGGCCGGCAGCACGCGGACGGAGCGGACCTCCGGGGGCAGGTCGGCGAGGACCGCCCGCAGCGGCCGTCCGGTCGCGCAGAAGAGCTCGTCGGCATCGGCGACGGCGACCCAGCCCTCGGTCACGGCGCGGAACCCGTGCGTCAGGGCGTTGATCTGGCGCTTGACGAAACGCTCCTGCGCGCTGGTGCCGATCGCGGCCCAGAAGGCGGGCGTGCAGCGGACGGCCTGCACCTGCCCCGTCGCCTCGAGGGGGCCGATCGCCGGGTCGTCCGGGTCGTCGAAATAGATCACCACGCGGTCGAAGCCGGCCGCGAGGTGCCAGGCGACGAAGCGCTGCGCGATCGCCAGGGGTTCGCGCATCACCGTCACCAGCGTCAGCGGTCCGACCGCCGCCGATTGCCCCGCGTCCTGATCCGGCATGTTCCGGCCCTGCCCCCGTTCCCGCCCGGTCCGGAGTTATCCAAAGCGCGGCGCGCCGTCACGCCGAAATGCAGACGGCGGCCCGCCGCGGGGCCGCCGTCCGTTCAGGTGCGGCCGGAGGCAGACGCCCCGGCCCCGCAGTCCCGCTCAGCCCGCCGCCGGTGCCGAGAAGTCCACGCTGACGCCCGGTCCCATGGTCGAGGACAGCGAGACCTTCTTGACATAGGTGCCCTTCGCCCCCGGCGGCTTGGCGCGGGTGACCGCCTCGATGAAGGCGCGGACGTTCTGGGCCAGCTTCTCCTCGGAGAACGAGACCTTGCCGATGCCGGCATGGACGACGCCCGCCTTCTCGACCTTGAACTGGACCTCGCCGCCCTTGGCCGCCTTGACCGCGTTGCCGACATCCATCGTCACCGTGCCGACCTTGGGGTTCGGCATCAGGTTGCGCGGCCCGAGGATCTTGCCGAGCCGCCCGACGAGCGGCATCAGGTCCGGCGTCGCGATGCAGCGGTCGAACTCGATCTTGCCGCCCTGGATCGTCTCGACCAGGTCCTCCGCGCCGACGATGTCGGCGCCCGCCTCGCGCGCCTCGTCGGCCTTGGTGCCGCGGGCGAAGACCGCGACGCGCACCGTCTTGCCGGTGCCGTTCGGCAGGTTGACGACGCCGCGGACCATCTGGTCGGCATGGCGGGGATCGACGCCGAGATTCATCGCGATCTCGACCGTCTCGTCGAACTTCGCGGCCGCCGCCTGCTTGACGAGCTTCACCGCCTCCTCGACCGACAGGTTCGCCTTGCCGGCGAACAGGGCCTCGGCCTTGGCCATGCGTTTTGCCTTCTTCGCCATGGCTTACCCCTTGACCTCGATGCCCATCGACCGGGCCGACCCGACGATGATCTTCATTGCCGCCTCGACGTCATTGGCGCTCAGATCCTTCATCTTCGCCTCGGCGATCTGGCGGATCTGCGCGACGGTGACGGTACCGGCGACGTCGCGGCCGGGCTTCTCCGACCCTTTCGGGCGGTTGCGCTTGCCCACCGGTTTCAGCCCCGCCGCCTTCTTCAGGTAGTAGGACGCGGGCGGCGTCTTCATCTCGAAGCTGAACGACTTGTCGGCGTAGTAGGTGATGATGGTCGGAACCGGCGCGCCCGGTTCCATGTCCTGCGTCCTGGCGTTGAACGCCTTGCAGAACTCCATGATGTTGATGCCGCGCTGCCCGAGCGCCGGGCCGATCGGCGGCGAGGGGTTCGCCTGCCCCGCCTTCACCTGCAGCTTGAGGCTGCCAACGACTTTCTTGGCCATGCGGCCGTCTCCTTCTTCACACGCCCCGGACCGTTTCCGGGGCCCTGCTTAGTGGTCCGGCTGCCCTGCACCGCGCAGGGACGCCTCCCACGCACCTCACGTCAGCCGCCCTTCGACACCTGCGTGAATTCCAGTTCGACGGGCGTCGGCCGCCCGAAGATCGAGACCGTCACCTTGAGCCGGTTCGACGCCTCGTCCACCTCCTCGACCATGCCCGAGAAGCCCTCGAAGGGGCCGTCGGTCACGCTGACCGTCTCGCCGATGTCGAAGCGGATCAGGTTGCGCGGCGCGGCCTCGCCCTCCTCGACGCGGTTCAGGATCTGGTTCACCTCGGCGTCGCGCATCGGCATCGGCTTGCCCTGCGGCCCGAGGAATCCCGTCACCCGGTTGATCGACGAGATCAGGTGATAGCCGCGGTCGGTCATCTCCATGTGCACGAGGACATAGCCGGGCATGAAGCGGCGCTCCGACGTCACCTTCTTGCCGCGGCGCATCTCGATGACCTCCTCGGTCGGCACGAGGACCTCGTCGATCTCGTCCTGAAGGCCCTTGTCCCGCACGGCCTGGCGGATCTGTTCGGCGACCTTCTTCTCGAAGTTCGACAGAACGCTCACCGAGTACCAACGCTTCGCCATCGGCTCCTGATCCTTCGTTGCCCGCCGTGCGGACGGGCGCGATTGCAGCTTGTCCGGCGGCCGCCGGCCGCGGTCCCCCGAATGAAAGCAGCGCGCGGTTCGATTCGCCGCGCGCCGCCAGACCCGTCCGGGATGCGTCCCTTTACTGGCGCGCGGAAGGGAATTCAAGCGTGCGGAAGGGACGGCCGCGGCGCGCGGCGCTGGACACGGCGGGCGTCAGCTCATCAGGCTGACGAACCAGGCCAGCCCCTCGCGGATCAGGAGATCGACGAGGAAGAAGAAGATCGCGGTGAGGGTGGCCATGATGAAGACCATGATCGTGGTCGTCGTCACCTCGCGCCGCGACGGCCAGACCACCTTGGACACCTCCGAGCGGACTTCCTGGATGAACTGGAGGGGGTTCGTGGCCATCGGCGTTTCCTGTCTGCGACGAGGGGCAGATACGCGCATGACGGCCGGAGTTCAAGCACGGCGGACGGGTGCGGCCGGCGGTGACATTGTCGGCAGGCCTGCGGGAGGCGGGCGCGCACCATCCATCCGTGTCAAATAAAGCGGTTCCCGGATCGGGGCCCCCAGGACGGCACCGCAGGGGCCCCGATCCGCCAGCGCTAGATCAGGCGCGATGTCTGGTAGATGGCGAGGATGACGATCAGGATCCCGACGGCCAGCTGAAGCCGGCGGGGCGGTACGATCTTGACGACATAGCCTGCAAGGGGCGCCGCGCAGAGACCCCCGACAATAAGGCCGAGAACTGCTGTCAGGTGGTGGCTCAATCCCTCTGACTCCTCCCAGTGCCCGGTGATCAGCGCGATCAGGAAGGCGGCAGAGATCGCAAGGGTCAGGAAGAACTCGGCCGTGTTCACGGTTCCGATCGACTCGCGCGGGGCCCCGCCCGTGCCGACAAGGGCCGTCGTGACCACCGGGCCCCAGCCGCCGCCGCCGACTGCATCCATGAATCCGCCGACGGTTCCGAGCGGGATCGTGGTATGGGCCTTCTGGTCGGCGTACTGGCCGCTGCCACTGTAGACACGATACAAGATGTAGCAGCCCATCAACCCGAGATATGCCGCGACGAAGGGGCGAAGCACATCACCCTCGAAGGTCGTGAGAAGATAGGCACCAAGGACACCCCCGACGACCCCGGCGGGTGCCAGACGCCAGAAGAGGCGCCAGTTCACATTCCTGTGCCACGCGTGCGATCCGGCGGAAGCCGCCGTGGTGAACACCTCGGCAGCGTGGGCGCTGGCCGATGCAGCGGCCGGCGAAACGCCCATCGCGAGAAGTACCGAAGACGAAACGACTCCATAGGCCATTCCGAGCGCGCCATCGACCAGCTGGGCAAGGAAGCCGACTGCGGCAAACAGAAGAAACGGCTCGTCCATGTCATCCTCCGGACAGTTGCGTGTCCGGAGGAAATCCCAAATTGTACATAATGTCGATAGGAATTATGTGAAATACGCGAACCTTCGTCCGCTCCCCTTGAGATAGCTTGATTTTTCGGAAGTTAGCGGAAGGACACCACGCGCTTGCCGGCTGCTTCGGCAAGCGACATGCCTTCGAGCAGCAAGGCTGTGGTACTGCGGACCGCCATCAGGATCGGTCGGATCTCGCAGGTGTCGATCGACCGGCAATCGGGGCAAGTACCGGGTTGTGACAGGCTCGCGCAGGGTGCAAGCGCAAGCGGTCCATCGATGCAGCGGAGAATCTCGGCGAAAGAGATCTGTTCGGCAGGCCGCGCCAGGCGGTAGCCGCCCTGCGGGCCGCGCCGGCTGGCCAGAATGCCCCGCGCCGTCATCGTCTGCATGATCTGTTCGAGAAACTTGCGTGGAATGCCTTCGCTCTCGGCGATCTCCACAACCGTCGCCAGGCCATCCTTCCGTGCAAGGAAGATTGCGGCGTGCAGGGCATAACGGGCGCGCTGTGACAGCATGAAGGCTACTTACCCCGCGACCCGAACAGGCGAAAGGGCGGCGTGACAGGCATGTCGGAGGTTGGCAGGGGCAGCAGGGCTCGAACCCGCGACCTACGGTTTTGGAGACCGTCGCTCTACCAGCTGAGCTATACCCCTGTGCGGCTGCGGATTACGGGAGGGGGCCGGAGAAATCAAGGGCGGCGATGGCGGCCATGCCGGCGCGGCGCGCCGGCCCGCGCCGGACATCACGGACGCCGCCGTCGCGGCCCGGTGCCCCGGTCGAGGAAACCCGGCGGGCGGCGGGCCACCCAGGCGGCGAAGCGCGCGAGCCCGGGATGCGCCCGCAGCGCCTCGGGCGTGGCATAGGCGCGGGCGAGTTCGCCCTCGCCGAGCCGGGCATGGACCTCGCGGTGGCAGATCTGGTGCATGAGGACGGTCGGCCCGCCCTTGCCGCCGCGCAGCTTCGGGATCAGGTGGTGCAGGCTCTGCGGCACGCCGGGCGGGATCGGGCGCAGGCAGAGCGGGCAGAGCGGAGCGGCCGTCATGCGGGCGATCCTGCCCGCGCCGGCGCCGCCGCGCAACCCGCCGGCCCCGCCCCCGGGGTGCCGGTCAGCGGCAGCCCCCCGGGGCACGGGCGCGCGGGGCCGCCGCGCGCCCGCCGCACGGACCCGTCCTACTTGATGATTTTCGAGACGACGCCGGCGCCGACGGTGCGGCCGCCCTCGCGGATGGCGAAGCGGAGCTTCTCCTCCATCGCGATCGGGGCGATCAGCTCGACCTCGAACTTCAG
>Ga0209172_10000992_pt1 | contig 67601 bp, 66 predicted proteins | sample LarsenN4metaG_FD_184113 | JGI IMG/M metagenome (GOLD analysis project Ga0209172, IMG submission 184113) | Hot spring sediment bacterial and archeal communities from British Columbia, Canada, to study Microbial Dark Matter (Phase II) - Larsen... ...
TGGTGCGCAAGGTGGCGGCGGCGGCGGCCGGGTCGTCGGGCCACGGATGCTTCGGGTAACGGCCGCGCATTTCCGTGGCGACGTCGCGCCAGCTGCCCTTCCAGAAGGCCGGCAGGTCCCTGGTGGTCTGGATCGGCCGGTGGGCGGGCGAGGTGATGGCCAGCGTCAGGGGCACGCGGCCGCCGCCGACGGTTGGATGCTCCGCCAGGCCGTAAAGCGCCTGGGCGCGGACCTCGACGGTCGGCCCGCCCGGCGCCGCATAGTTGATGGCGTGGCGGCTGCCGGCCGGGCTGGCGAACTCGGCCGGGGCCAGCCGGTTGAGGGTGCGAATCGCCTCGTAACCAAGCAGGCCCTCAAGCGCTGAGCGCAGCGCGGCGGGATCGATCTGCTTGAGCCCTCGCTTGCCGCTGACGAGCGGCGGCAGCCAATCCTCCAGCCGCTCGAGGAGGGCCTCGTCATCGAGGGCGGGGATTTTCGGATCGAGCGCCCGGGCAAAGGCGGCGCGGGCGCGCAAGGAATCCGCAGCCTCGCTCCACGCCAGGAGCGCCAGCCCATGCGCGCGCACGCCTTCCACTAGGGCCGCTTCGATCGCCGCCTGGTCCGGCTTCGGGTCGGGGCCGCTCGACAGGCGGATGGCGCCCAGCCGCCGGCTGCGGGTCGGCGTGACCGACCCGGTGGCGGGGTCGAAGGCGCCGTCGTGGCGCGTGGCGATCGCGGGTTCGAACAGCTCGAGGACGTCCGCCTCGTCGAGCGCGGCGGCGGCGAGGATTCGGGCGCCCGACGCCTGCCCGGCGACCTCGGCGACCGCCAGCCATTGGCTGCGGGCCAGCGGTGATGCAGGGTCGAGGCGGAAGCCGCGCCCGCCCGCCGATTGCCAATGCTCGCCGCTCGCGTCCCGGCGGCGTGACAGGCGGTCGGGGAAGGCGAGGGCGACGGCCTTGCCCAGGTCATGCGCCTGATGCCCTTGCGACCCGGCGGCGCGTTGCGCCCATCCTTCTGCCATTCGCCGCGCGGCTTGGGCGCGCGGGCCCTTGTCCGACCGCCAACGGCGCCAGCGCACCTCAATGTCGGGGTCGTTGCCACCGAGGCCGCGCTCGGTGAGCAGGGCGGCAGCGTCGGCGGCGACCCGCGCCAAGCCGCGCCGCCCGGCCTCGATCATCATGTGCGCCAGCCGCGGCTCGAGCGGCCAGCCGGCGATGGCACGGCCGTGAGCGGTGAGCTGACCCGCCTCATCGAGGGCACCAATTACTGTCAGCCGCCGGCGGGCCTCCGCCAGCGCCGCGGGCGGGGGCGGATCGAGGAAGGGCAGGCGGGTGGGGTCGCTCTCGCCCCACATGAGGCAGGCGAGCAGGAGGGCCGACAAATCGGCCTCGAGGATCTCCGGCGGGTCCTGGGCAGGAAGGGAATTGGTGGCCGCTTCCTCCCACAGGCGGATGGCGATCCCCGGCCCCTGTCGGCCGGCGCGGCCGGCGCGCTGGGTGACGGCGGCGCGGCTGGCGCGCTCGGTGACCAGCCGGGTAAGCCCGGCTCCGCGGTCGTAGCGCGGCCGGCGGGCGAGGCCGGAATCGATGACGATGCGGACATCATCCAGGGTCAGGCTGGTTTCGGCGATGGCGCTGGCGAGGACGAGCTTACGCTTTCCGGCTGGCGGCGGGGCGAGGGCGGCACGCTGCGCGGCCGGCTCGACGGCCCCATGCAGGCGATGCAGCACGACATTTTCGGGAAGCTGCCCAAGGGCGTCCGCCGTTCGCTCGATCTCGGCCATGCCGGGCAGGAAGGCAAGCAGCGAGCCGTCATGCTCCGCCAGCGCCCGCCGGCAAGCGGCGGCCACTTGCGGTTCGATGCGCTGGGCCGGGTCGCGGCCGTCGTGCTCGATCGACAGCGGCCATGCCTTGCCCTCGCTGACGATTCGCGGCGGCTCGCCCATCAGCCTGGCGAACCGCGCTCCGTCCATCGTCGCCGACATGGCGAGAATCCTGAGGTCGGGGCGAAGCGCCGCGGCGGCGTCAAGCGCGAAGGCCAAGGCGAGGTCGTTATCGAGGCTGCGTTCGTGCACTTCGTCGAACAGCACGGCGGCGACGCCCTTCAATTCCGGGTCGGACTGAATCCGCGACAGGAAGACGCCGTGGGTCATAGCAATGACCCGGGTCGCCTTGCCGACCTTGCTGTCGAGGCGCGTGGCATAGCCGAAAGTGGCTCCCGCCTGCTCGCCATGCTGGCTAGCGATAAACTCGGCGGCGGCGCGGGCGGCGAGGCGGCGCGGCACCAACAGCAGGATCTGCCCGTCGCCGGCCCAAGGCTCCGCCAACAGCGCCGGAGCAACCATGGTCGTCTTGCCGGCTCCGGGCGGTGCGACCAGCAGGGCCCTCGTGCCGTCGCGCAGCGCGGTGAGCAGCTCGGGCAGCACCAGGGAGACCGGAAGATCAGCCATCGCGTTCCCCTTGCCCGCGAACCGGACAGGGCGCCAGCGATCTGCTATGCGGACGGCGCCCAAACCTAGTGTGGAGGGAAGCCATGAAAGTATCGAAATGCACCTTGTTGGTTGCGGCGGCGGCGTTGCTGCCGCTTGGCGCCTGCCAGAAGAGCGAAGTGGCGGAGAAGCCGGACGCGAACACGGACGCGACTGCGGATGCGACTGCGAACGCGACCCATCCCACCGACCCGATCGCAAGTGCGATGGCGGCGGCACCGGCGGCGGTCGCCAAGGACGCGACGATTATCAACGCCAAGGCAGACGGCTCGATGGAAACGCTGCGGCAAGGGACCAATGGCTGGACCTGCATGCCCAACAACCCCAACACGCCCGGATCCGACCCGATGTGCATGGACGCCAATGCGCTGAAATGGGCGCAAGCCTGGATGGCGCACGAGGACCCTCCCGCCGACAGCGTCGGCTTCATGTACATGCTCGCCGGCGGATCGGACGCCAGCAACATGGATCCATTCGGCACCAAGCCGGCGGAAGGGCAGAAATGGGTGGAAACCGGTCCGCACGTCATGGTGGTCGGAGCCCCATCGCTGAGCGCGCTCTATCCCAGCGGGCCGCAGCCGGACACGACCAAGCCTTATGTCATGTTCCCGAACACCCCCTATGCGCACGTGATGATCCCGGTGCGCTAGGCGCCTTCGCGCTTCAGCCCGAATAGGTTGACCTCAGGTAGGCAAGGTCGGCGGCGACGTCGTCGCGAAAGCTGCGATAGGCGGCGTTGAACGGGTCGCGCAGGTGGAGGACGCGGAAATCGTCGAGCATGCCGCTGGCGATGCGGCCCTTGGCGCGGGTGAAGAAGTCGGCGTGATCGAGGCGTTTCAGCTTTGGGTTCCAGCCGACCGCACGGACGGCCTCTGTGCGGGCGAGGAAAAAGTTCGGCACCTTGTCGAGAACCTCGACCTGCCCCAGCCGCGTGCCCGGCGCGATTTTCGGCCGCGCCTTGGTGGGAAACAGCGCCGCCCGGCGAAAGTCATGGGTGATCAGCAGCGGCAGGTCGATGACGCGGCCACCGACCAAGTCGAGACTGGGAGTCTGATCGAGCGCCGCTAGCGCGGCGCCGACATGGCTGCCGCCGTACAGCAGGAAATCATCGTCGAGATTGAGAAGGAACGGCGTTCCGACCCTGTCGAGGCCGGCCTGGCGGCCGGCGCCGACCCCGCTGTCGAACGGCAGGACAACGGTTTCCACCCCGTTCAGTTGGAGGGGCGAGCGGGAATCGTCGACGACGATGATCAGCATCGCCGGATAAAGGCGCTTCAGGGATGCCACCAGGCGAGCGCAGGCATGCGGACGCTCGAATGTCTTGATCACGGCGGTGATGCGGCTGGCGTCGACTGGTTCCGGCCGCCGGGGCACAAGGCCCGCCGCCGCGACCTGGGCGCGGAGCAGGCCATGATAGGCCAGGCTGGCAATGGGGCGGAGCGGACCGCGCACGACATGGGCTTCGGCCCAGGCTTTCTGGCGGTCGCTAAACGGCTTCATGCTTCCGCTAGGCGCCCGCTGCCGGAAAAATCAATGTCGGGCGAAGGTGGATGTCGATCCGTCAGACTTGAGGAGCAGCACTTCGTAGGGCTGGCGATGGTCGCCATGCTCCATGCCGGGCGCGCCCATCGGCATCCCCGGCACAGCGATGCCCTTGGCCTTCGGCCTGGCGGCCAGCAGCTTCTTGATGTCGGCAGCCGGGACATGGCCCTCGACGATATAGCCGCCGACCCTGGTGGTATGGCAGCTGGCAAACTTGTCGGGGATGCCGGCCTTGGCCTTGACCGCCATGATGTCCTCGACATTGACGACTTTGACGGTGAAGCCGTGCTTCTGGACTTGCTCGACCCATTTGGCGCAGCAGCCGCAGGAGGCCGATTTGTAGACGGTCATGGCGGCGGCGGCATTGGCGGCGGTGCCGAGCGCCAACAGGCATGTGGCAATCGCCAGGCGGAGCGGTTTGCGTATCATCATGGTGCCTTCCTGGCCTCGAGTACCTGAACCGGGGATGATTGGCCTCAATAGGCCCGGGCGACGGCGAACTCGGCGGCCTCGATGAGCGCCGCTTTGGCCTTGCCCGACGGGAGCAAGGCGAGCGCGTCGATCGCCCGGCGGGCATAGATCCGTGCCCGTTCCAGCGTGTCGGCCAGCGCCCCGGTTGCACCGACGAGGGCAATCGCTTGGGCCAGGTCAGCGTCGGCAACGCGGTCGCCGCCAATCGCCGCCCGCCAGAAGGCGCGGTCGGCTTCGTCGCCGCGGGCGTAGGCGAGGATCACCGGCAGGGTCATCTTGCCGTCGCGAAAGTCGTCGCCCACTCCCTTGCCCATTGTGGCGCTGTCGGACGCATAATCGATGGCGTCGTCGACCAGCTGGAAGGCGATTCCAAGGTTGCGGCCATAGGCGTCCAACGCGTCCTCGGCGTCCTCACCGGCTTCGGCGACGACCGGCGCGATGCGGCAGGCGGCGGCGAACAGGGCTGCGGTCTTGGCGGCGATGATCTCCAGGTAATGATCCTCGCCAGTTTCGATCCGGCGCTGGGCCGTCAGCTGGTCGACCTCCCCCTCGGCGATCACCGCCGACGCCGACGAGAGGATCTTCAGAACCTTGAGGCTGCCGTCCTCGACCATCAGCTCGAAGGCGCGGGAAAAGAGGAAATCGCCGACCAGCACGCTCGAGGGGTTGCCCCAGATGATGTTGGCGGTCTGGCGGCCGCGCCGCAGGCCCGATCCGTCGACGACGTCGTCGTGAAGCAGGGTCGCGGTGTGGATGAACTCGACCGCCGCCGCCAATTTGTGGTGGCGGGTCCCCGGATAGTCGAACAGGGCGGCACTCGCCAGGGTCAGCATCGGCCGCATGCGCTTGCCACCGCCAGCGATCAAATGCCCGGCGAGTTCGGGGATCAGCCCGACCTTGGACTGCATCCGTTCGAGGATGACGGCATTGACCGCGTTCATGCCGGCGGCGGTCAGCGCCGTCATCGGCTCGAGCGAGGGCGCCCGCCCGGGCTGCAATTGGTGGATGGTCGCAGTCACGCCAGCCGCCCTAGTGCGCAGCGGCAAATCTGCCAAGCCTCAGGCCGGCGGCAGGGTCAGCCGGGCGAGGAGGCCGCCGAGGTCCTCGCTCTCCTCCAGCCGGATCGAGCCGCCGTAGATTTCGGCGACGTCGCGGACGATGGCAAGTCCAAGGCCGGTTCCCGGCTTGCCGGTGTCGAGCCGGGCGCCGCGGGCGAAGATCGCCTCCCGCTCTTCGGCGGGGATTCCCGGGCCGTCATCCTCGACCAGGATCTCGACGCCCTTGTCGCCGACCTGCTCGACGGTGACGAACACCCGGCCATGGCCGTATTTGGCGGCGTTCTCGACGAGGTTGCCGAGCATCTCGTCAAGGTCCTGGCGCTCGACCCGGACGCAAGCCTGCCTGTTGCCGGCGATGTCCACCGTGACCTGCGGGTAAAGGCGCGAAACCGCTCGCTCGACGGCTTCCAGGCTTTCCCAGACGCAGGCGCGGGCATGGAGCGAGGCGCGGCGGCCGATGGCGCGGGCACGGGCGAGATGGTGGTCCACCTGGCGCCGCATGACCGTCGCCTCGCGGATGACCGTGTCGTCAAGGTCGGGGCTGTCGGCGGTCGCGGCGTTGGTGATGACGGTCAGCGGCGTCTTCAGCGCGTGAGCGAGGTTGCCGGCATGGCGCCGCGCCTCCTCGGCCTGCTCCTCGCTGTGGGCGAGCAGTTCGTTCAGTTCGCGCACCAAGGGGTGGATTTCGCGCGGGAAGTCCTCGTTGATGCGGCTTTGCCTGCCCGACCGGATGGCAACGACCTCGCTGCGCACCCGGCGCAGCGGCCACAGGCCATAAAAGGCCTGCAAGGCGGCCAGCACCAGCAGGCCCAGGCCGAGCGCCGCGAAGGCGCGGACCAAGGTCGTGCGCAGCTCACGGATCTGGCGATCGATGATCTCGCGCGATTGGGCGACCTGGAAGCGCCAGCGCACTTCCGACCCGGGGAGGATGACGTCGCGCTCGACGACGCGCAGCGGCTCGGCCTCGAACTCGCGGCTGTCGTAGGTGTGCAGGTCGACGTCGTTGTGGTTGGCGTTGACCGCTAGGCGCCGGTCCCACAGCGAGCGAGACGGAAAGGCGTCAGCGCCTTCGCCGGAAACCTGGAAGTAGACGCCCGAATAGGGCTCGAGGAAGCGCTGGTCTGCCGGCGGCCGGTTGAACCGCACCTCGCCGTCCGGGCCGATTTCAGAGGCGGCGATCATGGCGTTGAGGACATATTCCAGCTGTTTGTCGAAATTCTCGACGAGCGAGCTGGTCAGCACCCGGTCGAGCGCATAGCCGCCGCCAAGCAGCAACACCGTGATCCAGATCGCCGCGACGCCGATCAGGCGCCGGGTCAGCGAGGTCAGCCGGCGCGGGCGAGGCGCTGGGCCCTGCACAGCCGCCGGCTCGTCGGTCACTGCCGGTCAGGTTCCTCGAGGCTGTAGCCGAGCCCGCGGATGGTGGTGATGACGTCGGCGCCCAGCTTCTTGCGAATGCGGGTGACGAACACCTCGATGGTGTTGGAATCCCGGTCGAAATCCTGGTCGTAGATATGCTCGATCAGCTCGGTCCGGCTGACCACCTTGCCCTTGTGGTGCATCAGGTAGCTGAGCAATTTATATTCCTGCGCGGTCAGCTTCACCGGCTCGCCGGCCTTGGTGACCTTGCCCGACCGGGTGTCGAGGCGGATGTCGCCGGCGATCAGCTCGGAACTGGCGATGCCGGCCGAGCGGCGGATCAGCGCCCTCAGGCGGGCGATCAGCTCCTCGGTCTGGAACGGCTTGGCGAGGTAATCGTCGGCACCCGCGTCGAGTCCCGCTACCTTGTCCGACCAGCTGTCACGCGCGGTCAGCACCAGCACTGGCATCTTGCGGCCTTCCTTGCGCCAGCGGTCGAGCACGGTCAGTCCGTCGACCTCGGGCAGGCCAAGGTCGAGCACGACCGCATCATAGCTTTCGGTGGAGCCGAGATAATGGCCGTCCTCGCCATCGGTGGCGAGGTCGACGGCATAGCCGGCGCCTTCCAGCGTCGAGCGCAATTGCCGCCCGAGATTCGGTTCGTCCTCGACGATCAACACGCGCATGCAGGCATCCCCAGAAGTTCGTTCGCTACTCAAACACACGCAAAGCTGAACGGTTGCTTGGCCGCAACGAAGGGAACGGGCGGCAAAAGTCAATTGGGAAGAAGGTTTTTAGCGGCCTGACTTGCCAATGATACGCCCGGTGGCGGCATCGACGTCGATCCAGATGACGCGACCGTCGCGCATGAACTTCAGGCGATAGATACCGCCACGAAACTCGGGGCCTAGATAGTCGGCGCCGCCCATGAACGGCATGACCCGCCGCTCGATCATCGGCAGCGGCATGGAGCGGCCTTCGCGAATTGCTTCGAAGGCACGGTCCTGGTCGCGCGGGCGGTCGGCCAGCGCGGGGGAGGCGGCAAGGCCGGCGGCAAGCGCCGCGGCGAAAAGGGTACGAAACAGGCTCATGGCTTTGCTCTTGGCGTCACTGCTACGGGCAAGGCATTGAATATCCTATGAATGGCCCGAAATCCCCTGTTCATCTGCCCGGATGACCTTGCGTGCATGCTAAGCTAGAGCGCCGCGCATGGCACCCCCCATTTTATCGTATGAGGATCTCGGGCTCGTCCAGGGCGAAGGCTGGCTGTTTCGTGGCATCGACGTCCATATCGGCCCAAGGGACAGGCTGGCGCTGATCGGCCGCAACGGCGCCGGCAAGACGACCTTGCTCAAGTGCCTCGCCGACTGGATCGAAACCGACGAGGGGCGGCGGACCATCGTGCCGGGGACCCGGGTCGTCCTGCTCGAACAGGACCCGGACATGGGTGGGCACGACAGCCTGGCCGACTGGGTGCTGGCAGGCGGCGACGCGCCGGCGCCGCATGAGGCCGATGCCGTCGCCCAGCAGCTCGGCATCGATCTTCAACGTCCTGCCGCCACCGCCAGCGGCGGCGAACGGCGGCGAGCAACGATCGTCCGGGCGCTGGCGCAGGCACCGGACGTGCTGCTGCTCGATGAGCCTACTAACCATCTCGACTTGGCCGCCATCGGCTGGCTTGAGGAGTGGCTGAAGCGCTTCAAGGGCGCCTTCATCGTCATCAGCCACGACCGCACCTTCCTGGCCCGGCTGACCAAGAGCTGCCTGTGGCTGGACCGCGGCCAGATCCGCCGCGCGGAGATCGGCTTTGGCGGCTTCGAGGCGTGGACCGAAAGCGTCTATGCCGAAGAGGCGCGCGCCGCCGACAAGCTCGACGCCAAGCTGGCGATCGAACTTCACTGGCTGCAGCGCGGCGTCACCGCCCGCCGCCGCCGCAACCAGGGGCGGCTGGCCAAGCTGCACGACATGCGCGCGCAGCGGGCGGCGATGCTCGGCCCCGCAGGTTCGGCCAAGCTGGCGCTGGCCAAGGACGAGACCAAGACCAAGACTGTGATTGACGCGGTGGACGTCTGCAAGAGCTTTGGCGAGCGCGCCATCGTTCGCGACTTCTCGCTGCGCGTGCAGCGCGGCGACCGCATCGGCCTGGTCGGCGCCAACGGATCGGGCAAGACGACCTTGCTGCGCCTGCTGACCGGCGAGCTGGCGCCCGACCGCGGCTCGGTGACCCTGGCCAAAACCCTGTCCGGCATCGTCATCGACCAGCAGCGCAAGCTGATGGCGCCCGACAAGCGCGTCCGCGACGTGCTGGCCGAAGGGGGCGACTGGATCACCGTCCGCGGCCACAAGAAGCACATCAAAGGCTATCTGAAGGAGTTCCTGTTCTCGCCGGAGCTGACCGAGGCCCCGGTCGGGTCGTTGTCGGGCGGCGAGCGGTCGCGGCTGCTGCTGGCCCGCGAATTCGCCCGGGAATCGAACCTGCTGGTGCTCGACGAGCCGACCAACGACCTCGACCTGGAGACGCTCGACCTCTTACAGGAAGTGATCGCCGATTACGACGGCACGGTGCTGATCGTCAGCCACGACCGCGATTTCCTCGACCGGACAGTGACGGTGACGCTTGGCCTCGACGGCTCGGGCAAGGTCGACATCGTCGCCGGCGGCTATGAGGATTGGGTCAGGAAAAGGTTCGAGGACAAGAATGCCCCGGCGAAGGCAGTAGCCCAGCCGCGCGAAGCGCCCAAGGCAAGCACCGGATCGCGCCCTGCTCCGGGGACCAGGAAGCTAAGCTACAAGGACCAGCGCGATTTCGATCGGTTGCCGGGGGAAATCGACCGCATGAACCAGGCAATCGCCGCGGACGAGGCGGAATTGCACGACCCCGACCTCTTTGCCCGAGACTCCGCCCGCTTCGCCGAGCTGACCGATCGCATCGCCCGCCACCGCGCCGACGTCGAGGCGGCGGAGCTCAGATGGCTGGAAGTCGCCGAAATGGCCGAGCAGCTCACCCCTGGGGGGTGAGTCTTGCGCCGGCCATCCGAGGCCTTGGGACTCGCCTAGGCTCTGAGCGCCGCTGCTGTCCTCTGTTTGATCCTTTGCTGCAGGATCGACAGCGGCATGGCGCCTTCCTTGAGCACCTCGTGGAATTGCTTGATGTCGAACTTCGCGCCCAGGGCCGCCTGCGCCTCGGCGCGGGCGCGGGTCCAGGCCATGTGGCCGACCTTGTAGCTGCAGGCCTGGCCCATCTGCGTGCAATAGCGCTCGACCTCGCGCTGGACGCGTGGGCGGGCGAAGCCGGTCATGGCGACCATTTCATCGACCGCTTTCTCGCGGGTCCAGCCCTTGGAATGGAGGCCAGTGTCGATGACCAGGCGCGCGGCGCGAAACAGGAATGACTGGAGATAGCCGGCCCGCTCGATGCCGTCATAACCGCCAAGCTCGTTGGCGACCTCCTCGGCATAAAGCGCCCAGCCTTCCGAATAAGCTGAGAAGCCGCCGATCTTGCGCAGCGTCGGAATGTCCTTCGATTCCTGCGCCAGGCTGATCTGCAGGTGATGGCCCGGCACGCCCTCGTGGTAGGTTAACGCCGGCAGCGAATATTTCGGCCAGTCGCCATTGTCCTTTAAATTGATGAAGTAGATGGCTGGCCGCGACCCGTCGAGCGAGGCGCGGCGATAGTAGCCGTTGGAGGCGCCGTCCTGGATTTCGACCGGCACGCGGCGGATTTCGAGCGGCTGGGTGGGAAGGGTGGCGAAGGCTCGCGAGAGCTTCGCCGCCATGGCGTTATTGTCCTCGTTGAGGCCGGCGAGCAGGGCGGCCCGGCCTTCGTCGGTGTTCGGATAGAGCTGCGCCGGTGTCGTGTTGAGCGCGGCCAGCCGCTCTCCGACCGTGCCGGTGCTGTAGCCGGCGGCCTTGAGGATGGTGTCGAGCTGGGCGCTGATCTCGGCGACTTGGGCGCGACCGAGACGATGGACCTCGTCGGGCGTGAAGTCGGTGGTCGTCGCCTGGCGAAGGGCGGCGGCGTAAATGGCGTCGCCGTTGGGCAGCCTCTGGGCGCCGTCGCCGGGTTTCGAGGCCGCCTTCAGCCGTTCCATCAGCGCGATCTGTCGGTCGAGCGCGGGATAAACGCTGCCGGCGACGATCCTTGCCGCCCGCGCCTGCCAATCGCCCGGGATGCCCTTTGCTTTGGTCCGCGAGGCGATGGAGTCGGTCATCGTGCTCGCTTCAGGAGCGGGGCTGCGCAGCTTGCGCATCTGCACCAGCGTCAGGTCGATCGACCAGGCAGGCGCCAGGAAGCCGCGGGCGGCCTGCTCGCGCTGGTTCTCGCTGTCATTGTCGAGCGACCGGCCGACCAGCGAGAGGCGCGACAAATAGGCTTCGGCGTCGGCGGCGTTTTCGATGGTGTGGGCGGAGTTGAGGAAGTCCGGCGTCGAGAAATAAGCCCCGCCCTGCTGGAAGATCGGATAGGGCCGCTGGACGCTGTCGATGCCGAACTTCTCGGCTGCGACCATGCCGGTTTCAGCCTGGTAAATGATGACATCGCGGTTGAGCTTGGCGGCGTCGGACAGGGTCGCGGGCGACACGGTCTTGATGCGGGCCAGGTCACGCCTGGCCAACGCCAGGTCCTCTTTGCGGGCCTGGGCCGCCGGCCGTAGGTCGAGCTTCGATTTCAGCTGTGCATTGGCCCCCTTGTCGAGGCCCAGCGACGTGGCGAGCTCGGGGTATCGCTTCACCCGCTCCTGGAAGATCTCCTCGAACAGGGCGTTGAGCCGGACGTCGCCGGAGGCCGCCGGGGCCGCAGCCTGAACGGCGGCGCGGGCCGGTAACGGCAACAGGGCCGAGCCGGCGGCAATCGATGACGTGGCGAGGAACTGGCGGCGGTCCATAAGGCGAATCCTTTCGCCCCGGGACGCTAAGGTGTTGAATGGTCAGCGCAAGGCCATTGGTCGACGTGAATCCTACGCTTGCAGATGATACTGCTTGAGCAGGTCGTACAAGGTCGGCCGGCTGATGCCGAGCAGCTTGGCAGCGCCCGAGATGTTGTTGTCGGTGCGGGCCAGCGCCTGGCGGATGGCGCGGCGGTCGGCGACCTCGCGGGCGGCGCGCAGGTTGATCGGGATCGGCGCCGCCTCGCTCGGTGGCGAGTCGCCGAGGTCAAGGTCGAGGGCGGTCACCTGCCGGCCGTCGCACATGATTACCGCGCGCTTCAGCCGGTTCTCCAGCTCGCGGACATTGCCGGGCCAGGCGTAATGGTCGATCGCCTCGAGCGCGTCGGGGCTGAGACCGGTGACCTTGGGATTCATCTCCCGGGCGAAGCGGGTGACGAAATGTCGGGCGAGCAGCACCGCGTCGCCAGGCCGCTCGGCGAGCGGCGGGATCATGACGATGATTTCCGCCAGCCGGTAATAGAGGTCCTCGCGGAACCGGCCGTCGGCGATCATCGCCTTCAAGTCCTGGTGGGTGGCGCAGACGATGCGGGTGTCGACGGCGATCGGCGTGCGCCCGCCGATGCGCTCGATCACCCGTTCCTGCAGGAAGCGCAGCAGCTTGACCTGCAGCGCCAGCGGGATGTCGCCGACCTCGTCGAGGAACAAGGTGCCGCCCTGGGCCATCTCGATCTTGCCGGGCGTCGTCTTGACCGCGCCGGTGAAGGCGCCGCGCTCGTAGCCGAACAGCTCGGCCTCCAGCAAATTCTCCGGGATCGCCGCGCAATTGATGGCGATGAAGGCATGGCCGGCGCGGCTGCCCCGCTCGTGCAGGGCGCGGGCGAGCAGCTCCTTGCCGGTACCGCTGGCGCCGAGCAGCATGACCGAGACGTCGGCGCTGGCGACGCGCTCGATGGTCCGTGCCACCTTGAGCATTTCCGGCGCGGCGCTGATGATAGAGCCGAGCACGGCCCCTCCGGGTGTCGCCGCCGACTCCAGCCGCCGATTCTCTTCCTCGATGCCGTGCAGATGGAAGGCGCGGGCGACGATGAGGCCGAGCTCGTCGATGTCGACCGGCTTGCGATAGAAGTCGTAGGCGCCCAGCGCGATGGCCTTGAGCGCGCTTTCGCGGGCGCCATGGCCGGACGCGACGATGACCTTGGCATCAGGCTTGAGGGCGAGGATTTCCTCCAGCGTCGCGAAGCCCTCGCTGGTGCCGTCGGGATCGGGCGGCAGGCCGAGGTCTAGGGTCACGACCGCCGGCTCGTGCAGGCGCACCATTTCGATCGCCTGTAGCCGGTCGGACGCGGTGATGACGCGATAGCCTTCATAGGCCCATTTCAGCTGCCGCTGCAGGCCTTCGTCGTCCTCGACGACGAGCAGGACGGGAAGGTTGGCGAGATTGGCTGCGGTCTCGGTCATGCGCGTTTCCGTTTGGGTTCGGCGGCCGGCTCGGGAGCCGGCAGGCGGATGGTGAAGCGGCTGCCCTTGCCGGGCCGGCTTTGGACGGCGAGGCGGCCGCCCATGGCGGCGACCAGCGCCCGCGCCTCGAAGGCGCCGACCCCGAAGCCGCCGTCTTTCGTCGAGGCGAAGGGTTGGAACAACTGGTTGCGGATGAAGTCGACGGTCATGCCCTTGCCCTGGTCGATGACGCTGACGGCGACTTCGGCACCATCGGCCAGCACGTCGATCATCACCGGCTGGGTGGCTGCGCTGGCGTCGATGGCATTGTGCAGCAAGTGGGTGACCGCCTGCTCTAGCGCCGCCGCGTCGGCCACCGCCCACAGGCCCTGGTTGCCGCGCAGCCGCACCTCGCGGCCGCGGTTGCCGGCCCCGATCGCCGCCTCGAGTATGGGCCTGAGCGGCTGCGCTTCGGGCTTCATCGGCCGCGATCCGGCCTGCGGCGACAGCCGGGCGAGCAAATCGTTCATCTTGCCAACCGAGCTTTTCAGGGTCGCCACCATGTCGGCGCGGAATTCGGGGTTGTCGGCATGACGCTCGGCATTGCGGGCGACCAGCGACAACTGGCTGACCAGATTCTTCACATCGTGGAGGATGAAGGCGAAACGGCGGTTGAACTCGTCGAACCTTTGCGCCTGGGACAGGGCCTGCTGGCCGTGGGCCTCGGCGAGGCTGCTCGCCGCCTGCCGGCCGGCGGTCTTCAGCAGGTCGAAATCTTCCCAGTCGAGCGAGCGGCGGTAGCCGGGCGCGGCGAGCAGGACGAGTCCGACCAGCCGGTCGTTGTGGACCAGGGGCACGCCCGCCCAGGCGGTTTCGTCCTTGGCCAGCCACTCGGGCAGCGGCAGGCCCGATCCGCCCTCGGCCGAGCCGTGGCGAAGCGCGTCGATGTCGAGGATCAGGGGGTTCTTCTCCAGCTCGCGCCAGCGCGGGCCGTCATTGGCGTCCGGCGCGAACGGCCGACCGTCCCAATTCCACTCGGCGGCTTCGGAAATGACGCCGTTCTCGTCGGCGACGAGCAGCAGGCCGCCGGGGGAATCGACGATGTCGGCGAAAGCCTTGATCAGCCGCTCGCCAAGAGCAGGTGCGTTGGCGCCGCTGCGGCCGATGGTGTCGGCGAAGCGCAGCCATTCGGCGCGGTAGTCGTAGCGGTGCTCGAACAGGTGCATGGCCAGCTTGACCTTGGCCCAGGCCCGCGCCTTGGCCGACGGCAGCAGCACCATCGCCGCCAGCGTCATCGCGCTCAGCACCAGGACCAGCACGGCCCGCGACCAGTCCCAGCCGGTACCGCGCAGCGCGGTCGCCAGGATGGTCATCACCGCGAAATATCCGCAGATTGCGAGCAGCGACAAAGATTGGAAGGTGGCGGCTCGCGACAGCCGCATCCGCCAGCCGTCGCTCTGGCCGGCGCCAACCGCGAACAGGGGCGCGGTCAAGGAGATCACCGCCCCGCGCCAGTCGATCAGCCCGCGGCCGGCTTCGGGGTCAAGGTAGAACAGCGTGTAGAGATTGAGGTCGTAGCCCCAGGTCACGACCAGCGCGAGCATCGCCGTGCCGATTGCCGCACGGCTGACCGGCGCCGCTTGGCCGTAGAGGTTGTGGACCAGCACCAGGCTGCCGGCGGCCGCCGTGATGCGCAGGATGGTCGAGGTGGCGGCGACCGTCGTCCCCGCCGCCTGGGCGCCGAGAACCATCGGCAACAGATCGACGACCAGTTGCAGCCCGAGGACGGCGGCGACCGCCGCATAGACCCAACGCACGCCATGCTGTCGCTCGCCCTCGCCGCCCGACGACAGGCTGTGCAGCACGCCGATCCAGACGAGGTTGCGCATGGTCTCGGCGAACACCGGCAATGGGCTGGCCGGGGCGATGGCGGCTAGCCACGCCCAGCAGGCGGTCAGCGCGAAGCCGGCAAGCATCAGCCGCTGCGCCGGCAGCCGGGCGCCGCTGTGCAGCCGCCAGATGATCAGCGACAGGAACAGGGCCGCCGCGAACGCGTGGCTCCAGAAGTTGGTCAGTGTCAATTCCGCCGACATGGAGCGCAGTGTCGGATAAATTTACAAACAAAGACTGAACGACACGCTAGAATGCATTCATGAGCACAATCGACAAGCGGCCCGTCGGCAATAGCGGGCTCAAGGTGGCGCCGCTGGCGCTGGGCGGCAACGTCTTCGGGTGGACGGCGGACGAGGCCACCAGCATTCGGATCCTCGACGCCTTCGTCGATGCCGGGGGGACGATGATCGACACCGCTGACGTCTATTCGGCCTGGGTGCCGGGCCATAAGGGCGGCGAGAGCGAGGAGGTGATCGGCCGCTGGCTGAAGCGCGATCCGGCCAAGCGTCAGAAGGTCGTCCTCGCCACCAAGGTCGGCTTCATGGCCGGCCTCCAGCCCGACACCATCGGCCCGGCCTGCGATGCCTCGCTGCGGCGCCTCGGCGTCGATACCATCGACATCTATTACCAGCACAAGGACGACGAGACCGTGCCGCTGGCCGAAAGCCTGAAAACGTTCGACGACCAGGCCAAGGCCGGCAAGATCCGCGCCATCGGCCTCAGCAACTTCGCTCCCGACCGGCTCGCCGAGGCCTGCATCATCGCCCGCGTCGACGGTTTCCCGGCGGTGAGCGCGCTGCAGCCCTGGTACAACATGCTGGAACGCGAGAAATATGAAGGCGCGTTGCGCGATGTGGCGGTCAAGGAAAACCTCGCGGTCTTCCCTTATTACAGCCTCGCCAACGGCTTCCTGACCGGCAAGTACCGCTCGCGCGAGGACCTCGACAAAAGTCCCCGGGGCCTGCGCAACATCGCCTATCTCGACGGCAAAGGCCCCAGGGTCCTCGCCGCCTTGGACGAGGTCGCGGCCGAGACCGGTGCCGCCTTGGCCAGCGTCGCGCTCGCCTGGACCATGGCCCAGCCGACCATCACCGCGCCGATCGCCAGCGCCACCAGCCTGAGCCAAGTGAACGAACTGATCGCGGCGATGACCCTGGAACTGACGCCCGGCCAGGTCGAGCGGCTCAGCGAGGCAAGCTCACTCGCAGACGCGTGACTTGGCCTGGACCCAGCGGCCGCGGCCATCGACCCAGCCGACGACATCGTCCTTGCACTTGAGCCCCGGCTTGCCGATCTCCTTGGCGGCGGCAAGGCCGAGCAGCGCGGCTGCCACCGCGCCCGCGCCGACCAGTTTCTGCTGCGCCCGGTTCATGGTGATGGCGCCATGCGTCCGAGATATTGTCCGATCGCAGTTCGCGATTGCATCGCCCGGCCTCCCACTGGCGTGCGCTGCAAATAATTCAGTTGGCCCCACAGCGCAAAGTCGCAAAGAAACGGTAGCTCACCCAGCAGGTACGGTTTGGTCCCGAGTAGCCCCTCGACCGCATCGAGATGGCGTTCGAGGTCGCGCCGGACATGCTCGGCTGGCTTCCTCAGCGTTCCCTGGCCGCGGATCTGGCCGAGGATCCGGCGCAGGTAAAAGCGGTAGGCGATCCGGCCCTTGATCGACGCCCCGAATGCCTTGGGGATGGGCTTGCGTCCCTCGGTTTCATACCAGCGATAGTAGAGCCCGATGAAATAGAGCGATTCATCCGCCCAGTCCTCAAGGGCGTGGCAAAGGCCGCGCTGGCCGGGATCCGCCGGGATGATCCGCGGCTCGGGGAAATGACGTTCAAGGGCGTAGGCAATATCGGTGGAATCGGCGAAGAATTCGTCGCCGATTTGAAGCGCCGGCACCTTGCCGATCCGGCCGCGCCTGGCAATCACGCCGAGCGCTCGGCCGAGCGGGTTGACGGCGCGGTACCGCAAGTTCTTGTATTCGAGGATCGCACGCACCTTCATGCAGAAGGGCGAATAAGGCCAGTCGTAGAACAGGATCTGCGGCTCGCTCATCGCCACCGCCACTCCCTGCGCCTCAGCCCTTTTTCAGCACGTCCAGCGCCGCGATCGTGAGCGCCTCTGTGGCGGTGGCGATCACCGTCTCGGCCTCGGGCGCCCAGAACGGGCTGTGCAATGACGGCAGCTTGGCCGCGTCGCCGCCGGCCGCCTGGTAATCCTTCATCGGCGTGCCGCCGACCCAGAAGATCAGGCTCTCGATCTGCTTGTCGGCCAGCCAGAAGCGGGAGAAATCCTCCCCGCCCATGACCGCCGGGGTCTTGACCACCCGGCTGGCACCGAAATTCTGGGTGAACAGCGCCAGCGCGCGGTTGCTGAAGGCCTCGGTGTTTAAGGTCGCGGGTGTGTATTCGGCCTCGCGGATGGTGACGACGGGCATCTTGTCCTCGGGCATGCCTGCGGCGATCGCCTCGCCGCGGGCGATGCGGCGGATGCCGTCGAGCAGCAGCTTGCGGACCTCCGGCTTGTAGCTGCGCACGGTGAGCTGCAGCCTGGCCTCGTCGGAAATGATGTTGTGCTTGGCGCCGGCCTGGAAGCTGCCGACGGTGACCACCGCCGGGTTGGCGGGGTCGTTCTCGCGGCTGACCAGCGTTTGCAGCGTGGTGACGATGCGGCTGGCGAGCACGATCGGATCGCGGGTTGTCTGCGGATAGGCGCCGTGGCCGCCAACGCCGCGCACGCTGATGTCGACGCTGTCGACATTGGCCAGGGCATAGCCGGGCGTGATGCCGATGACCCCGGCCGGGATCGCCGCGGCGTCGTGGAAGGCGAGGACATGGCCGGGCTTGGGGAAGCGGCTGTAAAGCCCGTCGTCGAGCATTGCCTTGGCGCCCTCGCCGGTTTCCTCGCCGGGCTGGAGGATCATCACCAGCGTGCCCGACCATTGGTCCTTCATCGCCGCCAGCCGTTTCGCCGTGCCCAGCCAGGCGGTCATGTGCGTGTCATGGCCGCAGCCGTGCATGACCCCGGTCTCGACGCCGGATCGGGCGACGGCGCGGACCTTTGAGGCGAAGGGCAGGCCGGTCTGTTCGACGATCGGCAGGCCGTCCATGTCGGCGCGGATGAGCAGGGTGGGGCCGGGACCGTTCTTCATCACCGCGACGACGCCTGACTTGCCGACTTTCTCGGTGACGGTGAAGCCAAGCTTGCGGGCTTCGGCGGCGAGCTTGGCGGGCGTGCGCACTTCCTGCATCGACAGTTCGGGGTTGGCATGCAGGTCCCTGTAGATCGTCATCAGCGCCGGCATGTCGCCGCGGATCGCTTCGGACAGGGTCGCGGCGGAAGCCGGCGAGGCGATCAGGGCGGCGGCGGCGAGCAACAGGCGGCGGGTCATGGCGAGGATCCTCAATTGGCGGGGACGAGTTCAATCACATCGGTCTTGGATTCGAAAGCCGGGCGCGGAATGACCATCCGCCAGCGCGACGGGCCGATGCGCTCGACGAAGGCGGCGACATCGCGGTCGGGGTCGTCGCCATATTGCATCGCCCGTACCTCGTCGCCGAGGATCATCGTGCCGAGGAACACCTGGCGCAGCGCATCGCCGGGGAAGATGGTGCCGACCGGCCGCTGCGACCCGTTCAGCTTGGCGAAGCTCTGGACGCTGCCTTGCTGCCCGATGCGGCAGGCAAAGGCGGGGTAGGCGACATAGGCCAGCATGCCCGAGTTCCGCGCGCCGAGCTTGGTCACCCGGCAACGATAGAGGCCGTTGGGGATCGGCCCGCCGCCGAGCGCCGCGTCGGGATCCAGCAGCACGCCTTCGCGGTCGATGTCCGCGCCATGGCCGGCGGCGCGGGCCTCGGCCAGGCCCTCGACGAACGCCCCGCGCCACTCGCGCAGCTTGTCGCGGTCGGCCCCGGTGGCCGCCGCCCGCCAGTCGGCGATCTGGCTGCTGACAACAGGCCTGGGCGCACAGGCAGCGAGGGCCAGGCAGGCAAAAGCGGCGAAGGCGCGAGTCACGGCGCGGAACCTATTGGGCCGTCCACCCGCCGTCCATCGATAGATTGGCCCCGGTGATCGAGGCGGCGCCGTCGGAGCAAAGGTAGAGCGCCAGGCTGGCGACCTCTTCGGGCGTGACGAAGCGCTTGGTCGGCTGGGCGGCGAGCAGGACGTCGTTCATCACCTGCTCGCGGGTCAGGCCGCGGGCCTTCATCGTGTCGGGGATCTGGTTCTCGACCAGGCTTGTCCAGACATAGCCGGGCGAGATGCAATTGGCGGTGACGCCGTCGCGCGCCGCTTCCAGCGCCACCGTCTTGGTGAAGCCGGCGACGCCATGCTTGGCGGCGACATAGGCCGACTTGTTCGGGCTGGCGACCAGGCTGTGGGCGCTGGCGGTGTTGACGATCCGGCCCCAGCCTTTTTCCCGCATCGCCGGCAGCGCCAGCCGGGTGGTGTGGAATACGGCGGAAAGGTTGATCGCCAATATGGCGTCCCACTTCTCCGTCGGAAACTGGTCGACAGGCGCGACATGCTGGATGCCGGCATTGTTGACCAGGATGTCGGGCGACCCGAGCTCGTCGGCGCAATGGGCCAGCATCCGCTCGATGGCCGCCGGGTCGCTCAAATCGGCGCCGTCGTGCCCGGCGCCAAGCTCTTGCCTGAGCTTTTCGATCTCGGCGGCGTCGCCGAAACCATTGAGCATGACCCTGGCTCCGGCGCCGGCGAAGGCGCGGGCGATGGCGAGGCCGATGCCCGATGTCGATCCAGTGACGAGGGCGACTTTGCCTTTGAGACTCATGCGAACTCCCACTTTCCTCGCTTCGCCTTTGACGCCGGCCCCGGCAATTGCAACTGTTACGCAGGCCCAAGCATTGGGGCGGCGAGGAGAGCAGGCATGCGGCTAGGCGGCGAACCGGAAAGCAGCAATTTCGAGGACCGGACCGGCCAGGGTTTCGGCGGCGGCGGCCTGGGCGGGGGCTTCGGCCTTTTGCTCGGCCTGGTCGGCAGCCGCTTTGGCATCGTCGGCGTCCTCGTGCTGCTGCTTGGCTATTGCGCGCTGACGTCGCTTGGCGGGCTTGGCGGCGGGGGCGGCTCGTCGACGGAATCGAAGCTCGACCCGAACGTCCGCACCGCGCTGGTCCGTATCCTCGGCTCGACCGAGGAAGTCTGGGGCGAGCTGTTCCGGCGCTCGGGCGTCACTTACCGGCCAACGACCCTGGTCGCCTACAAAGGCGGCACGAACACCGGCTGCGGCACCGGCCAGGCAGCGATGGGCCCCTTCTACTGCCCGACCGACGGCAACATCTATGTCGACCCGGTCTTCTTCAACGAACTGGCGCGCCGCTTCCAGGCGCCCGGTGACTTCCCGATCGCCTATGTCATCGCCCATGAGGTCGGCCACCACATCCAGAACCTGGAAGGCACGCTCGAGCGCGCCCAGCAGGCGCAGCAGGGCGTCGGCACGACCGCCGGCAACCAGATCCAGGTCGGGGTCGAGCTGCAGGCCGATTGCTATGCCGGCGTCTGGGCGGCCAATGCCCGCGACGCCCAGGGCTCGATCCTCGAGCCCGGCGACATCGAGGAAGGCATGCGCGCCGCCGAGGCGATCGGCGACGACACGCTGCAGCGCCAAGCGCAGGGTACGGTGGTCCCCGAGAGCTTCACCCACGGCAGCTCGGCCCAGCGCATGGAGGCGTTGCGCCGCGGCATGACCACCGGCAACCCCGCTGCATGCAAATACGCGCGGTAGCCGCCGCTACAGCTTGACCAGCATCTTGCCGGTGTTCTGGCCGCTAAACAGGCCGAGGAAGGCGTCCGGAGTATTTTCCAGCCCCTCGACGATGGTTTCGCGCGCCTTGACCTGGCCGCTGGCCAGCCAGCCGCCCATGTCGCGCTGAAACTCGCCGATGCGACTCATATAGTCAGTCCAGATGAAGCCCTGGACGCGGATGCGCATGGCGATCACCCGCATGATGAACCGGAAGCACATCGGCTCGGCGGCGTTATAGCCTTCGATCATGCCGCAAATGGCGAAGCGCGCGTCCTTGCGGGCGAGCGCGAAGGCGGCGTCGAGATGGTCGCCGCCGACATTGTCGAAATAGACGTCGATGCCGTCGGGCGCGGCCCCCGCCAGCCCTTTCAGGATCGGCTGCGCCTTGTAGTCGACCACCGCGTCGGCGCCCAATGACTTGACGAATTCGCACTTCTCCGCGCCGCCGGCCGAGCCGATGACGGTCATGCCCCTTGCCTTGGCGATCTGCACCACCGCCGAGCCGACCGCGCCCGCCGCCGCCGAGACGAAGACCACGTCGCCGGCCTTGGCCGAGGCGGCTTCGAGCAGGCCGAAGTACGCCGTGCCGCCCGTCAACCCGAGGTTGCCGAGAAAGGCCTGAACCGGAACGCCGAGGTCGGGCAGCTTGGTCAGCGCCTGGGCGGCCAGCACCGCCTCGTCGCGCCACCCGGCCATGTGCATCACCTTGTCACCCGGCGCGAAGCCTTCGGCCTGGCTTTCGACCACCTCGCCGACGGCGCCGCCATCCATCGGCGCGTCGATCTGGAAGGGGGGGACGTAGCTTTTGACGTCGTTCATCCGCCCGCGCATGTAGGGGTCGACGGACAGGTACAGGTTCCTTACCCGCACCATGCCGGGGCCAAGAGGTGGCAGGTCGATATCCCTAAGGGCGAAATTGTCGTGGGTGGGAAGCCCTTGCGGGCGGCTTGTCAAATGCCAGGCGCGGGCCATGCTCATCTCCGTTGCTGTGCGCAACCGATAGGCCCGCTTGGCGCATAGGAAAAGCCCGACCGCATCGCTGCGGCCGGGCCTCCTCTCCCCCGGGCAAATGTTTAGTAGGTGCCCGAGAAACTGCGGCCGAGGATATGCGGGCCGACCTCGCCCTGGTCCTCGCGCTCGAACAAGGCGCGCTCGCGGCTCTCGTCGCGCCAATGGCGCTGGGCTTCTTCGGCGGTGACGGCGAGGATGACCTTGTCGTCCTCGACCCGGTCGATCGCCGTGCACATCAGCGAATGATGAGCGCCGCCGCTTTCGGGATCGCTCTTGGTCAGGATCAGCCGGTCGCCGGCGGTGCGATCGACGGTGCCGACATGCTCGCCGTCGCTGCCGACCACCTCCATCTGCTCGCGCACGGAGCGCAGCAGCTGGCGCTTGCCCTGGCGCTGCTCGCGCCAGCTGGTGAAATCGTCCTCGAAGCGCGACCGGTTCTCGCGGGCATAGTCCTCATAGTCGCGGTCGAGCTCGTCGAGCTGGCGCGCCCGCCACTCGCCATAATGGCGGTCGTGATGGGCACCGACCCCGTAATAGGACCCGCCGCGCTCCAGCCGCTCGTCGAAGCCGCCGCGGCCGCGGTCGGGGCCATAGTCCTGGCGGCCGGCGAAGCGGCCGGTGTAGGGCCGGCGATAGCCCTCGTCGCGCCAGCGCGGGGAGCGTTCGAAGCGGCCGAAGTCTTCGTCGCTCATGAAGGCGCGGTCACGCCGCCCGACGTCCCGATCGCGGTCGCGGTCGGCATAAAAGCGTTGGACGTCGTCCTCGTTGCGCAAATGGCCGGAAAAGCGGTCGGGATGGTCGCGGCGGCGGCGCCGTTCGGCCTCCTCGTCGCCAAACCAGCTGGCGATCTCGTCGCCGGCGCGCTCGAACCAGCCGCGTTCGTCGCGGTCACGGTCCCAAAAGCCGCGCTCGCGGCGGAAATCGCGGTCTTCCTCGCGCCAGCGCGGGCGCGCTTCGCGCCAGTCGCGGCGCGTGTCATATCGGTCGTAAGCCATTGTTTTCCCTCCAAGGATACCGCAGGCAAAACGCACCCACGGATTGCTGGAAACAACGTTTTGAAGGGGGCGCCGTTCCTGTGCGTTCGATGAACGGAGGGCGCCGGCGCGGCCAAGCGAACGGCGGCGAAACGGAAGGTTGCGGAGGCAGGGAAGCGCGGCTATCTGAGCCGCCTGCTGGCCGGAGCGGGGCTGTAGCTCAGATGGGAGAGCGCTGCAATCGCACTGCAGAGGTCAGGGGTTCGATTCCCCTCAGCTCCACCAGCCGCGCTCACAGGCAGTCTGGGGGACTGCCGAGAACGCGGCTCACGAACGCAGTGAGGGCCCAAGCGGCTGACAATGGGTAAGGGCAGGCCGTCATGGGAGTGAATCCCATGACGTCGATCGGGTTCGCTGAGCGACCCGTCGGCCGGCATTCGCACTCTCTTCGCTTTGCCTAACTTCACTATTTGCGTGGAGTCAGCGACCATTTTTGTGAATTTAAGGCCCACCGGCGAGGGCCGGGCCCGGACCGCATGCGGGCAGCAATGATGAGAACGGACGATTGGAAAGAGCCAGCGCAGCCATGCCGGGGTGCATGGCGAGCATGGCTCTCCACGCGCCGGCAAGCGGCCGTCGCAGCCAAGCAAATCTATTCCTACATTGCTAGAGTGCCCGAGCATAAGGGAGCGCGGAGCGGCCTTGGCTACCAATTGTTGTCTGGACGACCTGCAGCATTCCAGCGGATCAGTTCTTCAATTGAATGGGGATCCAGCGGGTTGGAGCCATTTCGGTGCGCTTTGCGGTGACAGGTCGGACACAGCACAACCAAGTGCTCGGCCAGCGTAGTCCGGACACCCACAGCAAGCGGCAAAGGGTGGTGCGCATCAAACAACGCCGAGTCCACGGATGCGAAGCGACAAGCCTCGCAGGCATAAATGCCGCCATGGCGTTCAAAGTTTTGTCTCTTTGCTTCTTTCTTCAATGCTGGCGAAGTCTCCTTTTGCCTTTGAAGCTTCCAAAGCTCCTTACCTTCCTCAGATTCCAAGGTCGGAATTGGGCGGCCCTGGCTGCGAACTGAAATCGTAGGACGAACGGACGGTCGAAAGTTTACGGGAAGCTTCGCGGCAACGGGAGTAAGCCGCCAGTTCGCCAATCTTGAACAGAGCTCTACAATTCTGGTGTCGTGCCGAATGATTCCATCCATTGCGTTCTCGAGTACGCGACGATCAGGCATGCCCAAGTCTTCAATCACGTGAGGAAACCCGTCGACCGCCCACACATCATTAAGTACAACTGCAACCGGCCATTGGGCCAGGCGCTGTGCTTCTTCTCTTTCAACAAAGCTGGCGGTGTCGCCGTACTCGTAGCCTACGCGAACTACATTAAGGACCTTGCCGCCCAGATTGTCCCGGACTCGGCTTCCGCCGCCAATACATATCACCCACGGTTGGTCCACAGCACGCTGGGCCGCTGCCCTGGGCTTCGAATGGTAAGCGGAACTGCCCGGGTCGCCGCGGCTTCCGAAGCACAGGATATGCGATCCGATCGGGCCAAAGACGGCCTTGGCTCCCATGATCTCGCGCGGCGACGCAATGAGTTCAGAGAATTTCATGCCCTTCTGTCGCCTCGCAATGTCGATGCTTTGATGATTGCATTACATCTCTTTCGCGGCAATTCTTCTTGAGCAGAGTCCTCTCTGCGATGGAGCCTTGATGCGTTTTATCGCCATCGACATTGAAACGGCCAACCCCCGCATGAGCAGCATTTGCCAGATTGGGGTCGTCGCGTTTGAGGATGGTCGGGAAGTTGGTGCTGAAGTCCGGCTTGTTGATCCGCGCGACTATTTTGACCCCCACAACGTCGCCATTCACGGCATTACGGAAGATCACGTTTTTGGCGCGCCGCCCTTCAGCGAATTGCACGGTTGGTTATGTCAGCAAACCAGCGGGCAAATCGTTGCTTGCCATACGCACTTTGACCGGGTGGCGCTGGCGCAAGCTTGCGGGCGGCAGTCGCTGGAGCCGTTACCATGCAGTTGGCTCGATACTGCCCAAGTCGCGCGGCGTGCTTGGAGCGACGTTGCGCATTCTGGCTACGGCCTGTCCAATTTGGCGCGGCGGTTCGGAATCGAGTTTCAACACCATGACGCGCTGCATGATGCGCGGACGGCTGGCTTAATCCTTTTACGGGCAATTGAAGAAACTGGTTTCGATGTTGAACAATGGGTTGAGCGGTGCCGACGCGGCATCAGCTCTGGCAGTCCAATCCGGCGTGAAGGCGATGGCGATGGCTCATTGGTTGGCGAGAGTGTAGTGTTTACCGGCGCACTTGAAATGCCACGCCGTGAAGCGGCTGACTTAGCGCATCAAGCGGGTGCAGCGGTTGAGCCGGGAGTTACAAAGCACACTTCAATGTTGGTTGTTGGCGACCAAGACATTGATAAGCTCGCTGGGCACGAGAAGAGCAGCAAACATCGCAAAGCTGAACTGCTAATTGAGAAAGGTCAGCCAATTCGCATCGTCGGGGAAGCCGACTTTATGAGCCTATGCGCCAGCTAGCCGCGCTCAGGCTCGGAGTATCGTCGCTCCTGTTAGCCGGTGCTTCAATATTGGCCGGTTGTGACGCCGCGCCGGGAAACAGCGTTGCCGCGAACGCCACGCAACCTAAGCGCGATCCGATTGAAGGCTACGGCGAGTTGAAATTTGGCTCCACACTTATGGAAGCCCTTGCCCAAACGGGTAGCGAGCGATTCAACTCCTATGGCTTGAAACTGTGCTTAGACGACTTGCCGCTAAAGGGTTGCTTCCTCTCGCCAGCTTCAGACGCACCACCTTTCCTCATTGAAGGCGGAATACCCTACAAGCTTGGGTTGGACTTCAACAAATTCGACAAACTGACTGACATTCGCCTTAGCTATGACCGTGAAGGCAAAACCAGCTTTGATGAATGCCTGTCGCTTCACGAGCGCACACTGGAATGGCTTACAAAGCGCTATGGCGAATTCCCTCTACAAATAAATGCGAAAGACCCGCTGGAACCTCGGAAAACGCCTAGCGGTGTGCCGTATCTTCTTGGCCGCACAAAAGATGGCAGTTTTGTATCAGGCTCAACGCGAACGGCGCAAGCGCGCTTGCCGCTGACCGTGCGTCGAAAGCCAATCACCGAGTGGGATAACGAACGCTACGTTTCGTTGCTTTCGCACTACATTGTCGTTGACGGAAGGCCGATGTGTCACGTTGGGATTGAGTTTAACGAACCAGAGTCAGTTGAGCGGCGACCGCCAATGGAAGAAACGAGCTAAGCCACGCCAGAGCCACAATCGGCAGACGAACCGGATGTGGTAGCGGATGGCGAGCCAATACACGGTCCTTATGAGGATGAAGACGCAGAGCCGTTGGACGGCAACACCGAAAACGCCAACACAGACGAATAGGTCAAACAGCAAAAAGGCCCCGCATCGCTGCGGGGCCTTCTTGTTTTTTGGCTAGGCTTGGGGGGAGTTAACCCCTCCACCAGCTGCGCTGGTCCCCCTCCCCGAGCAAGCTCGGGGAGGAGCTAGGGCCTAGTCATCATCCCTGTTCAGGAAGGCCGGGGCGAACTTGGGTTCATCGCGGTTCTCGTCTGCCCCCCGGGCAGACTGCGATCCGCGATCCTCGGCCTCGCCGCCGCCTTCACGCTCTCGGCGCGGGCCGCGGTCGCCACGGCCTTCGCCGCCCCGACCTTCACCACGAGGCCCACGGTCGCCGCCTTCACGGCGGGGTCCGCGATCGCGGTCGCCGCCTTCGCGCCTCGGGCCACGGCCGTCGCGGCGGGGGCCGCGATCGCCGCGGTCACCGCGTGGCCCACGGTCGCCGCCTTCACGCGGCTCCCTCGGCGGCCTCGTGTCGGGCAGCTCCTTGCCGGTTTCCTGGTCGACGACCCGCATCGACAGGCGGACCTTGCCGCGCTGGTCGACCTCGAGCAGCTTGACCTTGACCTCTTGACCCTCGCTCAGCACGTCGCGGACGTTCTCGACCCGCTCGTTCTTGATTTCCGAGACGTGGACCAGGCCGTCCTTGCCCGGCATGAACGTCACGAACGCGCCGAAGTCGACGATGTTGGCGACCTTGCCGGTGTAGATGGTGCCCGGCTCGGGCTCGGCGACGATGCCGATGATCCACTGCCGCGCCGCCTCGATCTGGTCGAGGTCGGAGGAGCTGATCTTGATCACGCCCTCGTCGTCGATGTCGACCTTGGCGCCGGTGGTGGCGACGATCTCGCGGATCACCTTGCCGCCGGTGCCGATGACTTCGCGGATCTTGTCCTTGGGAATGGTCATGGTCTCGATGCGCGGGGCGTGCGCCGACAGTTCCTCGCGGGTGTGGTCGAGCGCCTTGGCCATTTCCTTGAGGATATGGGCGCGGCCCTCATTGGCCTGGGCAAGCGCGACCTTCATGATCTCCTCGGTGATGCCGGCGACCTTGATGTCCATCTGCAGGGCGGTGATGCCGTTGCTGGTGCCGGCGACCTTGAAGTCCATGTCGCCGAGATGGTCCTCGTCGCCAAGGATGTCGCTGATCACCGCGAAGTCCTTGCCTTCGAGGATCAGGCCCATGGCGATGCCGGCGACGGGCCGCGGCAGCGGCACGCCGGCGTCCATCAGGGCGAGCGAAGCGCCGCAAACGGTGGCCATCGAGCTGGAGCCGTTGGACTCGGTGATGTCGGAGAGGACGCGGACCGTGTAGGGGAATTCCTCGACGCTCGGCAGCATCGGGTGGATCGCCCGCCAGGCGAGCTTGCCGTGGCCGACTTCGCGGCGGCCCGGAGCGCCGAAGCGGCCGACTTCGCCGACCGAATAGGGCGGGAAGTTATAGTGCAGCATGAAGCGCTGGTAGGACAGGCCCTCCAGCCCATCGATCATCTGCTCGGATTCCTTGGTGCCGAGCGTCGTCGACACGACCGCCTGGGTCTCGCCGCGGGTGAACAGGGCCGAGCCGTGGGTGCGCGGCAGGAAGCCCACCATCGCCTCGATCGGGCGGACGGTCTTCGTGTCGCGGCCATCGATGCGGCGGCCTTCCTTGAGGATGGCGGTGCGGACGATGTCCGCTTCCAGCCCCTTGACCGACTTCATGGCAGCCATCTGTTCCTGCGGGTCGGCCTCGGCGAAGGCCTCCTTGGCCTTCTCGCGCGCGGCATCGAGGGCCTCGCGGCGCTGGCCCTTGTCGGTCAGCTTGTAGGCGGCCTCGATGTCCTTGCCGATGAGCTTGGCGAGCTTGTCCTTGACCGCCTTCTTGTCGTCGCTGATGGCGAGGTCCCAGGGGTCCTTGGCGGCCTTTTCGGCCAGGCTGATGATCGCCTTGCAGACCTGTTGGCTGGCCTTGTGGCCGAACATGACGGCACCGAGCATCTGCTCCTCGGAAAGCTCCTTGGCTTCGGATTCGACCATCATGACCGCGCCCGGCGTGCCGGCGACGACGAGGTCGAGGCTGCCGGCCTTGATCTGCTCCTGGGAGGGGTTGAGCACGTACTCGCCGTCGACATAGCCGACGCGGGCGCCGCCGATCGGGCCCATGAACGGCACGCCGGAGATGGTGAGCGCGGCCGACGCGGCGATCATCGCCAGGATGTCGGGCTCGTTCTCGCCGTCGTAGGATAGCACCTGGGCGATGACGAGGACCTCGTTGTAGAAGCCTTCAGGGAAAAGCGGACGGATCGGCCGATCGATCAGGCGGCTGGTCAGCGTTTCCTTTTCGGTGGCGCCGCGCTCGCGCTTGAAGAAGCCGCCCGGGATGCGCCCGGCGGCCGAGAATTTTTCCTGGTAGTGGACGGTCAGCGGGAAGAAGTCCTGCCCCGGCTTGACCGACTTGGCGGCGGTGACCGCGCACAGGACGACGGTTTCGCCCATGGTGGCGAGGACGGCGCCGTCCGCTTGGCGGGCGACGCGGCCGGTTTCGAGCTTCAGCGTCTTGCCGCCGAGCTCGATTTCTACGGTTTTGATATCAAACATTGTGTTTCCTTCACCCCGCGGCCGGATGCCGGCGGGGACATCATTCGCGGACTTTCCGGTCCGCTGCGGTTCGGGGCGCTCATTTTAGCCCCTGTTCGTGAACGCCCCGCCGAATTGCGGAGGTTCAAAAATGACAAGGGCGCCGCTTGGGCGCCCTTCCCGTTATTTGCGAAGGCCGAGCTTACCGATCAGGTCGGTGTAGCGCTGGACGTCCTTCTTCTTCAGGTAATCGAGCAGCGAACGCCGCTTGTTGACCATCATCAGGAGGCCGCGCCGCGAATGGTTGTCCTTGGCGTGGGCCTTGAAATGGTCGGTCAGCGTGTTGATGCGCTCGGTGAGGATCGCGACCTGGACCTCCGGCGAACCGGTGTCCTCCTTGGCGCGACCATGTTCCTTGACCAGCGCGGTCTTGCGCTCGGTGGTAATCGACATCGTTGCACTCCATTCTTTTCTCAAAGGTTGAACCCGCGGACGACGCGGACGTCGCCTGCCGAAACCTCGACCAGCGCGACGGGCGTTTCGCCGGCCATCGCAAGTTGAAGTCCCGGCTCCGCGGGGATCCCGACGAGCCGCTGTCCCTGGTGGAGCAGCAATGCCTGTTCGGGGGTGACGGGGAGGGCCGGGATGTCGTCCAGCCCCGCGACAAGCGGGAGAACCGCCCCATCAAGGGTGCGCGCCTTAGCGAATTCGGCCAGTTTGTCCAGCGATATCGCCTTTTCCAGCCCGAACGGCCCGGCGCGCGTGCGCCTGAGCATGGTGACATGGCCGACGGTATCGAGGGCGCGGGCGATGTCGCGGGCGAGGGAGCGGATGTAGGTGCCCTTGGATACGGTGGCGGCGAGCGTCGCCGCTTCCGGCATCGCCGAAAGCAGTCGCAAGTCGTGGATGGTGATCCGGCGCGGCTTCATTTCCAGCGTTTCGCCAGCCCGTGCCCGGGCATAGGCTGGCTTGCCGCCGATCTTCAGCGCCGAATAGGCCGGCGGCACCTGGTCGATGGCGCCGATGAAGCGGGAGAGGATGGCCGCGACCTGCTTGGCGGACGGGCGGAGATCAGAGGTGGCTATGCCCTCGCCCTCGGCGTCGAGCGTGTCGGTCTCCTCGCCGAACGCAATGGTGAATTCATACGCCTTGGTCGCGTCGAGCATGCGGCCGGCAAGCTTGGTCGCCTCGCCGAGTGCGATCGGCAGGATGCCGCTGGCCAGGGGATCGAGCGTGCCGCCATGGCCGACCTTGGTCTTGGGCTCGCCCGCCTCGCGCAGCGCCCGCTTGACGGCGGAGACGCATTGGGTCGAGCCGATGCCGACCGGCTTGTCGAGGATGATCCAGCCGTGGAGCGCCATGGGCGGCGGCGATAGCCAGTGCCGGTGGACTTGGGAACAGATGACAGATGCCCCCGGCAATCCTAGGGTGACAGGGCCCGGCCGTGAGGGGGCGGGCAGTCGGGGGCGAAGCAGATGAGCCGGACGACGAGGGAGGGCGAGGCGCCGCCGGCTGGCGACTATGTCTTCGTCAGCTACGCGCGGCCTGACGAAAAGGCCGCCCAGGCCATCATCCGGATCCTCGAAGAGGCCGGCTTCAAGGTCTGGTGGGACGGACTGATCCCGGGCGGCGAACGGTTCGGCTCCCTGATCGGGAAGGCGCTCGAAGAGGCCCGGGCGGTCGTCGTTCTGTGGTCGGCGGGCTCCTTGTCATCGCACTGGGTTCAGGACGAGGCCAGCCTAGGCCGCGATCGTCACTGCCTGGTCCCGCTGTCGCTCGACGGCACCCAGCCACCCCTGGGATTCCGGCAATTCCAGTGCATCGACGTTTCGAAGGGCCGCCTCCATGCCGGCAACCCGGCTGTCCAGCGGGCGCTGAAAGCCGTGGGCGAGGTCATGGGCCGGCCCAAACAGGCGCCGGTGCACCAGGTGCGCCCCGCCGGCGTCAATCGCCGGATGCTGCTCGGCGCCGGCGGCGTCGCCGCGATGGCGGTAGGCGGCTTGGCAACGTGGAAGTGGATCATTGCGCCGGCGCCGGCGGAAGCGAACAGCATTGCCGTCTTGCCGTTTCAGAACCTTAGCGGCGATTCCAGCCAGCAATATCTCTCTGACGGGCTGGCGGCGGAGCTGCGGGCCAAGCTGGCGCGCAATCCGCTTCTCAATGTCGTCGGCCAGGCGTCGTCCAATGCCTTCCGCGACCGGTCCAGGGCAAGCCGGGAAATCGCCGGCGAGCTGGGCGTCTCCAGCCTGCTCGATGGCAATGTGCGGGTGGCCGGTGGCGCGATCCGCATCGCGGTCGAACTGATCGACGGGCAATCGGGCTTCAGCAAATGGTCGCGCAGTTTCGACCGCAGCATGACCAACCTGCTGCAACTGCAATCGGACGTGGCCGAGGCCGTCAGCGCCGCCTTGTCGGCCCAGCTGGCAGGCGGGGAGGAAAGGCGGGACCGAAGCGGCGGCACCGAGAATGTCGGGGCGTTCGATGCCTATCTGCGCGGCAAGGAATTGTTCGATTCCCAGCAGGACGAAGGCAGCGACCGCGCGGCGCTGGCCAAGTTTGGCGAGGCGATCAGGCTCGACCCGGCCTATGCCGCCGCCCGCGCCGCCCGGTCACGGGCCCTGGCCGTCATCGGCAACCAATATGCCCAGGCCGACGAGCGGCTGCGGGTCTATGACGAGGCCATCTCCGAGGCCCGCCAGGCCGTGCGCAGCGCCGCCCGGTTCGCCGACGGCCATGCAGCGCTCGGCTACGCGCTTTTCTATGGCAAGCTCGATGTCGCTGCCGCCGAGGGGCCATACCGCAAGGCCGGCGAGTTGGGTTCAGGCAATCCTGACGTCCTCAGCCTTGTTGCCTTGTACCGGGTGCGGCGGCGGCAGTTCGAGCCGGCCGTATCGGCGATCGAGCGCGCGCAGGCGCTCGACCCGCTCAATCCGGGCCTGTTCAAGACGGCCGGGCGGATCCGGTTCGCCGCCGGCGACTATGCCGCCGCGATTGCGGCAGCGCGTCGAGCACTTGAGATCAACCCGGCGATCAGCGGGGCTCACGGGGACATCGGCAATGCCCTGCTGATGCTTGGCCGTGTCGATGAGGCGTCCGCCGAATTCTCCCGGGAAAAAATCGGTCTGCTGGCAATCCCCGGTAAGGCCATGGTTGCAATTCGGCGACGCGACCAGGCCGGGACGGGGCGGGCCCTTGACGACTTGCGCCGCGCCGAAGGCGACAATGGCCTCTACCAACAGGCGCAGGTCCTTGCTCAGTGGGGCCGGAAAGAGGAAGCGCTGGACGCGCTCGACAAGGCGCTTGAAGTGTCGGATTCTGGCCTGGTCTATTTGCTCAGCGACCCGTTCCTGCAGCCGCTTCACGGCCACCCCCGCTTCAATTTGCTGTTACGCCGGCTCCATTTCGTTTAGGGGCCGGAATGGAAGACGAACCAACAAGGGGAGGGCATATGCGTAAGTTACTGACCGGAGTGGCAATCCTGGCGCTCGGCGCCTCGATCACGGCCTGCAACAAGCCGGAGCCTGCCGCAAACGCCGATGTAGCGGCTGATGCCAACACCGCCGTCGCTGTCGACGCCAATGCAGCGATGGACGCCAATGTCGCTGTCGACGCCAATGCGGTGGATGCCAATGCAACCAACGCCGATGCGACCGACAACGTCACCGAGCAAGGCTCGACCGACCACTAACGGGATTGCAGGCGCCCTTCCTGGCGGGAGGGCGCCGCTCTTTCATCGACCCGTATCGCAGCGCCCGGCACAAGCTGTTGCCGCGCGATTGCGATCCATTTGGCATAGCTGCCAACGTCGGCGAACACCGACGGATAGTCCTTGAAGCCGCAACCCTTCGACCAGTTGACGACTCCGACCAGGACGTCGCGGCCGGCGACCTTGCGGACCAGCGGCCCGCCGCTGTCGCCGCGGCAGGTGAAGACGCCGTCCGCGCTCGGCGCGCCTTCAAGCGTCGCCTTCGAATACATGCAGACCATCCCCGGGGCGACGTGGCCGGCAAGCTTGCGGCGACACTGGTCGAGCGTGACCGATCTCATCTCGCCATATTGCAGCACTTCAGGGTTGCGCTGGATGCGCTGGTCGACCGACATCAGGATATTGCCGTCGGGAGCGACGGCGCCGGTCAGGCCCCAACCGAACGCCAAGGCGTCGACGCCGCCGGGCAGGGGACGATCGGCGACGGCGATCGGCTGCTGCCGATAGGTGCCGGAATCGCGGTCCGGCTTGATCAGGAGCAGCGCGATATCGTGGTTCTGGCGACCGGGAACGTAGGCGGCGGGGACGGCGACCCCGACGATGGCGAAGCTCTGCCCGCCCTTGCCGAGGCTGAGCGTGCCGAGCCGGACGCGCCGGTCCTTCATCACCTTCGCCATGCCGGCGCCGGCATATGGCCCCTTGGCAACGCAATGGGCGGCGGTGAGGACCAGGTTCGGGCCGATCAGGGCGGCACCGCAACGGTGCTGGCGCTCTGCGTAATTGCGGATGCTGAGGAACTGCCGCTCATCTTCCGGCAGGAGCGCATCGGCGTCGATTTCCGCCTGTGTATAGGGGAGGACCGAATAGAATTGCGCCATCCAGACGGCCATTTTCGCGGTCGCGTCGGTGCCGTGCCCCATCATCGGCTGCAGCTCGGGATCCACGATCAGCTGGAACGAGCGCACCGCGAGGTCGTCGTTCAAGGCAATGGCCGACGTCGCCGGATCGCAGGACTGGACGGTCAGACCATGTTGGCAGCTTTCGGTGGGCCTGAACGGGGCGGGCTGGGCCAAGTCGTCAACCGCGAACGACCGGCTGGACACGAGCAGCAGGACGCGCGGCTGGTCCCTGAAGCCGAAGGCGCCGGCGATCACCGGCTGGAAATCGGCCGATTCCCCGGGCCCGAGCTTCACGACAGGCGGATAGTCCTGCATGCCGAACCATCCGGTCCGCAGGCTGCCGTCGGCGGCGATGGTGCTGACATAGCGGTCGCCGTCCGAGGTGTTGCGGACCCTGAGGCCTGCCACCTTGGACTCATGGATGATGTTGGGCCCGGGCCCACCCAGCGTCCGGCACTCGGCCGGATTTCCCTCCGTTGAGCCGCCATTGGCCTCCGGCGGCTTCATCATCAGGCAGGCTTCGACGCCCTGCATCCCGGCAAGCGATCGGTCGAGGAGCGCGCGAACCCTCGATGCGGCAATGAGCAGGCGACCCAGCCTTTCCGGCGTATCCTCGGCGCGCAAATTGCCGATCGCGAAGTTGCGCGGCTGGGGCGTCATGGTCTCCAGGTCCTCGTCGAAGCCCCAGAGCTCCCGCGGCTGCCGCAGGTCGACGACAATGATGTCGAGCGGAAAGTCCGGCTTGGTGGTGATGAAGTAATCGGCCGGCTCGCCGACCTGGACGAACGGATAAGCGCCAAGCAGCTTCCGGATTTCGGTTTCCTGCTCGCCGGCGCCAGGATCGATCCGCACCCGGACGATGCCAAACCGGCCGTCCACGGCTGAAGCCCCCGGGTTGACCGTTGGAGCCATCTGCGCCGCCGGCGCTACGGTGGCGCCCACCGCAGCCGCGGCGCACAGCAGGCCCGCCAACAGACCACGTCCCACCATTCCGAGCTCCCTTATGCGCCGGCACAGCATCTGCCTGGCGCGGCCAAGCGTCAATAAACGACGGCAGCGCGGCGGGATCGCCGCCTGGCGCGCTTGCTAGGCGCCGATCCCGGCTACCCCGAGGAACAGCCGGGCGATGGCATCGACGATCGGGCTGATCGCCTTGGCAACGATGTTCGCTTCGGGCGAAAGCATCGGCAGGACGAGCAGCAGCAGGATGAGGATCGGCAGGCTGAAGCGGCCGAGGCGGCGAAACCCGGCCGCAAACGGGCGCGGCAGCAAGCCTTCGACGACATGGCCGCCGTCGAACGGCGGCAGCGGGATGAGATTGAAGACCGCCAGGAAGAGGTTGATCAGCAGGAAGTTTAGGGCGTTGCCGGCAAGGAAGCCACCGGCCGTCATCGGCCCGCCGTCGCCCAGCGCCAGGGCGCCGGCGAGGACGATGGTGGCCAGGACGGCGAGCAGCAGGTTCATGCCCGGCCCGGCGAGCGCCACCAGCACCATGTCGCGGCGTGGGTTGCGCATGCGGTCGGCGCGCACCGGCACCGGCTTTGCCCAACCGAAGATCGGCGCCTGGGACAGGGCCAGGATGATTGGCAGGACGATCGTGCCAATGGTGTCGATGTGCTTGATGGGATTGAGGGTCAGCCGCCCCATGCGCTCGGCGGTGGGGTCGCCTAGCCGCCTGGCGACGAGGCCGTGCGCGACCTCGTGAAAGACGATGGCGATGGTCAGCGGCACCAGCCAGGTGGCGATGGAATAAAGGGTTTCGGTCATGCCATGCCGGTGACGCGCGAACTCGCGGGGCTGTCGTTGCGGGCCTCGCCCTCCCGGAGCCGCTCGAAGAAATGGCGGCGGCACAAGGCGACATAGCGGTCGTTGCCGCCGATTTCGGTCTGGGCGCCGGCGGCGACGGCATGGCCCTGCGCATCGACGCGCAGGTTCATCGTCGCCTTGCGGCCGCATTCGCAGACGGCCTTCAGCTCGATCAGCGCATCGGCCAGGGCGAGCAGAGCCGCCGAGCCTTCGAAGAGATTGCCCTGGAAGTCGGTGCGCAGGCCGTAGCAGAGCACCGGGATCGAAAGCTCGTCGGCTACCCGGCAGAGTTGCAGGACATGGTCACGAGTGAGGAATTGCGCTTCGTCGATGAGCACGCAGTGCAGCGCCCGCTTGTTCAACTCCTCGCCGATGGCCGCGTGCAGGTCGATATCGGCATCATAGGGATGGGCCGGTGCATTGAGGGCAATGCGCGAGCCGATGGTGCCAGCCCCGGCGCGGTCGTCGAGACGAGCCGTCCACAGCATGGTTTCCATGCCGCGCTCGCGATAGTTGAAGTCGGCCTGCAGCAGGGTCGTCGATTTGCCCGCGTTCATTGCCGCATAATAGAAATAGAGCTTGGCCATGCCGTTTCAGCAGGCTCCCGGGTCGGCGGCCGGCCTGAAATTGCTGACCCGGACGGCCCTGGCCTTTTGCACCCAGCTTTCCAGCACCGGCCGGCCGCGCGGCGGCAACGTGCAAGTTCGTGCCGGCGCGAGCTTGCCGTTCGCGCCGACCAGCTCGGCGCGGAAGACGTATGCGTCGGGATTGTTGCTGGACGCGGTCATGGTCGTCCCCATTAACGCCAGGACCGTGATCTTGACCTCGCCGCGCGCCGGCTTGCTCGACGGGTCGGCCTTTCGGGCGTTGGCCGGTTGGCCGTCGGCGATGGTGAAGACCCAGGTCTCGCCGGCGGGGATGGTCAGCGGCTTGGCCAGCACCGGCGAAGCGGTGAGCAGGGCGAACATGACTAGGGACGCGCGAAGCATGGCTGGACGCTAGCCGATCAAACGGCGTGCTGCCACTCGTCCTTGAGGATCGCGAACAGGACGGTGTCGCGGACATGGCCGGTCCAGGTGATGCGGTCGGCGCGCATCACGCCTTCGCGCACGGCGCCCAGCTTCTTCATCGCCGCCTGGCTGCGGGCGTTGCGGCGGTCGACGCGGAATTCGACGCGGCGGAAGCCGGAGGAAAAGGCGCGTTCCAGCATCATGCCCTTGATGCGGGAATTGAAGCCGGTGCCGCGCAAAAGCGGGCGGTAATAGGTGCCGCCGATCTCGAGCACCCCACGGCCCTCGTCGATGCCGAGGAAGCTCGACATGCCGGCCAGCTCTTCGCCGTCAAACAGGATGAAGGTGCGGTTGCGGGGATTGCCGACGTAAAGGTCGATGCTGGCGTCGAACCCGTCGGGACCGAAATTGTTGGCGTAGAGCTGCCAGATCTCCCGGTCCTCGGCGCAGGCGGCCTTGAGGCCGGCGCGGTGGGCTTCGCTGAACAGTTCGGCGCGGCAGTTCTCGCCGGTCATCGGCGCGTCGAGACTCATTCCTTGCCGATGTCCTGGGCCACCTTGGGCGCGCGCAGCAGGGTATCGATCTTGCTGCCCTCGTCGAAGCTCTCGTCGGCCAGGAACTTGATCTTCGCCGCATATCGGGTGGTCATGCGGCGCGCGACCTCCTTCTGGAAGTAGGCGGTGTGGGTGCGCAGCGCCTTGAGCACGACTTCCTCGTCCTGGCCGAGCAGCGGCTTCACGAAGGCGGTGGCATGGCGTAGGTCGGGGGACATCCGCACTTCGGTGACGCTGACCAGATGGCTTTCCAGCGTCTCGTCATGGACGTCGCCGCGCATCAGGATCTCGCTGAGGATATGGCGAACCTGCTCGCCGACGCGCAGCAGGCGGACGGAGCGGCCTTCGGCGGTTTCCTTGGTGCGCATTAGCTTTTCTCGATCGGAGCGGAGACCAGCCGCGATGTGAAGGTTCCACGCGCCACGAGATCACCGGCTTCGTCGAACAATTCCGCCTCGGTGAAGGCAATCGTCTTGCCAATGTTGACCAGTCGCCCCTTGCCAATGAAGTCGCCCATACGCGCCGCCTTGATGAAGCTGACAGTGAAGTCGACCGTCACAGGAAATACGGCACCGTCGACGTGAGCGAACAAGGCCGGGCCATGCGTGTCATCTAACATCGCAGCAAGAATGCCACCCTGCACGAAACCCTGCGGATTGGCGAACCTCTCGTCGGCCTTGAACCCGATTTCGATAGTCCCGGCGGCCGCGTCGATTTGCCGAAGCGTCCAGCCGAGCAGCCGGGACGCGGCCGGAACCTCAAACCGGTCAAACACCGAAGATGGAGGCGCCGCGTCCATCGATTAAAGAGTCCGTTCGCGCTCCTCGACCTCGAACACCTCGAGGTTGTCCCCCGGCTTGATGTCGTTGGTGTCGGCGAGCAGCACGCCGCACTCCATGCCGGCGTTGACCTCCTTCACGTCGTCCTTGAAGCGGCGGAGCGAGGAAATAGTGGTCTTCGAGACGATGACGTCCTCGCGGGTGAGGCGGGCGTGGAGGCCCTTGCGAATGACGCCTTCGAGGACCAGCAGGCCGGCGGCCTTGTCCTTCTTGCCGGCCGGGAAGACCTCCTTGACCTCGGCGCGGCCGACGACGTTCTCGATGAACTCCGGGCCAAGCTCGCCGGCCATCGCCGCCTTCACCCAGTCGGTGAGGTGGTAGATGACGTCGTAGTAGCGGAACTCGACCTTGGTGCGCGCTGCGGCCTCCCGCGCCTTGGCATTGGGCCGGACGTTGAAGCCGATGATCGGCGCGCCGGTCGAAGCGGCGAGCGTCACGTCGCTCTCGGTGATTGCGCCGACTCCCGAATGCAGCACGCGCACCCGAATCTCGTCGGTCGAGATCTTGTTGACGGCGCTGACGATCGCTTCGGCCGAGCCCTGGACGTCGGCCTTGATGACCAAAGGAAACTCGATGGTCGTCGAGGTGCGGTTGGCGAACATGTTCTCGAGGCTGACCGGCGCCGAAGTCGTGCGCTTCTTGTCGAGCACGCTCTGGCGGTAAGCGGCGACCTCGCGGGCGCGGGCCTCGTTCTCGACGACCGTCAGCTGGTCGCCTGCCGACGGCACGGCGCCGAGGCCGAGTACCTCGACCGGGAAGGCCGGTCCCGCCTCCTTTACCTGGCGGCCATGGTCGTCGATCATCGCCCGGACCTTGCCGGAGGCGGCGCCGACGACAAGAATGTCGCCGACCTTCAGCGTGCCGCGCTGGACGAGCACGGTCGCCAGCGGCCCGCGGCCCTTGTCGAGCTTGGCTTCGACCACCGTGCCTTCGGCGGCGCGGTCGGGGTTGGCCTTCAGCTCGAGGATTTCGGCCTGGAGGGTGATCGCCTCCAGGAGGCCGTCGAGATTGGTCTTCTTGAGCGCCGAGACTTCGACGTCCTGGACGTCGCCGCCCATCTGCTCGACGATGATTTCGTGCTGCAGCAGTTCCTCGCGGACCTTCTGCGCATTGGCGCCCGGCTTATCGATCTTGTTGATGGCGACGATCATCGGCACGCCGGCGGCCTTGGTGTGGTTGATCGCCTCGATGGTCTGTGGCTTCAGGCCATCGTCGGCGGCGACGACCAGCACGACGATGTCGGTGACGTTGGCGCCGCGTGCGCGCATCTCGGTGAAGGCCTCGTGGCCCGGAGTGTCGAGGAACGTGACCTTCTGCTTGCTCGGCAGGCTGACCTGGTAGGCGCCGATATGCTGGGTGATGCCGCCCGCCTCGCCGGAAACGACGTTGGCGCCGCGGATGGCATCGAGCAGTGACGTCTTGCCGTGGTCGACGTGGCCCATGATGGTGACGACCGGCGGCCGGGCTTTCAGCGTTTCCGGCGGATCGACGTCGGCTTCGGTCTGGATGTCGATGTCGGATTCGGAGACGCGATTGATTCGGTGCCCGAATTCGCCGATCAGTAGCTCCGCGGTGTCCTGGTCGATGGTCTCGGTGATGGTGACCGGGGTTCCCATCTTGAACAGGGCCTTGACGAGGTCGGCGCCGCGCTCGCCCATGCGCTTGGCGAGCTCCTGAACCGTGATCGCTTCCGGGACGTCGACGTCGCGGACCTGCTTCTGTGCCGGCCCGGCTTCCTGGTGGTGGCGCTTTTCCTTCTCGCGGGCGCGGCGCAGCGCGGCCAGGCTGCGCGCCCGGCTATCGTCTTCGCCGGACAAGGCCCGGCTGACCGTCAGCTTTCCGGCATGCCGGCGATCCTCGCGGCCACGGCCCGGGCGGGCCGGCTCGTGGCGCTTGGGCGCATGGCCCGGCGCCGCATGGTGGCGGGGCCGCTTGTCGTCCTCCTCGTCGTCGACGATGGGCTCCAGCGGGGAGGCCAGGGGCGTGGCATCCGGCACTGGCTGGCTGGTGGCCGCGGCGGCCTCTTCCTCGGCGCGGCGGGCGGCATCTTCCTCGGCCTTGCGATTCTCTTCGGCACGCCGTTTTTCTTCCTCGGTCTGCTCGACCTTGACCCGGTCGTCGCGGCGACGGGCCTCCTCGAGCGCGGCCATGCGCGCTTCTTCGGCCTCGCGCAGCAGGCGCTCCTGCATCTCGCGGCGAGAGGTGATGTCCTCGGCGGCGGAGCGCTTGGCGGCGGGCGCCGGCGGCTTGGGTGCGGGAGCGGCGGGCTTGGCGGCCTCGGCGGCGGGGACCGGCGTTTTTGGCGCTTCCGGCGCGGCTTCGCCCGGGCGCCCGAGGATACGCCGCTTCTTGACCTCGACGACGACGGTGTTCGAGCGGCCGTGGCTGAAGCTCTGCTTCACCTTGCCGGTCTCGACCGTGCGCTTCAGGCCCAGCGGCGGCCGGGTACCAAGCTTGGGCTTGTCGCTCTGGTCGGTCATTTGATTCCTTCGTTATGTTCGTCGGCCGAGCCGGGGCCAGCGGCAGCGGAGCCGCCCTCTAACCCAGCATCGGGATCAATGAAAGCAAGCCACCGGGCGATGGCATGGCTGACCCGCCGCGCGGCGGCAGGGTCGGTCAGGGCGACATGTACCACATTTTCGCGCCCTAGCGCCATCGACAAGATGGTGCGGTCTTCGGGAAATACCAGGCCGCGCGCCTTGCCGCCGCCGACCCGCCAGGCCTGGTCGAGGCTCCGGCGGCCGTCCTCGCCGGAATCGGCTGCATGGATGAGCAGATGGACCTTGCCGGCCCGGGCGGCGGTTTCGATCCGGTCGGCACCGTTGATGAGACAGCCGCCCCGCGCCTCGAGGCCGAGCCGGTCGAGCGCGGCCTGGCGGAGCGCGGCGGCGATGCGCTCGCCAAGGTCTGCGGGGATGGCGAGGTCGCTGGTCTTGAAGGCGCGGGCAAGGGCGCCTTTCAGCTTGCCGCTGGCGTTGGCGGCATCAAGCTGGGCGCGCGGAACGCCGATCCAGGCGCCGCGGCCGGGTGCGCGGGCGCGCACGTCGGGCGCGACCTCGCCGTCGGGCGAAAGCGCCAGCCGGATCAGTTCCTCCCGCGGCGCCGTCCGCCGGGTGAGGATGCAGCTGCGCTCGGGGATATGAGCGTCTAGCGGGTCATTCTGAGGATTCCGCATCGGCGGCCTCCTCGGGCTTGGCCGGCTTGTCCGAGGATGCGTCATCCTCGAACCAATGGGCGCGGGCGGCCATGATGATCTCGTTGCCCTGCTCTTCGGAAAGGCCATAGTCGGCGAGCAGGCCGCCCTTGTCCTCGGGCCGGTTGCTCGGCTCGCGGCGGCGGGGCTCGACGCGCTTCTTCTGAACGAGCTCGTCGGTGGCAAGGTCGGCCAGGTCGTCAAGCGTGCGAATATTGGCCTTGCCCAGTGTCACCAGCATCGCCTCGGTGAGGTGCGGCAACTCGGCCAGCGCGTCTTCGACGCCCAGCTTGCGGCGTTCCTCGCGGGCGGCGGCCTCGCGGCGCTCCAGCGCCTCGGCGGCGCGGCTCTGCAGCTCGGCGGCGATGTCGTCATCGAGACCCTCGATCGAGGCGATCTCGTCGACTTCGACGTAGGCCACCTCCTCGAGGCTGGTGAAGCCTTCGGCGACCAGCAGCTGCGACAGCGTTTCGTCGACGTCGAGCTCGGTCTGGAACATCTCGGTGCGTTCCATGAACTCGCGCTGGCGCTTCTCGCTGGCGTCGGCCTCGGTCAAAATGTCGATCTGCGAGCTGGTCAGCTGCGAGGCGAGGCGCACGTTCTGGCCGCGCCGCCCGATGGCGAGCGACAGCTGGTCGTCGGGGACGACAACCTCGATGCGGCTTTCCTCCTCGTCGATGACGACTCGGCTGACGGTTGCCGGTTGCAGCGCGTTGACGACGAAGGTGGCGAGGTCCTCGGACCAGGGGATGATGTCGATCTTCTCGCCCTGCAGCTCCTGGACGACGGCCTGGACCCGGCTGCCCTTCATGCCGACGCAGGCGCCGACCGGGTCGATCGAGCTGTCGTGACTGATGACGCCGATCTTGGCGCGGCTGCCTGGGTCGCGGGCGGCGGCGCGAATCTCGATGATGCCGTCGTAGATTTCCGGCACTTCCTGGGCGAACAGCTTCTTCATGAAGTCCGGATGGGCCCGGGACAGGAAGATCTGCGGGCCGCGGGCTTCGCGGCGGACGGCGAGGATCAGGCTGCGGATGCGGTCGCCGACGCGGACCATTTCGCGCGGGATCTGCTGGTCGCGGCGGATGACGCCCTCGGCGCGGCCGAGGTCGACGACGACGTGGCCGAACTCGACGCGCTTGACGACGCCGGTGATGACTTCGCCGGTGCGGTCCTTGAACTCTTCGAACTGGCGCTCGCGCTCGGCGTCGCGGACCTTCTGGAAGATGACCTGCTTGGCGGCCTGGGCGGCGATCCGGCCGAACTCGATCGGCGGCAGGGGATCGACGATGAAGTCGCCGATGGCGGCGTCCTTCTGAAGCTTCTGCGCGCCTTTCAAATCGACCTGCTTGAAATAGTCCTCGACCTCCTCGACGACCTCGACAACGCGCCACAGGCGCAGGTCGCCAGTGACCGGGTCGAGCTTGGCGCGGATGTCGTTCTCGGCGCCGTAGCGGGCGCGGGCGGCGCGCTGGATGGCGTCCTCCATCGCCTCGATGACGATGGCCTTGTCGATCAGTTTCTCGCGCGCAACGGCGTCGGCGATGGCGAGCAGCTCGGCCTTGTTGGCGGTGGGTGCTGCGGGTGCTGCGGGGGCTGCAGAAGCCATGATGATCAACCTTCCGTTTTGATAAGATCGGCGCCCTCGGTGCTGAGCGGCGCGGTTGCCTTGATGAGCTTGTCGGTCAAGAGGAGCTTGGCCGAGGCGATGGAGTCGAACGGGACGGCGCGAACGCCCTTGGTGGTCGAGACGCGGACCGTATCACCCTCGATGCCGTCGATAATCCCCGACACCTGCTTGGCGCCGTCGATCGGCTCTTCGAACTTCAGGCGCGCCTCATGGCCCGCCCAGTCGGCGAAGTCGGAACGGCGGGTCAGCGGCCGGTCGATGCCGGGCGAGGACACTTCGAGGCGATAGCCGCCGGCGATCGGCTCGCGGCCTTCCGCCTCCATGGCGTCGAACTTCTCCGAGATCCGCCGCGACAGTCGCTCGCAATCGTCGATGGTCAGCTGGCGGGTGTCGGGCCGCTCGGCCATGACCTGCAGGGTCGGGTCGGACTGGCCGCCGATCATCGCCACGCGCACGAGATCGAAGCCGAGGGCCTTTGCCTCGGGCTCGATCAACCGTGCCAGCGCGCTGCTGTCCATGTCGTCCTTCGCAAACTCAAACGGCACTCGAGCCGGCCCCGGGGTCCCGGAACCAGCCTCAGCATCTTTCACGATGTCGAGGAGTGGCGGCGATATAGGCCGGTCCGCGCCGCCGCGCAAGCGAGTCAGGAGTGGGCCGAAAGCGCCTTGTTTTCCTCCCGGATGCGGACCCACAGGACAAGGCCGTTGAGGGCGCTGAAGAAAGCGGCGACGACCGGCAGGCCGAAGACCAGGGGCAGCAGGGCAATTTCGGCGGCGACGATCCAGTAATTCGGGTTATCGAGCCAGCGATAGGGCCCGTGGCGGACGAGCGGCGCGCCCGGCAGGATGATGATCCGCGTCGTCCAGCGCTCGCCCAACGTGGCGATGACCCAGATGCGGGCCGCCTGCAGCGCAACATACAGGATGAGCGGCAGGACGTGAATCGGCGGTCCGGGGCCAAGTAGCCAGAGCGAGATGAGCCAGCCGGCGTGCACCGCGACAAGGAAGGGATAATGGCCGCGGCCGACTTCGTGGGCTCCCTTGGCCAGCAACCGGCTGGTGTTGCGCTCGGCGAGCAGCAGTTCGCCCAGGCGCTGCAGAGTCACCAATGCGAGCACCATGTAGGCGGGCCAAGTCATGGCGCCTCCAGCAGCAGGCCGGCGCAGGTGAAGCCGGGGCCGAAGGCGGTCATCATCACCCGTTTCGGCAGGCCGCGCTGGATCAGCCGTTCGAGCACGAACAGCGCGGTCGGTGCGCTCATGTTGCCGTAATCGCTCAGCACCTCGCGCTCGATATTAAGCTCGCCTTGCGGCAGGTCCAGCGCGGTTTCGATGGCGTCGATCACCTTGACCCCGCCCGGGTGGCAACAGAAGCGGTCGATGGAGCCGCGCTCAGTCCTCAGCTTACCGCACATGCCGTCCACCGCCTTGGCCAGCTCGGCCTCGATGAACGGCGGGATGGCGCGGTCGAAGACGACGGCAAGGCCGGGGTCCTCGACGTCCCAGCCCATGATCTTGAGCGTGTCGGGCCATAATTTCTCGGCCGAGCCGCGGATCTGGGCGAGGCTGTGCCGGCCCGACGTGACGATCGCGGCGGCGGCGCCGTCGCCGAACAGGGCCGTGGCGACGACGGCGGCGGGATCGTCGCTGTCGAGGCGGATGGAGATGGAGCAGGTCTCGACGGTCACCATCAGCCAGTTGCTGCCCGGCTCGGCCGCGGCCAGCCGCGCCGCCGTCGCCAGGCCGCTGACGCCGCCGGCGCAGCCCAGCCCGAAGACCGGCACGCGGCGGACGTCGTCGCGCAGGCCGAGGCGCGGGCCGGCGCGGGCCTCCAGGCTGGGCGTGGCGATGCCGGTTGTCGAAACGCTGATGACGCCGTCGATTTGGTCGGGAGTGAGGCCGGCCTTTTCAATGGCCGCCGTCGCCGCCTCGATGAACAATTTCTCGGCCGCCTCGAGGTAGAGGGCATTGCGATCGTGCCAGCCATGGTCGCCCATGTACCAGTCGGCCGGTGCGACCAGGTGCCTCTTGGCGATGCCAGCATTGTCGAAGACGCCGGCGAGCCGGTCGAACAGCGCTTTCTTGCCGCCGAACGCTTCGCGCGCGGCCGCTTTCGCGTCCGCTTGGGCAATGACGTGCGGCGGAACGGCCGTCGCCAGCGACAGGAGGCTGCAGCCTTGCATGCTGCTCCCTATATGGGCCAGGCGGGAGGCGAGGCCGCGTGTGATATGGAGCCACTTCCTATGACCCCACGCTTAATGCAAGCCGGACTGATGCTGGTGTTGACGGCCTGCGGCGCCTCGCCGTCGGCCACCGCGCAGGACAATGCGCCCGCGCAGCGCCCGTTCACCGTCACCCCAGTCGCCCAGTTCGACACCCCCTGGGCCATGGCGTTCTTGACCGGCAGCGGTCGGCCTTTGCTCGACGTCGCTTTGGTGACTGAGAAGGACGGCCGGCTGTGGCTGGTGGACAGCCGAAGCGGCCGCAAATGGCCGGTTAGCGGCGTTCCCAAGGCCCGGGTCGAGGGCCAGGGCGGGCTTGGAGACGTCGTTGTTCACCCTGAATTCGTCGTCAACCGCCGGGTCTATTTGAGCTTCGTCGAAGCCGAGCCGAACGGGACCAGCGGCGCCGCGCTCGGCTACGGGACGCTCGACCTGAAGGATCGCGATCGGCCGGCGCTGCGCGGCTTCAAGGTGATCTGGCGACAGGAACCGAAGGTCTCTGGCAGCGGCCACTTCTCCCACCGCATCGCCTTTGCCCGCGACGGGACGATCTTCCTGTCGTCCGGCGACCGGCAGAAGATGGACCCGGCGCAGGACCGCAATTCCGACCTGGGCAAGATCATCCATTTCACTGCCGAGGGACAGCGGATCGGCGGCCGCTTCCACAGCCTTGGCCATCGCAACGTCCTTGGCCTTGCCTTCGCGCCCGACGGGCGGCTGTGGGGCACCGAGATGGGCCCGCGCGGCGGCGACGAATTGAATCTCATCGAGCAGGGCAAAAACTACGGTTGGCCGCGCGCGTCCTACGGCAGCCATTACGGCGGCGTGCCGATCCCCGACGATCATGCGGCCAAGGGCTTCGCCGAGCCGAAACTATGGTGGAAACCGTCGATCTCCCCGGCCGGGCTGATCGTCTATTCGGGCGACCTGTTCCGGCAATGGAAAGGCGACGCCATTTTCGGCGCTTTGTCCGGTCAGGCCCTGCTGCGCGCCGATCTCAATGGCGCAAGCGCGCGCAAGGCCGACCAGTGGGACATGGGCGCCCGCATCCGCGAGGTCGAGCAGGGGCCGCGGGGCGAGATCTATCTGCTGGAGGACGGCGGCAGGCTGCTCAGGCTGGAGCCGATCGGGCGATAGCTTTCAAGCGGCAGCTTTCGACCCAAAGCAGACCCGGACCTATCGCCGCCGGTAGCGAAATTGGTGGGGGACGCGGCCTTCACGGCGGGCCTTGGCGGCGTAGCGGGTCTCGGGCCAGCCCGAGGGGTAGCGCAGCCATTCGCCCGGTTCCTTGACCAGCCATTCGAACGTCCCGGTCCAGCGCTGCATCACCATCAGCGACCAGTTCAAATAGGTCGGGTCGTCGGTCGCCAGCCGCAGCTCGCCGCCCGGCTTCAGCTTCGCGGCGATCAGGCCGAGCGGCCCGTCATTGACCATCCGTCTTTTGGCGTGCCGCGCCTTCGGCCAGGGGTCGGGGTGGAGCAGATAGACCATCAGCAGCGAGGCGTCGGGCAGCCGCCGCAGCACGTCGAGCGCATCGCCCATGTGGATGCGGACATTGGCCAGCCTTTGGTCGCGGACATGGGCCAGCGCGGTGGCGACCCCGTTGATGAACGGCTCGCAGCCGATGAAGCCATGGTCGGGCAGCAGGTCGGCGCGATAGGCCAGATGCTCACCGCCGCCGAAGCCGATCTCCAGGTGCAAGGGCCGGTCGCCGCCGAACAGCCGCTGGCTCGTCAACTCGCCCTCGACGGGCACCGCGATGGCGGGGAGCAGGCGGTCGACCAGCTCCTGCTGCCCCGGGCGCAGCTTGTGGCCGCTCGACCGGCCGTAGAGGCGGTTCAGCGTGGTCGGGTCTCCGGGCTTGAACGCCGTCATCTTTTCACCCGCTAGCCGATTGGTGCACCCGCCAGCCAGTGGTATGTTGCGGCTCCGCAATGTGATGACCGGGGAGGGAAGCATGCGCTCAGGTGGAATCAACTGGCTGGCGGTGATCGCCGCGGCAGTCGCCTTCTATGCGATCGGCTTTGTCATCTATGGGATGCTGGTGCCGGCGGAGACCTGGATGTCATGGACCGGCGTGACCGAAGAGCAGATCAGCGCCGCCAATCGCATGGCTTATAGCCCGCTCATGCCGATCATGACCGCGGTCTTCCTGGCGATATTGTTCAAATGGGGCCAGGTTGCCGGCGCGAGCAAGGGCGTCCAATGGGCCGCGGTGGTCGCCCTCGCATCGGCCGTGCCAGGGATGCTCTATGGATGGGTTTATGGCGTTGGCCCGATTGAGATGACGCTCGTAGACAGCGGCCACCTGCTGCTCGGCCATGCCGCTGTCGGCGCCATTTTGGGCGGCTGGAAGTAGATCCCCGGTGGCGCTGGGTTAGGCCAGCGCCGCCTTCAAATCCTCAACCAGGTCGGTCTTTTCCCAGGGGAAGAGGTCGCCGTCGGGCTTGCGGCCGAAGTGGCCGTAGGCGGCGGTCGCCGCATAGATGGGCTTGTTGAGGCCGAGATGCGTGCGGATGCCGCGCGGGGTGAGGCCGCCCAGTTTCTCGATGCGGCCGATCGCGGCTTCCAGTTGGTCATCTCCGACCGTTCCGGTGCCGTGGGTGTCGACATAGAGCGACAAGGGCGCCGAGACGCCGATGGCATAGGCAAGCTGGATGGTGCAGCGGCGTGCCAGGCCCGCGGCGACGATGTTCTTGGCGAGGTAGCGGGCGGCGTAGGCGGCGGAGCGGTCGACCTTGGTCGGGTCCTTACCGGAAAAGGCGCCGCCGCCGTGTGGCGCGGCGCCGCCATAGGTGTCGACGATGATCTTGCGGCCGGTGAGGCCGGCATCGCCGTCGGGGCCGCCGATCTCGAACGCGCCGGTCGGGTTGATGTGATAGACGGTGTCGACGCCCAGCAATTCGGCCGGCAGCACGTCGGCGACCACGCCCTTCACATAGTCGCGCAACTTGCCGTAGAGCTCGGGATTGGCGTTGTCCCCCTTCTCCGCATAGCCCGGCTTGTGCTGGGTCGAGACGACGATCGCGGTCGCCGATACCGGCCTGCCGTTCTCGTAGCGGAGCGTGACCTGGCTCTTGGCGTCCGGCTCCAGGAAGTCGACCTTGCCGCCGTGGCGGTCGGCGGCCATGCGCTCGAGGATCTTGTGGCTGTAGTAGAGCGTCGCTGGCATCAACTCCGGCGTCTCGTCGCAGGCGAAGCCGAACATGATGCCCTGGTCGCCGGCGCCCTCGTCCTTGTTGCCGGCGGCATCGACGCCCTGGGCGATATGCGCTGACTGGCCGTGCAGATGATTCTCGAACTCCGCGGTCTTCCAGTGGAAGCCCTTCTGCTCATAGCCGATGCGTTGGACCGTCTGGCGAACGACCTTCTCGATCTCGTCGCGCGCGCCCGGCGCCCAGCCATGCGTGTCCTTGAACTTGTCCTCGTCGTAGACCGGCCGGCAGCGGATCTCCCCGCTCAGGACGATGCGCTGCGTCGTCACCATGGTTTCGCAGGCGACTCGCGCCTCCGGGTCCTTGGACAGGAAAAGGTCGACGATGGCGTCGCTGATCTGGTCGGCGACCTTGTCGGGATGGCCTTCGGACACCGATTCGGACGTGAAGAGGTAGCTGCTGCGCATGGGGGGCGTGGGATCCTGATATAAGGAAAGCTTTATATGTTGTTGGCGCTGTAGCGGCGGCTCCGGCCGACCGCAATGCCGGCGATGATGAGGATGAAGCCGAGCAGGACGGGCAGGATGTTGCCGGCGCGGGCGAACAGCGTCGGGGCGCGGGGTGCGGGCAGGCTGGAGTCGATCACGCCGGCCGCCTGCCACGGGATGGAGCGGACAATGCGGCCGTCGGCATCGATCAGCGCGCTGATCCCGGTCGGGGTCGACCGGATCACCGGCAGCCCTTCCTCGGCGGCGCGCAGCCTTGCCTGGGCAAGGTGCTGCGGCGGCCCCCAGCGGCCGAACCAGGCATCGTTCGACGGGTTGAAGATGAAGTCGGGCCGGCTGCGGCGGTCGGCGACCTCGCCGGAAAAGATGATCTCGTAGCAAAGCTGGAAACCGACCCTACCCCAGTCGCCGGGCAGGACGATGGTGCGTGGGCCGGGGCCGGCGGCGAAGTCGATGTTGCCGGGCGCCAGCCGCGACAGGCCGATGGCTGAAAGCAAGGGCCGCATCGGCAGGTATTCGCCATAGGGGACGAGGTGGGCCTTGTCGTAGCGGCCGGCGATGCGTCCCAGCGGCTCCAGCACGTAGACGCTGTTGGTGGCGCCGGTGACACGCCGGCCGTCCGCCGAAGAGTAGGACAGGGCCCCGGTCAGCAGGACATCGCCGATGGCGAGCGCGCGAGTGGCGCGCAGCCGCTCGGCCTGCGCCTGGCGGTCGGCGCCGAGGCGGCCGTCCTCGAGCGGCTCGGTCACCGCCGCTTCCGGCCAGAAGACCAGGCGGGTGAGGGGCCGGCCCTTGACGGTCAGGGCATCGAGCCGGCGATAGGCCTCTTCCTCGAAACCGGGCCGCCATTTGTCCTGCTGGCCGATGTTGGGCTGGACGATGCGGATGGGCTTCAGGTCGGGAGTGTGGAGCGGCGGCCGCGGCCAGAACAGGATCGCCGCGAGCGCGACTGCCGCTGCCCCGGCCAAAGCAGGCTTGAACTGCCGCCTCGCCGCCAGCCAAAGCAGGGCGCCGATCAGGACGACGACCGCGGACAGGCCGTAGGTGCCGATCCCCGCCGACAGGCCCCTCAGCGGCGTGTCCACCAGGGTCACCGCGGCCGGGTTCCAGGCAAAGCCGGTGAACAGGCCGGCGCGAAGCCACTCGGTGACGGCCCAGGCGCCGGCGAGCGCCAGGACCAGCGCCAGCGGCTTGTCCCGCCCGATCCGCCACGCAAGGCCGGCCGCCAGCATCGGATAGACGGCGAGGTAGAGCGAGAGGATGACGACCGCGACCCAGCCGAGCCAGGCCGGCATCGCCGCCTGGAAGGTGAAGGCGGTGGCGATCCAGTTGAGGCCGACGGCGAACTGGCCAAGGCCGAACAGCCACCCGGTGAACATGGCGCGGCGCAGAGATCCGGCGCGGGCGAGGAGCTCGCACAGGGCAGCGAAGGCGAGCGGCATCAGCGGCCACCAGCCGACCGGCTGGAAGGCAAAGGCGGAGACTGCGCCGGATACAAAGGCGATGGCGAACAGCTTCATGCGCGCCCTCGCTAGCCGACGACAGGCGAAGCGGCTAGCAGGGTTTCAGCATGAGCCTGCCGCCTTTCCATCTCGCCTTTCCGGTCGATGACCTTTCCGCCGCCCGCGACTTCTACGGCCGCCTGCTCGGCTGCCCGGAAGGGCGCAGCGCCGATCATTGGGTCGACTTCGATTTTTTCGGCCACCAGATCGTCGCCCACCTCGCGCCCGACCAAATACGGGCCCGCGTTACCAACAGGGTCGACGGCGACGACGTGCCGGTGCCGCACTTCGGCTCGGTACTGCCGATGCGGGAATGGGAGAAACTGGCGGAGCGGCTGGTGGCAGCGGGAGTCGACTTCGTCATCCCGCCGACGGTGCGGTTCGCCGGTCAGGCCGGCGAGCAGGCGACGATGTTCCTGCTCGATCCTGCCGGCAATGCGCTGGAGTTCAAGGCAATGGCCGACCCGGCGAAATTGTTCGCCAGGGACTAGGCCGCCGAACCTTTCGCCGGCGGCGCGTGCAGCCGGACGCGCAGAATCTTTCGCGGGTCGGAATCGATCGCCTCCAGCCGCCAGCCGGTCGGATGGACGACGCATTCGCCTTTCAACGGGATCTTGCCGGCGAGCAGGAACACCAGTCCGCCGAGCGTGTCGACCTCGTCCTCTTCCGACGTCAGCCGCGGGTCGACCGCCGCGGCCAGCTCCTCCAGCTCGATGCGCGCATCGGCCTCCCACAGGCCGTCGTCGAGCATCACCAGCCGGGTGGCTTCCGCCTCGTCATGCTCGTCCTCGATGTCGCCGACGATCTCCTCGACGACGTCCTCGATGGTGACCAGCCCCTCGGTGCCGCCGAACTCGTCGACGACGATGGCAAGGTGGATGCGCTGCGAGCGCATGCGGGCGAGCAGTTCCAGCACGCCCATCGATTCGGGAACGAACAGGGGCGTGCGCATCAGCGCGCCCATCGACCGGTCCTTCGACGGGTCGCGGGCGGCGACGAAGACGTCCTTGATGTGGACCATGCCGATGACCTGGTCGAGGTTCTCGCCATAGACCGGCAGCCGGCTGTGGCCGGCCTCGGCGAAGGTCGCCTCCAGCTTATCGAAGCTGATCGTGTCGGGCACGGCGACGATGTCGCCGCGGGTGACGGCGACCTCGCCGGCGGTCTGGTCGCCGAAATGCAGCAGGTTGCGGAGCATCAGCCGCTCCTGTGGGCTGAGGTCGCCGGTCACCTGGCTGCCGTCCTCGGCCTCGTCGATCGCGTCCTCGATCTGGTCGCGCAAGGTCGGCTCGCGCTCGCCGCCGAAGATCAGCGCCCGCATTCCGCGCCACAGGCGCGAGCCGCCATTCTCCTCGTCATGCCGCGTCGCCATCAGCGGCCATCCCCATAGGGGTCGGCGATGCCGATCCGGGCGAGGGCGCGGACTTCGCGCGCCTCCATGTCGGCCGCCGCGGCCTCGTCCTGGTGATCGTAGCCGAGCAGGTGCAAAGTGCCATGGATGACCAGGTGCGCGGCATGGTCGGCGAACGGGATCGCCTTTTCCTCCGCCTCGCGGCTGCAGACGCCGTGGGCGAGGATGACATCGCCCAGCATCAGCTCGGGACCTTCTTCCTCGGCGCTGTCCAGCTCATAGGCTTCGGCCATGGGGAAGGAGAGGACGTTGGTCGGCTTGTCCTTGCCGCGCCACTGGGCGTTCAGCGCCCGGACCTCGTCATCGCTGGTGAAGCGCAGCGACAGCTCCACCGGCCGGACCGAAGCGGCGAGCTGGGGGAAGGCGCTTTCCGCCACCGCCGCCTCGGCGGCGCGGCGGACCAGCGCGTACCAGCCGCTGCTACTGTCCCACTCCGGATCGGCTTCGATGGCGACGTCGAGCTTCATGCGTTCGGCCCTTCATACGCCTCGACGATGCGGCCCACCAGCGGGTGGCGGACAACGTCGGCGGAGGTGAAGCGGACGGTGGCGATGCCGCGGATGCCCTCGAGGCGCGAGACGGAATCGGCGAGGCCGGAGCGGCCGGGCTCGGGCAGGTCGACCTGGTTGGGATCGCCGCAGATGACCATCCGGCTGCGCATGCCGAAGCGGGTCAGGAACATCTTCATCTGCAGGGGCGTGGTGTTCTGTGCTTCGTCGAGGATGATGAAGGCGTCGTTGAGGGTGCGGCCGCGCATGAAGGCTAAGGGCGCGATCTCGATCTCGCCGCTGGCGATGCGGCGCTCGACCTGCTCGGTCGGCAGCATGTCGTAAAGCGCGTCGTAGAGCGGCCGCAGATAGGGGTCGACCTTCTCCTTCATGTCGCCGGGCAGGAAGCCGAGGCGCTCGCCGGCCTCGACCGCCGGGCGCGACAGGATCAGCCGGTCGACCTGGCCGCCGATCAGCATCGACACCGCCTGGGCAACGGCGAGGTAGGTCTTGCCGGTACCGGCGGGACCAAGGGCGAAGATCATGTCGTCGCGGCCCAGCGCTTCCATGTAGACGGTCTGCACCGGCGAGCGCGGGACGATGGTCTTCTTGCGCGTGCGGATCATCACACGCGGCGGTTCGGCCACTTCCTCGTTGATGATGCCATCAAGGCTCGGCTGCGCGGCCATGCCGATCACCGATTCCACGGCCGCGCCGTCGACGTCATGGCCCTGGTCGAGGCGATTGTAGAGGCCGACGAGCACGTCGCGGGCGCGGGCGGCGGCGTCGGGCTCGCCCTCGATCATGACGCGGTTGCCGCGCGCGGCGATGTTCACGCCGAGCCGGTCCTCGATCATCACCAGATGGCGGTCGTAATCGCCGAACAGCGGGCCGAGCAGGTAAGGCTGGTCGAACTCCAGCTCCAGCCGGGCGCGGCCCTGCTCGTTGGCGGGAACGGCGGCGAGGTCGCGCTTGGACATCAGGCCGCCGCCGCGGCGCGCAGGGCGCCGCCCAGGCTGTTGGGGCCGGCACTGGTCAAGGTGACATCAAGCATGGAGCCGATGGCCGCGCCGGTTTCGACATGGACGGACTGCAGCCAGGGCGATTTGCCGATCATCTGGCCGGGGCCGCGGCCCTTCCGGTCGATGAGGATGCGGGTGTCGCGACCAACACAAGCGCGGTTGAAGGCGAGGGCGTGCGCGGCGATTTTCTCCTGGAGCCGCTGGAGACGCTCATCCATCACTTTGGCCTCGACCGCTCCTTCCATCGTCGCCGCCGGAGTGCCCGGGCGGGCTGAAAATTTGAACGAATAGGCTGAGGCGTAACCGACCGCATCGACGATGGCGAGGGTCTGGTCGAAATCTTCACTGCTTTCGCCGGGGAAGCCGACGATGAAATCGCCCGAAATGGCGATGTCGGGCCGCGCCGCGCGCACTTTCTCGATCGTCCGCAGATAGGATTCGGCACTGTGGCTGCGGTTCATCGCCTTGAGGATCCGGTCGCTGCCGGACTGCACCGGCAGATGCAGGTACGGCATCAGCTTGTCGATTTCGCCATGCGCCCCGATCAGCGCGTCGGTCATGTCCGCGGGGTGGCTGGTCGTATAGCGGATGCGCTCCAGCCCGTCGATTTTCGCCAGCGCGCGGATGAGGCCGTCGAGGCCGCCGCAACTGTCCGCCCAGGCGTTGACGTTCTGGCCAAGCAAGGTGATCTCGCGCGCGCCTCCCTCGACCAGGGCACGGGCCTCCGCCTCAATGTCGGCGAATGGCCGGCTCACCTCGGCGCCGCGTGTGTAGGGGACGACGCAATAAGTGCAGAATTTGTCGCACCCTTCCTGCACCGTCAGGAAGGCGCTCGGGCCAGCCTTTCGGCGGGCAGGCAGCGCCTCGAACTTGGAGATGGCGGGCATGTCGGTGTCGACGGGGCGGGCGCCGGCGGCGGCCTCGGCGACCATTTGCGGCAGGCGGTGATAGGCCTGCGGCCCGACGACGATGTCGATCATCGCCGAACGCTTGCGGGCTTCGAGTCCCTCGGCCTGGGCGACGCATCCGGCCAGCGCCACCATCGGCCGAGTGCCGTCGTCGCGCTTGAGCCGGCCAATGTCCGAATAGGCCTTTTCCGCCGCTTTCTCGCGGATGTGGCAGGTGTTGAGGACGACGAGGTCGGCGTCCTCGCCGTCACCGGCCGGGCTGAGGCCCTCGGCGCCGAGCAGTTCCGCCATTCGCTCGCCGTCATAGACGTTCATCTGGCAGCCGAAGCTTTTGACTCGAAAGGTTTTCGGGGATTCTCGCATGTGCGCGGGGCCTATACGCGAGCCGGCGCCATACCGGAAGGCGCCAACGCCTCGGCAATGGCATCATGGGCCGAGCGCGCCAACCGCTTGCGGTCGGCATCCGGCGGGATCGTGCCGAGAAGCCTGACGACCACCGGGAAGCGGCCCTTGCGCCCAAGCACGCGCAGGAAGTTCGCGATTCCCGGCTCGCCCGTGCCCCAGCCGATGATCGGGGCAACGGCCCCGTAATCGATCGCCACCGGGCGGATGGCGACGCCTTCCGGCGGCGGGGCGACGGCGGCCAGCAGCGACGGCTTGAAGGGCAGCAGGCGGCCGCCGTCGCCGACCGTTCCTTCGGGAAAGACGGCCAGCGGCTGGCGCCGCTTGAGGCCGTCAGCCAGCGAGGCGACCTGGCCATGGATCGATCGGCGGTTGGCGCGATCGACGTAGATCGTCTTATTCTGGTCGGCGAGCCAGCGCAGGAACGCATGGTCCTGGACCTCGGCCTTGGCGACGAAGGCGCAGCCGGTGGTGGCGGCGAGAATCGGAATGTCGAGCCAGCTGACATGATTGGCGAGGAGCAGGATCCCGCGCGATGCCGGGCAGCCTTCGCAGCGGACATCGGCGCCGCTCAGCAGCGCCACATATTTCAGGAACCGCCGCGGCCAGGGCGACGGGCCGAACAAGCGGGAAAGCAGGTGCAGCGGCGCGCAGAAGGCGAACAGCAGGAGCAGTCCGGCGAGCCGGCGACCGGCGCGCAGCCGCGACGATGGCTGATCAGCGACCGCGGTCGAGGGCGACCCCATAGAGCTCCATGCGATGGTCGACGAGGCGGAACCCGAGCTTCTCGGCGATCCGTTTCTGAAGCATCTCTAGCTCGTCGTCGACGAACTCGATGACGTTGCCGGTTTCGACGTCGATCAGATGGTCGTGATGGGCTTCAGACGCGGCCTCGTAACGCGAGCGGCCATCGCCGAACTCATGGCGCTCGAGGATTCCGGCTTCCTCGAACAGCCGAACCGTCCGGTAGACAGTGGCGATGGAAATATTCGGGTCGATCGCCGCGGCGCGCGCGTGCAGGGTCTCGACGTCGGGATGGTCTTCGCTGTCGCCGAGCACACGCGCAATGGTCTTGCGCTGTTCAGTGATTCGGAGGCCCTTGTCGGCGCACAGCGCCTCGATATCGATCTTACGCGTCATGATGGTTCGTTAGAACGTCGCGCAATCAGCGTCAAAGCGGTCACCTCCCCGGCGTTGCAGCCGGGGAGGGAACGCGGCTTACTTCTTCTTGGCCGTCTTGCGCCGCTTGGTGCCAAGGCCAATGGCCTTGGCCAGGTTGCGGCGCTGTTCGGCATAATTGGGTGCGACCATCGGGTAATCGGCCGGAAGCCCCCACTTCTGGCGATACTGGTCCGGGGTCAGCTGGTAATGCGTCATCAGGTGGCGCTTGAGCATCTTCAGCTTTTTGCCGTCTTCCAGGCAGACGATGAAATCGGGCTTGATCGACGAGCGGATCGGCACCTTCGGTTCGGGACGTACCTCCGGGGCCGAACGGCCCGAAAGGCCGGCCAGCGCACCGTGAACATTCTGAATGAGTACCGGCAAGTCGTTGACCGCGACGCTATTGTTGCTGACATGCGCGGCAACAATGTCCGCGGTCAGCGTGATCAAGATTTCGTCCTGGGCTTCTTCTGTCATGATGAGGTTTCCCCGAGCTGGAAAGGCCGTGGCGACCCGTCCCGAAGCCACAGTCAGCCGGGTCATTACTCCAGCGAATTCAGCTCGGCAATATAGGGTAAATACTGGGGATACCTGAGTATGACTAAAGCTCGCGCGCCATTGTCAGCGCATCATGCTGGCTGCCGTCCTGCCCGCAATAATATTTGGGACGCCTGCCTTCCGCCTTGAATCCGAACGACTGATACATGGCGACCGCCGAATTGCCGTCCCGCACTTCCAGATGCAGCCGGCGGACGCCGCGCGCCCGGCCAAGCTCGATGAAATGGTTGAGCAACGCCCCGCCGACGCCGCGCCGCTGGGCGCGCGGCGCGACCGCCAGCAGCAGCAGCTCGGCCTCGTCGGCCACCGTCCGCAGCAGGGAAAAACCGTGGACGGCGCCGTCATCGTCGCGAGCGAGCACCAACGCCACCCCCGACAAGGGCAGGATTCCGGCGCATTGCGACCGCGTCCAGCCTTCGCCGAAGCTGGGGTCGAAGGCCGACGCCATGACGTCCATCACCGCGTCGAGGTCCGACGATTCTCCGGGTGTTAGCCGCACGTCCGACACATCTGCGGCGCTGCTCATGCCGCCTCGCGCGGCCGGGCGTCCGGCGCCCGGGCATAAAGCGGCTTGGGCACCAGGCTCCGCAGCCGCAAGGGCAGGCTGAGGGCGCGTGCGGCGGAAGGCAGGATCGGCAGCGCCTCGCCGAATCCCCGCGCCGCGACCAGGGCCTCGGCGCCGGTGCCGACGACGAGCGGCGCGTCGATGATCTCGGCGGCTTCGGCGGGCGGCAGGTTCACCATGTCGCCGACGGGCTTCAGCGGGCCGCGGCGGAATTGCTGGACGAACAGTTCGCCATGTCCGCCGGCAAGCGCGGCCGCCACCGGGCCGTCGCCCGGCGCCGTCACTGCAAGCAGTGCCAGGGACGACATGCCATGGACCGGCACGTCCCAGCCGATGGCCAGGCCATGGGCGGCGGCGATGGCGATCCTCAGGCCGGTGAAGCTGCCGGGCCCGACTCCGACCAGCAGCCCCGAGGGCATGTGGCCGTCCAGCATCTCGGCGATTAGCGGCACTAGCCGCTCGGCATGGCCGCGGCCGATGACCTCGTCACGGGCGGCGAACAGGCTGCCGTCGGCCGCGAACAAAGCGACTGTGCAGGCCGGCGTCGATGTGTCGAGCGCTAGGATCACGGGCTCTAGGTGCTCCACCAAAAGTCGGGGGATTTGGGCATAAGCCGTCCGCCGGGGCAAGCGGATTCGAAACCGCCTAGATGGCTTCGACGGTTTCGACCTCGGGAACGTAATGCTTGATCAGGCCCTCGATGCCGCGCTTCAGGGTGATGGCGGACGAGGGGCAGCCCGAGCAGGCGCCCTGCATGGCGAGGTAGAGCGTTCCATCCTTGTAGCCGCGATAGACGATATCGCCGCCATCCTGGGCCACGGCCGGGCGCACCCGGGTCTCGATCAGGTCCTTGATTTGGTCGATGATGTCGGCATCGGCCGGGTCTTCGGCGAAGGCCGGCGCGTCATCGGCGACGCTGATCCCGGCCGCCGTGCCCGGCCTGAACAAGGGCGCGCCGCTGACGTAATGGTCGAGAAGGATGCCGAGCACTTCCGGCTCCAGCGCATCCCAGTCGACACCCGGCGCGGCGCTGACCGAGACGAAGTCGCGGCCGAAAAAGACGCCATCGACGAGGCTGGTGGCGAACAGGGCCTCGGCGAGCGGCGAAGCCTCGGCGGCCTCAGAAGTCGGGAAATCGCGGCTGCCCGTTTCCATGACGGTCTTCCCCGGCAGGAACTTGCGGGTCGCCGGGTTGGGCGTAAGCTCGGTTTCGATCAGCATGGGCGCGATGTGGCCCCTGGCCGGCCGGCGATCAACCCCCGAAGGGCGGCGCGCCGGCGATGATCCAGCGGGTCAGGCCGACGGCAACGGCAAGGGAAAACAGTGCCGCCCACCATTTCCCGGGGCGCATCGGCTCAACGCCGGGCTCCAGCTGCGCCCGGCCGGTGACCATCGGGCCGATCAGTTTCTTGCCGAGGACCAAGCGGTAAAACAGGATGGCGGCGACGTGCAGGCCGATCAGGGCGAGAAGGACATTGAACAGCTCCTCGTGGAGTTCCGTCGCGATCTCGGAAAGGTCCGGCGAAACGAGGAAGGCGAGGGGGCCTTCGTAGAACCCGTCCTCATCGGCCGAGATCAGGCCCAGGCCGGCTTCCAGCGCCACCAACCCCAGCAAGGCGATGACGCTGAGCGCGCCGAGCGGGGTGTGGCCCGCCTGCCGCCAGCCGCGCATGTCGCGCAGGTAGGCGAGGACCCGCCTTGGCCCGCGCACGAAATTGGCGAACCGTGCGGTCGAGCTGCCGAACAGGCCCCACAGCAGGCGGAAGAGGACGAGCGTCAGGACCGCCAGGCCCGCCCAGATGTGCAGGTCCAGCTCCTCGTTCTCGGCCGACCACCAACTGAAAGCGATCAGGGCGACCAGCATCCAGTGGAACAGCCGCGTCGGCAGGTCCCAGACCGGCTGCTTCACAACCGGGTCAATGCTTTTCGTGCTCATTCCGATAGGGGTCGTGACATGCCTTGCAGGTTTTCCCCAGGTCGCCGAACCGCGCCTTGATCGAGGTCAAATCGCCCGCCCGCGCGGCGGCATCGAATGCCAGCGCCGCCTTGTGGAAGTCGCGGCTCTTGGCGGCGAAGTCCTGCGGCTTCTGCCAGATTTCCGGCTTGGCCATGGTCTTGCCGACGTCCGGCCCGGTGCCGGCGGGGAACCAGGACGGCACCCTGGGCGCGAGACCGGCGATGATGGCGGCCGACTGGCGGACAATTGCCACATCGGGCGTGGCGGCGTTGATCTGCTGCCGGGCTGCCTTCACCGCCTTGCCGATCTTCTCCATGTCCTCGTGCCGGTCGTGCATCAGCTTGAGCGCGGCCTTCTTCGACAGCGGCTTGGCGGCGGCGGCGGCGACCGTCGAGCTTGCGGCCTCGGCGGCCTTGCCGTCTTTGTTGGCCGATGCCTGCTGGCTTCGGTCGGCGGGTTTCTCGCAGGCGGCAAGCAGGGCCAAAGCGGCGACGGCGGCAACAAACCTCATGCAACTCTCCTTGTCGATCCAGCCTTAACCCTTGGCATCCCCATCGGGTTTCTGCCAGCTATCGTCGATCATCTTGATCAGCGCCGAGAAGTCCTTGGTCCCGCCGCCGAGGTCGACGAAGCGCTGGTAGAGTTCCTCGGCCTCCGCGCCCATCGGCGTATAGGCGCCGGCGGCCTCGGCCGCCTCCATCGCCAGCTTCAGGTCCTTGAGCATCAGCATGGCCATGAAGCCGCCGTCGTAATTGCGGTCGGCGGGAGTTTCCGGGCCGACCCCGGGCACCGGGCAATAAGAAGTCATCGACCAGCTCTGGCCGGATGCCTTGGAGGCGATGTCGAAGAAGACCTGCGGGTCGAGCCCGAGCTTCTGGGCCAGCACGAAGGTTTCGCAGGTCGCGGCCATGGTCGCGCCGAGCAGCATGTTGTTGCAGATCTTGGCCGCCTGGCCGGCGCCCGGCCCGCCGGCATGGATCACCGCCTTGCCCATTTTCTCGAGATATTCGCGGGCGCGCTCGAATCCCTCGTCCGACCCGCCAACCATGAAGGTCAGGGTGCCGGCTTCGGCCGCGGCGATGCCGCCCGACACCGGCGCGTCGACCATCGTATAACCCTGCGCCGCCGCTTCCTCCTCGACGCTGCGGGCAGTGGCGACGTCGATGGTCGAGCAGTCCATCAGGATCGCCGAGGCCGGCGCCTTGCCGAGCACGGACTCGCGATAGACGGAGGCGACATGCTGGCCGGCGGGCAGCATGGTGACGACCGCGTCGGCGTCCTTGCAGGCGTCGGCCGCCGACCTGGCTTTCTTGCTGCCGTGCTGGACGGCGCGATCGAGCGCTTCGGCGCTCAAATCGAAGGCGTGCACGTCATGGCCCGCCTTGGAGAGATTGGCAGCCATGCCGCCGCCCATGTTGCCAAGCCCGATGAATGCGACGCGTGCCATTCTATTTGCCTTTCCAATTCCCCGGACGCTTCTCGACGAAGGCGGTCATGCCTTCCTTCTGGTCCTCGGAGCCGAACAGGCCGTGGAACAGCCGGCGTTCGAAACGGATGCCCTGCGCCAGGCCCATTTCGAAGGCGGCGTTGACCATTTCCTTGGTGGCGATGGCGGCCAGCGGGGCCATGCCGGCGATCGCCTCGGCGGTCTTCAGCGCCTCGTCGAGCAACTGGTCCGCGGGGACGACCTTGGCCACCAGCCCGCTGCGCTCGGCCTCCTCGGCGCCCATCATGCGGCCGGTCAGGCACATTTCCATCGCCTTTGCCTTGCCGACCGCCCAGGTCAGGCGTTGCGATCCGCCCATGCCCGGCGTCACGCCAAGCTTGATCTCCGGCTGGCCGAACTTAGCTGTGTCGGCGGCGATGATGAAATCGGCCATCATCGCCACTTCGCAGCCGCCGCCGAGCGCGAAACCGGCGACCGCGGCGATCCACGGCTTGCGGGTCGCCGTCACCTGCTCCCAGCCGGCGAAGAAATTGGAGCCGTACATTTCGGCGAAGCCTTGGGACTGCATCTCCTTGATGTCGGCGCCGGCGGCGAAGGCCTTCTCCGACCCGGTCAGCACTAGGCAGCGCTGGCTGTCGTCGGAATCATAGGCCGCGAACGCCGCGATCAATTCCTTCAGCACCGTCGAATTGAGCGCATTGAGCGCCTGCGGGCGATTGAGGGTGACCAAAGTCACCGCGCCCTTCTTTTCGACCAGGATGGTTTCGTATTCCGCCACTCTAACCTCCGTCGCCCCAGCGCAGGCTGGGGCCAATGTCTTCACTCACTGCCATGTCGTCCTGACATGGATCCCGGCCTTCGCCGGGATGACCCTGCGGGTCAAAAATCGAACGGCCGCCACTGTTCCTCGACCGGCAGCGGTTCGAAGAAGGCTTCGACCTCTCCGTCGCCGATCACCGCCGGGTTGGTCGGGTGCCAGTTGGGCGCATTGTCCTTGTCGATCAGCAGGGCGCGCACGCCCTCGCGGAAATCGGGATGATGGATCAGCCGGACCATGATCCCATATTCCATCCGCATCTCGTCGACGAAATGCAGCTGGTAGGGGCTTTCGACCAGCAATTTCAGGGTCACCTTGCAGGCCATGGGCGATTTCTTGCGGATGGTCGCGGCCTCGGCAGCGGCCCATTCATCGCCCTCGTCGGCGCCGGCGTCGAGCGCGTCGAGGATCTCCTCCAGCCGGTCGGACGCGAAATAGCGGTCGATCTTCTTCAGATTGCCGATGATCCGCGCCTCGGGGACATTCTCCTCGCTCAGCTCGTCGAGGATGGCTTCGACCCGGAACGGCTGCGCCATGATCCGTTCCTTGGCGTCCTCGAGCCGGTCGGACGGCAGATAATGGGTGGCGAGCCGCAGGCGGAAGCATTCGGCGCCGTCGAGCCGGGCGCCGGTCAGCGCCAGGAACTGGGCAAGCCGGCCGCGCAGCCGCGACAGATAGCGGCCGCCGCCGACGTCGGGGAAGATGCCGATCGCGGTTTCTGGCATGGCCAGCACCGTGCGCTCGGTGGCGACCCGATACCGGCAGGGACAGGCGATGCCGACGCCGCCGCCCATGGTGATGCCGTCCATGAAGGCGACGCCCGGCTTGGGATAGGTATATTCGAGGTGGTTCAGCCGATATTCGTCGAAGAAGAAGGCCCGGGCCGCCTCTTCCGCTCCGTCGACGCTCTGGGCGATGGTGACGACGTCGCCGCCGGCGCAAAAGCCGCGGCCTTCGCTGTGGTCGATGAGGATGATGCGAACGTCAGGGTCGTCGCGCCATTCGATGAGGGCGCGGGCCATGTCGCGCACCATCTGCCGGTTGAGGCTGTGCAGCGCCTTGGGCCGGTTGAGGCGCAGGCGTCCGGCGAGGCCCTCCTTGACGGTCAGCACGTCCGACTGGCCAGCAATCGCATCCATCACGGCATCTTCGCGTAACTGCCGGGCGCCGGTTCGATGCCGTCCTCGATTGTCCGCGCGGGGACCATCTTTCGCGACCCCTGGGCGGACAGCCACTCGGTCCAGCTCGGCCACCAGCTACCCTCGTGGCGAGTGGCGCCGGCCAGCCATTCCTCGGCGCTTTCCGGCATCTCGTCGTTGGTCCAGAAACCATGCTTGCCCGCGGCCGGGGGGTTGATGACGCCGGCATTATGGCCCGATCCGCCGAGGATGAAGTCGGCGCTGAGCCTGCGTGCACCCGAATAGACCGCCTGCCAGGCCGAGACATGGTCGTCCTTGAGCGCGACCACCAGCATCGGCGTCGGGATGGCGGCAAGGTCGATGGCGGTGCCGTCCACCTCGAAACCGGCCGGGTCCCGCAGCTTGTTTTCGAGCAGCAGGTCGCGGTTATAGCTTTTGAGGAAGGCGGCCGGGATGCGGGCGCCGTCCTCGAACCAGTAGAGCAGGTCGGATGGCGGCGCCGGCTTGTCGAGCAGGTAATGGTTGACGACGCTCGACCAGATGAGGTCGTTGGCGCGCATCGCCGCGAACAGGCGCTGCAGCTCGACGCTGTCGATATAGCCCTGGGCCTCCAGATGGTCCTCGAGCGCGGCGAGGTGCCCTTCGTGGACGAAGGCCGACCAGTCGCGCATGTCGGCAAAATCGACCAAGGAGCCAATCAGGGTCGCCGAATTGACCTCGTTCGCCCGTTCCCTGGCCGCCAGCCAGGCGAGGGCGATCGCCACCAGCGTCCCGCCGAGGCAGAAGGAGAAGAGGTCGGGCGGCTGGCCGGTTCGTTTGCCCACCTGCTCCAGGGCGGCGACGACGCCGTCGAGCACATAGTCGCCGACGCCCTTGTCCCGGTGCTTCTCGGTCGGGTTGACCCAGGAAATGACGAAGACGGTGCGCCCCTCGTCGACCAGCCATTTGACCAGGCTTTGGCGCGGCACCAGGTCGATCATGTAATAACGGTTCACCAGCGGCGGGACGTAGAGAAGGGGCTCGGCGGCCACCTTGTCGGTCGCCGGGTCGTACTGGATCAGCTGGAACAGGTCGTTCTGGAAGACGACCTGCCCGGGCGTCGCGGCAATGGTCTTGCCTTTTTCGAAGGCATTGGGGTCGCTGCGGCGCTGGACCAGCCCCTTGCCGCCGGCCAGGTCCTCGATGAGGTTGGCGAACCCCTGAACGAGGTTGGCGCCATTGGTCTCCTTGGTGCGCTTGAGCACGTCCGGATTGGTAAAAGCGAAATTGGTTGGCGCGACAGCGTTCAGATATTGGTCGAGCAGGAAGCGGACGGTGGCTCGGCTGCTGTCGTCGCCTTGATGGCCGACCGACACCAGGTCGCGCAGCTGTCGCGATGCCAGCAGATAGGAATCGCGGATCGAGCGGAAATAGGGATCGTCCTGCCACTGCGGCGAGGCGAAGCGCCGGTCACGCGGCGCTTCGGTCGGCTGGCCGGACATGGCCCTGGTCCAGAAATCGCCCCATTGCTGGGCCGCGGTGATCTGCACTTCGAGCAGGTCAGCGGGCCGCGCCGCGAGCCCGAGCGCGAAGTCGGTTCCCGCCTGGGCGAGGGCAAAGGGATCGAACGGCAGGGTCGCCTTGACCTCGCCCTTCAGCATTTTCTCGGCGGCTTCGGAAAGCCGGCGGGTCATGTCCGCGATCACTGCCTGGTCAGCTCCCGGCCGACGATCATCCGCATCACCTGGTTGGTGCCCTCGAGGATCGAATGGACCCGTAGGTCGCGCCAGAAGCGCTCGATAGGATAATCCTGGAGATAGCCATAACCGCCGTGCAACTGGAGCGCGCGGTCGACGACGGACGATCCCGTGTCGGTGGCGAAGCGCTTGGCCATGGCCGCGAACTTGGTCTTGTCGGGGGCGTTGGCGGTGACCTTGACCGCCGCGGCATAGAGCAGTTGCCGCGCCGCCTGCAGCTCCGTCTCCATGTCGGCGAGCGTGAACTGGGTGTTCTGGAAGTCGGCGATGGCCTGCCCGAACTGCTTGCGCTCGCGGGTGTATTTGATTGCCTCGTCGAGGCACCGCTGGGCGCCGCCGAGCGAGCAGGCGCCGATGTTCAGCCGCCCGCCGTCGAGCCCCATCATGGCGATTCGGAAGCCTTCGCCCTCAGCGCCGACGCGGTTGGCGACCGGTACGCGCACTTCGTCGAAATTGACCTGCGCGGTCGGCTGCGAATGCCAGCCGAGCTTCTTTTCCTGGGCGCCGAAGCTGACGCCCTTCATGTCCTTTTCGATCACCAGGGCGGTAATGCCCTTGGGGCCGTCCTCGCCGGTGCGGACCATGGTGACGTAGATTTCGTTCTCGCCGCCGCCCGAGATGAAGGCCTTTGAGCCGGAGACGACATAGGAATCGCCGTCCTTGACCGCCTTGGTCTTGAGCGCGGCCGCGTCGGAGCCCGATGACGGCTCGGTCAGGCAATAGCTGCCGATTTTCTCCATCGTGATCATCGCCGGCAGGTATTTCTGCTTCACCTCGTCCGAGCCGAAGCGGTCGATCATCCAGCTCGCCATGTTGTGGATGGAGATGAAGGCGCTGGTCGAGGGGCAGCCATAGGCCATGGCCTCCATGATCAGCGCCGCCTCCAGCCGGCCCAGGCCGATGCCGCCCGATTCCTCGGACACATAGATGGCGCCGAAGCCCAATTCGGCGGCCATGCGGATCGTGTCGCGCGGAAAGATGTGCTTCTCGTCCCACTCGGCGGCGTGCGGCGTGATGGCGTCGGCCGTGAACTTGCGCGCCATGTCCTGGATCTGGAGCTGGTCGTCGGTGAGGTCGAATTGGTGCGACATGGGCGAGGCCCCTAGCATCCGTGAGGCGCATTTCACCAGCCCGTCATTGCGAGGAGCGTTAGCGACGAAGCAATCCAGTCACACGGCTGGATTGCTTCGCTTCGCTCGCAATGACAGATGGGTCAGGCGCAGCGCCGGTACGTGTAGCTGCCGTCTTTCTCGGCCCGCTTCAAACTGTCGCCGGTGCGGGTGAAGGTCATCACCTTCTCCCAGGCCTGGCCTTCGCCGCGGAAGGCGAACAGGCCGGAAAAGCTGGTGGCGATGGCCGGCCGCCGCTCGGTCAGGGTCGCGGTCGATTCATAGAATTTGATGCTGGTATCGCCGATCGTCATCAGCCCCTTGGCATCGCCGCGCTTCGAGGTGCAGTCGGCCGGCACCATGCCCCAGCGGCCCTGGTAAAGCGCCGGGATGACGCCGCCCGGGGTGGGCTGGGCGAGCACCGGCTCGCTCTGGTTGGTGCCTGGGGCAGGGGGCGTCTCGTCGGCCTGGTCATGCACCGCCTCGGCGGTCGCATTGGCGCTCTCGACTACCTGCTCGAGCCCGGCCGCATTCTCCGCGTCCTCGGCGACCGGGTCGGCCTTGCTGCAGGCGACAGCGCCGAGCATGAAGACAAGCGGCAAGGCGGCAAGGACGGCTTTCATGACCGCCCCAACGCGCCTGCCTGGTCTTGGTTCACGCCATGGTGGGAATGACGAAGGCGTTGGCCGCCTCGCCGACGCCGCCGTCCGGCCAGCGCTGGGTGATGGTCTTGGTCTTGGTCCAGAAGCGGACGCCTTCCATGCCGTGCTGGTTGATGTCGCCAAAGCCCGAACGCTTCCAGCCGCCGAAGGTGTGATAGGCGACCGGCACCGGGATCGGCACGTTGACCCCGACCATGCCGACATTGACCCGCGCCGCGAACTCGCGCGCCGCATGGCCGTTGCGGGTGAAGATGGCGACGCCGTTGCCGTACTGGTGCTCGCTCGGCAGCCGCACCGCCGTCTCGAAATCGGGCGCGCGGACCATCTGCAGCACGGGGCCGAAAATCTCTTCCTGGTAGGACCGGAAATGCGGCTTCACATGGTCGAAGAATGTCGGGCCGATGAAGAAGCCCTGCTCTTGGCCCTGCAGCATGAAGCCGCGGCCGTCGACGACCAGCTCGCCGCCCTCGTCGGCGCACATCTGGATATAGTCCTCGACCCTTTTCTTGTGGGCGGCATTGACCACCGGGCCGTAATGGGCGTCCGCGTCGGTCGAGACGCCGATCCGCAGCCCCTCGATCGCCGGGATGAGCTTCTCGCGCAGGGCGTCGGCGGTCTTGTCGCCGACCGGCACGACCACCGGCAGCGCCATGCAGCGCTCGCCGGCCGAGCCGAAGGCGGCCCCGGCGAGGTCGTTCACCACCTGGTCGAGGTCGGCGTCGGGCATGACGATGCCGTGGTTCTTGGCGCCGCCGAAGGCCTGCACCCGTTTCCCGTTCGCCGTGCCGCGGGAGTAGATGTACTGGGCGATGTCGGAAGAGCCGACGAAGCTGATCGCCTTGATCTCGTCATGGTCGAGGATGGCGTCGACCATCTCCTTGTCGCCGTGGACGACGTTGAGGATGCCGTCGGGCAGGCCGGCCTCCTTCATCAGTTCGGCCAGCCGCACCGGCACCGACGGATCGCGCTCGGACGGCTTCAAAATGAAGGCGTTGCCGCAGGCGATGGCGACGCCGAACATCCACATCGGGATCATCGCCGGGAAGTTGAACGGGGTGATGCCGGCGACGATGCCAAGCGGCTGGCGCATCGAATAGACGTCGATGCCGGGGCCGGCGCCTTGCGTATATTCGCCCTTCAGCGCGTGCGGGATGCCGCAGGCGAACTCGATGACCTCGAGCCCGCGCTGGATGTCGCCCTTGGCGTCGGCGATGACCTTGCCGTGCTCGGAGGCGAGCAGCTCGGCGAGGCTGTCCATATTGGCCTCGACCAGCGCCTTGAAGGCGAACATGACGCGGGCGCGCCGTTGCGGGTTGGTCGCCGCCCAGCCGGGCAGAGCGGCGTTGGCGGCGTCGACCGCCTTCTGCAGGTCGGCGGCGGTGCCGAGGCGGACCTTCGCCTGCACGGCGCCCTGGTTGGGGTCGAACACGTCGGCTTCGCGGGTGCCGGAGGAAAAACTGGAACCGGCGATATAATGGTCGATTGCACGCAACATTGAGTGAGCGTCCCGGGTTGAGTTTCGAAGGTCGCGGCTCCCCTAGACCTGTGCCGCGCCAAATGCCAGTTGGGGCCGACAAGGAGTCCAAGCCAATGCGTGCCTTGCTGTTCCTCTCCGCCGCCGCCGTTTTCGCCGCCAGCGCGGCCACCCCGCCGCTGCCGCCGCCCGAAGCCCGGGTCGCGGACTATGCGCGGGCCGTGGACGCGGCGCGGATGAAGGCCAGCATCGCCAAAATGGTCGGCTTCGGCACCCGCCATACTTTGTCGTCGCAGACCGACCCGAAGCGCGGCATCGGCGCCGCGGTGCGCTGGGCGGAGGCGGAGATGAAGAAAACGGGCCTGCCGACGATGCAGGTCTGCGACACGGTCACCAAGCTGCCGCGCATCCCGACCCCGACCAGGGTCTGCAACGCCGTCGCCATCCAGCGCGGCAGCGAGCGGCCGAACGACGTCGTCATCATCACCGGCCATATCGACAGCCGCGTCTCCGATCCGATGGACTTCACCAAAGACGCGCCCGGCGCCAATGACGACGGGTCGGGCACAGCGGCGGTGCTGGAAGCGGCGCGCATCCTCTCGAAGCACAAGTTCCCCGGCACCATCGTCTATGCGGCGCTGTCGGGCGAGGAGCAGGGACTCAACGGCGGCAAGATCATGGCCGACTACGCCAAAGCGCAGGGCTGGAACGTCATCGCCAACCTCAACAACGACATCATCGGCAACTCATGCGGCTCCGACGGCGTCTGCAACGACAAGCAGGTCCGCATCTTCTCGGAAGGCCCGCGCTGGCAGGGGCATGAGCAGCTGGCCGCCGACATCCGCCGCTTCGGCGGCGAGAACGATTCGCCCTCGCGCAACCTGTCGCGCTTCCT